>Ga0187847_10004150_pt1 | contig 10740 bp, 9 predicted proteins | sample June2016WEW_4_10_FD_132458 | JGI IMG/M metagenome (GOLD analysis project Ga0187847, IMG submission 132458) | Peatland microbial communities from SPRUCE experiment site at the Marcell Experimental Forest, Minnesota, USA - June2016WEW_4_10 | ecosystem: Environmental > Terrestrial > Soil > Wetlands...
GCGGGTATCGGAGAGCGGCGTCTTGCGTAGCGATCGCATGGGGAAACTCATCCACAGGTCGTAATAGACCTGGTCGCCATGGGAGGAGGCGTTGCCCACCACAACTTGCTCCGGGCTGCGCGTGTCGAAGAAAACGTCGAAGACGCCATAATGCTCGCCCGCAATGCGCGCATGCAGCAGGTGATCGGGAACGGGTGCAGCCTCGCCCGAAGCAGCCGCGGCCGGCACGCTGGTGAAGGAGATACAGAGCCGCATCGCGTCGATTTCAGCAAGACTACGTGCATGGCCATCGTTGCGGGTGACGAAATCGGCGGCATCCTCCGGCGGACGCAGAAATGGCTGGAGCTCCTTCGCCGTGTCATCGTTGAAGCGAAAGTAGGCCGAAGAAAACTTTTCCTCCAGCACTCCAGCGTTGATGAACAGGCCCAGGGAGGCCCGCTCCATACGATCGGGCGGCCGTACCAGCACTTCTCCATCACCCTCAAAGTAGGCGCCGGTGATGTGGCCATCCACGGCATGGGTGAAGGCGATGGTGCCATCGTTCAGCCAGATGTGTATGTCCTCGCGGTCGATTGCGGCTTCGCGAACCTGGAAAACACGTTGTGGATCGAGCCCCACGCTGCGCAGAGCGTGATACAGCGGCAGGATGGGACCTGACAGAGCTGACGGAGCAGGGGCGGCTTCGGCCGCCTCCGCCGGAGGGGAAACCGGCGTCAACGATGCACGCTGTTGCGCCGGCGCGCCGGCACCATGCAACAGCCAGAGCGCAAGGGCAAGCTGGCGAACCGCCGAAATGGCCCGAGGTGTCATAAGGCTGCTTCAAGGATGCTACGGAAGGCGGGGGGTTGTCACCTCAGGTGGGACGAGCGGCAGCCAGGTGAGGTTCAGTCGGGGACCGAACCGGAGGGGGTATTTTCGGCCATGACCAGTTTCTCTTCCAGTTCCGCAACGTGTTCCATCAGGTAATGGTCGTAGCCTTTGAAATTGCGCAGGCGATAGAGAAACTCGCCCAACAGTAACAGCCGGCAGCAAACTACCACGATAAAAACCAGGGCCAGGGCGATGTCGAGGTGAGCGTGAAAACTGGTGTAAGCTTCCTCGGCCTCTCCGGCACGTCCGGCGGATCGAATGGCTACCACCTCCAGAAAGATGCCGCCCAGGAACAATCCCATCAGCACCAGGATAAACACGAAGGAGCGAGCCACGTAAACGATGGTGGCAAAGGCATTGTTGTGGCATTCGCATAAGTTGAAGAGCTTGGAGTTAACGGAAAGCAGCTGCGCCTTCAAGAACCACGTGCCCGGCCGTTGCAACGGCAAGGAAATGAAGTGCCGCACAGTATCGGCATAGAGCGCTACCAGTCCGCTGAAGAGTACGACAACGATCTCCAGGTAAAGAGCGTGGTTATGCAGCCAATATTGCAAAGAATTCAGCATCTGGGGGCAAATATAACACGAAATGGCAGCGGTGGGAGGTGACGTAGGGACAGCCCGGGACGGACTCATGGGGGAAAGCCATCGACCGGGCGGTGAGAAAAAGAGCCCACGCCTTTAAAGCTCACGCCAAGCGAGCGGGTGGGCCCTGGGATAATTCACTCGAAGAAGCGAACGGCACCTTGCCGGTCGCTTAAGCAGGAAGCCATTCGGCGATGTGCGAAGGCATCGCCGATTGCTCACTGGTAATTGCGCTGCACCACAGCGACGTGCTAACGCGAACCGATATTCACTTCCCGGCCCCGGCGCACGTATCCGCGACATGTTTCACACTCGATACCTTAAGAACGGGTACCTGGTGCGGGGAGGAAGCAGTGCCCTCCATGGTACTGCTCTCACTATGTATCCCTTCCGTTCCAGTGACTGCGATGGTGTGGCCGACCTCGGGTTTAAGCTTGTCAGCGTAACCGGAAAGTTGATGTTCCTTACCGCTGCTGTCGGTAAGCACGTAATGGTGCTTTGTATACTGCAGGCAACCTTGGACCGTTGTCATACCGGCGTCTTGCGCGAGCGAACAAAGCGCAAAACTAATGACCACCAGAGTCAGCATAAAGATTCTAGACACGAAATCTCTCCCTTCTAGCGTTGACCAACGTTTCCTTCTTGACCTCGAAAACGTCACCATAGTACACCTCTACCCACAAATTACCCAGGTTGCAGGCCAGCAGGCTCAATGTCGGCCGCAATTGATTTAAGCGTAAACCCCGGCGGCATCTTGCCCTATCCGTCCGCCGCTTCTTATCTCAATCTCCATCTCCGGAGACACCCAGTTAGTCGTCCCTGACACGGGAATGGACGGACCGCGCGGCTCGGCGAGGCGTTTCCATGGGATTCAGGAATGGCTGCCGATTCCGGACTTGCGAAAGGTTGGCAGCAGGAGCATCGCAAACACGTAAGCGGCTGCGCCGCAGGCGAGAGTTGTGGTCAATCCGAACTGGATGGCAATGACGATCGCCAGCACCGATCCCAGCACGCTGGACGCGGCATTCATTGCCCAGGCCCACTCAACGGCGCCGTGCTTCGCGTGCCTTTCATCGCTGTCCCCGGACGCGAGAGCACGCAGACCGCTGGGGAAGGGCATGCCCATGGTGAAGCCCAGCGGCAGCAGTAGCAAAGCGCTGACCAGCAGCTTGGCGGCGAACGCCAGGCCGATCATGCTTTCCAGCAGGCGGGGCAGGACGAAGGCGTAAATCAGCAAGGCGACCACAATGAACGCCAGCGCCACTACGACCCGAGTAGGTTCACCGAACCACCGGCGCGAAACCAGGCTGCCGGCTCCGCTGGAGAGCAGCATCAGGAAGACCACGACGGTGAGCGCGTAGGTGGGATATCCCAGAAAGAGCACGAAGCGCTGGATACAGGCGATCTCGACCATGATGTAGCCGAGGCCGATGGCAATAAAGTACAGGACGCGAAGGCTACTTCCGGAGCGGGTTTCCGGCGAAAGCGCCAGCGGCAACACGAGAAATGCGAACACTGCTGCGACGGAGACCAGCAGAACGATACCCAGGATCGCAATGCCCAGGTTAACTTTCCAGTCAATGCCGCCCTGGTCGGAGCCGCGGAACACCTGCTCCGGCTTGAGCGTGAAGAAGAAGAACGGCGCATTATCGGTCACGGGAGAGACGTTATAGGCATACGCCTTCGAGAAGGCGAGTGCATCCTGGCCGCGAATGAGTTGCGCGAATGCTGGATGCGCCATTCCCGGTTGGTCCGCGGTTGCCGGCAGATAGAGCACATGCAGGTTCAAGTTAGGGTCGCTTCCGTTGACGCCCTGAATGTGATCGAGCACAGCGCGCTGCTCCTCGAGCGTAAACGGCGACTTCTTGGCCAGCACCACCACTGGCCTGCCATCCGTGTCTAACGGGCCATCGCCGACCACGATGAAATGCTCGGTAGTGTTCTCGAGGCCCATCTCATGCAAAGCTTCCATGGCCTGCGAGACAACGCGCAAGGCCTCGCGTGGCCTGGCAAACTCCCAGCGCGTGATGGCGATCATGCCATCGGGCTTCAAGTGGTCGAAATACTCGCGAAAGGCCTCGACGGTGTAGAGATTATTTTCGCTGAGAGCGAAGGCTCCCGCGGCGGTTGAGGCCCAGGTATCCACCAGGGTCATTTGGACTACGTCGTACTTATCGCGGCTGTTGCGCACGAAGGAGCGGCCATCGCTGACATGCAGGTGCACCTCGGGAATCTGGTAGAGGTGATACGTGTAGTCGGCGAACTTGTCGCGCATGATGTGGGTGGCAATGATGGGATTGATTTCAATGCCGGTAACGTTGGTGCTGCCGTTGGCTACGGCGCGCAGCACGTCCACGCCGCCGCCCGGTCCGATGATGGCGAAATCACCGTGAGGACGGAGCACGTTGGCCACGGATGGCGCGGCCGACATCAAGTTGCGCCGGTAGCCGTCGCTCCAGTGATGCGGGTCGGTGTTCATCAGCGAAGTCTGGGCGTCGGCGTCGATGACGATTGCCCGGCCCGTTCCCTGCTGGTCGACTTCAACCCGCGAGATCGCATTCCAGCGCGCATACAGTGGCACGTCGCGCTTCATGCCCTTGGCATACACGATGTCGATGATCAGGCCGTGAAAGTTGATGGCGATCATCACCAGCAGCGCCGCCGCCAGACACGCAGGAACGAGGCGCCTGCCGGGAGCGGCCCATGCGACCGCAGCCAGAGCAACTACGACGGCCGCGAACAGGATTGCGTTCGGTCCGCCGATGAAGTTCAGCAGCGGAACCAGTGCCAGACAGGCCAGCGAGCCTCCCAGCAAATCCGCTCCATAGAGCTGTGTGACGCGCGCCGGATGCCGCGCAAAGACGATGGAGAACAACAGGCCGGTAATGAAAAACGGCACCGCCGAGGCGAGATAGAGTGCGGTGAGCCGCCAGAAGTTTGGCCAGTTAAGGTGGAGCGATACGGCAGTGTGGACCACCAGCTCCAGTACCGCAAGGATCACGATCGCATTCGCCGCGCAAAGCGTGCTGCCGAGTTGACCGATAGACCAGCGCGACAGCCATTGATGGCGCAGACAGGCGAATACCGCTCCTGCCCCAAGGCCTAGCAGCGCAATCGAGATGGCCAGGAAGGCGAAGTGGTAGAACAAGACCACCGAGAACAGACGGGTGAGTCCCAGCTCTAGAAGCAGGGCGGCAAAGCTCATGAGGGCTACCGCAATGGGGGTGCTCCAGGAATAACTCTTGCTGGCGGATTTAGCGGGAGTAAGGATTTCGGCGGTAGCCATCATGAACAGTTGAGATTACTACGAGACGACAGAGAACGGCACGGCGAAGCGGTAGGGAAGCATACCACTCCAGTGTTCGGGCATATCGCTGCGATCAGAATGGGACATTGTAAGTGCCTGCCCGGATCGGCAGGCGTTGCATCTTGGGGAACATTTTCTTATCCTGTTCGTATCATCGTGTGGGAGGCTGTATGTACTGCAACTACTGCGGCAAGGTGATTCAGGACGACGCCAATCTCTGCGCGTATTGCGGCACACGGCAGGGCTCGGTTGCCGGGCGGCGGAAGCTGATGCGCTCGCGCACGAACCGCAAGATCGCCGGAGTCTGCGCCGGTTTCGCCGAGTATTTCGACCTCGACGTCACCGTCGTTCGTGTGGTCTGGCTGATTGTGGCGTTGTTCGGCGGCGGAGGAGTACTGGCCTACATCATTGCGTGGATTGTTATGCCGGAGGAGCCGGAATATGTTGCGGTCGCGCCGCCGGCAACACCGCCGCAACCTTACCAAGGCTCGTAGTCGTTGTTGAGGGAAGGTAAGAAAAGGCAGGGCCTTTTTGCGTTTTGATGCGATTCGATGCCGACACTCCGCAGCTCCGATGCCCAGCTCTTCTATGAAGTCGCCGGCAATGGTCCTGACGTTGTTCTGCTGCACCCGTTTCCGCTGAACCATACCTTCTGGCGACCCGTTGCCGAACAGCTCGGGATTCGATACCGGCTCATCATGCCAGATCTGCGGGCGCACGGAGATTCTGAGTTGGGCAACGGCCCGGCGACGATGGAGAAACTGGCCGGCGACCTGGCCGCGCTTTGCCGTGCTGAGCGAATCACCAAGGGATTCTTTGTTGGCGTCTCCGTCGGCGGATATGCGCTGTTCGAGTTCTGGCGGCGACATCGCGAGCACGTTGCTGCTCTGGTCCTGGCGAATACGCGCGCAACCGCAGAAACGCCGGAGAGCCGCACGAATCGTTTGGCGCTGGCGGAAAAGGTCCTGCGCGAAGGCACTGCGGGATTCATCGAGGAGATGCTGCCAAATGTGCTGTCTCCGGTGACGCTCACTAACCGGCCGGACATCGTGGACGCGGCGCGTCGCATGATGCAGAAGATGTCGCCGCAAGACATCGCCGGCGTGCAGCAAGGCATGGCCGATCGTCCTGACTCGGTTCCGACCCTGAAAACGATTTCCATTCCTGCTCTGGTCATCGTCGGCGAAGATGAGGCTACGAGCGAAGCGGAGCTGATGCGGCAGCAGATTTCCGGTAGCCGCTTGCAAGTCGTCCCGCGCTCTGGGCATTATGCGGTCCTGGAGCAACCGGAAGAGTTCACTCGCCTGCTGCGGAGCTTTCTGGATGGCCTGCCGCGGCGATAGGTCCGCCGGCTGTGATCGACATCACTATCTGGCGATGTCCGCTTCGGTAAAATGAGTCTGTCATGCTCGATGCCTTTCTCGTACCTGCAAACACCGTAATCACCGCCAAAGGCGATGGCGCGCCCCTCGATATCGGCGAAGCTGCCAATCGCGTTTTCCTGCTGACGCTCTCCGTCACGTCCATCGTGGAGCAGGAAGCCATCGAGGTGAGCCTGTTCACTTCGGCTGACGGAACGACCTGGGAGACCAAGCCCGTGGCCTCGCTACCGCAGAAGTTCTATCTGGGCGAGTATCCGCTGCTGGTGGATTTGTCGCAGTCGCCGACTACCAAATTTGTTCGCGGACATTGGGAAGTTACTCGCTGGGGACGAGGCTCAACCACGCCGAAATTTGAAATCGGCCTGCGTCTGCGAGAGGTTCCCAAAGAGGCGTTGCAGGAAGCCGAGTCCGAAGCGCATACGCGCCGCTAGTACGGACTCGCGATCGGAAAATCTCCTGGCTCTTCTGGGGGAACAAAAGGACGCTCCGCGAAGCGCGCCGATCTGCAACAGCTATAATCAAATTGCTTTGTCCGCTTCGTGCCGAATCTTTCATAGCCTTGCCATCGTTCTGGCGGTTGCCGTCGGCCTGGTTTGCCAGAATGCTGCTGGCCAGTCCCTCCACGGCACGCAGACCGTGATGGTTATGCCTTTCGAAAACCAGTCGAGCGCTCCGGGACTGGAGTGGATTGGAGAAGCATTCCCTGAGGTCTTGTCACAGCACCTGGCGTCGGCGCAGCTCTATGTCATCAGTCGCGACGACCGCGATCATGCCTTCGACCACTCAGGTATTCCGCAGAACCTGCTGCCCTCGCGGGCGACTATCTATCGCCTCGCCGAAGACATGGACGCGGATTATGTCGTAATGGGCAGCTATACCTTCGACGGCAAGGTTTTTGCCGCACACGCGCAACTGCTCGACATGAAAAAGCTGCACTTGTATCCGCCGGTGGAAAGCAGCGGCCCGCTCCCCAATCTGATTGACCTGCAGACGATGTTGGCCTGGGAAGTGTTGCAGCAAATGCCCGGGCACTCTGCCATCACGCGCGATCAGTTTCTGACGGCCGTTCCGCCGGTTCGACTGGATGCCTTCGAGAACTACATTCGCGGAACCATGTCCAGCAGTTATCCGCAGCGGGTCCACTACTTTCACGATGCGCTGAAACTGAACCCCAACTACACCCTGGCCATGCTTCAGTTGGGCAAGACATATTTCGACAACCATGAATATGAGTCGGCTTCGGTGTGGTTTGCCCGCATACCCAAAACCGATGCCGCCGTTGGCCAGGCCAGTTTCCTGCTGGGGATGTCGGAGTTTTATCGCGGCAATTTCGACAAGGCTTTTGCCGCGTTCAACTACCTGTCGACGCGGGTGCCGCTGACCGAGGTCTACAACAACATGGGGGTAGCCGAAGCCCGGCGTGGCCGTCGCGCTGCCGCGGTCGAGTATTTCTCCAAAGCTGTTAATGCCGATCCTAACGATGCTGATTACCGTTTCAATCTTGCAGTCGCGTTCTTCAAGAATGGAGACAGCGCGGCGGCTGGCCGGCAGTTGAGGGACGAGCTACAGCAACGTCCGACCGACGGCGAGGCGAGGACGCTCTTAGACATGATCAATCGCGGCGTGGCGCCGCCGCCCTCGCCAGCCGCCGCCGGCAATGCGTTGCTGCCGCCCAACCAGCTTCATCTACCCATGGAGCGGATCAAGCGTAACTACGATGAGGCCTCCTATCGGCAGATCGAAATGGAGATCCATAACTTCGCGGAAGCGCGCCTGGCGGCGATGGACGGAACCAAGCAGGCCAGCTATCACGTGGAACGCGGCAAGGACCTGCTGGCGAAGAACATGCCCGAGCAGGCAGAAGTCGAATTCCGCGCCGCCATCAGCGTTGCCAACAACGACGAAGTGGCGCACGCGCAGTTGGCGGTGCTGCTGGAAAAGAAGGGCGACGTGACCGGAGCTCGCGCAGAAGCGCAAACCTCGGTTCGTCTGAAACCGAATGTCGACGGCCTGCTGGTGCTGGCCCGGCTTGATCTGAAACAGAACCAGGTGCAAGTGGCGTCCGGGGAAGTCACTCGCGCGCTGGCCCTTGAGCCAGGCAACGGAACGGCGTTGGCTCTGAAACACGATATCGCTGCGCGGCAAACAGGTTCACAATAGAGTGGAAGTTTCCTCCGGAAGGAGGCTGCATGTCTCGAATTCAAATTCTTCTCGGTTGCGTCATTCTGGGGTGGCTGGCATCGGCCAGCGCCTTCGCCAGCAGTGTCGTCAAGATTCGTGTTGACGACACTATCCAGCCCATCAGCGCCGAATACGTTGAGCGGGCCATCGAGCAAGCGCGCCAGACCAATGCCGACGCCGTTCTGATCGAGCTGCGCACTCCGGGCGGTCTGGTCGACTCGACCCGCGAGATCATCCAGAAAATTCTGGCTTCGCCCGTGCCGGTCATCGTGTACGTTGCGCCCAGCGGCGCCAATGCCGCTTCGGCGGGATTCTTCATTCTGGAGTCGGCAGATATTGCCGCGATGGCTCCCGGAACCAACACCGGCGCAGCCCATCCGGTTACGCTTGGCGGCGAGAAGATGGACGACATCATGAAGACGAAGGTGGAGAACGACTCGGCTGCCTTCATGCGCTCGTTCGTTGGGCCGCGTGGTCGCAATGTGCAGTTGGCGGAGAGCGCGGTGCGCGAGTCGAAATCGTGGACTGACCAGGAAGCGCTACAGCAGCATTTGATCGACATCGTTGCCAGGGACCAGGATGACCTCTTTCGCCAGATCCAGGGCCGCACGGTGAAGCGCTTCGATGGCAAGCAGGTGAAGCTGGATCTGGTCGGAGCTAAGGTCGACGAGATGCCGATGACGCTGCGGCAACAAATCCTCGACTTCCTCCTGGATCCCAACATCGCCTTCATCGTGCTGGCGGTTGGCGCGCTGGCGCTGTATGCGGAGTTCAATCATCCTGGCGCGATTGTGCCTGGCGTGGTGGGAGTCATCTTCATTCTGCTGGCGCTGTTTGCGCTCAATCTGCTGCCCACGCGCTATGCATCGTTCACGCTGATCATGGGGGCGTTTGTACTCTTTGTGCTGGAGGCGAAGTTTGGCACCCATGGAGTGCTGGGCCTGGGCGGCGTCGCGCTGCTAACGCTGGGCGGGCTGCTGCTGGTGGATGGACCGATCCCGCAGATGCGGGTCAGCCTGTGGACGGCGTTGGGCGTCAGCGTGCCCATCGGAGCAATTACCGTCTTCCTGATGACCATCGCGTTGCGCGCGCGCCGCAATAAAATTGTGACGGGTATCCAGGGGATGATCGGCGCGATTGGAGAAGCGCGGACAGACATCGATCCGGAAGGGAAGGTGTTCGTGCTGGGTGAGTTATGGAATGCGCACGCGCCCTCGCGCGTAGCCATTGGCGATTACGTGGTGGTGCGCAAGGTCGAAGGGTTGGAGTTGGAAGTGGAAAAGAAATAGCTTTCAGCCATCAGCTTTCAGCCGTCAGCCATTGTGTCGTGGAAAACCCTCGGCTTGCTGGACCCCCGATCTCGTCCGTTACCCCCTGTGCCCGACGACGCCTGGTCGCAATCCGAACTGCGAACAGTCCCTGAATTACAGCAACGACCGCAGCTTCAACCTGAATGAATCCGTGAATATGTCCTTCGCTACGGCCTCGGCGAACAATTCCGCCAAGTCATCCTCGGGCAGATCAAGCGGACGAGTGGTTATTTTTCCATTCTTCCACCACGGGAACCGGATCTCTTCTTTCTTCGTTCCCTTAACGTAGAGGCGCTCAATCCTGCCTTCAGATCCGCCCGGCCATTTCTTAACCGCAGGTTCCCGAAGTTCTCTTGCATATTTCGTATCACGCATGCTCACAGACCCTCACTGAAGCGAGATTATAACCATGATCGAACGCCACACCACAAATTCCACCGTAAACTGAAGGCTGACGGCTGAAAGCTGACAGCTATTTCCCTATTGCCAACTTGGGTTCCCCGTCAGTTGAGCCTACAATCGGCAGTAGTAACCGTTCTACACTTCTGTTTAGCTGGAGGCACATCGTGCCCGGTATCGCTGGCATTGTTGTTATCATCATCGTCGCTCTCTACATCATTAACTCGATCAAGATCCTGGCCGAGTATGAACGGGGCGTCATTTTCAGGCTTGGCCGTTTGCTGGGCGCGCCGAAAGGCCCCGGCCTCATTCTGGTTTTCGCACCGATTGATCGCATTGTGCGCGTCTCGCTGCGGCAGGAGGCGCTGGAAGTCCCGCCGCAGGACATCATCACCCGCGACAACGTGACCCTGAAGGTGAACGCGGTCATCTTCCTGCGGGTGGTCGATTCCAACAAAGCCGTGGTTGCGGTTTCGAATTACATGTACCAGACGTCGCAGTTTGCGCAGACCACGCTGCGCTCGGTGCTGGGCGAAGTGGACCTGGACGAACTGCTGGCGCATCGCGAGAAGATCAACCTTCGTCTGCAATCGATTCTGGACCAGCACACTGACCCCTGGGGCGTGAAGGTGTCCAACGTCGAGGTGAAGCAGGTTGACTTGCCGGAGACGATGACGCGCGCCATGGCCAAGCAGGCCGAGGCGGAA
>Ga0187847_10004151_pt1 | contig 10740 bp, 10 predicted proteins | sample June2016WEW_4_10_FD_132458 | JGI IMG/M metagenome (GOLD analysis project Ga0187847, IMG submission 132458) | Peatland microbial communities from SPRUCE experiment site at the Marcell Experimental Forest, Minnesota, USA - June2016WEW_4_10 | ecosystem: Environmental > Terrestrial > Soil >...
CGCATAATTTCCGCTGCAGGCAGAAGGAGAATCGCCGCTGCTCAGCGTGCGCGCTGGGCGAAGATGAGGGCAGGGAAGAAGTAGACTTCCTGGAAGCCGCGGAGCCTGCTGCGGAGTTGCTGCAGGCTTTTGTTTTTCACATGGAAATGTTTCCTGCGAAGCTGCGCAGAAATAGTGGTCGTGTTCCCCATCTCGAACAAGGCATCTGATTTTATCGAACCCGCTTCCTGTGGCATAATATCTCTCGCCGCTTCGAAGATCAGTTCCCGCCCCTTGAGGCGCATCGCGCCCCAGGGTGATATGGAGTGAATCCTGCGAGGTGGATTGTGCAAATACAGTGCTATCTGCGTTCCATTATCAGAATCCACCGTCCGGACTGTCAACGTTGTGCCCGCGAAAAAGCCGGGGGTGAGATGAGAAAGCGCCTGGAAGATTTGAACTGGCGGACGCAGCCGCAGTCCCCCAACCATAAGGATCGGGAAGACGGAATGGAGATCGTCGATTCCAAGTCCAGCGACGCCATCAGTCCGCCGGTTTCGGGAAAGGAGGAGGAGCGGAAGAAGACGGCTTAATGGCGCTGGCGAATATTGTTGCTAGAAATGTCGAACACCCGGGGACTAACTGCCTGAGTTAGCCATCATAAGTGCGAACAATGCTGGCAGATAGAAAATCGTAGCCCGCAGCAGTCGGCGGGCCGAAGGTTTCGAGGCCGCCGCCGTTGCCGGAAGCTGCGGATAAGCCATCCCCATGGATACCCGGAACAGCGCTGCGCCCATCAGAACCGCGCCCACCAAATACACGCGTCCCGCCATGCCCATCGCAACCGGCAGAACACTTACCGGAATAAGCGCTCCCGAATACGCCAGAATCCGCCATACCGTCGACTTTCCATCGGAATCCACTACCGGCAACATGCGAATTTCGCCTTGCGCGTAGTCTTCGCGGTAGAGCCATGCAATCGAAAGGAAATGCGGAAACTGCCACACGAACATAATGGCAAAAAGGATGAGCGTTTCGATTTCCAGCTTCCCGCGAGCCGCAGTCCAACCCAGCACCACTGGCATCGCTCCCGGAAAGGCGCCCACAAAAGTGCACGCCGGAGAAACTTTCTTCAGCGGGGTGTAGGCGGCCAGATACACCAGAGACGTCAAGAAAACTAGTAACCCAGTCAGTAAGTTGGCATAGATCGCAAGATACACCGAACCGCCAAGAGTTAGCGCCAGACCTGCTATGGCCGCGTGAGACGTGGTCATGCGTCCCGCCGGCAGAGGACGCAGCGCCGTTCGACGCATCCGCGCATCCACGCTCGCTTCCAGCACCTCATTCAGCGCTGCCGTCCCGCTCGAAACCAGCGCCACACCCAACAGCGCGTGGAATAACCCCAGCGACCACGACGACACGCCTGACCGATGCGCTCCAAAGAAGTAGCCGCACCACGCCGTAAGCACAATCAGGGTCGTAATGCGTGCCTTGGTCAGTTCACCGTAGTCGCGTAACCGAGAAACGAATTTTTGTAACATGAGCCCCACACCTGCCCGCTTGCCCCTGCCGCCCCCACGCTGCGGCTTAGATCAAACCGGCGTCCCCGAACGAATTTCACCAAATCAAAACGAAGGTCAGGAGACAGCATTCGTATCGCGACCTCCGTTCAATGTCAAGTCAAAAACCCCTAAGCAGTACCGCGCCTCGTTCTCAAGGATGCTATCAAAAGTCGTAAGGATGCTATCAAAATCAATTCTCAGCAACTTGCGCCGGCAACTCCCGACGACGGTTAGTGGGTACCCGCGGTGTTGGCACCCGCAGCGCTGGAAACACTGAAAGTCTCGGGTGGATCAAAATAACACCGATGCCAAAGGGCCGCGTCGGTCAACTTACCTGCCTTCCACTGCTGCACCGTAGGCAGAGTGATTGCGATCATGCCGCCATCGACCGAATCGAACATGAGCACCACTCCCGCGAGTTCTTGGGATTTTGCCGCCAATTCCGCATAGCTCTTGTCGAGCAAAGACTTGGCGAACTCCAACTTTGCTTGCGCGCCGCTGTTCTTCTCGTCCTCGTGGATCTTTTGCACCGAGATGATTTTCACGTTTCTGCCCCGCAGTGCCTCCCAATCCCCCGGAAAGGTCGCGGTTTCCTCTCGCGCCACCACGAACAGATCATCCGCGACCGGTGCTCCCTTCGTGCCCGTCAACGGAACGTCCGAAAACCCCTCCGGCATCTCCAGGCTCGTGCGCCAGATCCATCCCCGCGACAGGCCCGAAATCCGCACGTGTACCCAGTCGGCATTGAAATCCAACAGCTCAAACTCATCGTGTGCGGTTGCCAGAAACAAAGGCTTGGCATTCAGGCTGGGGGACGCAACCACCGGCGTTCCGGTTTTCTTGATCGCGACCAGATTCCTCGGATGCGCCTGGTTCTTGAGCACCTCCTCCAAACTCGCTACCTCCGCCTGCAAGTCGGCGCTTGGAGGAGCGGAGGCTTTGCCCATTGGGGGCTTCGTCTCGGCCGATGGCGGAACCGGTAGACCCCGCGGCAACGACGACGATGATGAGAACGTGCGCCCGCTTTCTTGCGACTGAGGCATCGGCGCCGAGATTTCAGTTTCAGTGTTGCCCTTGCTGGTAATTCCTTTTTCCGCCGTTACCAGTTTCTGGCCCGCCGCCGAAGAAGCCGTAGTCGGAATGCTTTCCTTGGAACTCCCGCTTGCATTCGCGCCCGCGCTATTTGCCAGCAGGTCCGACAACTGATCTAAAAGATCGGATTCGAGCCGGCCATTCGAAGTCAGCAGTTGGTATCCCGAGTGTGATGAAACGGAATCGGCGTACCAAGCTGTCACTTTCGTGCTTACCCGCACCACCGCTCCGCCGGACGACGTCGAACTCACGCGCACCGCAGATTCGTAATAAGCGCGCTGGTAGCGGCTCAAGGGATGATCGCCCGGCACAGCAAATCCTTCCAGCGCAGGCAGTCGTCCGCTCATGGACGGTTGTAAGGTCTTGAGCGCTTTTTCCACGGCGCTTTTCGATTGAGAGTACGTGCGCTCGAATGGCCCAGCTTGCAACGGTGCCTGCGCCCGTCCGCCCTGGATCGCAGTCGCAAGAAACACGACGAGAAGAAACGTAGACGCCGCACCCCGAAGGAATACCTGGGCGCATGGCAGAGCCGTGTCCCTCAAAGCGGCAACGGATACCTTCCGCGCTGTCATGGCGCCTGCTCCAACTGGTCGCGTTGAATCCATCCGTGCTGTCCGTCGTGGGTTTCGACTCCGTACCAATAAGGCGTTGCGATCTGAATCAGGACTTCGTCACCAGGCTCCAGAGGTTTCAGCGTGCTCGCGGTGTGGAACGGAGCGGACTTGAGCGGAGCCCCGGGCTTCTTGACGATCCGCTCCACCTGACGGCGAAGTTCGGCAACGTGTTCCTCAAGCGTTTGAGGCGGTTGCTCGCCCGCCGCCTGCATGAGCATATTCTGACCACCCGCATCTTGATTGGTCGTTTCCGATGGTGGAGTGCTGAGCACCACTGTGTCGCTGCCCAGTCCGAAGTTTTCCTGTGCCAAGCGATCCTGTTTTGCTCGCAAAGCTTCGGCGTTTTCCTTTTTCATCAACTCGACCGCGTCCAGGCGTTCGTGGATGTCCGCATACTCGCTGCTTTCCACCGTCCCGTTCGAGGGATGGACGGTGTGCCGTATATCTTCCACAAAGACGGCGTCAATTCGCAGCACCGTATTTTCGAAGCCTTGTACCTGCACCACGTAGCGCACGGCCAGCGTCCCAAGATCGCCGCTGTTTTTGAAATTTCGCGGATCGATCGCTCCCTTACGCACTTTGTAGAAAACTTTTCCGCCTTCCGTCCATCCCGGAAAAACGGGGGTCGACGTGGCCGCGACCGCTCCCTTGACGAACTCGTCTTTGTCGTATTCCTTGGTTCCCCGGATGATGGTGTTCTGCGCCACGTCTTCCACCACCTGCGCTACTTCGGGTTCTGGTAGCGGAATGTTGACGATCAGGCCTGCACCATACTCAACAACATCTTTTTCGCGGCCGGGCGAGGAGATCGCCGCCGCAACCAGAAGAAGAAATACTGCGGTCACACGCAGAGAAAGCGCAGTTCGACGTGGCGGAACTGCAGGAAACGCAAGCCCACAAATGAGTCCCTTACCGCGAAAACTCTTGTCCCGCATCACAACTGGCTCCGGCATTCCTGTGGCAAGAGTCTCTTACGCTGTTGATTGTTGTCAACTGAGACGAGTAGGCGCGAAAGTACTCCACCGTACGCAAATCTCCAGCATGTTAACAAAATATAAAATTTTTTTTCACAACCCTCTTGCACTTCGTTTTTGAGAGTAGTAGTATCCGGCGACTGTGGGGTGGTTGGACCACCGAACCGCAAATTGTTTTTGGCTTAAGCAACGGAGCTACTACTGGTTTTTTACGCTGAGTGGCTCGCGATCTGGTCTTGTTTGCGTCGGTGGGGCCGATTTTCCAGCTCTGCAAAAATTTGTGACGTTGTCTGAGGAGTGCAGCATGCGTATGTGGGCGCAGTCTCATCTCTGTCAGAAGCCGCAGCGGAGTAGTTCTGTTCTCGCCGCTGCATTCGCGTTAATTTTCCTGATTCTGGGCAGCCAGTCGGCGAGCGCATTGCCCGCCTTCGCCAGAAAGTACGGGCTGCGTTGTTCGGCCTGCCACGAGTCGTGGCCCGCCTTGAACAACTTCGGACTGAAGTTTAGAGACAACGGCTATCAGTTGATGAACGATCGGGATTCTCCCATCTGGCAGAATCCCGGCTACTGGCCCGTGACTTTCCGCATCACCCCCATCTGGCACCGGCTGAGCAGCCTTAACCAAGTCGATACCTACACGGCGGGAATTGCCGGTCCCACCGGTTCGACGGCCGGACGCATCACCTCGTCTGGCTTCGATCTTAGTGGACTAGACTTCCACACCGGTGGAACTCTGGAGAAGAACATCTCGTTCTATGTCCTTCCCTCCTCGGACCCCACCGGAGCGTTTCACTTTGAGAGCGTCAATGCCCGCATCGATAACATCGGAGGCAGCCCTTGGCTTAACGTCCGGTTCGGCCGATTCGAGCTCAACAACCTGCTCTCGGAAAAGCGCACGTTATGGCTGACCGGTAACGGCGGAATTTATCAGACCTATCACTTCATCCCGGTAGGTGACGGAAACATCTTCGGGCAGATGGGTGATAACCAGCTCGGTATGGAGTATCTAGGACACTCCGTGGACGATCGAACGCGCGTTTCCGCCTCCCTTCTCAGTTCGAGCGACGGCAACGTGAATCTGAGCACTGGCGCCAATTCCTATAGCGGATTCTTTACCTTCGACCAGGGTTTTGATACCGGCAAGTTGGGGACGCAGCGCATCGGGGCGTACGCCTTTGTGGGAGAGGCGGCGACGTACTATAAAACGGACAGCTCTGGCGGGACCGGTGCCGTGCCCATCCCTGGCTCGGGAATTGGCAATAAGAGCTTCAGCCGTGTGGGCTTCTACGGACAGTTCTACTTGGGCCCGCATTTTGACCTCAACGTTGTTACCCAGCACGGCGAGGATAACGCGTGGTTCGGGCAGGGATATGGCAACGCAATCGCCTCAGATGGCAACGGCGGTGCGACGGCGACATGCTCAAGTCCTGCGAATGGACCCAATTGCCCTCCGAACAATACACCGGGAACAACTCTTCCGGCGGGATCGCGGTCTCCGATCTGGAATGGCTATACCTTCGAAGCTCGCTACGTCTATAGTCCGCAGCTGATCTTCAAGGCCGTCTATGAAGCGGAACGAATGCAACAACAAGCCACTCCTGGGACTCTGTCCAGCTTGGGAAACATCAACAACTACTCTATCGGCTACCGCTACAACCCGTTCATGACTAGCCGGGCGGGCTTCGCTTATTTCGGCGAATTCAATCTGTTCCATCAGACCGGCACGGGACCGGTGAACGCGGCGGGCAATACCACCAACGTAAACACCAGCGAATTGATGTTCGGAATGGACTTCGACTTTTAAAGAGAGGGATGACAATGCAAACAAAATTACTCAAGTGTTCGCTATTGATGGGCGTAGTTGTCGCTCTCTGTCTGTCTTCTGCTTCGTACGCGCAACTCACTACGTACCAGCAGCAAGACTGGTTGAACTCACCGGCGGCGACCAGTCACATCGGCAACATAACCGGAAACGCAAAGGCCGCCGCTTTGCCCTATCGCCGATTCTGTGTCGGTTGTCACGGCCCTCTTGGAGATGGAAACGGGGAAAACGCTGTCTGGATGCCACCCCCCATGTACCAGAAGCCGCGCGACTTCCAACTCGCGATTTTCAAATGCCGCTCCACTCCTACTGGGACCTTGCCTACCGACCAGGATCTTTTCGACGCTATCACTCGGGGCTTTGACCGCTCCAACATGCCGTCGTGGAACCCGTTGACCAGGCAGGAGCGGGCCGACCTAGTGGCATGGATCAAACACTTCTCGCCCCGCTGGCAGAACGAAAAACCTGGAACGCCCATCCAGATTCCTGCCGAACCGGAAATCACTCCAGAAAGAGTCAAAGCTGGGCAAGAGGTATTCAGGAAGATGGAATGCTGGAAGTGCCACGGTGTCCAGGGTATGGCCAACGGGCCCTCCGCTTCTACCCTCGCGGATGATCTCAGTGCGCCCATTGCGCCTTTCAACTTTACCGACGGATCCCGTCCCAAATGCGGCGATACCGATCAGGATATCTATCGGATTTTCATGACGGGACTGGACGGAACCCCTATGCCGTCATTTGCAGACAACATTAAACCGGAAGAGGCTTGGGACTTGGTGTTTTATCTACGCAGCCTGCAGCCACACAATGCCTTCAACGCGAAAGAAAGACAGATTGCCAACCAACTGGGATTGAAGCCAGTGAATCCCAATGCACCAGCACAGTGATCGGGGGCTAAGCCTCTCGCACTGGCTAGAACTTTTAGGAGAAAAGTCATGAATTGGAACAGTCGTGTGTGGGTCGCGATTTTCGCCGTTGTAGCTTTGGTCGGTCTTTTAGCGCTCGGGATAAACCAGAAGGCGAGTGCAGCCGGTGAAGGCAAAATTACTGGCACCGTCAAACTCGATGGCGCGGCCCCGCACATGCGGGGCATTGACATGTCCAAAGACCCGTTTTGCAGCAAGGCGCATGCCACCGACCCCGCCCACTCTGAGAATGTCGTGGTTGGCAGCGGCGGAGGTTTGGAGAATGTTGTTCTCTATATCTCCGAAGGTTTGAGCGCCAGCGCACTCAGTGCCAAACCCACCCAGATCCCAGTATTTGACCAGAAGGGATGTATGTACACCCCCCACGTGCTGGCAATGGACGTGGGTCAGGATTTCAAAGTGGAGACGAGCGATCAGACGGCCCACAATATCCACCCGGAACCCAATCCTCTTACCGGCAATATTCCATGGAACCAGTCGCAGCCGCCAGGGGCTGCGCCGGTCACAAAGAGCTGGAAAGCCCCGGAAATGATTCACGTCAAGTGCAACATCCATCCGTGGATGAGCGGCTGGTTTGCCGTGGTCAAGGGTCCATACGCCACCACCGATGACAATGGTTCCTACACCATTCAAAACGTACCTCCCGGGAATTACACCGTGACGGCTTGGCAGGAAACCCTCGGTACTCAGACGCAAAAGGTGACAGTCGCGGCCGGCGGGGCAGCCAAGGCTGACTTCACATTCAAAGCGAAGTGAGGGATCCTCGGTAACAGAAACGATTCAGACTGCCTAAGTTCGCCGGCTTTCCGACCCTCCGCAACAGCACTCGAGAGCCGTGGAGGGGCGGAGTCTTCAGGCAGTGGCTCAGGAGGACACATGGAAACTGCAATCGGAGTCTTTTCTTCGCGGGATAGTGCGCAGGAAAGCGTCAAAGAATTGTTGCACCGGGGGGTGCCGGAATCGTCCCTCGTCTTCTTGACGCGCTCCGAAAGTGAAGCCAAAACAGTAGGCAAGCAATTGGGGGCATTCACCGGAGGCTTCGTCGGCGGGGCGGCTGGCATGTCGGCAGGGGTAGCTGCCGCCACTCTGCTCCTTCCGGGCGTAGGGGCTATCTTTGCGCTAGGATTTGGCGCTGCCGCTCTGCTTGGACTCGCTGGAGCGGGTGCTGGAGCGTCGGCGGGATCAGCAATAGGACACGACGCAGAGGCTCCGGAACCCACCAGCGCGGAGAAGTGTTCAGAAGACGCCGCTTTTTTTCGCGAGGTTCTCAAGGAGGGGCGGTCGCTGGTCGTGGTTCGCACGGAATCGAAAGAGACTGCCGCCGCCGCTTGTGCCGTCCTCGATCGCCTTGCTCTTGGCATGCACGGAGCGGCTCCGGTCAAGATGCAAACGGTCACTCGTCAAGTTGGAACCGCGATCGTATTGGACGTCAGCGGTAGGATCACGCTGGGTGAAGGCAATGTGATACTCCGTGAGATTGTTCGCGATCTGGCGGAGAAAGGTAATAACCATATTGTCCTGAATCTGGGCGAGGTGGTGTACATCGACAGCTCAGGCATTGGCGAGCTGGTTAAGACTCACACCACGATTCGCAACAAAGGCGGCCAACTAAAGCTCGCAAACCTCAACAAGAGAGTCCACGACTTGCTGCAACTGACTCGGCTGGCCAGCGTCTTTGATATCGAAAGGGACGAGGCTAGCGCGCTAAGGTCGTTCGGCAGTTGAGGCTTGGCGCCAACGGAGTGGAAGAAGACTGTAAGGACGAATTCGGAAGTCGGGGAAGGTATAAAGCATCATGGCAAAATTCTTCGCAGTCACAATTGTCGTAATCGCTATCCTTTCCGCGATTCCGATCCTGCGACATACGTGGGATGCGCCCGAGGACATCTCGACCCACGGCGCTCTCATCGATGAGCAGATGTCGGAGACCATGGCCGAGGCTGGAATTTCCTTCCTCGTCGCACAGTTCGTTTTGGCGTTTTTCATCTGGAAGTTTTCGAACCCTGGTCCCGATGCCAAGCTCAAGAACTTTCCTGGTGGCGCCAAAGGTTTGGTGATTGCCGCTTTCCTGGTCGTAGGTATAGAGGTCATGGCCCTCGGAATTTTCGGAGTCAAGGCATGGGCGAACGTGTATCTCACGCCGCCGGCGGCCAATGCCATGCCGATCCAGGTTCAAGCCGGGCAGTTCGCTTTCTATTTTCGCTATCCCGGTCCCGATGGAACCTTCGGCCCCCTGCACCCAGAACTCATTAACGAGAGCACGCAGAATTACATGGGTCTCGACCTCGACCACGATGCGGATTCCAAAGACGACATCGTGACCGCCGAGATGGCGATTCCGGTGAACAAGGAAATTCATTTGCTCATGCATTCGAAAGATCTTGGGCATTCTTTCTATGTGCGCGAGTTGCGCGTGCAGCAGGATTTTGTGCCCGGCTTGGATGTTTCTCTGCACTTCACAGCCACCAAGATCGGTAAGTATGAAATTGTCTGCACGCAGCTCTGTGGATTGGGACACTACAACATGAAGGCGTACCTCGAAGTAATGTCCCAGCAAGACTTCGACGACTGGCTGAAGAAACAAGCGGCAATGCAGTAGCTCGTTCGGTCATCGTTCACGCGCGCGTGGACCGGGCCCATTTTAGTGAGGTGAGGATATATGCACGACGTAGCGCACGCGGCGCACCAAGCTCCGACAGGTTTTATTCGGAAGCACGTTTTCAGTCTCGACCATAAGGTAATCGGCAAGCAGTATTACGGCTTGGCCTTGGTGGCCGCGTATATCGGAATGGCTCTTTCCTGGCTGATGCGCATCCATCTGGCTTGGAATAACGCCCCGATCCCCGGCCTGCAATTGCTTTCGAAAAATGGTGCGCCCGGCGGGGTGATCACTCCCGAGTACTATCTGCAGTTGATGACCATGCACGGCACGATCATGGTCTTTTTCGTGCTCACCACCGCGCCCTTCGCAGCTTTCGGCAATTTCTTCCTGCCCATTCAGGTGGGCGCCGAGGATATGCCCTTCCCGCACTTTAATATGATGTCGTTCTGGGTCACCTTCACCGCCTTCCTTGTCCTGATGGCATCATTCTTTGTGGGCGATGGACCGACTCTCGGGGGCTGGACCCAATATGCGCCCCTCAACGCGGTCGGTTCAGGCGCGGGTCCGGGCCAAGGTCTGGGTGTCGTCCTTTGGATGACCTCCATTGCGTTGTTTTGTGTTGGCCAGTTGTTAGGATCCCTGAACTTCATCACTACGACGCTCGATTTGCGTGTCAAAGGCATGAGTCTCATGCGTCTGCCGCTCAGTGCCTGGGCATGGTTCATTACCTCGTGCATGGGTCTCACGGCATTCGCTGTGTTAATGCCGGCATGTATCCTCGCGATTCTCGATCACGTGGCTGGTACCAGCTTTTTCGTTCCGTCCGGTCTGGTCGTCAACGACCAATTACTGCCACACTCCGGCGGTTCGACGCTCCTCTGGCAGCACCTGTTCTGGTTCTTCGGACACCCCGAGGTTTACATCGCCATCGTCCCCGGCATGGGCATCGTTTCCCACATCCTGATCACCAACATGCGCAAGCCTATGCTGAGTCACCGGGTCCTCATCTATTCCATGGGAGCCCTCGCCGTCCTCAGTTACATGGTCTATGGGCACCACATGTTTGTCAGCGGGATGAATCCTTTCTCCTCGCTCGCGTTTTCGTTCCCGACCTTGGTCATCACCATCCCATCCACCATCGTCGTGCTGATGTGGACCTTCAGTCTGTA
>Ga0187847_10004156_pt1 | contig 10735 bp, 10 predicted proteins | sample June2016WEW_4_10_FD_132458 | JGI IMG/M metagenome (GOLD analysis project Ga0187847, IMG submission 132458) | Peatland microbial communities from SPRUCE experiment site at the Marcell Experimental Forest, Minnesota, USA - June2016WEW_4_10 | ecosystem: Environmental > Terrestrial > Soil >...
ATTGCCGCGCAACTGGCGAAGCAGGTGATTTTCCAGAAGGTGCGCGAAGCGGAACGCGACACGGTTTATAACGACTACATCGGTCGCGTCGGCGAAATCGTCAATGCCCAGGTGAAGCGGATTGAAGGGCCAGATGTGATTCTGGATCTCGGCAAGGCCGAAGCAAAGATGGGCCGCAAAGAACAGTCGCGCCTGGAGTCATTCGCGATTGGCGAACGGGTGCGGGTTGTGATTTCGCGTGTGGATCGCGCCTCCAAAGGACCCGCAGTGATTGCTTCGCGGGCCGCGCCGGAGTTGGTGCAGACGCTGTTCCAGAGCGAAGTTCCTGAAATCTATGACGGCACGGTGGTGATTCGCGCGATTGCCCGCGAAGCCGGCGAGCGCACGAAAATCGCCGTCATGTCGAAAGATAAAGACGTGGACGCAGTGGGCGCATGCGTGGGTATGAAGGGCATGCGTGTGCAGTCGATCATCCGCGAACTGCGCGGAGAAAAAATCGACATCATCGAATATCACGAAGATCCGGCTACCTTTGCCGAGAAGGCTTTGCAGCCGGCCAAGGTGAGCCGCGTCACCGTTGTGGATAGCCAGGAAAAACACCTGGAAGTCGTGGTGGACGACAGCCAGCTATCGCTGGCCATCGGCAAGAAGGGGCAGAACGTCCGGCTGGCGGCGAAGCTGCTTGGCTGGAAGATCGACATCAAGAGCGAGGAAGAGAAGCGGCAGGAAGTGGAACAGCAGATGTCGGCGATGGTGGTGCCGACGTCGACTCCGCTGGAGAGTGTGCCGGGCCTCGGCGAAGGCGTGGTCGAGAAGCTGACGGCGGCGGGCGTGACGACGGTGGAGGCTCTTGCCGACATGACGCCGGAGCAGCTTGAGGCGATTGAAGGTATTGGCCCCAAAACGGTGGAAAAAATCAGTCTGGCGGTAAATAATTACTTTGCCAGCCTGGAAGGCACAGTTGCCGCGGAAGGCGAAGGCGCCGAGGAAATCGTTGCAGTTGAGGGCGAAGCCGAAGAACCCGTAGCCGAAGTTGCGGCTGCCGAAGCCGAACCGGCGGCGGAAACCGAAACATTGCAGGCTTTGGAATTAAAATCGGAATTAGATTCCGAGACCGAAGAACGCAAGGATGAAGCACAGTAGCGTGTCATCCACACGACACGGCAGTAGACACGGCAAACGTTCAATTGGGGCAGCTATGAAGAATTAACCGAATAGCGCAGAGGAAAAAAGAGGCGGATGAGCAAGATTCGAATCAACGATCTGGCAAGAGAACTGGAAGTAAAGAGCAAAGCGATTCTTGATGCTCTAACGGCAGTCGGAGTTGCGGAGAAGAAGACTCATTCCAGCTCGCTTGAAGAGCACGAAGCCGATAAAGTACGCCGCCATTTGCGCGGATCGGCGGAGTCCGCCTCCGCGAAGTCCGCGCGTTCCGCCCGCAGCGAAGCCGAAGGCATTAAGACCAAGATTGATCTTTCCAATATTTCCAAGCCCGGCGACGTGCTAAAAGCCATCATCAGCAAGCAGCAACCGGCCGCGCCCACAGCGCCGACGCCACGTCCCGTGGCAGTGAATCCCGTCGCCACAGAGGCAAAACCGGCCGCGCCTGCGGCCCAAGCGCCCGTTTCTGCGCCGGTTTCCCCTGCGGCGCCGCCGCGCATGATTGTGCCGACGCACGTGGAACGGCGGACGTTCACCGTTCCGCAAGCCGCGCCGCCAAAATCAGTTGAGACTCCCGCGGCCAGCACGCTATCGGCTCCGGTGGCAGCCGCACCCACAGCACCCTCCGCAAGTACCAGCGCGACTCCAGCACGACCCGGCGGACCGACGGCGCCCCGACCCGGAGTCCCAATCGCCCAGCGGCCGATTGTGCAGCCTAGGATGATAGTGCCGCAAACGGGCCCACGTCCGGTGTATAAGGCACCGATACCTCCCGCAGGAGCGGCACCGCAAGGCTCAACGGTGGGGTCAACAATGCGCCCTGCTCCGGGACGGCCCGTGCCCGGTCAACCGATCTTTCAGCGCCCTCGCCCTGCTGGTTTCCCACCCGGAGCAGCGCGGCCGCCTTTGCGTCCCGGCGAACGGCGTCCGATGCATCCGACGCGGCAATCGCCGACGGGTACTCGTCCGCTTGGCGTAGGGCCGGCTTTGCCGCCGCCGGGCACGTCGCCGCGGCCCGGGAGCCGTCCGGGAGCTCCTTCCAGGAGACCTGGACAACGCTATGTGCCACGAGGCGTAAAAGAAGGCCCGATGAAGGGCTATACGCCGCCGCCTCGGCCATCTCTCTCGAACGAGCCGATGCCGATCACGCGGACGATCACGATTAACGAAGGCATCAGTGTTAAAGACCTGGCGGAAAAGCTGGAAATCCGGGCGAAGGATCTGATTGCGCGGTTGTTGCTCCGCGGAGTTTTCGCAACCATCAACCAGACGCTGGATACGGAATTGGCGAGCGAAATGGCGCGATTCTTCGGGGCCGAGACGAACGTGATCAGCTTCGAGGAACAGAACGCGAACGACATTGCCGAGAGTAATACGTCGGAAGAAGGGACGCCGAGCGAAGGCCTTCCGCGTCCACCAGTGGTCACAATCATGGGCCACGTCGATCACGGCAAGACGACTTTACTCGACTCGATTCGTTCGACCGATGTTGCCGGCGGCGAGGCAGGTGGAATCACGCAGCATATTGGCGCGTACAAAGTCACGATTCACGATAAAAACTCGCCGGCTTACGGACGGCAAATCGTATTCCTGGATACGCCGGGTCACGAGGCATTTACCCGGATGCGTTCGCGCGGAGCGAAAGCTACGGACATCGTTGTCTTAGTGGTCGCTGCGGACGACGGAGTGATGCCGCAAACGCTTGAGGCGATTGACCACGCGCACGCCGCGGAAGTGCCAATCATTGTCGCCGTGAATAAGATTGATAAACCGGATGCGATGCCGGACCGGGTGAAAAAGCAACTCGCCGATCGTGGCTTGATGCCGGAGGACTGGGGCGGCACCACGGTATTTGTCGATGTCTCGGCAAAACAGAAAACCAATTTAAATCTGTTGCTCGAAATGATTTGCCTGACCGCCGATCTCCAGGAACTCAAGGCGTCGCCTGAGCGTCCGGCAAGCGGCTTGGTGCTGGAAGCGAAGCTGGATCGCGGGCGCGGTCCGGTCGCGACGATTCTGGTGCAGAACGGAACACTGCGCACCGGCGACAACTATGTAGTCGGCAATGTGTATGGGAAGATCCGCGCCATGTTCGACGACCGCGGTCACCCTGTAGAAGAAGCGCCCCCCTCCACGCCAGTCGAAATTCTGGGCATGGAAGGCTTGGCGCAAGCGGGCGACCAGTTTGTAGTGGTTGCGGACCGCGACAGAGCACGGGGCATTTCGGAGTACCGCGAGCAAAAAGCGCGCGAGGCTACTTTAGCCAAGAGTTCGCGGGTCTCGCTGGAAGGACTGGCGGACCAGATCAAGAGCGCCGGGATGAAGGAACTGAACGTCATCCTCAAGGCGGACGTGGGCGGTTCCGTGGAAGTTTTGTCGGACTTGCTCGCCAAGCTTTCGAATGAGAAGGTCTCGCTGAAACTTTTGCGATCGGGTGTGGGCGCGATCACTGAGGGGGATGTGCTGCTCGCGTCCGCGTCGAATGCGGTCATCATCGGATTCAACGTACGTCCGGAGCGCAAAGCGCAAGAAATCGCCGAGCAGGAAAAAGTGGACATCCGCCTGCACTCGATCATCTACGAACTGCAGGACGAGATCAAACGGGCCATGACCGGCCTGCTCGATCCGGTGTTCCGCGAGATTTACCAGGGCCGGGCGCAAGTTAAAGAAACATTCAGGATTCCGAAGGTGGGAACGATTGCCGGTTGCTCCGTCACCGATGGCCTCATCAAGCGCGATGCGTCAGTGCGCCTGCTTCGCGACAACATCGTCGTGTTTACGGGGAAGATCGGATCATTGCGACGCTTCAAGGACGATGCCAGCCAGGTCACAAATGGCATGGAGTGCGGTATTTCGATTGCCAACTACGGCGACATCAAGGCAGGCGATGTAATTGAGGCTTTTGTAACTGAGAAGGTCGCTGCCGAGGCCATGGCGTAAAGAGTCGTCAGGCAGTTGTCGTTTGTGATTGGCCATTAGCCGGTGCCAATTCGCGTTCACTCTAAGACGCATCTTCAGGTGCCGGAATTGCAAGCCCACGATGGGCTCTGTTTCTTCCGACTCACGACTAATGCCAATCGCCGTTCTGACCCTCGAACTTCATATTGAAGCTGCGCAATCGCTGAAAGACCGGCGGCACGTCGTCCGGAGCCTGAAAGACAAGCTGCGCCACAGTTTCAACATATCGGTCGCCGAGTTGGACGCAGGCGAATTGTGGAACCGTGCCACAATTGGCATCGTGAGTATTTCGAACTCGCGCGACTATCTGGATGGTTTGATGAAGAATGTAGAACGCTCTGCCGCGAAGATTGCGAACAATCAGGGAGCGGAACTGGCGGACTCATTCGTCGAGTTTATCTAGGGATCCCGAGCATCCGGCCAACCAACTCGCGGCGGTATCTACCCTGGCATGTTGCTGAAAATTCTTGAGTTCCTTGTCGGGCAGGTGGCGAGCGTTCGCCACAATCCACAGGCCGATTTTCTGATATTCTCAAGGGTTTTATCCGAGGTAAATGTGGAAAAGCGGGGAGCGAAGTACCATCGCGAGCGGCTGGCTGAGGCGTTACGCGAGGAAATCGAAGCCCTCATCGAGGGAGAGTTGGCCGATCCGCGCATTGGTCTCGCCAGCGTGACCAACGTAGCACTGGCGGATGATTCCCGGTCTGCGCGCGTTTTCGTGACCGTGTTAGGGGACGAAACCGAAGCAGAGCGCACTCAAGAGGGCTTAATGGCCGCCGTCGGCTTTGTGCGGCGTGAGGTCGGCGAACGGCTGCATTTGCGTCGTACGCCCGAATTGTATTTCCAGGTGGACCGTTCGGGACAGGCGGCGGCGCGCGTGGAACAACTGCTGCGGCGAGTGAAGAAAAGAAAAGACTAAAGAAGACACAAGCACATGGTGGAAGAAGTTCTCAGGCAAATCGCGCAAGGCAAGCGGTTCCTCGTGACCTCGCACGCCCGTCCGGATGGGGATGCCGTCGGATCGGCACTGGCTTGTTGCCAGATTTTGCGGAGCATGGGGAAACAGGCAGAAGTGGTATTGCACGACGGCGTGCCGCGCGTGTACCGGTCATTGCCCTTTGCCAACGAAGTTGTGCAGGCGGAATGCGTGGGCAACGGCTACGATGCTGTGATTCTGCTAGAGTGCGACAGCGTGCACCGGACACGCATCGAAGGATTGGAAAAATATTTCCTTATCAGCATCGATCATCACTTGACCGGGCGACCGTTCGCAAACGTGAACTGGATTGATCCGAAAGCGGTTGCGACGGCGGAGTTGATCTATCGGCTCGCTCGAGAAGCGGGGGTGAAAATTTCGCCAGACATTGCGACTTGTTTATACACGGCAGTGCTCACCGACACGGGCGGTTTCATGTTTAAGGGCACTACCGAGCAAACCTTTACCCTCGCACGAGAGTTGGTACACGCGGGTGCGGACCCGGCGCGTTGCGCCCGCAATGTTTATTTTGCGCACTCGACCGCCAAAATGCGCCTGCTCGGTGCGGCGCTTTCGAACCTGCAGCGGGAAGGCCCTCTTGCCTGGATATGGGTCACGCAAGCCCAAATGCAGCAGTTTGGCGCTCGCGAGGAGGACTGCGAAGGTCTCGTCAATTACGTGCTGTCGATTCAGGAAGTGGAAGTCGCGGCATTTTTCCGCGAGCTCCCCGATGGACGTTTTCGCGTCAGCTTACGCAGCAAGGGAAAACTCAACGTGGCCAAAGTAGCGGAACAGTTTGGCGGGGGTGGCCATGAATGCGCGAGCGGATGCGCGGTGAATGGTCCGCTGGCGGCAGCATCCAATCAAATTCTTTCTATTCTCCGTTCCTCGGCAGGCGGCCAAACCTCCGTACAATAAGGCCCTATGGATATGTCATTCGCACGACAGGCGTTCTCCTTCGTAGGAGCCATGCTGATTCTTGTGGCCTATGTCGGGCAACAGTTGAAGTGGATGGATTCCGAAAAGCCGGCGTACAACATACTGAACATTGTTGGCTCCGCGATCCTCGTATACGTGGCTTTTCATCCGTTTCAGTTAGGGTTTGTCGTGCTCGAAGGCGCGTGGGTCGTTGTCAGCATGTATGCGTTGACACGGAGCGCGCAATCTTGAGTCGTGATAGCGCGAGCAGGCGGATACTCTTACGGGAGATTCTCTTACTACTCTGCTTCTGCGCATTTCTTTTTTTCTATGGACTAGGAAGCTTCGGGCTGGTCGGCGCCGATGAACCGCGCTATGCCCAGGTCGCGCGCGAAATGCTGGCGAGGCATGACTGGATTACGCCGACGCTCGGCGGACAGCCGTGGCTGGAAAAACCCGCTCTTTATTACTGGCAGGCCATGCTGAGCTACACCATTTTTGGAGGCAGCGACTGGGCGGCACGGATTCCTTCAGCAGTGGATGCGTCTTTGCTGGTTTTTGCGATTTATTTTTTTCTGCGGCGATTTCGATCCGGCTTTGCGCTGGATGGCGCGCTGATGACGGCGTCGAGCGCGGCCGTGATTGGTTTCGGAAGGGCGGCTTCGACGGACATGCCTTTGGCTGCGATGTTCGGGATCGCTTTGCTGGCGTGGTATGCATGGCAGCAGAACGCACGAAATATTTACCTTGCGGCCTTTTATGTTTTTCTCGGGTTGGGCACGTTGGCGAAAGGGCCCGTCGCGCCGTTCCTGGCGGTGAGCGTAATTGCGATTTACGCGCTGTCTAAAGGCGATTACACGCTCATACCGCGCACACTTTGGATACCGGGCATATTGTTATTCGGCGTTGTTGTGCTGCCTTGGTATGTGGCTGTGCAGTTGAGAAATCCGGAGTTCTTTCAGGTTTTCATCGTGGAGCACAACCTCGCGCGTTTTGGAACGAATCTATACCGGCATAAAGAACCGTTCTGGTATTACGCGCCGATCGCGATGTTGAGCTTGGCGCCGTGGACGATCCTCTGGGGCGCTGCCTTTATTGAAACATTGCGGCTGTGGATCCGAGAAAAACGCACGTTGTTGCAGTCCGAAGGCGCGTGGAACGTCTTTCTGATTATCTGGCTGCTTGTGCCTATAGTGTTCTTTTCGCTCTCGCAATCGAAGTTGCCGGGCTATATATTACCCGCGATTCCCGCGGGCACATTGCTGCTCGCGGACTACGTTCGGCAAAGACTGAAAGGTGACATTCCGCTCCGTAACACAGCTTTGTTGGCGTTTCATTCCGTGCTGGCGGCGCTTCCGGTTGCTCCTGCGCTGATGGTCACTTATATCGTGCAGCAGCATCGAATGCCGTGGAACATAGCTACCGCCGTCTCTTTCGCGATTGCGACGGCACTTGCAATCGGCATCACGCTGACGCTGCGTGGGCACCTCGGACTACGCGGTTTGCGGGTTACGCTGCTTCCTGTGGCGCTGGCCGTTGCGGCGATATTGCGGATAGGATCGCCGGCGCTGGATAACGCGTTATCCGCTCGTCCTCTCAACGCGGCGATTGGCCATCCTTCACTTGCTGTTGCAATCTACCGCGCGCCGCGGGAGCTCGAATATGGATTAGGCTTCTATCGTGATGCTGTGATTGACCGTTACGAAAGCGGGCAAATACCTTCCAGCGAACACATTTTGATAGCGCCAACAGGTTCTATGCCGGCAATCCAGAACTTGGTGCCCTCACGTCGCGTTATTTTGGTGGGTAACTTTGCGCCGCAGAACCTGGATTATTTCTGGGTAGGCCCCTAATCGCCTTCTAAAGCATTGTCTGTTGCTCGCGATTGTTCTCGCATTTGCCTCTCGCGTGCCATCCTTCTACACTCGGCTTTGCGGACAATGCGTCGCTGGTGCGATGCGTCTCGCTCACCAGGAGCCAAGCTTGGAGATCCTCGACCTCAGACATTTTTCGTCGGAAGATTTGCGTCCTCTGTTGGAGGACGAAGTGCAGCTGTGGGCGCAAAACCTCGAATGGGATTATCGGGGGTCTGCCGAGATGATCCTGCGTTACGTGGATACAAAAGTGCTGCCCGGTTATACCGCGGTGGAAAGGGGACGCATTCTCGGCTATTCGTTTTTTGTCTATGAAGGCAATAAAGGAGTCATCGGAGATTTGTTTGTCGCTAACGGAGGCCGCGTCGCCAACGCACATGAAATCGAAAATCAGTTATTGCGTCACGTGATCGAGACCCTGCAACAGTCGCCAGGAATTCACCGTGTCGAATCGCAATTGCTGATGCATGAAACGGGAATTGTTTCGCCGACGTTTATTGCGCAGGGCTTCTCGCGGCATTCGCGGCTCTTCATGGTGTTGCCCTTGGCGGAGCCACACACTCAGATTCGCCCACTCTCGGAAGATTTCATAGTGCGCCCGTGGACCGAACCCGACTATCAGCCAGCGGCGGCGCTTATTACGAGCGCATATCGGGGGCACGTGGATGCAGAAATCAACGATCAGTACCGCACCCTCGCTGGTTCGCTGCGCTTCTTGAATAACATTGTTCGCTTCCCAGGCTGCGGGACTTTCGATGCGGGTTCCTCGTTTGTTGCCGTGCGAAAAGGCACATCAAGCCTCGTTGGACTCATCTTGTGCTCGCACGTACGTCCGGATGTAGGCCACGTGACGCAGGTTTGCGTCTTGCCGGAGTATCGTTCGCAAGGGATTGGCGAGGCGTTGTTGGAGGCGACAGCAAATGCCCTCCGCCAGCAAGAGTGCACTCTGCTGACGCTAACGGTTACAGAAGCGAACGCACGCGCCGTAGAACTCTATCGGCGATTAGGGTTTGAAGAAAGACATGTCTTCGACGCTTTCGTGTGGGAGGGATAGCACCTACTGACGGGCGGCGTTGATCGCCATCCCGACGACAGTCAGCAAAATGAACCCCGCACCTAAGATCACCGACAATGCGATCGGGACATAACTTGGCAGCCGCGACTTGTTGAGCGCCTGAGTTCTCGCGGCCACGCCCTCCGCGCCGAGAGCTTCGTGAACTTGCGCATGGGCGATCCTATAGGCGTCAGCGGCCATCACCATTTGGACAACGATGAGGATTAGGGAGACCAAACCGCCTGAAAAACCGGTTACTCGTGGAATGGCAAAGCGAACGATTTGAGTTCCGACAAAAATGGCAAGCCCCTTGGTGCGTTCTCCTAAATAGAAGTACCCGAAGCCTGCTGTGAGCAGATTGAGCACGACCGCGACGCGCGGATTCTGGACGTCCACCTGCGCATCTTGCCCGGCATTGATTTCGGCAGCGGTGAAGTACGCATCCAGAAACGAAAATATCCACATCGTGAGGCCGATCATGATGCCGTAGCCGCGCGCCATCTGTGTACGCCCTAGAAAGACAGCGGACGTGGCGAACAACCAAAGGCCGAGCACAATCCAGCCACGAGTCGTGCGGCCACAGTAGAACTGGCCAGCCCCGGGAATTAGAAATGAAAGCAGGAACGCCAAGCCGGCGCTTTTCTGTGGAGTTTCAGGCCGGATTTCGCCGAGCGAACGGAAATAGGTTAAATCCGAAGACAAGGCGACCTCCTGAGGCTGTCGGGGAACTGTATCACAAGGCTAGGTGGAGAGAAATGGCAGGGAACTTATCGCCGGATGAGCCACATGGCCCAGCCAGCCACGAAGACTCCGCCAACAAACATGCCAAAGCAATAGAGGCCGTAGCGGACTTGATCGCGCGGCGCGCTGCGCTGGGTGATTCCGAAGACGATGGACGCGAATACAGCGAAGACCAAGGCCGCGCTGAAGTGGGTGAGGGTGATGGTCGGCATTATGGCTTCTTTCCGATCGCAATGTGGTAGGCGTCGGCGACGCTGATGAAGTTCAGCAATCCGGCGACGATGAGGAATTTGGTTCCGTAATCCGCCGTCGCGTGTGATATCAGCCCCTGCCCCCAATCATTGGCGCGGGTAATGATGTAAAGTCCGCCAGCGCCTAAATCGCCCACAAACCCGAGCATGTCGAGAATGTCGCCGCCGTTCGGTTTATACACATGACCCTGCATGGCGAGGCCAAGCAAGTACATGGACACAATGGAAACCATGAGGAGCAGGCCGCGAATCCAGCGCTTCTGCGCCAGATGGCCAGCACCGGGAATGAGCCAACCGATCGCAGGCGCTACCACCGACATGGTCGAAGGCATGGGAGCAGTTTTATTTTCTTTATTTTCTTTATTTTCTTTATTGTCTATAGCTGTATTTGGCATTAGATAATCACAATCTCGCGTTGAATATTTCCGGTCACTTCCGCGGAATTCTGCCGGACGAGCATATTGATTTCGCTGCGCACGCCGAACTCAGGCAAATAAACACCCGGCTCGATGGAGAATATCGAATTAGGGAGGATTTGGCGTTCGTCGTGGATTTCGAGATCATCCATGTTTGCCCCGTTGGCGTGAATCTCAGTGCTGATGGAGTGCCCGGTGCGGTGAATAAAATACTCGCCGAAGCCCGCTTTCTTGATGTGGTCGCGAGCCGCCCGGTCGACCTGCCAGCCTGCCATATTTTTCCCCGCGCTAATTCCTTGCTCTACTGCTTTGATGCCGGCGTCGCGGGCGTCACGCACCGTGTTAAAAACTTCGATCATGCGGCCTGAGGGATTCTTGCCAACAAA
>Ga0187847_10004157_pt1 | contig 10731 bp, 10 predicted proteins | sample June2016WEW_4_10_FD_132458 | JGI IMG/M metagenome (GOLD analysis project Ga0187847, IMG submission 132458) | Peatland microbial communities from SPRUCE experiment site at the Marcell Experimental Forest, Minnesota, USA - June2016WEW_4_10 | ecosystem: Environmental > Terrestrial > Soil >...
AGTCGGATATTTTTCAGATCTCCGAAACGCTCCTGCAAAGTGAAATAGTCGGCCAAGGCCTGACATGGATGCTCGGCGTCGCTTAGCGCGTTGATCACAGGAACGGACGCATGCTGGGCCATGGTCTCAATCATCTCCTGCGAAAACGTGCGCAGCACGATCACATCGACCCAGCGCTCAAGATTGTGCGCAATGTCGCTGAGCTTTTCACGAGCATCAATGCGATATTGCGTCTGGTCCACGAACATCGCCGTTCCGCCCATACCCACCATTCCCGCTTCCAGAGTGAGGCGGGTGCGCAACGACGGCTTCTCGAAAAACATGACCATTTGCTTGTTGGCGAGCGCACCGCGGAAGTCCTGCGGACGTTCCTTGATGATTCCCGCGAGGTCGAGCACTGCTTTGACCCCTTCAGGCCCCAAATCTCGGATGGAAACTACATCCGGGCACCAGAAAGGCGCAGCGGCGACGACCGGCCCACGGGAGGTGTTTACTGCATTTGCATTCTGACGGTTCATCTAGTTCTATTTCCTCTTCGCTTTCTTTGAAATGTCTTTCGTACGCTCCTTGCGTACGGTCACGTTTTGTTGCAATGCCGAATCCAACGCGGCGATGACTCGATCCACGTGCTTCTTCTGGACGATGTATGGAGGCAAGAATCGCAGCACGGTATCGTGCGTCCGATTGATGAGAATTTTCTCGTTCAGCAGCTGCGCTGCTACAGCTTTGGCAAGATCGGGAGAATCCAGCTCCATGCCCAGCATCAAGCCCTTGCCGCGTACTTCTCGGATGCTGGGATGTTTCTTTTGCAGACTTTGAGCCTGCGCGTGAAAATAATTCCCGGTTTTGCCAATGTGGTCGAGCAATCCATCCAGTTGGCGCAAAAACTCAATCGCCACTGCGCAAGCCAGCGGCCCTCCGCCGAAGGTCGTGCCATGCATGCCGGGATGCATCGCACGCGAAATGCGGTTCGTAGTAAGAAAGGCCCCGAGCGGCAATCCGGCGGCCAGCGGCTTCGCCACCGTCACCATGTCGGGTGTAACGCCGTAATGTTGGTAGGCGAAGTAACGGCCGGTGCGCCCGAGGCCGGATTGAATTTCATCCAGAATTAGGAGTGCACCGGCATCTTTGGTCAACTTGCGGGCGGTGCGCAGAAATTCCGTGCTCACCGGGCGAATACCGCCTTCGCCTTGAATTGTTTCGACACAAACCGCACAAACGCTCGTGCCGAATTTTCGTTTCAAATCTTCGACGTTGTTAAACTTCACAAATTCAACGCCCGGCACCCCCGGAGCATAGGGCTCGCGGTATTTCGCCTGACCCGTCGTGCTCAGAGATCCATAGGTGCGGCCGTGAAAAGAATCCTCAAGGGCCAGAATGCGCCACTTCGGCTTGTGGCCATTGGTAATTTGCGAGCGCGCATAAAGCCTCGCCAGTTTCAAAGCGCCTTCCCACGCTTCGGTACCGCTATTTGAAAAGAAGACGCGATCCAGGCCGGAAATTTCCGTCAATTTTTTGGCCAGTTCGCCTTGATATTCGTTGAAATACAGGTTGGAGAGGTGAATGACTTGTCCGGCTTGTTTTTTCAGCGTGCGCAAGATAGCAGGATGGGCATGCCCCAGCGCGTTGACGCCAATGCCACTGAGAAAATCAAGATAGGGCTCGCCCTGTGCGTCCCAAAGATAAACGCCACGACCTTTTTCAAACAAAATCTTGTGACGGTCATACGTCGGCAACAGCAAACACTCTTCATTGCGCATGACTGAGGCCAAACTCATTGCATCACCTCGGTCCCGCAATTCAAGTTGCTGGAATAAAACTGCAACAGCGCTTCGACTTGTTCCGCCGGCAAAATACGCACCCGCTTCACGCCCTCACGAAGCGCGCGCGTGCAAGCTTCTAGCTTGGGCAACATTCCCCCTGCGATGACAGAATCGGCAATCAATGCCGGTAATTCTGAAGCATTCAGCCAGGGAATCACAATGCCTTGGGCATCTTTCACACCCGGAACATCCGTGAGGAAAATGAGAGCGTCAGCCTCGCACGCAGTGGCACATGCCGCGGCCATAGTGTCTGCATTCACGTTGTAGTACTCGCCGTCGAAGCCCAGCGCCACCGAGGAAATCACTGGGATGCCGCCCGCATTCCACACAGCCTCCAGCCAACGCGAATCCGCAGCTGTTATTTCACCCACATAACCCAATTCCACGCTGGCCATTTGCTTTTTCTCTGCGCGGAACATCATGCCGTCGCCACCGCAGAGACCAATGGCTGAGCATCCCGCAGAAGCCAGCGCTGCCACGAGCTTCTTGTTGATCAATCCCGCCAGCACCATGAGGGCGACATCACGCGTTTCGGCATCGGTCACGCGTAGCCCTTGCACGAACTCGCTCTCCCTCCCCATCTGTTTGAGGACCCGGGTGAACGCACCGCCTCCGCCGTGCACCACTGCGACCCGGTGGCCGGCGTGGGCGAGATTCGCGATCGCCTGCGCGCATTTCTGCACCGTCTGCACATTCTCGAGCGCCGCGCCCCCGATTTTCACGACGGTCTTCAATTCAATCCTTCTTTCTCGCACCACCCATACATCAAGTTCATGTTCTGCACTGCCTGCCCGGCCGCACCTTTGAGCAGATTGTCGAGGCAGGAGACCAGCACCAACCGCCGCCCGTCCTTATCAAGGCAAAAGCCTAGATCGCAATAATTCGTGTGCAGGGAAAACTGAATTTCCGGCAGCTTCGGCGAAGCGAACACCCGCACCCAGGGCTTGCCGTCATAAAAATTGCGATAGCATCCCTCAATGTCCCCCGCATTCATCGACCGTTTGAGATTCACGTAAATTGTGGACAAAATTCCTCGCGGAATGGGCAACAAATGCGGCGTAAAGATTAGAGAACTGTCGTCCAAATTCAATTGCTCTGCGATCTCGCCGGTATGGCGATGATTGAAAACCGCATATGCGGAGAGATTGTCAGCGACAGACACGAAATGCGTGTGTGGATTGGGGTCCTTCCCAGCTCCCGACACACCTGACTTCGAATCAGAGATGACGCCGTGCTGTTCGTCCACAATACCCGCGTTCAGCAGCGGTGCGAGGCCGAGTATGATCGACGTGGCATAACATCCGGGATTCGCCACCAGCACAGCATTGGCAATGCTGTCGCGATGTAGTTCTGGCAATCCGTAGACCGCGCGCTCGTTCAGTTGGGCGGCAGTCGCGGCGTTTTTATCTTCAAATCGATAGATCGCGCGATGCTGGGCCTGTTTCAAACGCCATGCCCCGCTCAAATCCACGACTCGCATGCCATTCGCAATCGCTTCCGGAACCAACTCGCGCGAAACTTCATGCGGTGTCGCCAGATAAAGTAGTTCCACCTGCTGACGCTTCAATTCGGCCCAATTCAGCGGTTGCATCGGGTAACCGCCGTTTCCGGAAAATGATGGCGCAATCTGCGCAAAGTCTGATGGGCTATGCGCATCGTTGTTGCGCTGAAGCAACAGCGGTTTTTCGAGTCGTGGATGGCGCAGAAGAAGGCGCGTCAATTCCTGACCGGAATAGCCCGTAGCGCCCATCACTGCGGTTTTGAGTTTGGTGGACACTACGCAATCATTCCCTCGAATCGTTGGGCTAGTTTGTGCGCCGCCTTTTTGTCACGGCAAACCATCAGGATCGTGTCGTCTCCAGCAATCGTTCCAATCGACTCGGGCCAGTCTTTTTCGTCGAGTGCTGCCGCCACGGGCTGTGCGCTGCCCACGCTGGTCTTAATAAGGAGAAGGTTCTGGGCAGCACGCACCTGCAAGACAAATTCACGGGCGAGGCGGGAAATCGGCGGCAGTGCAGGCTCCCCTGCGGCCTCCGCCTGCGCCAGCATGTAGCCGCCCGGCGTCTTGGCGAGACCAAGTTCGTGGATGTCGCGCGATAGTGTGGCTTGCCCGACGCGGAACCCCTGTTTGCCGAGTTCCCGCTGCATGCTTTCCTGACTCGCCAGGGGACCATGCTTTAGCAGTTCTAGAATCGCTCTTTGTCGTATGGCTTTGCTCATATTGAATAACTATTCATATAGATGAATAATTATTCATTTATAATACGCGAATCTCTCGCCGAGTGCAATGGGATGTGAGTTGTCTCAAGAGTTACGCGGGTAATCTGCCTCGAAAGGCGAACCAGAAAAAAGAGGAGAGTGGCTATTTTGCGGGAACGACTGCGGTGACTTCGATTTCTACGCGGGCCGCGTCTTCAATCAGAGCCGCGACTTGTACCGCCGTCATCGCAGGATAATGCGTCCCTACGATCTCGCGATACACGCGGCCAATTTCCTTATGAGCGCTCGCGTATTCGTGCTTGTCCACGATATACCACGTCATGCGGACAATATGTTCCGGCCGTGCGTTGGCCTCTGCCAAGACTTCAACTACATTCTTCAATGCCTGCCGCACTTGACCGGCAAAATCCGAGGTGGCGAACTGCCCTTGCGCGTCCCATCCAACCATGCCGCTTACGAAAATCATGCGTCCCGAAGCAACGACGCCGTTGGAGTATCCCTTGGGCCGTGGCCAATGTGCGGGTTGCAAAATTTCCATATTTTCGCTCTCCTCGGTCCTTCTAATTCTTGACGGGCATGAATTTTGCCATGCCCTCCCGCAGGTGGTCAGGAATGGCATGGGCGCGATTGCCGCCCAATTCCATCAGGACAAGCACCAGTTTGCCCCGGACGCGCTCGACGCCATCCTGCCCGCTAAGCGTGATTTCTAATCCGAAAGAACTCTTGCCCAAGCTAGTAACAACTAGCGAGGCGTTCAGCACGTCACCCAAAAAACTCGGCGCGTGGAAGTCGACTTCGAGGTGAACCGTCGGAACACCCCAGCCCAACTCGGCATGCAATTTCGCGAAGGAAAGATCGAGACCTGTGGCAAACCAATCTTCCACCAGATTATTGAACATTACGAGGTAGCGCGGGTAAAAGACCATCCGCGCGTAGTCGCAATCCGCGAAACGCACGAGTATCGCCGAACAAAACGGGGAGCCCGGCGTGTCGCTATAAGCGACGGATTTCACGGAGTCCCGCTTTCCTGAAATGCCTTGATAATCCCGCGCGCAATGATGAGTTGTTGCACTTCGGTGGCTCCTTCGTAAATCCGCAGTGGCCGGATTTCGCGACAGAGCCGTTCCACAGTCTGCCCGTGAACCACGCCCAAACCTCCGAAAATTTGCACGGCTCCATCAATCGTCTTTTGAGCCATCTCGGTCGCGTACATTTTCGCCATGGCAGCTTCCACTGTGACGCGACGGCCTTTGTCGCGGTCCCATGCGGCGCGGTAAGTAAGAAGCGCGGCAGCATCAATTTCAGTGGCCATTTCCGCCAGTTTGGCTTGCGTGATTTGAAAATCAGCCAGACTTTGGCCGAACACTTTTCGCGCCGTCGAACGGCGCAAAGCTTCATGCAGCGCACGCCGTGCAAAACCGAGCGCCGCTGCGGCCACCGATGTTCGAAAAACATCCAGCGTGGCCATCGCGATCTTGAAGCCCTGCCCGGCTTCGCCAAGCTTTTGCGTTAGTGGAACCTGGCAATTCTTGAAGGCAACACGAGCCAGCGGATGCGGCGCACTCACCGCGATGCGCTCGGCAATCGCAAGCCCCGGAGTGCCGGAATTCACAATAAAAGCGGTTATACCCTTTGCGCCGGCCTCTCCTGTACGAGCGAAAACCACATAGAAATCGGCGATGCCGCCGTTCGAAATCCAGGTCTTTTCCCCATTGATCTCGTAACCATCCGCTCGTAACGTTGCCGCGCATTGCAGGGCCGCCACATCCGAACCGGCGTCAGGCTCAGAAATCGCAAACGCTGCAATGGATTTTCCCTCTTTCACGTAAGGCAGGTATTTTTTCTTTTGGGCCTCGCTTCCGAATAGAGTGATCGCGCCTGAGCCCAATCCTTGTAAGGCAAACGCAAAATCAGCGAGGCCTGAATGCCACGCCAGCGTTTCGCGCAAAATGCAAAACGCGCGCGTGTCAATCTCATCGGCTGCCGCACCGTGCTCGACGCCGCCGATGGCATATTTCAGCCAGCCCGCGTCACCTAGCTGGCGAACCAGCTTGCGGCACGCTGCATCGACGTCTTCCCCATAGCCAGGATCGTCTCCGGCCATATTCTTTGCCACCCAAGCTTGGGCATCTGCGGCCAAAGCTCTATGGCGATCTTCGAAGAACGGCCACTCGAAATGACTGGATGGTGACAAGCTCAATTTCCCTCGAACTCCGGTTTTTGTTTGGCGGCGAAAGCATGGTATGCGCGGTGAAAGTCATTTGTGGCCATGCAAATAGCTTGCGCCTGGGCTTCCGCCTCGATTGCCTGCTCAACACCCATGTTCCATTCCTGCTGCAACATATTTTTCGTCATCGAATGGGCGAATGTAGGCCCGGAGGCAAGCTCCTTAGCGAACTGCGCAGCCTCGGCCAGTAGCGCGTCCGGCGCGCACAGGCGGTTGAAAAATCCCCACCGCTCCGCCTCATCACCCGGCATATTTCGCCCGGTATAGAGGAGCTCCGACGCCCGCCCCTGCCCGATGACCCGAGGCAGCAGCGAACACGCCCCCATATCACACCCGGCGAGTCCGACGCGTGTGAATAGAAATGCGGTTTTGCTGCGCGCCGTTCCAAAGCGAATATCTGACGAGAGGGCGAGAATAGCTCCCGCACCACAGCAAGTCCCATCCACCGCAGCGATAATTGGTTGCGGGCAGGCACGCATCGCTTTCACCAGATCGCCAGTCATCCGTGTAAAGGTGAGCAAGCCCGGCATATCCAACTTTGTAAGTGGACCAATAATCTCGTGCACATCACCGCCGGAGCAAAAATTCTCCGCTGCACCCGAGAGCACTACGGCTTTAACGTCATCCGCATATTTCATAGCGCCAAATAAATCGCGCAACTCTGCGTAAGATTCGAATGTCAACGGATTCTTGCGCTCAGGCCGATGGAGAACGATGTAGGCAACACCATCTTTTACTTCAAATTGAAAGTGGACCGCTCGATATGAGGCGAGATCTGTGCGATTGCCCGGAAGCTGTTGAGAAACGCCAGGGAGATACCGCATCATCGACTCCTTCGCGAAGAAGTTTCTACGGCTATACGTCCGGTCTTGGCGTTAAAACTGCTCTTGAGTTTGCTCAATAATTCCATCATCGCCTGCTTTTCTTCTCGCTCGAGACCCTCAAGCATTTCGATCGTCCATTGTTCGTTTTCCGCGGCCATCTCACGAAAGCGTTTCAAACCAAGAGCCGTCAGCCTGACCGTAAGCGCCCGGCGATCCTGCGGATCAAGCGTTCGCGTGACCAAATGCTCGCGTTCAAGTTGATCGGTGATGCCTGTGACGTTGCCGCCTGAAACCATAAGCCGCTGCGATAGCTCATTCATGCGCAGCCCTGCGGGATGTCGTTCCAGTTGCGCCATCAAATCGAAGCGCGGCAAAGTCGTCGAAAATTCACGGCGCAAACGTACTCGGATTTCATTTTGAATCCGCACCGTACACGACAACATGCGCAACCACAATCGCAGCGCTTGATGATCGTCTAGCGTGGCTCGGGTTTCCAAATCGAGCGCGTCCATGGGCAGAGCAGCACTTCCATGCCCCGTCGTATTCGGCCGGATTGTGGATGAAGTCGTTATCACATGATTTCTCCGCCAGCGACCGCGATGGCCTGCCCGGTCATGGCATCACTGCCGGGCAAACAGAGCCACGCCACAGCGTTCGCGACTTCGTCGGGGCTTATCAACCGCTTCTGCGGGTTATGCGCCGTCAATTCTGCGAGCGCGTCCTCCACAGCGCGCCCCGTCTTCGCAGCGATATTGTTTACCGCCTGCCGCGTCATTTCAGTATCTGCGTACCCCGGACAAACGGCATTCACCGTGATTCCCTTCCCTACAAACTCAAGCGCAACCGCCCGCGTCAAACCCAGCACCGCATGTTTGGAGGCGCAATATGCCGCTACATATCGATAACCCTTAAGCCCCGCGACGCTGGCCACGTTGACTATGCGCCCCCACCCCGCGTCCAACATGCCAGGCAGCACAGCTTGCATGCAATGGAGCGTCCCCTCGAGATTGACGGACATCAATTCGCGCCAGAGCTTTTCGTCTGTTTTGAGGAACGGCGCCGACTTTGCCTGCCCTGCGTTGTTGACCAACACTTCAATCCGCCTTCTAGCCGTTACTGACTTCACCGCCTGGTTCACGGAGATCCGGTCACTCACATCGGCTACGGCATAGCCGATGTCGCCGAGGTGTTTCAGGGACTCGGCAGCCACCGCCAGCGCCCGCTCATCACGTCCCAGCATCGTGACCTGCGCGCCATGCTGCAACAACTTTCGCGAAATCGCCGCGCCAATCCCGCGCGCCCCGCCGGTCACCAACGCGTGCTTGCCTCGCAGTAGCTCCGTCATACTTGCAGTCTTAATTGGGCGGCCCGCGCCAGATTTCGCTCCAACTGCGTTTTACCGTTCAAATAAGGCGACGGCCACCATACTTCGGAAAAGCCCTGCTTCGCCGCTTCATGCAGCGTCCACGCTGGATCAGCAAGGTGTGGACGCGCAATCGCACACAAATCCGCGCGCCCCGCCGCAATGATGGTATTCACGTGGTCGCCTTCAAAAATATTCCCCACAGCAATCGTTGAAATACCGGCTTCATTGCGGATACGGTCAGAGAATGGCACCTGAAACATGCGGCCATATACTGGGCGCTCGGCTTTGCTCACCTGGCCCGAAGAGCAATCAATCACATCCGCGCCTGCGGCTTTGAACATACGCGCAATTTCGGTCGCATCCTCAGGCGTAACGCCTCCATCGACCCAATCATTTGCGGAAATACGCACGCTCATCGGCAAATGCTGCGGCCACACCGCGCGAATCGCCTCGAACACCTCGAGAGGATAGCGGCAGCGGTTTTCGAGGCTGCCGCCGTATTCGTCCGTACGCTGGTTCGTCAACGGTGAAATAAAACTCGAAAGAAAATATCCGTGCGCGCAGTGAAGCTCTAACCAGTCGAATCCAGCGGCCGCTCCGCGCTCGGTAGCCGCCACAAAATCAGTCTTGATGTTCTCCAAATCGGCCAGCGTCGCTTCCCGTGGAACTTCCGATATACCTTCGATATAAGGCAATGCCGAAGCCGACACGAGGGGCCAATTGCCTGACAGAAGCGGCTGATCAATTGCATCCCATCCCACTCTCGTCGATCCTTTGCGTCCAGAATGGCCGACTTGTAATGCGATTTTCGCATCGGTGTATTCATGCACGTATTGCGTAATGCGCTTCCACGCGTCGCGCTGGCTGTCGTTCCACATGCCAAGACACGCTGGCGTGATGCGACCCTCCGGCGACACGCAAGTCATTTCCGAAAAGACCATGGCGGCGCCGCCCTGCGCGCGCGCTCCGAAGTGCACAAGATGAAAATCGTTCGGCATTCCATCTTCCGCCATGTACATCGCCATAGGAGATACGAGCACTCGGTTCTTCAACTCAACTTCCCGCACCTTGAACGGTGTGAACATCGGCGGCATAGGATGCTCTGCCGAGGCGCGCTGTGAAAACCAAGTCTCCACACTCTGCACATAGCGCGCATCGCGGATTTTGAGATTTTCGTGCCCAATGCGTTGGCTTCCGGTAAGCAAACTATAGGTGAATTGTTCCGGCTCAAGGTGCACATAACGTTCCACCTGCTCGAACCACTCCATGCGGTTTCGAGCGGCGCTTTGCAGCTTCAAGGCTTCCACCTCGCGCGCTTCCTGATATTTCTGCAACGCCGAAGAAACATCCAACCCAGGACTCGAAAGCGCCGACGCCAGCGCCATCGCATCTTCCATCGCCAACTTCGTTCCTGATCCAATGCCAAAGTGCGCCGTGTGCGCCGCGTCGCCAATGAGAACAATATTTTTATGGTGCCACTTCTCGCAGAGAATCCGGTTAAACTTCAGCCATACCGCCGAGCCACGCAGGTGCTTGGCATTCGAAATCAGCCGGTTGCCATCCAACCTTTCTGCAAAGAGTTTTTCGCACACAGCAATGGACTCTTCCGGCTCCATCTTGTCCATGCCCGCAGCCAGCCAATTCTTCTCCGGTGTTTCAATGATGAACGTGGACCAGTCGTCATCGAAGCGATAAGCGTGCAGGTTGAACCAGCCCCATCCTGTTTTTCTGAAGTCAAAAGTGAAAGCTTCGAGCTTCTTGCGGCTTCCCAACCAAATGAAGCGATTCTTCCGCACGTTGATGTTCGGCTTAAAAATCGCTTCGTATTTTCTGCGCGTGACTGATGACGCACCATCCGAAGCGACCACGAGATCGTACCTGGCAGCGTACTCATCGGGATCGACAACTTCAGTTTCAAACACGAGGCGCACGCCCAAGTCCGAAGCTCGTTTTTGCAAAATATTTAGCAGGCGAATGCGCGCAATTCCGCAAAAACCGTGCCCACCGGATGTCAGCTTGCGTCCTTGGAAGAAAACATCAATATCGTCCCAATGCCGAAATGCTCGCGTGATGGCCAGATGCGTTTCCGGATCAGCGTCTTTGAAGCCATCTATCGTCTTGTCGGAAAATACAACACCCCAGCCGAACGTTGCATCGCCACGGTTTCGCTCAATGACCGTAATGTCCCATGACGGATTCGCCTTCTTCGCGAGAATAGAGAAATACAATCCCGCCGGCCCTCCGCCTAAGGAAACAACCCTCATGCCGCCA
>Ga0187847_10004158_pt1 | contig 10731 bp, 7 predicted proteins | sample June2016WEW_4_10_FD_132458 | JGI IMG/M metagenome (GOLD analysis project Ga0187847, IMG submission 132458) | Peatland microbial communities from SPRUCE experiment site at the Marcell Experimental Forest, Minnesota, USA - June2016WEW_4_10 | ecosystem: Environmental > Terrestrial > Soil > Wetlands...
CTTCCCAGTCGCAAGGCCGGATCGGAGCGACCTTCCAAACGCAGAAGCGTCGCATTCTCATACTTCGCGCGGACGCGATACGATCTGATCTCATCCTTTTTGTGTTGCCGGGTCAGAATGGCCTTATCAAATGCTTGTCTATGACGATAAACGGTCGCATTGCGATACCACCCCACGACCCTACGCCCGCCCTCGTCACGGTTGGTCGCAATCCAAATAACGTCCACTCCGTCCACGCTTTCCGCATCGGAATTACTCGCATTCGGAAGGATATTGTCGATGTTGATCTGACGATCTTTGTCTTTTTTTATGGTTTCGACGTGACCATAGACATACCCATCATTGCAGCGCAGGAAGTTGCAAACCTCAAGCCCCTTCCTGTGCTCCTTAAGCCCGCCCCCCACAATTTCATCTGGCTTTCCGTCCAGGCCCTTGTAACCCAGACCCTTGTAATCGCGCATCCATCCAATGTTGCAAACTAGCAAAGGTGCCATTAGCTGAATCCTCGTATACCCGCCAGAGTAGCACGACCAAGAGTGCCGCCCTGCGGCGCGAGGCGAAGCCGTGAAGCGGCCTTTGACGCAATGCGGCGGGACGGCTTCTTTTTCTGGTGGTTGGTCATGGCTGAACGGCAAAGGAAATTTCTTACTGAATGGCTAGCTGCGGCATGTTCAGTGCTGCATTTCATTTTTCGCCCCACCTCGGCGTATATTGCTTCCATTCGGAGTAAGTTATGTCAATGGTCAGACACATATGCACTGCACTTGTAATCACAGGGATAGTGCTCGTTGCCTCGGGGATGCAGGCACAACAAAAGGCGACATCCCGAAGCGCGCACACGCCTGGGATTGTGTCCGGACGTGCATTCGCTATTACTAAGGCGGGGGATATCAAGCCAGCTCGCATGGCTGATGTTTTCTTGTTTTATATGTTTGGAAGCGTTAAAGAAGGAAGCCAAGCGGTATTGAATACAGCGGGGCTGGCTTGGCAACGCAATCGAATCAGAGAAATGGACAAATATACACAAGAACTTGGGGACATGAATAAGAGGAATGAGGCGAGGAATGAGACGGGGAGTGATTCTGAGAACTATGAGACGAGGAGTGATTCCCAAACCTGTCGGACAGAGTACATAGGTTATCTCAGTGCCGCCTCCGCAACGCTTGACTGGACAACTGACAAGAGCAAATGGTGGCAAGTGATCACAGCCCATGCCGATGAAGAAGGAACATTCCGAGTGACTGTTCATCGGTCAGGAACTTACATTGTGGTTGTCCAAGGTCGAGCAGGGTTGAACAAGGCTTTTTGGACTGCCGAACTTGTCAAGGTTATCCCCGATATGGAGACAGTATTAAAGCTATCCTCCCCGGAAATAGCATGTCTGGACATTGACTCATCCGATTAATCTGCAATCCCTTATGGCGTCTAGCCAAAGGTCAGCGCGGGCGCGTGTATGCGCGTCAACGGGGTGAAGCCCCTTGCAAGGCCGTTTGTGCGCAAAAAACCCGAAGGGTTTTTGTAGAACAAACATGCCTTATCCGCGCCTTCTGTTCCAGGTCAAAACGCGATGTTCCAGGAGTAGGGTGCTGAGGAATTTGCCAACTCAGCACGTAGAGACGAGGGGCGGAGCCCGTTGCGGGAATTACGGTGGTGCCGATTCCCTGCTGATTAGAGCGACGGTCTCATAATCTATCGGTTCGAAGCTGGGACAGCGGGGGGCAGCCTTTCCACCCCATCTGTGTTTCAATACCTCTCGTGCTCCTCGACCTTCAAAACCTCACCGTCGAGTTCCCGTCCCCGCAAGGCCCCGTTGCCGCCGTGCGCAGCATCTCGCTCTCCCTCGACGCCGGACAAACCCTCGCCCTCGTCGGTGAATCCGGCTCCGGAAAAAGCGTCACCTCGCTAGCCATCATGGGACTTCTCCCGCCGCAAGCCCGCCTCTCCGGCTCTGTACGTTTCGAAGGCCGCGACCTCACTTCCGCCAGCCCTACCGATCTTCAGAAGCTCCGCGGCGTCCGCATGGCCATGATCTTTCAGGAGCCCATGACCGCCCTCAATCCCGTCATGCGCGTCGGCGACCAAATCGCCGAAGCCGTCCTCGCCCATACGCCCGCGGCCGGCAGCAACCTCGCGCCTGCGGTGGGCAGCAACGCGTTATCCCACACGCCTGCACCCGACAGCAATGCACTACACGACTCCGCTCCCCGCATCACTCGCGCCCAGGCCCGCCAGCGCGCCATCGAAGCCATGCGTGAGGTCGCCATCCCCGATCCCGACCGCCGCTGGCGTGACTATCCCCACCAACTTTCCGGAGGCCAGCGTCAGCGCGTCATGATCGCCATGGCCATCGTCAACCGACCCGCCCTGCTCATCGCCGACGAGCCCACCACCGCGCTCGATGTCACCGTCCAGGCCCAAATCCTCGAACTCCTCGCCGACCTCCGCCGCCGTCTCGGCCTCGCCATGCTTTTCGTCTCCCACGACCTCGCCGTAGTCAGCCGGGTCAGCGATCGCGTAGCCGTAATGTATGCCGGAAGAATCGTCGAAACCGGAACCGTAAGTTCGCTCTTCTCGCGCCCCGCCCATCCCTACACCCGCGGACTGATCGGCTCCATCCCCACCTTGCAGACCAACCGCAACGAGCCTCTGCACGCCATCGAAGGCGCAGTCCCTTCACCCGGCGCGCTCCCCCCAGGTTGCTCCTTCGCGCCCCGCTGTCCCCTCTGCATTCCCGCCTGCGAAACCGCCATGCCCGAACTCATCCCCATCACTCCCGGACATGAGGCGCGCTGCATACGAGCCGCGGAGAGCAACTGACTAACGCATGTGTGTATTACTTGAGATGGAAACTAACAACAAACTTGAGTTCTACTGGGATCGCTTCTCCGTTAAGCGTTGCCGGCTGAAACTTCCACTTTTGGATCGCTTCAATTGCTTTCTCGTCCAATCCGTACCCGAGGCCTCGCAGCACATGAACATTGTGAGCACTCCCATCTGTACCCACCACTGCACCTAGGAGTACGGCGCCCTCAATCTTTTTCTCTCGGGCTTCCGCGGAATAGATTGGGTCCTGCTTCTCTAAAACCTTCGGAGGAAAAATGCCTCCGCCACTACGGTCCCGTTGCGCATCTTGCGCAAAGCCCATCCAGCCCAAGACAACGCTCAGTACCACCGCAGTGACAACCAGCTGAAAGCATTGCTTGCGATTCATGCCCGCCAGTGTACCCCCATTACCGAATTTGCACCTGATTTCATCACGTCGCTTCGTCCTGCCAGCGCCTCGCCCCACCTCCGCAACCCGCCTGCCGCACTAATACAGTTTGAACGCCACTTCAACCCTGATCTTCACCGGCACCGGTTTTCCGTCTTTTCTCGCTGGCTCGAACGTCCACTGCTTCACAGCCTTTATCGCCTCTTCATCCAGTCCGTGCCCCAGACCTTTCACCACGCTAATGTCACGAGGGATTCCGTCCACGCCCACCACAAGATCCAGAATGACGCTCCCCTGAATCTTCCTAACCCTCGCCTCATCCGAGAATTCAGCGTCCGTGCGTTTCAGTATTTTAGGTACCGAAGGATCCTTGACACTCAAATGCTTGACAGGCTCATGACTCGGATACAATTTGAATCCCACTTCAATGCTGATCGCGACCGCCACCGGGTTTCCGTCTTTCTTCGCTGGCTCGAACGTCCACTGCTTCACAGCCCTTATCGACTCTTCGTCCAGTCCATGTCCCAGACCACGCACCAGGCTAATGTCGCGAGGATTTCCGTCCGCGCCCACCACAAGATCCAGCATGACGTTCCCCTGAACCTTCTCGATCCTCGCGTCATCTGTGAAACTTGGTTCCTCACGGTTCAGTATTTTTGGCGCCGAGACACCCTTGCCAATCGCATAAATCGGATCAGGAACACGATCAAACGGAAGGTTTAGAATCTGGTATTTCTGGCAATCCTTGTAGTCGTAGTGCCACCACTCATTCGGCCTCTGCACAAAGCCTTCACTCTCCATCGCCTCGCGCAGAATTCTCCTGTGTTCCCGTTCTTCTTGCGCGCCGCCCGCGTAATCCGCATAAGCCCTCGGAGTCATCTCGTCGTACTCGCTTGGCATTGCAACCGCCGCCCCGGTCTTCAAATCGTACAGAGTCAGATCGACCGCGCAGCCGCGATTGTGACTCGACCCTTGCGCGGGATCGGCAACAAATTCGCGCTTATTCTCTGGCGTCGCTTCCCAGAAGATCTTCGTCACGTACCACGGGCGGTATGCGTCGTACACCAGCAAGCCGTGTCCTTCTTCGCGTACCTTCCGGTTCACCCGCACCAGCGCACTGAAAGCAGGCAATTGCAAAAATGCCCGCGCCTGCTCATACACCGGCTCGCCCAAAAAGTTATTCGCCGAGGCATAGCGAATGTCCAGCTTCCTCCAGCCTCCGCGATCCGTAAACTCAACCAGTTCCGACCGCTCGAATGTCCCATGCTCATCCGGCGGCGTCGCCTTCAGTGCCTCCGCCCGCAACTCCGCAATCGGACGCACCGGAGTAATACGGAATCCCTGTTGCGCACCCGCCTGCTCTGCCGGCGATAGTTCAGCCGGCGCACCATTCTGCGCAAAGCCCGTCCCGCCCAACAGAACGCTCAATACCGCCGCAGTGACACCCAGCCGATAACATTGCATCCGATTCATGCCCGCCAGTGTACCCGCATTTACCGATTTTGCATCTGATTTCACCACGTCACCTTGCTCCTCCAAAGCCCTCGCCAACGCCTCGCCCCCACCCCTGCATCCCACTCCGTGGCAAGCCATTCATTCGCACGTTTGCCCTGCAACCGTTATCATCGTGGGCGGGGTTTCGCCGCCCCGATTCGGAGGCACTCATGTTCGGATTCACCCGCTACAACTACGAACGCTTTCGTCGCGAAATGTTGCAGAATAATCCAGCCGACCGCTGGAGCCGCGCTCCCGAGCCCGGCGACACTGCCCCCACCTTCGAGTTACGCTCGCTGACCGGCGACATCGTCAAGCTCTCCGACTTCAAGGATTCCCGCAACGTCGTCATCACCTTCGGCTCCGCCACCTGTCCGCAAACTGCCGCATCCATCGGCGGCCTGCGCTCGCTCGCCCGTGAGTTCCCCGTCTCCGAAGTCGAGTTCCTCTTCATCTACGTGCGCGAAGCCCATCCCGGTGCCGAACTCCCTCCGCATCACTCCATCGAAGACAAGGTTCACGCCGCCCTCCTGCTCCGCGACCAGGAGCAGATCGACTTCCCCGTCCTCATCGACGAACTCGGCGGCGACGTGCATCGCAAGTACGGCGCGCGCCCCAACGCATCGTTCATCATCGACAAAAGCGGACGCGTCGCCTATCGCTCGCTATCCAGCCATACCGGCTCTCTCGGCGCTGCCCTCGAAGAACTGCTGGAGCGGCAAAAGGAGCGCGGCAGCCATCACGCCGTCGTTCACGGCGGTGAAGATACCATCACCCCTTCGCTCAAAACTTTCCTCAATGCCTATCGCGCCATCGAGCGCGGAGGCTATGACGCTGTCGTAAACTTCCGCGGCGAACTCGGTATCCCCGGTCGCGTCGTCCTTACCGGAGGACGCATGGCGCGCCCCATGACCGAGCATCCCGCCATCACCATCACCACTGCCGTCGGCGTCGCCGCAGCCATCGGCGTCGGCATCTGGGCCGGATACGCCCTGCGCAAACGTCGCTTCGCCCGCAAACCTTACGACGCCTATCGCAAGTTTGAAAAGCGCCGCGCCGACGAAGACGATTACACCGCCGTGGGAATCTAAGCCGCCGCGATCGCCGCTTAGTCCAATCCGAGTTCCCATGTCTGGCCGATCAGGTCCTTGCCGAAGCTGTGGTGTGGCTCTTCTTTCGTCAGGCGGAACCCCGCCCCCTCGTAGACGCGATGCGCCGCAATCAGATTGCTCTGTGTCCACAGGACAATCTTCCGGTAACCCGCGGTTCGCGCGAAGCCAACGCACTCGCGTACCAGTGCATTTCCCAGACCTATTCCACGGGCGCTGGGCTCGACGAACAAGAGGCGGAGTTTAGCCGTCTGCGGCTCGTCCGGATGCTTTACCAGGAATACGTGCCCAACACCCTGCCCATCCACTTCGGCAATCCAGCAGCGCTCCCTGCTCGCATCGAAGTTCGTAACAAAGTCGCTGACAATGCGTGCAACCAGAGCCTCGAACGTCTCGTCAAATCCATACTCTTCCGCGTACCCCACACTTTCTCGATAGACCACCCACCCCATATCGCCGATCCTGTGTGGACGCAGAACGTACGCTGCCGGCTTGCCCTCTGTTTTCATCAGAATTCCCCCGATAGTCTGCATGCAGGCAATCAGTTTCATGCGGGCCGAGGGAGGCAGCCCCCCCAATGCGGTGCCTGCCTGTGCCTCGGAAGCAGCATTGAGCTTGCTGAATGCCGATCTGCCTCGCGCCGTTAGAGTGAGTTCGGAGTAGCGGCCATCTTGTCCGGATGTCTTTCTCTTCAGCAGGCCGGCAATCTCAAACTTTCCAAGCAGCCGGCTCAGGTACCCTGGATCCATCCCCAGACCCTCGGCGATTTCTTTCGCCTTGGGTGCGGCCCGGGTCGCAAGTTCATAGAGAACACGGGCCTCCGCCAGACTGAAATCACTGTCAGGGAGCGATTCATTCAATGTTCCGATGAAGCGCGTATACATCCGGTTGAAACGCCGGAAGATCGCAATGTCGCCCGTCAGCTCTGAATGTGGCACTTTACCCAATCTCATGCAAACATAGTCAACCAATATAATTGTACTTGTCAACTATATATTTAGCCGATCTCGCACTCTTCTTGTCGGCAATCCCGCCTTGCCGCGCCGCCAACTCAAAAGCCGTGCCCCTAAGCCGCACACCTAAGCCGCACACCTAAGCCCCACACCTAAAGTGCTGCCGTCTCCACCGCTGCTTGCGCTACCCTGAAATTGCCCCGGGGCCCGCCCCACCCAGGGCTGGCTCTCCGCGGAGCCTTTTTGTCGGGTAGCCAACTTCATCTCAGGAGACTCAGCCGTGAGCGCTGCGGGTCGCAATCTTTTCTCCGTTCATTCTCTGAGCCGCATCGCGCCCGCCGCTTTCCTGTTGCTCGCCCTTGCTATCCCCGTCTCCGCACAAGATGAGAGCCTCGGTGACTACGCGCGCAAGATGCGCACCTCAAAGAAGCAGCAGGTGTTGGTCTCCGCCGAAGAGGGCAGATTGCTCTTCAAATCCGTCGATGAGATCACGCAGTTTTCCAGCCAGGACAGCGGGCTCCCAAAGCTCGCCACCGTCAAGCGCACGCTGATCGACCACGCCGAGGCCGAGAGACACTTCAAACTCCTTGCCGAAGTCGAGGCGCAGCACGAACGCCGCATGGATGAAGCCGCTCTCGTGCTGAAAAAGTTCGGAATGCTGCCCCCGCAGTTTGATCTGACCTCTGCACTGGGCGATTCCGCGCTCAGCAACCTCGCCGGCTTTTACGATTTCACTGACAAGACGATGTACCTGCTCAACTGGGTCCCTCCCGAGTTGCAGAAGATGGTGATGGCCCACGAACTGACGCATGCGCTCCAGGATCAGAGCTACGCCTTGAGAAACTTTGTAAGCCCGCATCATCCCCCGGAGACGCACCGGATGAGCATGGAGAAAGACGACTCGGCCGAGCTTTCCATCGCGCGCCGCGCCGTCCTGGAGGGTCAGGCAACGCTGGTGGGCCTCGACTACACCCTCAAGGACGCGGGCATAAACCTCGCCACCTCGCCTCGTGCGCGCCAACTCGCGGCCTCCTTTTTGCAGGCAAGCTACAACCCGCCTGTCACCATTCACAACGCTCCACGCTTGCTGAGTGAGGTCATGATCTTTCCCTACCGCGAGGGTCTGCTCTTCGAGTTGGAGTTGCTGACCCGCGGTGGCCGCCAGCAGGCTTTCCAGGGAGCTTTCAAGCGTCCGCCCGTCAACACCCACCAGATACTCCAACCCGAGGCTTATTTCAAGAACGAGAGAGCGCCGTTCATTCCCATCGGCGACCTCGCATCGGTTTTCGGCGACGCCTATGAAGCCTACGATTCCGGCAGCATCGGCGAATTCGACGTGCAGATCATGGCCGAGGATTTCGGCCGCGACAACGACATCTACACCGTCGCCCGTCAGTGGAACGGCGGCTCTTACGTGGCCGTCAAACGCACCGGATTACCTGCCGGTGCCAAGCTGACCACCGCCGATCTCGCACTCGTCTACCTCTCGCGATGGAACACCCGCCAGGCCGCCGAACGCTTCGGCCAGATCTACCTCCAGGCCATCGCAAAACGCCTTCCCGTCGGAGCCACCACTCAACAACGGTGCGACCAGCAAACCTGTCCGGGTCCGCTCTGGGAACAACACGCCCAGAGCAGCGAAGGCCCGGTCAACATAGAACTCTGGCCCGGAAACCTGCTCCTCATAACCCACGGTGTCGATGAAGCAAGGATGCCAGCGCTTCGTCCCCTCCTGCTGGCTCCCGCGCAACCCGCCAACGCCAGCCTCAAACAGCCCGGCGCACAACCTGAGCTCGCTCTCCGTCTCCTCTCCAAGCCGCAGATCCAGGCGCTTTCCGAGCAGGCAGGCCGCGAAATCCTTCAGCAGCTTGGCCAGTTGTTAGCGCATTAATTCGAGACGTTCATCGCCGGTGCCGATAATCACCGTTGCAGCAAAAGGGCGCGGGAATTAACCCCGCGCCCTTCGCCTTTCCCTGCCGCGATCCGCTTACTTCAGCAACTGCCGAATCACATACTGTAAGATCCCGCCGTGCTGGTAGTACAGCACTTCCTGCGGAGTGTCGATCCTCAGTGTTGCTCCAAACGTTTTTACCGACCCATCGGCAGCCGTCGCCTTCACTTCCACGGTCTTTCCCGGAGCGAAGTTCCCGAGTGCCTTATCCAACCCGACGATCTCGTAGCTCTCCTCGCCCGTAATCCTAACCGTCTCCGGGTTCTGATCCGCCAGGAATTGCAACGGCAGAATCCCCATCCCCACCAGGTTCGAGCGATGGATGCGCTCGAAGCTCTCGGCAATCACCGCCCGCACGCCCAGCAGCAGCGGCCCCTTCGCCGCCCAGTCGCGCGACGACCCCGAGCCATACTCCTTGCCTGCAATCACGATCACTGGCGTTCCTTCGTTGCGGTATTGCACCGCCGCGTCGTAGATCGTCAGCTCCTTGCCGTCAGGGATGTGCTTCGTGTATCCGCCCTCGATGTGAGGCACCAGCTTATTGCGAATGCGCGTGTTGGCAAACGTGCCGCGCATCATCACCTCGTGGTTCCCGCGCCGCGAGCCATACGAATTGAAGTCCGCCGGCTGCACCCCATGCTCGATCAGATACTTCCCCGCCGGACTCTCTTTCTTGATCGATCCTGCCGGCGAAATATGGTCCGTCGTCACCGAATGCCCAAAGCGCGCCAGCACCCTTGCTCCCTTGATCGCCGCAACTGGCTTCGGCTGCGCCGTCATCCCCTCAAAGTACGGAGGGTTCTGAATGTAGGTGGACTTTCCGTCCCACGCATACGTATCGCCTGCCGGGACCTTCAATCCGCGCCAACGCGAATCGCCGTCCAACACGTCGGCATAGGTGCTGCGGAACATCTCCGCCGTAATCACCCGGTGAACTACCTCGTCCACTTCCTTCTGCGTCGGCCAGATGTCTTTCAGGTACACCGGGCCGTTGCTCCCCTTGCCGATCGGATCGTGATACATGTCGATCATCTCGCCCGCCAGCGCAAACGCCACCACCAGCGGCGGAGACATCAGGTAATTAGCCCTCACCTCTGAATTGATCCGCCCCTCGAAATTCCTGTTCCCCGACAACACGCTCGCAACCACCAGGTCCTTGTCCATCACTACGTCGGCAACCGCCTGCGGCAGCGGTCCCGAATTTCCGATGCAGGTCGTGCACCCATATCCAACCAGGTTGAATCCCAGGTCGTCGAGATACTCCTGCAATCCCGCCGCATTCAAATACTCAGTCACCACCTTCGATCCCGGAGCCAGCGAAGTCTTCACCCATCCCGGACGTTTCAAGCCCATCGCCACCGCTTTTTTCGCCAGCAGCCCGGCCGCCACCAACACATACGGATTCGAGGTGTTCGTGCAACTCGTAATCGCGGCAATCACCACGCTGCCATTGTGCAGTGCCGTCCCGTAATCCTTCGAATCGCGGTCCGACCGCCCTGCCGCTTGCTTTGCCGATTGCTTTGCATCCGGCTTCATCAACGAAGGCAGCGCCGTAGCAAACGAAGCCGCCGCCTGTGACAATTCCACCCGGTCCTGCGGACGCTTCGGCCCCGCTATCGACGGCTCAATCGACCCCAGGTCGATATGCAGCACGTCCGTGTATTCGGCCTCCGGCGATGCCGCCGTGTGGAATAGCCCCTGCTCTTTGTAGTAGGCCTCCACCAGCGCAATCTGCTCCTCGCTCCGTCCCGTCAGCTTCAGATAGCGCAGCGTCTCCTCGTCCACCGGGAAGATGCCGCACGTCGCCCCATACTCGGGAGCCATGTTCGCAATCGTCGCCCGGTCGGCCAGCGTCAGCGTCCCCAGGCTCGGCCCAAAATATTCCACGAACTTGCCCACCACGCCCTTCTTGCGTAGCGCCTCGGTCACCGTCAGCACCAAGTCGGTCGCGGTTGACCCCTCACGTACCTTGCCCGTAAACCTCACCCCTACCACCTGAGGAATCAGCATCGA
>Ga0187847_10004159_pt1 | contig 10731 bp, 5 predicted proteins | sample June2016WEW_4_10_FD_132458 | JGI IMG/M metagenome (GOLD analysis project Ga0187847, IMG submission 132458) | Peatland microbial communities from SPRUCE experiment site at the Marcell Experimental Forest, Minnesota, USA - June2016WEW_4_10 | ecosystem: Environmental > Terrestrial > Soil > Wetlands...
CGCGAATGCGGTCGTTGAATGTGCCGACACCGAAGCCGTAGAGATTGATCTGGTCGGCTTCAGGACCGATTTGGTTATTGACGGTATCACCGAAGTTGAAGCCCTCGCCGTAGAGATAGATTTTTGATCCGTCGACGCCGTCTTTCTCAGGAGTGAGAGCCTGGAGGGCCTGCTGAATGTCAGTGATGTTGTAAGTGAACATGAAGCTCATGATGTCGAAACGGAAGCCATCGATTTTGTAGTCGCGCGCATTGAGCACGAGGGTATCGATGATGAGCTTCTCCATCATTTTGTGTTCGCTGGCCGTGTCAGGACAGCAGGAGCCGGAGAGTAGGTTGCCGCTTGAGTCGAGACGATGGTAGTAGTTGGGGACCACCTCATCAAGATTGGAGTTGGGGCCTTCGCCGCTAGCGTTGGTGTGGTTGAAGACAACGTCTTGCACGACGCGCAGGCCAGCCTTGTGGAGGCCATCGACCATGGTACGGTATTCGCGGACGCGGTGATCGGGATTGATGGCGTAGCTGCCCTCGGGAGTCATGTAGTGGACGGGATCGTAGCCCCAGTTATAAGCAGGACTGGTCTGGCTGGCGGTGACGGCGGCTTGCTGCTGCGTGCCATCGGCGGGATACTGCGCGAGGCCGGTGGGAATGATCCATGTGGACTTGTCCTCATTGACGCTGGCGAAGTGGAAGGAAGGCAGGATGTGCACAGCCTTGAGTCCATTTGCGGCAAGAGTGCGGAGATGACGCATGCCGTCGGAGTCCTGATCGGCGAAGGCTTCATACATGCCGCGGTGAGGGAGCGGGACGGTGGGATCGTTGATGCTGAAGTCGCGGACATGCAGTTCGTACAAACTCAAATCGCTGAAGGTGCGCAGGGGCGGCGAAGTATCTTCATCCCAACCGGCGGGTTTGGTTTCATCGGAGTCGAGGTCGGTAATGCGGCTCTTGGTCCCGTTCAACGCGATGTCGATGGAGTAGGGATCGCTGGTTAAATTGGTGTCGACCGCGGCGTCAGCAGGAACCCAGACTTGCACGCTGTAGAGGTAGTACTTATTTTTCCACGTGGAATCGCCGTCTGCGACCCAAACGCCATTGTGCTCGTGCATAGGGACAACCGTGGCGGGGGTGGTGTCGGCCTCGTGATCGAATATCTGCAGCGAGACGCTCTGCGCAGTGGGCGCCCAGACTTTGAGTTTTACATCGGCGTTTTCGTCGTCATCCCAGTCGTGCCAATCGCGGTCGTCGGCGTGATGGAAGACGACACCAAGCTTGCCGGGATAGTAGTAGAGATCGTCGAGCACTCCGGCTTGCTGGATGCCGGTGGCGTAGGTAAGCGTGCCGCTGGAGTTGATTGCTGAAAACGCGAGCTGACCTTGAAGGAAGGTCTGCAAGGCTGAGGGCTGTGTGTTCGCCGGCAATTGAAGAACGGTGTAACCGCTCAACTGCGGATAGCGAAGCAACTCGTCCGCGGTGAGGCTTCCGCCTGCGGTGAGCGGGATGGTGGTGCCTCCAGTGATGCCGGTGGGCGTGACTGATAGGACGCCGGTGAGGCTCGAACTGAGGGCGTAGGTATCGCCGGACTGCGCGAACTGCGGCTGGATGGCCACTCGCTGCCGATCGAGCCAGTATGCCTGCTCTACGTTGAGCAGACTATCGAGGATCTGGGTTGGAGTGGGCGTGGTGGTGAAGACGGTTGCGTTGCCTGATATCGCCCAGGCCTGAAGATTGGTTGCGACATCAAGGAACATGTTGGGACCGGGATCTTTCACGCCGGTGGCGGTGTTGTGAATGATGAACCCGAGGTTCTGCGCGTTGGGAATGAGGCTGATGTCGAAGTAGACACCATAGGAATCGGAAGCAGTGACAAAGGTCAGGCCGTCGTTGAAGTCGCCGGTGTATTCGGCTGTGTCGTCGAATGCGTAGACGGACCAGTTCGCGTAGTTTCCGTCGGGGCGATAGTAGTGAATGCGGGCGTAGCCGGGCAAGAGCGCATTGGGATTGGTGAGACTGGGCTGACTCTTGTAGAGCTTGCCGATGCCGGTGTAACCCCAGTATTCGAAGCCTTCTGTGGAGGGATCGACGAACTCATTCGGGCCGGGGTCTTTCTGGTCGCCGCCGGTGGCAGTTGGATTGTGAATGATAAGACCCAGGTTCTGCGCATTGGGAACAACCGCTACGTCGAAATACGCGCCATAGGCGTCAGTGTTGGTGACGGGTACGAGGCCGTCGTTGTAGTCGCCGGTGTACTCCGTCGTGTCGTAGAAGGCATAGATCGTCCAGCCGGAATAATTGCCATCCGTCCGGTGGTAGTGAACGCGGACGTAGCCAGGCAGAATCGCGGTGGGATTGCTCAAGTTGGGCGCGACGGTATAGAGCTTGGCGATGCCGGAGTAGGCCCAGTACTCAAAGCCCTGCGTGGCGGGATCGACAAAGAGATTATTGGGAGTGTCTTTCTGGTCGCCTCCGGAGGCAGTCGGGTTGTGGATGATGATTCCGACTTCCTGCGCGCCGGTGGTGACGCCTACATCGAAATAGACGCCGAAGCTGTCAGTGCCAGTGACCTGAACGGGGCCGCCGCCGTAGTTGCCGGTGTTCTCCGTGGTGTTGTCAAAGGCGTAGACGGTCCAGCCGGCGTAGTTGCCGTCAGGGCGGAAGTAGTGGATGCGGATGTCGCCGGATGGAATGGGTGGGTCGGACTGGGCGAAGGCATTGACTGCGGCAAAGAGGCTGATCAAAAGCAGGAGAATGCGAGACGCACTCCTGCCCACGAGGTGCGGGGGATTCATGCGGAAGGTCATGTGTACAGCTCCAAGAAAAGTTGATGCTTTGGTTTCGTTGGGCGCGTTCGGCGCTCTTTGGGGGTTGCTCAGTTGAGCGCGGGCGATAGTACGTCGGCTCGATAACGGGTGTCAAGATACTTTAGGGTGCGTGCGAAATTTTCACAGAAGGGCGTTTGTGCCTGGAGGTGTAGGAGTCGTCGGTCATGTGGGGTTTTGGCGACGGAGAACTTGACCGCAGACGATGATCGATTCAGTCGCCGATTCAAGGGGGAGCTGAGGTGCCACCTAGCCCTAAAGGAATCATTACTCCACGGTGTACTCGAGATGTGGGTACAGAAGATTTATACGAGGACTCCGTGGCAGATAAAGGATCCATATCTCTGCGCCGATTGCCTGGGGAAGAAAGGACCATCCACCACCATTAGACGTCGTCCCGGTCTCCGTGCGGAATTCGTATTTCAACCTAAATGCTCGTCTGACAGAAACGCATTTCGTCACAATGCCGACCGCTGGCTTCCCCCAGGTAAGTAACTTTCGCTCCTTGTAAAATCTGTATAGAAAAAAGGATGGTAAGAAAACAATTGATGCATCAAGCACTAGAACCATGATTAGAAGCCAAAGCGGGTCATGTTCATACGGGTATTCCCATGCTGCGGGATGATTGATGGCGGGATTGGACGGAAGATACCGCACTACAAGAGTCTTGGATTCCCGAAGGGGCTGCCGGAACTTTAACGGCACTCCGGCGTTGCCAGTAACAGTCTTTCCGTTGGCAGTGAATGTGTAGCAGACAATATCTGGCCCGCGACCTTGTTCTTTGATCTCGATGATCTCGCCCAAGACCAGTTCGGTGCCTTCTTGGCGCAACACCGACCGCCGATGAACGTGTAGTGCCTGGTTTATACAGATACCAAGAGCCACGATGACGAGGAGTCCTAGCATGAACGCGGCGTTCATATTTGTACGGCGTCTACTGTCCGATTGTCGAATTATTCTCGGCACCGAGCCTGAGAGTTCCGATGGCATTTTCGATATTGTTTGAGTGCCAAAGTCGGTTTCCATTTCATTCTCCGATGTCAGAAAGGCACGTCGGCCTGTGGAATAGCACGACGCATCAACAACCCAGCACAAACGAGTTCAAATATCGTTGCGGTCAGTTGCATAGGATTTTGGAGATCGTTCTGATCGTAGTCCCCTTGGGCCAGTTCGTCTATGCATTCCGAGTCGCGGTCGGATTTGTCGGCTAACCGGCAGTTACCTTCAGTAAACAATGTCGCCGCAGGGGTGCTTCTCTGCCCGCCCGCATGCTAGCAGTACACAGGAAAGGCTGTGAGACCTCTTGGGCAAAAAATTCAACTTCTGCGTAGGGTCTGAATCTTCAGGCAGCAAGCGGACTTTGGGCAAGAAGGCGGTTTTGGCTACCTTTTAGGCACCCCCGCAGGGGCCGAAGGCCGTGATTCATTTTGCGGGCTTTGCGGCATGACTGAGGTCATGCCCTGTTACAAGGCATTCGCGAGTGCTCAACACACGGGGCGTTGGCGGGTGATCCTGATGCGAAACTCTTGCGAATACTCGCGATGGAAAACCCTCGCGAATTGCTCGCCCAGTTACTCGTCGCGGAGCAGGATCATGGGATCGACCTTTAGGGCCCTTTGCGCGGGGAGCCATGTGGCTGCCATGCCCAAGACGAGCATGGTTAGAAGGACTCCACCCAGGACGACCGGATCTCTGGGCGCGGCCTGATAGACGATGTACGAGAGCACCTTGGAAGCCATGACGCCGAGGACCATTCCCGCGAGCGAGCCGACCGAGAGCAGGATGAAGGCGCGGCCGAGCGCGGTCCGCAGCACCTGTTTGCGGCGCGCGCCGAGAGCGATGCGGATTCCGAGTTCGCGCAGACGCTTGCTTACGCTGTAGGAGGCCATGCCGAAGATTCCGGTGACGGCGAGCATGGCGCCGAGCATGCCAAGAACGCCGAGGGCCACGGTGGCGACGCGGGCGGCAAACAAGGCCCAACCCATTTCGTGACTCCAGGTGCTGATGGTGAAAGGCAAGGCGCCATCGAGCCCGCGCATGGCGCGGTCGAGGGCGCTGGAGATTTCCGCGGGATCGCGACTGGAGCGCACCAATATCCAGGTGCCGCTGGTCTGCTGCTGCTTGAAGGAAAAGAACATTGCCGGCTGTTGCTCTTCAGTGAGGAAGCGATATTTCCCGTCTTCTACGACGCCCACCACCTCGGCGCGGTTGCCACCCCAGAACTTGAAGTGACCGCCGAGCGCCTTGTCGACGGAGCCGAAGACTTTGATGGCAAACTGGCGATTGACGAGAGCCACCTTGGGCGCCTTGTCGTCGTCGGTGGGGCGGAGGTCTCTTCCGGCGAGGAGCCGGGTGCCCGCAGCCGCAATGTAGCCGGGCGAAATGTTGTAGTTCATGGCGTCGGCGGCTTCGTTGGTGGGGCGGTAGTCGGTGGTGCTGTCAGTGTAGACGTAGGAGTCGCCACCGCCCAGGCCGAGGGGCGTGTGGTTCACATAGCCCACCGCCGCGACGCCCGGAATGGCCGCCGCGGCATCGATCATGCGCTGCTGCATCTGCGGAATTCGGTCGCCATCGTAGCCGCCCATGTGCAGGTCGCACTGAGCGAGCATCACGTCCTGAGGCACAAAACCGAAGCTGCTGTTCATGGATCGGGCGAGGCCGCGCACGGCAACCAGCGACGAGGTGACGAGGACCGCACAGATGGCAATTTGCACGGCGAGCAAAATGTCGCGCACGGTGAAGCGGCGCAGACCGCCGACACCAGCGGCACCGGTGCGAATGACCTGCCAGGGATCAGAACGCATGACCTGCCGCACGGGGACGATGCCGAACAAAAGGCCGCTGCCGAGGGCCAAGAGCAAGGCAACAACAATGGTGGCGGCATCAGGATTAACAGGGACGTTGATGGGAACATTGGGAATGGGTTGCCAGGCGCTGAGGAAACGGAGAACCACGACGCTGCCGGCAAATCCCAACACTCCGCCAATGAACGAGAGGAGCACAGACTCAGTGAGCATCTGGCGCAGGACCATTCCGCGACGCGATCCGAGGGCGAGGCGGAGGGCGGTTTCCTTGGCGCGATCTGCGGCGCGGGCCGCGAAGAGGCTGCCGAGGTTGGCGCAGGCTGCGAGCAGAATGAGTCCGGCGAGCAGCATGACGCCTGCCATGAACGCGCGTGCGGGACCGCCGAGCATGTCACCTACGAGGCCCGGACGAGCCAGCGTGAACTTCACACCCTCGTCATCTCCTGGATATGTTTTAGCCAGCCATGTGGCAAGAGTGTTGAGGTCCGCCGTGGCCTGAGCAGAGGTTATGCCCGGCTTGAGGCGTCCCACCGCAAACTCGGAATGATCGCCGCGATACTGGAGTGAGTTGTGGCCCTCGACGGTGGGCTGCTCGACCATGGGAATCCAAAGTCCGGGTGCGAAAAACAGCTCGGTGCCCCGGAACTGAGGCGGGGCGACGCCGATGATGGTTAACGTGTGCTTGTTGATCTGGACCGAGCGGCCCACCATGCCTGGATCGCCATGGAAGTGGCCATGCCAGTAGGCGTAGCTGAGGACCACATAGGGAGCGCTGTTCTCGCCATGCTCGTCGGCGGCGTGAAAGAAGCGGCCAAGGTAGGGCTGAATGCCGAGGGCGTCGAAGTAGTTACCGCTGGCGAGGTAGGGCCATGCGGTGGAGGGATTGCCGCCGGTATCGACGCCGACCGGGCCCACGATCTCGTAGGCGACCATGCTTTCAAAGGTCCGGTTCCGGTCGCGGAGATCGACATAGTCTTTATAAGATTGCGAGGGAAACTGGGCTCGCTGCACCATATAAAGATTCTGTGCGTGGGGCACATTTACCGGCCGCAACACCAGCGCGTTGAGCACGCTGAAAACTACCGCGTTTGCTCCAATCCCCAGTGCCAGCGTCAGGATTGCCGTGATTGCGAATCCTGGAGACTTCCTCAGTTGCCGTAGCGCAATTCTCACGTCATTTGTCATATCGGCCGCCCTTAGGAGGCAGATACGACTACGAACGGCGGATGGTTCCCGCGGAATTGCAGACTCAGAAACCTGAGTCGCGATCCTGGCGGCGCTTCACTTAGATGGGGCTTCTGTCGGCGAAGGATTGGATTGGCTGGATGAGGCTGGATCTGCTAGCGGCTCACCCAGCCGGGTCAGGTGGACACTGGCCTGGATCTCCGGAACGTCGCCATCGTTGACCTGCGCTTCAGTGGGCTTGCCGAGGATGAGGATGCGCTGGACGGCGCTGCCGCGCGCGGGGACGAGAAGGCGGCGGGTTACTGATTTGTCGATGGAGCGAACAGTGACGGGGACCTGGGCAGCGGCGTAGCCGTGGTTTGTGACATTGACGGCGACGAACCAGTTGCCATCGGTTTGCTGGGTGGGATAGACGTTCTCGACCGTCAGATCGGGCAGGCCTTTATCAGTGTCGATCCAGTCGGCGAAGAGCCAAGAGGGATCGTCGTCGGTGGTGCTTGCTTTCTTGACGAGGTTTTCGAAGGAACTGGGCTTTGAAGTATTGGCGGAATCCTGCGCCGGATTGTAGGCGCGGAAGATCGCGGAGAGAGCTTCATCGCCAATGATGTCGCGAAGCATCCACAAGACGTAGGCGGCCTTAGTGCGGTAGTAGACGGGGGAGATGGCCTGAGCGAGGGGCTGGCCGGAGCTTTCGCCGGGGCTTGCGGGTTCAGCAAGAGCGAGGGCGGGACGCTCGGCTTCAAGAGTGCCGAGGGCCTGATCGTGACCGTGCTGGCGCTGGAGCCAGAGAGTGCCCATGAAAGTAGCCAGGCCTTCACTGAGCCAGGCCGGGGGTGAAGTGGGCGCATTGGGTGAGGATGACGGCAGCGGCAATTCCATCCAGGCGCGGGTGAGGGAGTGGACAAGGATGGTGTCGAGATGGTCGGGGTCTGGCTGCGAGACGTTGGACTGGATGGGCACGACGAGCAGAGCGCCTGTCTCAAAGGGCGCGTCTTCGGGGTCGGGCAGGTCGAGGATGGTGAGCTGGGAGCGGGGCTTGTCGCCGAGCCATGTTTTGAGGAACGGTGTGACGGCGGTTGCGGCAGCGGACCAAGCGGAGACGGCCGCGTCATTTTCAGGAAGGGTCCAGATGGTGGCGTTGGTGGCAGGGTGCGCGGTGCGAATGCCGAGAAAAAGACTGGGTTCTTCAAAGCCGAGAGTGGTGGGGCCAGAGTCGGCTGTGGCGACGCCGGAGACTTCCTGGGTCTGATCCAATTCGCCGGGAGAAGTAATGGCAAGAGGAACCGAGTGGCCGTTGATCACAGCGATGGTGGGCGCCTGGCCGTGGGGGAACTCGTCGGTGACCCGGAGGCGGAAATGTGCGCCAGAGAGACGCAGTTTGTTTTCGCCGATTTGATCAAAGAGGCGCGCACCTTCGCCCAGGAAGGCGGGGACGCTGGAGACGGGATACCAGACGACGTTGCCGAAGCCGCGCAGGCCGGTGAAAGGAACGCTGATATGGTCCCAGTCAGAGTGGAGCGCTACGTCTTCAGGGGTGTCGACGACGGAGAGACGCTGCGCGGAGGCGGGAATGTCGCCGGAGTAGGTGGCGTCAAGCTGCAGAGTGGCACCCGGGGCGAGGGGCGGGGTGAGCGGGACAGCGGCCTCGTTGAGCTGGCCAGTGTGGTCGGCATCGGACTTGAGAGTGGCAACGGAGAAGGCGACGTCTTTATTGGCGATGCGAATGCGTTCCCACTGCAGGGTAGACGAGATTTGCAACGGTATGCTGGCAAGGGGCGTTTTGCCGTCGTTGCGAACGGTGATGAGTGTGCGGACGGCCATGTGCTGCTCGACGACACGCAGACGGACGTCGAGGTCCAAGTCAATGAAGGTGACAGACTGGCGCTCTGGATCAGTGGTAACGGGCTGGTCGACCTTCTTGATGGAGGACTGAGTGGCGGCTGGGTTGACGTGAGTTGTGGTCTGGCCGTTTTCGTCGATGGAGCGCGAGAAGATGACTTTGCCGCTGGACGGTTGCGGGGCTGGCTGCTGTGCTGGCGTGGTCGGCGCGGTGGATTGCGCTACAGAGGACAGAACCGCCATGCCGGTGGCAACTCCCGCCAGAAATCCGGCAAGTGAAAATCTCATGAACCCAGACCTTTCTGTTTCTTTGGTTTTGACGCAGATTCCAGGCTCGGGCGAGCATTGCCTGCGGTGGGGCCAGTTTTGCTTTTGACGCGGCGCTGGCGAGCAGCCTCGTAAAGAACCACGGCTCCGGCGGCGGAGACGTTGAGGGAGCTGACGCCGCCGGCCATTGGAATTCGGAGAAGATGGTCGCAGGTTTTGCGAACGAGATCGTGGAGGCCTGCGCCCTCGCGGCCAAGGACGAGGACGCAGTTGCCGGTGAGGTCGAACTGGTCGTAGTCGGATTGACCGCGTTCATCGAGACCGATGATCCATAGATTGTGTTCTTTCAACTGCTCGAGGGAGCGGACGAGATTAACGACGCGCGCGATGCGCAAGTGCTCGGTTGCGCCGGCGCTGGCTTTGACGGCGACTGGACTGAGCGGAGCGGATCGGCGCTCGGTGAGGACTACACCGTCGACGCCGGCGCCATCGGCCACGCGGAGGAGTGCGCCGAGGTTCTGCGGGTCTTCGACGCCATCGAGTGCAAGGATGAGACGGGCAGCGCTGGATGATGTTGGCTCGAAGAGGTCTTCGAGGGCAAGGATTTCCTGGGGACGAACCATAGCGACGACGCCCTGGTGGCCTTCGGTCTTGGCCAGCACCGTCAGTTGCTCGCGGGGTTCCTGACGGACGCGGACACCGGCCTCGTGACATTGATTGACAAGGCGCTCAAGACGTTCGTCGTGGCGTTCGCGGGCAATAACTACCTGGTCAAAGCGGCGCCTACCGGCTTTCAGAGCTTCTTCGACCGAATGCAGGCCATACAAGACTTCCATATCAATAGTGTAGAAGATGGACGATATAGAGGAATTGGCGGCAGTTTCGGTGTCCAGTTGCTTTCAGTTCGTAGAGTTTCGGGAATGTAGTTTGGAGTCGGCGGGGGCAAAAACGGGAGCCAGGATCGCTCTCCCCAATCTGTCTGGTCCTTATCACACCTATGTGTGATTGAGGGTGGCACAAAGAAGTGTCAGGATTCCGGCATGCGAGTCAATCTCATCACTCAATCGTCCGGTTTTCCCCAATCAGGTGCGGGCGCGATACCGCTCTCGCTGACGATCCGCCCGGCATGCGGATTGCCTGGGGATTACGAGTGCCCAACCGACAGCACGGCTCTACTGCACATGCTTCGGAAACAAACGGATCTACCTGATTCCGTTCTGAGACGCTTTGAAAGCGAACTGCACGCCCGAGCCGGCGCACGGCTGCTGGGCGTGGAGCTGAACGATAACATCCTCACGAATCTGGGCTACTTCATTGATTAAGGGCAGACCAGTCTGTTGGTTGAGGATGAACCTGCGGTCGCGGAGGGCTGCACAGCGGCGCTGCGCGAATCGTGAGGTACAGAATCAGGCGAACGTGAATTGCAGTCTTGCCAAGAGCGCGAATCCAGAAAGAGACGCGAATAATCGCCCGGTTTATTCTCGCCCGCAGAAATGAGCCTGGCTCCGCCTGATCAGCATTGGCGGACAGTGATGAAGCGCTATGCAGCGCGACTCATTTTTTGGGAAGTAGCGATCATGAATGCGTCTGAGCCACTTGCGGATCACTGCGAACGAGACTGTTGTCTCGATGCGGTGACCAGGCGATAGCGAGATCCCTCACAAAAATTGAGATTTCCTTCCACTTGATGGAGTGGTTGGCAAATTGCATACTGAGGCTGCCTGGAGAACGATGAGCGCGTCCAATCGCAAATCATTTACCGCTGTGCTGGAGCCGGCCGGGACGAAGCTCCGCTGGGTGATTGCGCGGATTCCGTTC
>Ga0187847_10004161_pt1 | contig 10728 bp, 8 predicted proteins | sample June2016WEW_4_10_FD_132458 | JGI IMG/M metagenome (GOLD analysis project Ga0187847, IMG submission 132458) | Peatland microbial communities from SPRUCE experiment site at the Marcell Experimental Forest, Minnesota, USA - June2016WEW_4_10 | ecosystem: Environmental > Terrestrial > Soil > Wetlands...
AAAATTCCCGCGTCGAGCTACGTCATCCGCATGGACCAGCCTTACAGCCGCATGGCCGACATGCTGCTCGATACCCAGTATTACAACATCAGCGACCCGCGCCCTTACGACGACACCGGCTGGACCCTGGGCGCCCTCCGCAACGTGAAAACCATCCGCGTAACGGATGCTTCTTTCCTCAAAACTCCCATGACGCAGTTGAGCGGACCCGCCCGCGTCGCAGGAAAAGTCACCGGCAATACTTCAGCCGGCGCGTACATCATCAATCACAATGCTGACAACACCCTAGCCACCTTCCGCTTCCGCCTACGCGACGTGAAAATGAACGCGGCAGAAGAATCATTCAAAGCTGCCGGCCAGGATTATCGCGCTGGATCCTTCATCATTCGCGCTGAGGACGCCCCGCGCGGCCCCATCGAACAAGCCGCTACCGAACTCGGCCTGCAGGTACGCGCCGTCGATGAAATACCCAAAGTCGCCATGCACCCGCTAGCCGCGCCGCGTATCGCTCTCGTCCACACGTGGTTGAATACCCAAAACGAAGGCTGGTACCGCATCGCCTTCGACACTCTGAAAATCCCCTACGACTACATCTCCGATCAAAAGCTCCGCCAGATTCCCGATCTTCGCGCGAAATACGACGTAATCATTCTTGGTTCCACCCCCGGCAGCGCGCAGCGCATCGTGAACGGCATGCCCATGCGCGGCGACCCGATTCCCTGGAAGGCTTCCGATATTACGCCCAACCTCGGATCATCGCCCGACACCACCGACGACATGCGCGGCGGCATGGGCCTGGACGGCCTGCTCAAAATCGCGCGCTTCATCGACGATGGCGGCCTGTTCGTAACGGTCACCGGGAACGTTTCCATTCCCATTGACTACGGCTTGATTGAAGGCGTCTCCATCACAACCACGCGCGAGCTGCAAGCCCGTGGCAGTGTTTTGAATGCCGTCATCTCGGACAAGAAGAGCCCCGTCACGTATGGTTATGGCGACAATCTCTCGGTCTACTTCAGCCAAGCGCCTGTATTGCAGGTCAGCACCACCGGCGGATTCGGTGGCTTTGGCGCGGGAGACACGCCCGCCGGACGCCCCACCGGCCGCGGCACTCCTACCGACCCCGACATTCCGCAAGCGCGTCCCTTTGTCGCGCCGCCGGAGCGTCCCCAAGTGAAGCCCGGCGAAGAGCAGCCGCTAGACGAAGACGCGCGTGAATTCCTGCGCCCGTTCCTGCCCACCCCCGAAACTCGCCCGCGCGTAGTGCTGCGCTTCTCTGACGAAAAAGATCTCCTAGTCTCCGGAATGCTAGCCGGCGGCCGCGAGTTAGCCAACCGGCCAGTAGTAGTGGACGTCCCGCGCGGCCAGGGCCACGTGCTGCTGTTCGCCAACAACCCCATCTGGCGCAACGCGACGCAAGGCAGTTACTTCTTACTTTTCAACGCTATCCTCAACTTTGATCACCTAGCCGTGGGGCAGGATGCCATCCTGCGGCGGGTTGCCAACCCGCCCTCCCAGGCAGAACAATAAACGCCAGAGCCCCAAAATGCGTCAAACTGGATTAGTGAAGCTATTTCTGTCCCTGGCCTTAGCCACGATCACCGCCCAGGCGGGCGAGTACGTCGTGCTATCCAATGGTTTCCGCATCCACGCCGACAGCCATGTCGTGGATGGCGAGATAATGCGCCTTCAAATCAGCCAGGGCGCCATCGAAATCCCCGCAAATTCAGTAGCCAGCATCGAAGCCGAGGATTACACGCCTCCTCCCCCAGCCGCACCCGTTGCCGCTCCTGAGCCGAAGCGCGAACTGACACCGCAAGAAATGATCACCCGCGCCGCCATTAACAACGGATTGCCACCAGCCATCGTCCGCAGCGTGGCCAAAGCGGAATCCGGCTACCGCGTGGACGCAGTCTCCCCGAAAGGCGCCATCGGATTGATGCAGCTCATGCCCGCGACGGCCGCTGCCTTGAACGCCGATCCACATGACCCCGCGCAGAATGTGGAAGCGGGTGCCCGGTACTTACGTGATCTATTGCTGAAGTACGAAAACGATCCCCACCAGGTATCTAAAGCCCTAGCAGCCTACAATGCCGGCCCCGGCGCAGTAGACAAATACAAGGGCGTGCCCCCTTACCGCGAGACCATCCAATACGTGAACCGCGTTTTAAAGGACTACGAAGTGGGGCAGCGCCATGCGCTGCCATGCCCAACTAGTCGTACCGCAGCGACACTGTCGGATCCACAGCCATCGCCCGCCGCGCCGGAATGTAACTCGCCAGCAGCGCAACCGCAGCCAGAAACGCCGCAGCCCCCGCAAAAATAGCGGGATCAGTAGCGCTCACTCCAAACAGCAGGCTCCTCATTACTCGCGTCAGCGCTAACGCGCCGGCCAATCCAACAGCCACGCCCGACACCGCCAAAACGGTCCCCTGTCCCACCACCAATCGCAACACGTCACTCCGTTCCGCGCCCAGTGCGATGCGAATGCCGATCTCCCTGGTCCGCTGCGTGACGCTGTAAGAAATCACTCCGTAAATCCCGATCGCCGCCAACCCCATCGCGACCGCTGCGAAGATCCCGAGCAACACCAGCGTGAATCGGGACGAAGATTGCGATTCCCCGACCACTTGTTCCATGGTCCGGATTTTATACATCGGTTGATCTTTATCCACGGCCCACACCTGTTTCTCCACCGCGCGGATCATCTTCGCCGGATCTCCCTCCGCCCGCACCACCAGGCTCATCTTCATTTCAGGGATCTGCAGATAACTTGTATACATCGCAGGCGCCGTCTGCTGATTCAACGCCGAGCCCTTCACATCGGCCACAATTCCCACGATCTCCGGATTGTAGCGCGGGCCCAATCGCAACCGTTGCCCGATCGGATTCCCTCCATCCGGAAAATAACGTCGGGCCAGAGTCTCATTGATGATCACCACCATGGGACGGTCAGCTTTGTCCTGATCCGTGAAGACCCGGCCTTTGCGCACTGGAATCCCCATCGCGCGGAAGTAGTCGGGACTGGCGTCGCGATAATCGGCCAAATATCCTTGACCAGACGGCAGTGGAGCACGGCCCACGATAGTAAAGTCCGTGCGCGGTTCGTCGCTGGTATCGAGCGGAAGCTGATTCGTGACTCCGGCCGACCGCACCATCGGGAGCGATCGCACATTCTCCAGCACGCGCCGGAAAAACTCCGCCTGCTCCGGCCGCGTGCGGTATTTCGAATCCGTCGGCAACTCCATCTCCATCGCCAGCACGTGATCGGCGGCGAATCCCGGATTCACTTGTTGAATGCGCCAGAAGCTTTTCATCACGAGGCCTGCCCCGATCAAGAGCACCAGCGCCAGCGCCACTTCCGAAACCGCAAAAGCATTGCGCAGCCTGCTTCCACCCGCCGACGACCCGCGGCTGCCTTCCTTCAGCGCCTCATTTACCCTAGCCTTGGACGCAGCGAATGCCGGCGCGAGCCCAAAGATCAGTCCGGTGACAAGCGAGATCGCGATGGTGAATATCAGCGCCCACGCATCCGCATGGATCGCCGGACGCACGACAACTCCCGCACCTCCGGATAGCGGCATGCTCTGCGGCACAACCTTGTCCAGCAAATCCACGCCCCACAGCGCCAGCAGCAATCCCAATACTCCACCCAGCGCTCCCAGCACCGCGCTTTCGGTGAGGAACTGGCGACCCAGGCGCCAACGTCCCGCGCCCAGCGCCAAGCGAATGGCCGTCTCTCGTGTCCGCCCCGCCGCTCGCGCTAGCATCAGGTTCGCCAGATTCGCGCATGCAATCAGCAACACCAACGCAACCGCGGCCAGCAACAGCAGCAACCCGCTTCGCACATTCTCCGAGACAACATCCGACAACAGCACCAACGTCGTGGCCCAATCCTTGAGCCCAACGGTTTGTTCGCCGATGCGATGCTCGATCGCGTTCAGTTCCGCGTTGGCCTGCTTTACCGATACTCCCGGCTTCAGATGGCCGATCACGCCGAAATTGTGGTCGTAACGATTCCGCGCGGCTAAATCAGCATCATCCCAGGGAGCCAATAACTCGCCCGGATCCGGAAACCAAAAGCTGGGCGGCAGAACTCCGATCACGGAATAGGGAAGATCGTCCAACAGCAGCCGCTTCCCGAGCACCTTCGGGTCTTTTCCGTAATACCGCTCCCACGTGCCATAGCTGATGATCACGACGCGCTGGTGCCAGCCTTCGGAGGGCGAGAAATTCCTCCCCAGAATCGGAGTGAAACCCAGCACCGGCAAAAAACTCCGCGTAACACGCAGCGCCGGGATCTGCTGGGGCTCACCGAACCCGGTAACCGTGCCCGTTCCTTGTTCCAGCAGCGCCATGTCTTCGAAGGATTTGCTCTGGTCACGGAAGTCCAGATAATTTGGACCCGACGGTCCCTGCCGATTGAACCCCTGCGACGGATCGGTCTCCCAGAAGATCGCGAGGCGGCTGCTATCCCGAAATGGCAGAGGCCGCAGCAGCACCGAATTCACCAGGCTGAAGATGGCCGTGTTGGCGCCGATCCCCAGCGCCAGCGCCAAAATCGCGACCGTCGTAAACCCCGGGCTCTTCCACAGCAGCCGTACAGCGAACCGCAGATCGTTCAGCATCGAGGGTCACTCTCGCACGGCAAGGGCCACTCCATAAACCGTGGCGCAGACACTCATGTCTGCAGCGCCGAGACTCATCTCGGCGTTCATTAGTGCCGCCAGCATGTCCGCTTCTGGGATTGACTGTAGCGTCTTGCTCGCTGTAGCATAATCATATCTGCCTATGACCGCCCGCTAAAGACTCTGGGAAGCAGTTTTTCTCAGAGCCTCTCTTCAAATCCGAAGTAGTCCGAAAAACCAAAAGGATCCCTCATGTCCAGAGAAGAGAGAAAGCTGCGTAAACATTTGGAAGCCCATGCCCGGCGCGAATTGCGCAAGGCCTTATCCAAGGCGCGGGTAAAAGATTGGAAACCACCGCGCGAGCGTGTGAATATCAACGACGACGAAGACGGCTATCTTCCACCACCGAAAAGAAACCGAACCGCGACCGTAAGGGAGCCGGTTGTTGGGAAAATCGATGCCCCCGTCTCAACCGGATTCGTAGCCGAAACCGGCCCAGGTTTCTGCGACGTCCTCTGCGCAGGCGAACGCATCCGATGCCGCCACACAGGCGATGTGGCCGTGGGCGACCGAGTCCTGTTCCAGCCCGACCGCCGCAGAATCCAGGAGGTTCTACCCCGCCGCACCGTGCTCTCCCGCGCGGACCCGCACAATCCCCGTATCGAGCGAGTGATCGCCGCCAACGTGGATGTAGTCGTGAACGTGGTCTCGCTCAAGACCCCACCGCTTCGCCCCGGCCTGATCGATCGCTACCTGATCGCCATCGGAAAATCCGGCGCCGAACCGTTGCTATGCGTCAATAAAATCGATTTGTTGGAAAGCCCCGAAGAACTCGACGCAATGCGCCCCTACCAGGACATCGGAATCCCGGTGATCCTGTGTTCGGCGTCCACCGGCGCCGGCCTGGACGAGCTATCCCAAACCCTGGCGGGAAAGCTATGCGTCTTCGCCGGCCACAGCGGCGTAGGAAAGTCATCGCTGCTAAACGCGCTAGATCCACGCCTGCATATCACCACGGGACACGTCACCGAGAAGGGCCGCCACACCACGACCTCGTCAGCTCTATACCAGCTCCCGAACGGCGCCACAATAATCGACACCCCAGGCATCCGCGAATTCGGCCTATGGGACATCAGCCCAGACGATTTGCGCCGTTACTACCAGGAATTCCCCGCCTATCAATGCGCCTTCTCCAATTGCACCCACACCCACGAACCCGATTGCGCGGTCAAGCAAGCAGTAGCCCGCGGCGAAATCTCAAAAGCCCGCTACGAAAGCTACGTGCGAATCTTCGAGTCGGAAGAGTGGTGACAGCCTCGAAATCCAGCGCATGATGCCGTCAAAAGCCCAGACAGCTCGCGCGGAAATTCGTGCCCGTCACCATTTTTCCAGCACGGATACTGCGGGCACGGATTCAACAGCAGCCGTCAGGTTCTCCTCTCCAAAGGTCGTTTCGACGCTGTCGGGCCAAGCCTGCTCAAAAGAAACGCCGTTGATTTCGGTCAGAAATTCGACCGTCGGATAAAAGTGGAGGGAGGCTTTATAGCGTTTTCCTGGAGAGGGTTCGTCAAAACGCGGCACCGTCGCGCGCCTAAGGGCCGAAGAGCGCCAGCGAGTTTCATCCAGTTCGCGTCGGAGACTTCCACGAGCAAGTCTAGATCCTTTGCGGGTCGGGCATGTCCATGGAACTGCACTGCTCGTCCACCGGTCACAAGGAAGCGGACGCCGCTAGCAACAAATGAGCGAACAACTTCGATCTCGATGGCATCAATCCACTCTCGTCGGACCCGGTCCGTATCGATGTTGTCCATGTCCTATTCTTGACTAGCGGAGAGGCGAGAGCATTACCCCAAGACCGTCGCGGCGCCTCGGCTCGGTACAATAGAAGCCAAGGGACCTATGACTTTAGACGCCATCAAAGACGCGATCACCGGGCTCCCACAAGACGCACAAGTGGCTCTAGCCGCGTGGCTCAACCTCCAGACCATGGACTCCTGGGACAAAGAGATGCAAGCTGACTTCACACCCGGTGGCCGGGGGCATCACGTCGTCGAAAAAGTAAGGGTCCAAGTCCACGCCGGATCGTTCCGGCCGATGTCGGAGGGAAGAACCCACGGCAATGAATGAGGCCTCTGGAATCGTACGCCTCCCGCAATTTCTGGGAACTCTATCGCAAACTTCCGAGCACCATCCAAGAAGCCGCTGACAAGCAGTTCGTTCTCTTTCAGCAAGACCCCTCCCACCCGTCGCTTCACCTTAAACCCGTTGGGGATTTCTGGAGTGCAAGAATCACGGATGCTCATCGACAGACCAGCAACCAGAAACCAGCAACCAGAAACCAGCCACAGAGTTCCACGCTATACTAGTTACAGAAGGTCTCCAGGCCCATTCATTATGACCAGCCGTATCAAATTGTTCGTCGCCTCCACCTCCACCTGTCTCGTCTTCGTGCTCCTTTTTGGAGCCATGCGCGGCAAGAGCGCCGCGCCCGAGGACACCTACCGTCATCTGGCCGTTTACACCGAAGTGCTCTCGCGCATCAAGAGCGACTACGTGGAAGAACCCGACATGAAGAGCGTCACCCTGGGCGCTGTCAACGGATTACTGGAATCCATCGACCCCTACGCCAGCTACCTCAATGCCGATCAATATAAGCAATGGATGAAGAGTAAGGATCAGCATAAAGCCGGCGTCGGCCTGGTGCTCTCGAAGAAATTTGGATACGTCGGCGTAGTGGATGCAATCCCCGGTTCACCGGCCGCCAAAGCTGGCCTCACTACCACGGATGTTCTCGAAACCATCAACGGTGTCGCCACGCGCGACATGCCGCTGGCTTTCGCCGAAATCCTGTTGGATGGCGATCCTGGCACCACCGTCGAAGTAGGCGTGCTCCGCTTCCGCAAGCCGGAGCCCCAAAAGATCACTCTCACCCGCGCGGCCATTGAATATCCGGCGGTCACCGATAAGATGATGCCCGATCAGGTCGGCCTCATCTCCGTGCCTAGCTTGGAAGGCCACAACCTGAAAGACGTCGCCGCCAAAGTTCAAGAACTCGAGAAGCAGGGCGCCAAGAAGCTGGTGCTCGACCTGCGCCATTGCGCCACCGGTGGCCCCGAAGATGGAACCAAGCTCGCGAACATGTTTTTGGATAAAGGGCTGATCACCTACATCGAAGGCCAGAAGGTACAGCGCCAGGATATCAACGCGCAGCCTGCCGCTGACATCACGCATCTTCCGCTGGTTGTAATGGTCAATCGTGGCACGGCCGACGGAGCCGAAGTAGCCGCCGCGGCGCTGCTGGACGACAAGCGCGCGGAAGTAGTCGGCGAGCGAACCTACGGCGATGCCGCCGTGCGCAAAGCCGTCAGCATGGACGATGGTTCCGCCGTGATTCTCTCGGTTGCCAAATATTATTCGCCCAGCGGCAAAGCCATTCAGGATACCGGCGTCACTCCTTCGGTGCCGATGATTGAGACTGACTCCGTGACTGTGGATGATGACGGCAACCCCATTACCAACGAGCCCGAGCAGAAACCCAACGACGATGTCGTCCTGAAGAAGGCCATCGAAGTGGTTACCAAGGGCAAGAGCGATATCGCTTCCATACCGCCTGCGGACCGTGGCAAGAACGCCAATGAGACCGCGATGCCGCCTGAGAGTCCAAAACCGGAGCAGCGTTAGGACGCCTCCATGCCGCGCTACGAGTACAAGTGTGAAGGCTGCGGCGAAGTGTTCGAGCTGCAACAAAAGTTCGCCGACGAGCCACTCACCGTCCACGAAAAGTGCGGCGGCCGCGTGGAGCGCATAATATCCGCACCCGCGCTGATGTTTAAAGGCTCCGGCTTTTACGTAAACGATTACGCCAAAGGCGGAGGCAACGGCGGCTCCAAGAAAAGCGAAGGCGATTCAAAACCCGATTCCAAGCCGGCCACCGACACAGCGGCAAAATCCGACACCAAATCAACCGACACAAAGCCCGCGCCAGCCTCAACCGACAAATCAAAATCCGACTAGTCGAACTGCTTATCCGTGTTTATCCGTGTGCATCCGTGGCCAAGAAAGCCTGCGCTGCAAGCGGTACCATGAGTCATGACTACCAGACGGCATTTCCTCGCCGCAACCGCCGCCGCGCCCCTGTTGACCAAGGTGTCGGCGCAAATAAAACCTCGCTCTCCTAACGACACTATCCAGATTGCTATCATCGGCGCCGGCGGCATGGGCTCCGAAGACGTGAGATCCTCCATCGCCGCCGGTTCGAAACTCGTCGCTGCTAGCGACATCTATCAAGGCCGGCTCACCCGCATGCGCGAAGTCCACGGTCAGGATATCTTCATCACCCGCGACTACCGCGAAGTCCTGGCGCGGCCCGATATTGACGCAGTCATCGTCGGTACGCCCGATCATTGGCACCAGAAAATCGCCATCGACGCCATGAACGCCGGCAAGGACGTGTATTGCGAGAAGCCCATGGTGCAGCACGTCGACGACGGCAAACCGCTCATTGAAGCCGAACAAAAAACCGGCCGCATCATTCAAATCGGCAGCCAGCGCGTCAGCTCCATCGTTTATAAAAAAGCCCAGGAGCTGATGCAGTCGGGCGCCATCGGCAAGCCCAACATGGTGGAAGCCTGGTGGGATCGCAACGACGCCATCGGTGCCTGGCAGTATTCCATTCCGCCCGACGCCACACCCGAAAATATCGATTGGGACCGCTTCCTCGGCCGGGCTCCCAAAGTTCCCTTCGAGCCCCAGCGATTGTTCCGCTGGCGCTGTTATCGCGACTACGGCACCGGAGTCGCCGGCGACCTCTTCGTTCACCTCTTTTCCGGAATGCACTTCGTCATGGGCGCCATCGGACCCACGCGCGTCTACGCAACAGGTGGTTTGCGATTCTGGAAAGATGGCCGCGATGTTCCCGACGTCCTGCTAGGAATGTACGATTACCCGGAGACGGCCAACCACCCCGCGTTCAACCTGGCCCTACGCGTGAATTTCGTGGACGGAGGAGCCGAGAGCTCCGGATTCCGCTTCATCGGCACCGAAGGCATCCTGACCATCGGCGACGGCGTCACAGTTTCCAAAACGCCGCGCGAAACCGAACCCGGATACACTATCGATACATTCGCGAAAGCAACGCAGGATCAGTTCCTCAAGAAATACTTGGAGCAATACCCACGCGCCACGCCCACCGCCGATGCCATCCGCCCGCAAGTCGAAGACAAGTTTCATGCTCCGCGCGGCTACAGCGACCATCTGGATCATCACAAAAATTTCCTGGCCTCCGTCCGCAGCCGCAAGCCAGTAGTAGAAAACAGCACCTTCGGATTCCGCGCCGCCGGCCCAGCCCTGCTCTCAAACATCAGCTACTTCGAAAAACGCATCTGCGAATGGGACCCCGAAACCATGACGCTGAAAAGCTAACGCACAACGAACCAGAAACCAGAAACAAGAAACCAGAAACGGTCTTATGGATACCATCCAAATCGCATTAATAGGCGCCGGCGGCATGGGCATGGGCGACACCCGCTACGCCGTATCTTTACCGGGCGTAAAATTAGTCGCCGTCTGCGACGTTTACGACGGCCGCCTGACGCGCGCAAAAGAGCTCTGGGGAAACGATCTCTTCACCACGCGCGACTATCGCGAAGTGCTGGCTCGCAAGGATGTCGACGCCGTGATCGTCGCAACGCCGGATCACTGGCACCAGCGCATCACAGTGGATGCGCTGAACGCAGGCAAGCATGTCTATTGCGAGAAACCCATGGTCCATTCCATCGGCGAAGGCGCAGCTATGATCGAAGCGCAGCAGCGCACCGGCCTCACCTTGCAGATCGGAAGCCAGTATGTCAGCTCCTTGATGTATCAAAAAGCGAAAGAGCTTCTCGCGGCAGGCGCCATCGGCGAGCTGAATATGGTGGAAGCCTGGCTGGACCGCAATTCCGCCATCGGCGCCTGGCAATATTCCATCCCACCAGATGCTTCGCCCGCAACCATCGATTGGGACCAGTTCCTCGGCAGCGCGCCCAAGCGGCCCTTCGAACCCATCCGCATGTTCCGTTGGCGCAATTATCGCGACTATGGAACGGGCGTTGCGGGCGAT
>Ga0187847_10004162_pt1 | contig 10726 bp, 11 predicted proteins | sample June2016WEW_4_10_FD_132458 | JGI IMG/M metagenome (GOLD analysis project Ga0187847, IMG submission 132458) | Peatland microbial communities from SPRUCE experiment site at the Marcell Experimental Forest, Minnesota, USA - June2016WEW_4_10 | ecosystem: Environmental > Terrestrial > Soil >...
AAAACCGTCGAGAGGTAGAGCGCCACCCAGGTAAGAGGATGGTCCACGCTGGGATCGCTCGGATACAGGCGGAAAACGCTGTTCGTCGCGCCCCGGCCCAGGTTGGACTTGGCCAGGATCTGGCGCAGAAACTCCGCTACTGGAATAGAGGCGAATAGGAGCAGGTGAAACGCGGCGCGCTGATAGTTGCGGTTCGCTTTGAAGAACCGCCAGACGTTGAGATCGAAGAAGGGGGAGAAGCGCCAGATCTCTTCCGGATCCGGCGCCAGGTCGCGCACCAGGCCGCCCAGCACGCCCACGCCTGCCAGCAAAGGCAAGGTGAGCAGTTCGTGAGCCGGGAAAAGCGCCGGCAGCGAAATGAGCACTCCGGAAACCAGCCCGGTGACGTACCCGCCCAAAATGCCCGCCATCAAGCTGCCTTCCAGGCCCAGGTCCGCGCCGTTGTAACTGTCGTGGCCGGCGACTCGCGTGGCCACGCTGGCGCCAAAAACGACGCTCAGCCAGATCGCCAGCTCCAGCCGCTGGCCGAGCGTGCGGTTCTCCCGCATCAGCATAGCCTTAAAGCGGTTGGAGCGTGCCAGAACGCTGGCGATGGCAGCCATAGTGGCCAGCTTCACCAACAACGTAACCAGGTAGCCTTGCAGCATTCAGCGCTCGAAGCCATTATAATGGAAGGAGTAAGGGTTCCCCAAACGAATCATGAACAGTAATTCCGCGTTGCCCCTTGAAAAAGTGGCCGAAGCGGACTTTCCAACCGAGTTTGGCGCATTCCGCATCTACGGCTTTCGGGGCGGTATCGCCGGCGGATCGGATAACCGGGCCGAAGAGGCCGTCGCCTTGAAGATGGGCGATCTGGCCGGCCAGGTTCCCCTGGTGCGCATCCATTCCCAGTGCCTGACGGGTGATGTTTTTCACAGCCTGCGCTGCGATTGCCGCGCGCAGCTTGAGATCGCGCTGGAAAGCATCGCGCGCGAGGGCTGCGGTCTGCTGATCTATGAGCGCCAGGAAGGCAGAGGGATCGGCCTGCTCAACAAGCTGCGCGCGTACGAACTGCAGGACCAGGGCGCGGATACGGTGGAGGCGAACGAGCAGCTCGGTTTCGATTCCGACCTGCGCAGCTATGCTCTGCCGGGGGCGATTCTGCGTTACTTCGGATTGCGGGAGATCCGCCTGCTCTCCAACAACCCGGAGAAAGTCGACGCCGTCGAGAGCGCCGGCGTGCGCGTGGTGGAGCGCGTGCCCTGCCTGGCCCACGTGATCGACAGCCGCGAAGCCTATCTCCGCACCAAGAAAGAAAAGATGGGGCACCTGCTGGAGGGCCTGTAGGAGCGCGGTTCTCAGCCCGTGGCGCAGGCTGTCCAGCCTGCTGAGCCGGGAGTCGTCCCGGCTTTTCTGAGCCGGTCGTTTCGGATTTGGAAGTGCAACACTCGGCACCGGTGGTCAAGCATGATGCGATGCGATGGAGCCGGCTGTGGCTGGCGCTGCCGCTTGCCGTCTACCTGCTGCTGCCCACCCGGAATTTCTACTGGGACGGGGTCGCGTTTGCCATCAACGTGGAAAAGCAGCTTCCGCTTCGCGACACACTCCACCCGAATCATCTGCTCTATGCCGCCGCCCACGTTTGGCTGTACCGCGCTGCCCTGCTGATTGGGGTTCAAACGCGCGCGCTGTTCCTGATGCAGTTCGTCAATAGCCTGCTGGCCGCAGCAAGCGTGGCGCTCCTCTACCGGGCGCTGCGGCGCCGCAACATTGGGACGGATGCTGCCATGGCGGGCGCACTGGCATTCGCCTTCGCCGCCACCTGGTGGAAGTACTCGACCGACGCCGACGCCTACATCCCCTCCATCTTTCTTCTCTTGTGCGCGAACGATTTGCTCGAAAGTCGCCGCCGCATTGTCCTGGCAGCTTTGACCCACGCCGCCGCCATGTTATTTCACGAGTTGGCGATTCTATACCTGCCGGTCGCCGTATTCCAGGTCTATCGGAGCCGCGACCGTGAGGGAGCGGTGGCCTTCGATAAAACAGAACGTGCCCCAAAAGCGTTGAGGGCGGCCTTCCTGTACGCGGCATGCTCACTGGGGCCAGTGGCCCTCGCCTATGCTCTGGCTTACCGGACCGTGTTCGGGCAGTTTCGACTTGCCGGCCTGGCTCGCTGGGTGACGGCGTATTCGCCCGATGCCTCATTCTCCTGGCGTCCGCTCCAGGACCTGGGCCTGACCGTCGCTGGCACGCTGCGCCTTTTTCTCGGCGGCCGGCTGGGCCAGATGAGAGCGGAGCCACTCACAATCGTCGGAGCGGCCGCCTTGGCTGCCTGTCTTATGGGGCTGGCGGTGGGATGGAGACGCAGCCGTCCATTGCGGTTTCGCGTTCCGCCGGCCGACCTATTGCTGTGGGTCGCGGTGTATGCCGTGTTCCTGTTGGTCTGGATGCCGCAGAACACGTTTTACCGGCTGTTCTATCTGCCGCCCCTGCTGCTCGCCGCCGCCTGCGCCGTGGAGCGCGCCAGAGCGAATCGTCTCTTGCCGTGGATGATTTGCGCAGCGCTGTTTGCGTGGAACCTGGTCTTCGCCATCTACCCGCAATCGCGCGTCGAAAATAACGCAACGCTGAGTTTTGCCCTGGCGCAGCAGGAGCGCTGGCCGCCCGGAGCGCCGATTGCATTCCACACTTTCCATCCGGACCTTTGGACCATCAGCTACTTCAACCAGCAAGCCTCGTGGATCGGCCTCGACAAGCTGGATCTCGCGCGGCTCGACGAGAGCCTGGCCGGCGCGCGGCAACGCGGCCAGCCACTCTGGCTGGAAGTGACCGCCTACGAGTTTCTGTCCGCCGCCCCCGAAGGACGCCTCTGGCTGTCGAGTCACCCGCCTCCGACCCGGATGCACTTCCATGATCCGAAGCACGACTTCCGCTTCTATGCCGTTCCGTAGCGCGGCAGGTAACCTGCGCCGGTCCTGGCAGGGCAGACGATCGGTTTGTGCCGCCTGTCTCTAAGTGCTTGCGGTCCGTGAAAACGGAGCCGTTCGAGGGCCGGTAGCGCCGGCGGTCCTTGCCGCCGTGTCTTGCGATTTCGCGAGCCCCGGCCGGCCGTTCGACGTCGCGCCTCAACAACGAGCGCGCGGCCTGACAGACGACGAAGGACGATTGTCTGTTCTTCAGACCCGTACGAGCACTTCACGCAGCCGCTCGCGGGTGAGGAAAAACTTGACCGACTGGAAATCTGCGAACAGCTTCTCCAGCCCGCGGTTGTTGAACAGCTGCACCGCCGGGCGGGTGCCGCGCTGGATCAGTTGCAGGGAGCTCAATTCGAGGATGCGGAACGCGTAGCAAGGAACCGTTTCGAGTTTGTCGTCCGATTCGAAGAAAGCCAGCATCTGGCTTTTCTGCCGCGCGATCTTCCTCACCCGCGATACGACGGCATGCAGCAACGCCGGGGCCAGGTATTCGAGTCCGTCCCACAACAGGACGCCGTCGAAATGGTCGTCCGGGTAGTCCAGCGCCTGGCGTAGAAAGAAATCGATCCGGCCGGGATTGGAATGGTCCGCGGTCCCTCCCGGGCCGAACGTTTCCCGCAGAATCTGGAGAAAGTCTTCGGAATAAAGCCGGTGACCCAGACTGGTGATGAAGTTGACGTTTTCTTGCGACGCGCCACCCAGGTCGAGAATGGTGAGGCCGGACTGGCCGCGAATATCGAGGAAGAATTCCTCCAGCGCGCGGCTATGCCGGGTGGTGACCACCTCGGCATCAGCGGGACCGGCGTGATGAAATCGCCCCAGCGGCGAGGCGCCGGCCGCTAGATTGCCGCGCTGGCCACGCAATAAATCCTTGAGTGGTCCTGGCAGCGGCATGGGCTACTTCTAGGCCTCAGCGTTTCACTTCGGCAGCGGCGACAGCCGGCACCGGAGGAGCGGCAGCCGGTGCGGCCGGTTGCGGCTTGGGGGCAGTCCGGGCGGGTTCCGGCTTGATGATATCGATGCTCCCCTTGAAGTACGCGCCATCCTCGATGATGATGCGCGCGGTCCGAATATCGCCAACCAGGCGAGCGTCCTTGCGGATTTCGATCTTGTCGGCCGCTTCCACGTTGCCCTGAATGGTGCCCAGCGCAACTACCTCACGCGCCTTGACGGCGGCATGGATATTGCCGTTGGGGCCGACGGTAAGCTTGTGCTCCAGCAGTTCCACCGTGCCTTCCAGGTCTCCGTCGACATAAAGGTCTTCCTTGCTGAAAATCTGGCCGACGACCTTGACGGCCTTGCCGATGCTGGCCATTCCGCTGCGGGAGTCTGCATCGAATCTTGCGCTGGGCGTGCTGGACACTGGTGCTGCCTCCTTCTTCGATTCTGAAAAACTGGGAGCCGAGGGTGTTGCCACCGGACCCGGTGGGTGGGTGGCTGGCGGGGCGAACGGCCTTTGCGGTTCGTCTTCCCGGCGCTTATTCCACATGAGGGCGCCCTCCTGGGACGGAAATGATGGCGTGCATAATGCTGCCCCTCCAGTCTAACAAGGGCTGGAGAAAAAAGGGATACGCCTTTGGTCCAGTAAAGGGGCGGGATTTGGAGGTTCGGAACTTACCAGCACTTTCGACTAGCCGGCCGGGTTTTTTGCCGGGAAGCATCGCCGAAATGCCAGTCTGCGGGCGCATTACACTGGACAAACGGACTATGAACGTGGCTGCTTTCACGGCTGTGGTTTTTGCGGTCTCCGCGCTGGCCGGTTTTCTGGGCGCGCTTACCGGCCTGGGAGGCGGCGTGGTGGTAACGCCGGTGCTCACCATTCTGTTGGGTGTCGACCTGCACTACGCCATGGGCGCGTCGCTGGTATCGGTGATCGCGACCTCCTCCGGGGCGGCCGCGGCCTATGTGAAGGAAGGCTTCTCCAATATACGCGTAGGGATGTTTCTCGAAATCGCGACCACCTTGGGGGCAGTGGCCGGCGCTCACCTGACAGCGGTGATCCCCGCGTCCGCGCTCGCCGTCGCCTTTGGTGTGGTGCTGCTGTATTCGGCCTGGCAATCGGTGCGCGCCAGGGCCGGCGGCGCCAGGCGCGCGTCCGACCCGTTGGCGGAGCGCCTGAGCTTGAACAGCAGCTACCCGGCGATTGCCGGCGTGGTCCATTACCGGGTTAGTTACGTGAAAGCCGGATTCAGCATGATGTTCGGCGCGGGGCTGCTATCCGGCCTGCTCGGCATCGGTTCCGGCGCATTGAAGGTGGTCGCGATGGACCAGATGATGGGCATCCCGTTCAAAGTCTCCACCACCACCAGCAACTTCATGATCGGCGTTACGGCGGCCGCCGGTGCGGGGATTTACTTGAGCCGCGGTTACATTGACCCGGGCCTTGCCATGCCTGTGATGCTCGGCGTGCTCGCCGGATCGTTGCTGGGCGCGCGCGAATTGGCGGGAACCCGGACGCGCGCTCTGCGGCTCGTGTTTGCAGTCGTGGTGGGCGCGCTGGCGATCGAAATGCTTTATAGCGGCGTTTCCGGTAAGTTCTGATGACGGACGAACGGTTCGATTCGATGATCGCCAGCCTGCTGAGAACCGGCGTGGCGCTGTCCGCTGGTCTGGCATTCGCGGGCGGCCTCTGGTTCCTGGAGGTGAGCGGGCGCGGGATCGCGCACTATGGCCGGTTCACGGCCGACGTTCGCGGCCTGGGCGCACTGGCCCGCCTGCCGGGGCCGCAGGCACTGATTTTCGCCGGACTGCTGGTGCTGATCGCGACTCCAGTGGCACGGGTGGTCTTTTCGCTGGTGGCGTTCGCGCTCCAGCGGGACCGCGTCTACATCGTGTGCACCACCCTGGTGCTGGCGGTTTTGTTGTACAGCATCGGCACGGCCTTGTGGTGACGGCCCGTCGTGGCGCACGCACTCGTGCGTGCCGCGTCGGCGCCGATGCCGACGCCTGGAGTTCCAAGGGAAGAAACGTCGAGATGACTCTCGACGCAGCGCGCAGAAATGCGTGCGCCCCGGGCCGCCTGGCCGCATAATGAAACATGGCCGAGGGGTTGCGGTTCGCCTGCCAGCCTGGATGCATCGCCTGCTGCACGCAGCAGGGGTTTGTGTATCTCACTGAAGCCGATGCGCGTCGCATCGCGGACCACCTCGGTTTGACCGTGCGGGCGTTTGAGAAGCGATACTGCTACCGCACCCGCCGCCAGCTTCGTCTGCGCGTGCCGCGCCAGGTGCAGTGCCATTTCCTGCGCGACGGCGGGTGCTCGATTCACGCCGTCAAGCCGACCCAGTGCAGCATTTTCCCGTTTTGGCCGGAGACGGTCGAGAGCCGCGCGGAGTGGCGCAAGACCGCCCGCTATTGCCCCGGCATCGGCCAGGGACCGCTGATCCAGATCGAATCCGTGCGCGCCCAGGCGCAGCAGATGCGGGAAGCGTACCCCTGGATGTATGACTAGCGCCTCGTAACCGAATCCGGGTTTTCAACCGTTGTAGTTTGCGACCACTCGGACGATTGCGCCTGTCGCGTCGAGTTCCATAAACTCAGCCGTCTTGGTGCCATTCTGGTTTACGTAGTAGACGACAAGGCTGGACAGCCCCCGCAGCACATCCACCAGTTCAAACGTCAGGTTCGGGTACGCTGCGAGGCCCCGTTCAAAGTACCTGCGCAAAGCCTCCATGCCCTCAACCCTGCCGGTGGGGTCGTTCAAGATCCTGGCCGCTGCAGGCGAGGTCAGGACTACATCGGACCCATAGTGGGCCATGATGGCGTCGAGGTCGTGGGAGTTCCAGGCAGCCACCCAGCGGTGCGCAAATTGTCTAGCTTCGGTTTCCGTGAGCATACGCGGCTACGCGGCTCCCGCTATTTCCGCTCCGCTGCGGCGATCCTGGCTTGGGCCAGGGCTACGGCTTCCAGCGCGGCGGAAGAAGTCTCGCCGGTGGAAGCGGCGTACATCTGTTTTTGAGCAAGTTCCAGGTCGGCTCGGGCTTTCGCAACGTCGATATCTTCAGCGCGTTCGGCGAGGTTGGCCAGCACACGCACCTGGCCTTGCAGGACCTCAACCACGCCGCCTTGCACGGCCAGAAAACGGCGCGCGCCGCCCACTGCATAACTCAGCGCGCCGGCGCCGAGCAGGCTAAGCAAGGGAGCGTGGCCCGGCAAAATGCCCAGGTAACCGTCCTGGCCCGGCACCTGCACATCGGTCACCTGCTCGCTCACCATAGCGCGCTCCGGCGTAACCAACTCGAGTGCGATGCTGTCCGCCATCTCAGGCCTTCTTCAGTTCTTCGGCACGCGCCAGCACTTCTTCGATGGAACCCTGCATATAGAACGCCTGCTCCGGCAGTTCGTCGTGCTTACCTTCGGCGATTTCGCGGAAGCCCTTCACGGTGTCTTCCAGCTTCACGTACTTGCCTTTGAAGCCGGTGAACTGTTCGGCCACATGGAAGGGCTGGGAAAGGAAGCGCTGGATCTTGCGGGCGCGGGCGACGGTGAGTTTGTCTTCGTCGGAAAGTTCATCGATGCCGAGGATGGCGATAATATCCTGCAGGTCCTTGTAGCGTTGCAGGATGCCCTTCACCATCTGGGCGCAGGCGTAGTGATCGGCGCCGATGATGTTGGGGTCCAGGATGCGCGAGGTGGAAGCCAGCGGATCGACCGCCGGATAAATGCCCAGCGCGGCAATATCACGCGACAGGTTGGTGGTGGCGTCCAGGTGCGCGAAGGCGGTGGCCGGAGCCGGGTCGGTGTAATCGTCGGCGGGCACATAGATAGCCTGTACCGACGTGATCGACCCTTTCTTGGTGGAGGTGATGCGCTCCTGCAACTCGCCCATTTCGGTGGCCAGGTTGGGTTGGTAGCCGACAGCCGAGGGCATGCGGCCGAGCAGCGCCGAAACTTCAGAGCCGGCCTGTGTGAAGCGGAAAATGTTGTCGATGAAGAGCAGCACGTCTTGCCCTTCCTGGTCTCGGAAGTACTCGGCAACGGTGAGACCGGTCAGGCCAACCCGCAGGCGGGCTCCCGGCGGCTCGGTCATTTGGCCGTAGATCATGGCGCACTTGGACTTCTTGTAGTCCTTGGGATCGATGACGCCGGATTCCTGCATCTCGAGCCACAAGTCGTTGCCTTCGCGCGTGCGCTCGCCGACGCCGGCAAACACCGAAACACCGCCATGCTTCTGGGCGATGTTGTTGATCAGCTCCATGATGATGACGGTCTTGCCGACGCCGGCGCCGCCGAACAGGCCGATCTTGCCGCCGCGCAAATAAGGCTCGAGCAGGTCGATGACCTTGATGCCGGTCTCGAACATCTCAAGGCGCGTCGACTGGTCCTCAAACGCCGGCGAAGGCCGGTGGATGGGGAAGAATGTTTTGGCATTCACCGGGCCCATTTCGTCCACCGGCTGGCCGATGACGTTGAGCACTCGCCCCAACGTCTCCGGACCCACCGGCACTTCTACCGGATGGCCGAGGCTCAGGGCCATCATGCCACGGACCAGGCCCTCGGTGGGCTGCAGGGCGATGGTGCGCACACGGCCTTCGCCGATGTGCTGCTGCACCTCGCAGACGATATCGATGGGCTGCGGCACATCGAATCCTTCGCTGGTGATGCGGATGGCGGTATAGATGATGGGGATGTGCCCCTCGGGAAACTCGCAGTCCACGGCCGGCCCGGCCACCTGGACTACCTTTCCGATCATGGTTGCTTCGCTTGCCATAATCTCCTTTTACGATGCTGCCGCGGCGCCGCTGACCACCTCGATGATTTCCTTGGTGATGCTGGCCTGGCGCACGCGGTTCATAAACAGCGTCAACTTGTCGATCATTTCGGCCGCGTTCGAGGTGGCCGCTTCCATCGCGGTCATGCGCGCGGCGTGCTCGGCGGCTGCGGATTCGATGAGCGCGCGGAAGAATTCCATTTCCACGTAGCGTGGCAGCAGCACCTCCAGCATGGCGGCGGGCGGCTGTTCGAAGATGTAGTCCACCGGGCCCGCTTTCGCGGCCAACTCAGAGGGCATCTCCACCGGCAACACCCTGGCTACGGTGAGCTTCTGCGCCACCACGCTCTTGAACTCGTTGTAGAGGATATAAACCGCGTCGATCTCCGCGCGGCGGTACAGGTCTATCACCTTGCGCGCAATGGCCGCCGTGTCGGCATAGGCGGGTTTGTTCGCTAGGCCAATGGAATCGCCAGTGATCGCCGCGCGGCGCTTGCGGAAGAAATCACGGCCCTTGCGGCCGATCAGCTCCAACCTGACCGTTGCCCCAGGACGCTCCACGATGAAGCGCTGCGCCCCCTTGATGACGTTGGTATTGAAGGCGCCGGCGAGGCCCTTGTCGCCGCTGATCAGCACCAGCAGGATGTTTTTCTCCTCGCGCCGGGCGAGCAGCTCGTTCTGGCCCGCCTGGTCGTCCAGCGCCGCCGCGGCAGCGACGTTCGCCAGCACGCTGCGCAACATGACGGCGTAGGGGCGAGACTGGATGACGCGATCCTGCGCGCGGCGCAGCTTGGCCGCCGAAACCATTTTCATGGCCTTAGTGATCTGCTGCGTGTTCCTGACGGAGCGGATGCGCCGCCGGATGTCGACAAGACTAGGCATGCGCCGGTTCCGCTGTCTTCTGATCGGCTACGAACCGCCCTTTGAACTCTTCGACTGCGGCTTTCAACTTGCCGCGCAGTTCGTCGTCCAGCGCCTTCTTGGTGCGAATTTCTTCCCACAACCCGCGGTGAGCGTTGTCGATGAAGCGGTAGAATTCCTGCTCGAACTTGCCGCACTGCTCCACCGGGAGATCGTCCAGGTAGCCCTGCGTGCCGGCGAAGATGATGACAATCTGCTTCTCCACGGGCAGCGGCTGGTATTGCAGTTGCTTGAGAATCTCCACCAGGTGCTTGCCGCGATTGAGCTGCGCCAGCGAGGCCTTATCCAGATCGCTGCCAAACTGGGCGAACGCCGCCAGGTCGCGGTACTGCGCCAGGTCGAGGCGCATGCTGCCGGCGATCTGCTTCATGGCTTTGATTTGCGCGTTGCCGCCGACACGGCTGACCGAGATGCCGACGTTGATGGCCGGACGGACGTTGGAATTGAAGAGGTCCGCTTCCAGGAAGATCTGGCCGTCGGTAATCGAAATGACGTTGGTCGGAATGTAGGCGGAGACGTCGCCGGCCTGGGTTTCGATGAACGGCAGGGCAGTGAGCGAACCGCCGCCGTGCGCGGCGCTCAGCTTGGCGGCGCGCTCCAGCAGGCGGCTGTGCAGGTAGAAGACATCGCCCGGGTACGCTTCGCGGCCCGGCGGGCGGCGCAGCAGGAGCGAGATTTCGCGGTACGCGGCGGCGTGCTTCGAGAGATCGTCGTAAATGCACAGCGCGTGGCGGCCGCCGTCGCGGAAGAATTCGCCCATAGCGCAGCCGGAGAACGGCGCAACGTACTGCATGGGCGCCGGGTCCGAAGCGGTTGCCGCCACCACGATGGTGTATTCCATGGCGCCGAAATCTTCCAGCGTCTTCACCACTTGCGCCACCGTGGACCGTTTCTGGCCGATCGCGACATAGATGCAGATCATGTCGCCGCCCTTTTGGTTGATGATGGCGTCGAGCGCGATGGCGGTCTTGCCGGTCTGCCGGTCGCCGATGATCAACTCGCGCTGGCCCCGGCCGACCGGGATCATGGCGTCGATGGCCTTGATACCGGTCTGCATCGGTTCCTTCACCGGCTGCCGCGCCACAACGCCGGGCGCCAGACGCTCCACCGGGTTGAACTCGGTGGTTTGGATCGGACCCTT
>Ga0187847_10004166_pt1 | contig 10721 bp, 7 predicted proteins | sample June2016WEW_4_10_FD_132458 | JGI IMG/M metagenome (GOLD analysis project Ga0187847, IMG submission 132458) | Peatland microbial communities from SPRUCE experiment site at the Marcell Experimental Forest, Minnesota, USA - June2016WEW_4_10 | ecosystem: Environmental > Terrestrial > Soil > Wetlands...
CGCGCCGCGAGCACTTCGCCGACATACCAATCGAGATACGCTGTGTCTTCAAGCGCCGGGGGCAGGCACGCGAGTGCAAGCGAGTTGACGCTGTAAGGCGATAAGACGCGGCGAATCCAACGCATGGATTCAACCGGTCCGGCAAGAGCACCAAGCCGCAATCCAGCCAGGCCGTATGCCTTTGAAAATGTTCGCGCGACAAAAAGATTGGGCACCATGCCGATGAGATCGATCACCGTCTCGCCGTAAAAGTGGAAGTAGGCTTCGTCAACCAATACCACGGCGTGAGGTGCGCGACTGGCAATCTCTATCAATTGCTCACGAGTAGCCACGCTGCCGGACGGGCTGTTGGGATTGGCAATGGCGATGATCTTGGTGCGCGTCGTCATGGCCGCGAGCAAGCGCTCGAAAGGAAACCGCAAGTCGTCGCCAGCGAGCACCGGGACAATGCTTGCATCTGTGGCTGAGGCGTAGACCTCGCACATGGTGTAGGTCGGAACGGGCAGCAAAAGCTCGTCACCCGCCTCGAGGAAAGTTTGAAACAGGACGTGAATGGCTTCGTCAACCCCATTGGTGAGCGCCAATTGCGGAGCCGCAAGACCGAGGTGTGCAGCTACGAAAGCCTCTACAGGTTCGCGCTCAGGGTATTTGGTGAGAGCGCGGGTAGATATTTGGGCTAACGCCTCTCTAACCTTGGGCGAGCAGGCGAGCGTATTCTCGTTGAAGTCGAGACGCAGCTGATCGCGATCGCCAAGGGGAGGGTGATACTCCTTCATAGCCTGCACGCGGACGCGCGCAGCCGGAAACACGGATGCTTCTAGTTCAGCCACGGGACCTCCTACTGAATCGCAAACGAATAGCTTCTGCGTGCCCATGCAGGCCCTCGGCCTCAGCCAGCAGAGCCGCCGGTGGTCCAAGTGTCCGAATTCCGCTTACGGTGTACTGCTGCACCGTGATGAGTTTGACGAAGTCGTTCACGCTGAGTCCCCCGCGCACGCGCGCCATGCCTCCCGTAGGCAAGGTGTGATTCGGCCCGGATATGTAATCGCCCATAGGTTGCGCCGACCATCGACCCACAAAAACAGATCCGGCATTTTGAATCCAGTCGAGATCGCTGAGAGCATCAACTGTCAGGTGCTCAGGAGCCAGGCGATTCGTGATCTGACGCGCTTCGTCCAGTGTGGATGCAACTATCACCAGACCGTTCCTGTCCAGCGCCTTGCGCGCAATAGCGTTGCCACGACTTTGCCGCTGTGATTCCGCGGCGACATCTTTTGCAAGATCGCCATGCGTAGTAATAAAGATGGCGAGCGCCTCGGGATCGTGTTCGGCTTGGGCAACCAGATCGGAAGCGATGTCGGCTGCGTTTCCGCGCTCGCTGGTGACCACAATCTCCGTTGGACCCGCGAGCATGTCGATAGAGCAGTCGAAGGCCACCAGGCGCTTGGCCGCCGTGACATAGAGATTGCCGGGGCCAACGATCTTGTCGACGCGTGGAATAGTTGCGGTCCCGTAAGCAAGTGCGGCAATTGCATGTGCGCCACCCAGCCGATAGAATTCCGTGATGCCCAGGAGGTGAGCAGCCGCGAGAGCTTCCGGAGCTGGGCGAGGAGAAACAACCATGATGCGCTGAACACCTGCCACCTGTGCCGGAATTGCAGTCATCAGCAATGTGGATGGCAACGGATGACGCCCACTGGGAACATAGCAGCCGACCGACGCGAGCGGGCGAACTAGTTGACCGGTAGTAAGGCCGGCAATTGGAGATTCGTTCCAAGAACCAGGGAGTTGGCGTTGCGCAAACCCTCGGATCTGTTCAGCTGCAGTGGAGAGTGCGTGGCGCAACGCCGGAGAAGTAGCTTCCCACGCAGCAGCCATTTCATCTGCCGCGATGTGTACGCTCGCTGCATCCTTCAGCCCATCAAATTGCGCAGCGTAGCTCTGTAGTGCACGGTCGCCCCTCTTGCGCACGTTGGACACAATGCGCTTCACAGCGGGGAGAACCGAGTCCAGCGCATTGCCACCGCGGCTTTCAAGCGCAGCAAGAATCTCTGCTGTGCTATTGGAGCCGCGGCCTTTCGTCCGGATTATTCTCATCGCTGTCTCCGGTTACAACACGACTTTGTTCAGCGGGTACTCGACGATCCCAGTAGCTCTGGCAGCCTTCAGCTTGGGGATTACGTCACGGGCAACGCGTTCATCAACAATGGTGTTCACTGCAACCCACTCCGAATCGCTCAATTGCGAAACTGTCGGCGAGTTCAATGCTGGCAGAACCGCGAGCACTGCCGCCAAGTCATCGCGCTTGACGTTCAGCATTAGGCCGACCTGCGCTTGGGCGTCAATGGCACCCCGCAGCATTAAGGCGATCTGGCCAATCTTCTCCTTCTTCCATGGATCGGCGAGTGCCGCCTTGCCGGCGATCAGATGGGTTTCGCTTTCCATCACGGTGTCAATGATTTTCAGGTGGTTGGCCTTAAGCGAACTGCCGGTCTCCGTGACTTCGACAATGGCGTCCGCAAGCGTGGGCGGCTTAACTTCCGTGGCACCCCAGCTGAACTCCACTTTCACGTTTACACCCTTCCCGGCAAAGTAGCGCTTGGTTACTTCAACCAGTTCGGTGGCAACAATCTTTCCCTCCAGGTCTTCAGCCTTTTCAAAGCCACTACCTTCGGGAACTGCAAGAACCCAGCGCACTTTGCGGCGGCTCTGCTTGGCGTATGTGAGGGTGGTTACAGAGGTGACATCGAGCCCGCTTTCAATCACCCAGTCGATGCCGGTCAATCCTGCATCAAGCACGCCGTGGTCGACATAACGCGCCATCTCTTGTGCGCGAATCAACATGCACTCAATCTCGCCGTCGTCGATCGAAGGAAAGTACGAGCGGCCGTCGGCGTAAATGTTCCAACCTGCGCGTTTGAACAGAGCGATGGTCGCATCCTGCAAGCTGCCTTTAGGAATGCCTAGTCTGAGTTTGTTAGCCACGTGCTTCCTCTTTTTCATCCACGTTCTTATTGGAGTTGCCAATCGGAAGCGCCCTGGTGAAGCAACTGACCGTGCCCTCATGGCACACAAGGCCGTCGCCTTCCACCTCAACACGAAACAACAACGTATCGTTGTCGCAGTCAGTTGCAGCGGAGATGACGCGAAGGCGATTTCCGCTGGTCTCGCCTTTCATCCACAGCTTTTGGCGGGTGCGGCTCCAGAAAGTAACAAAGCCGGTCTCAAGGGTTTTGGCATAGCTGACGGAATTTAGAAATCCCAGCATCAGCACTTCGCCTGTGCGCGCATCCTGCACAATGCCGGGCGCCAGGCCATCCATTTTGTCGAAGTCGATTGTCGGTGTCTCGTTGCTCATCGTTTTCCTGATCTTGGTTTGGTTATTTGTTTGAACACAAAAAAGCCCGCCAGCTTAGTCGCCGGCGGGCTTGGTATCTTTCTGATCTGGATGGCCGCTTAGTTCAAGCCATAGCAGTCCGCCGGCATGGAGGTCCCGTGATGATGGTGGTGACCGTGATGGCGGAGGCTCTGCATCTGCTTCAAAAGCTAAGGGAAAACCCCGCGTCTTGTCAAATTCAGCGTTTTCAATGAGCGCGACTCGCCGCCAAAACAGATTGGTCCCTTACTTATTCCCCACTTCCCGCGCCCGTTCCGTCGGAAATGGGGATTCCTGCTTCTGCAACAGATCGACAACGTGCTGGTACAAGCGATTGCGCAGATCGAATCGCTCCGATGCGCGCGTCACATAGCGCACTTGGATGTCGATATTGGAACCTGAAGGCCGCAGATTCACCACCGGCGTCGCGCTGAACCGGCTCAAACCGTCGCCACGGGTTCCACGTTTCCACTCCTGTTCCGCCACACCGGCGTTCTCTCCAGTCTCCTCCACCACCGCCTTTTGGATGCTTTCGATGATCTCCTGGGTGTTTGAAGACGCGGGAACGGGAACGGTGATTTCATCCCACATCCATTGGCCATTCGTGGAAAAATTGAAGAACTGACCGCGGATTGCAAAACTGTTAATGAACGTGATGCGGCGGCCCGTCGGATGTCCCTTATCCGCCAGACCGCCCGTCTCCAGAAGAGTGGTATAAATCATGCCGATCTCGGTCACCTCACCGCCTACGCCATTGATTTCAACCCAATCTCCCAGACGCATACCGTTTTTGCCCATCAGAGCGAACCAGCCGAAAAACGCGAGAATGAAATCCTGCAAGGCGATGGTGATGCCGGCAGTGGCAAGACCCAAGACCGTGGAGATTTGTTGCGGCGCCCCGAAAAGAACAAACAGAATCAAAAGTACGCCAAGTGCCTGCACACTGACCTCAAGAATGGTGCGTATCGTGTGCATGCGCTTCCGGTCGAGCGCCGGATCATCCATCACCCGTCGGACAAGCGCATCGGAAAGGATCATACCGATGAAAATCAAAGCGATCAGTGCCGACGACTGCAGTATTAGATGGAGCACGATGCGGTGTTGAAGAAGCACTTGTGCGGACCATTTGCCATACAACGTTGCGAGCTGCTGCTCGGTCTGAATTCGGTCGTCGAAGATGCTCAGAAGCTGGCGTTGCTCACGCCTGCCTTGGAGCTCGGCGAGTTTCCCCGCACTGCCCTCGCCTACTTTTGCGGCTGCCCTCGCGTTGGCTTTGGCTTCAAGATCGTTGTGATCCGTGGTTAGTGAAACGACATCTGATTGTGCTTGTCCCAATGCCTGCTGGATCAACTGGTAACGATCGCGCTGATCGAACCACGCTTTGAGCCTTCCTGCAAGCGTACCGTGTTGCCTTGCGGATAGAACCGCAACCTGGGCAGCGCTGTTCAATTGGTTGTTGTACTTGTGCATCGCCGCTTGGTGCGCGGTCAATTCACTTTGAATCTCGGCTCGATTGTCACCCGATGCGCGGTCAAGATCCCGCTGCGCGTCGGCCATTTCATCTGAGTCAAGGCCGAACTGGGCCTTGGCAACCTCAAGACCATCTCCCGCTGCTTCAGGCTGAGGGGCTCCCTTCACCGCAATCGCCGGGGAGGCAGATTTCGATGTGAGGCTGTCAACCAACGCCTGGTCTTGAACCACCACTTGTTGAAGGCTCGCCACCTTCTGCGAGAGCGCTGACGCTTCACCGGTCAGGACGCGATGTTGTGCCTGTTCGCTCGCTACCCGCAACGCCGAGTCGAAAGCCTGGTCCACTTCGTGATCGGCAAGCCGCAAGGCTTCTCGTGCATACTCCGCCTCTTCAGCACTCACTGCCAATGGAGCCAGCGCCTGGGCCGTTTGCCAAGGGCGTTGATCGACAAGCGTTTTTTGGCCTCCTAAAATCCCTTGTCCCTTACCCTGCAGGAAGGGAAGGTGCGCCATGGCGTCACGCGTGGTCCAGGCAAAGCTCAGGCATACCAGAAAAAGGCCAGACAGCGATAGAAGAAGAAGGAGTCTGGTCCGGCCGAAGATGTGCGAATGGACTACGTCCGCGGGGACCGGAGTAAGGGGAGACATAACCATTCTTTTATTGTCACAGATCGGAGACGCAGCGTGCTTGCAGCCCCTGCACGACAAAGCAGAGAATAGAGTGATGCGGGCCAGGACGCGATTCACGGTTTGGGCGATTGCAATTGCTTGTATGGGTCTGCCTGGCATCGCGCAGTACGACCGAGATTCTAGCGGCGCACCGAAGACTTCTCAAAATGCGCCGCCCCCTGAAGCGCGAATCGATATTAACCACGCCACCGAAGATCAGTTGCTGAAGGTTCCCGGCATGACGCGCAGTTGGGCAGGACGCATTATTCGCTTTAGACCCTACCGCGTCAAAGGGGACCTGATGGAAATGGGCGTAGTCCCCGACTACTTCTTCGACCGCATCAAAGACTACATAATTGCCCACCATGAAAAACAGTGAGCTCCGATCTTATGCCACCACAGTGGGCTCCGCGGCAGCTTCGTCTCCGCGGCTTAGCAACCGGCTAAGAATCACGTAAAGCACTGGGATGAAGATCAGGTTCAGCACTGTGGAGAGCAGCATCCCGCCAACAATGGTCGTGCCCACCGAGCGTCGCCCCAGCGCGCCGGCGCCTGTGGCGAACACCAGCGGCAACACACCCAGGATAAAGGCGGTCGAGGTCATCAAAATGGGTCGCAGTCGCAGCTCGCAGGCCTCAATCGCGGCTTCTGCAATCGAACGGCCCTTACGTCGCAGTTGTTCCGCAAATTCGACGATAAGAATCGAGTTCTTCGCCGAAAGTCCAATCAACATCACTAGGCCGATTTGGCAATAGACATCGTTGTATTGGTGGCGCCAAGCCACAAGACCAAGAGCGCCAAGAACCGCCATGGGGACGGCCAGCAGGATGATGAATGGTAGCGCGAAGCTCTCATACTGCGCTGACAGCGTGAGATAGACGACCAATAAGCCCAGGCCAAAGATGATGATCGCTTTCCCGCTTGATTCAAGTTCGTCCAAGGTGAGACCCGTCCACTCATAGGACATGCCGGGCATCATGTTCTGTTTGGCTAAAGCTTCCATGGAAGCGATTCCCTGGCCGGAACTAAAGCCCGGTGCCGGAGAACCGTCAATCTCCACCGCGCGGAAGAGGTTGTAATGCGTAATCACTGGCGGCCCGGAACTCTCCACAACTGTAGTCAGGTTGTCGAGCGGTACCATTTGCCCGCTGTCTGAACGAACGTAGTAGTTATGGAGATCTTTCGCGTTCATGCGAAACGGCTGGTCAGCCTGAACGAAAACTCGATAGGTGCGGTTGTTGTAGTCAAAGTCATTGATATACTCCGACCCCATGAACACTCCGAGCGTGGTGGTGATCTGGGAGAGCGGAATATTCAGGGACTTGGCTTTTTCACGATCGATGGTTACCAGCTCCTGGGGATCGTTGGCGGAAAATGTAGTGGTAAGCCCCGTCAAATCCTTGCTGCCGCGGCTGGCATTCACAATCTGGTGGGCAATGCGGTCCAGGTCGCTGAGCGTGTTCCCACCCTGGTCCTGCAGCATGAATTGGAAGCCGCCGAAACTGCCAACACCCTGCACAGCGGGAGGCTGGAACATGGCTACCAGGCCGCCATTGGGAGCAAACAGCAGGCTCTGCAATTTCGGCGAAAGGTCGGCCACAATATCAGCGGCGGAGTGGCCTTTACCGCGCCGCTGATCCGCGGGTCTGGTACTCACAAACATCAAGCCGGCGTTGGAAGAACCGCCTGAAAAGCCGAAGCCCATCACCGAAAAGGAGCCGGCGATATCGGGGTTTGTCGCCAGGATCGCTTCTGCCCGGTCTGCCAACGCCGTTGTGTAAGTAAGCGACGAGCCCGGAGGCGCCTGCACGATCACAAAGAGGTAGCCCTGGTCCTCCTGCGGAATGAAACCGGTGGGAACGCGCTGGTAGACAAACACTGTAGCCCAGAGACCCGCAAAGAAAACAAGCAGCAACAAGTAGCGTAACCGCAGGGCCACGTGGACAACTCGTCCATACGTGCGTCCCACCCAACTCACCGTCGCATCGGCGCCATGGACGAAACCCGCAAAGGCGCGGGAAACTGGGCGAATATGAAGGAAGTCCAACTGTTTGGGGCGATCTTCCTCGCCGCGCAGGAACATCGCTGACAACGCTGGCGAGAGCGTCAGTGCATTGAAAGCCGAAATCGCGATGGCAAACGCGATTGTCAGCGAGAACTGCCGGTAGAGAATTCCCGTTGTACCGGGGAAAAACGAGACCGGCACAAATACCGCAACAAGCACAAGCGATGTGGCGATCACGGCGCTGGTAACCTCGCCCATGGCACGCGATGTAGCCACGTGTGGATCGGAGTGCTCCATCGCAATGTGGCGCTGCACGTTCTCAATGACCACGATAGCATCGTCCACCACGAGACCTGTGGCGAGAGTAATGCCGAAGAGCGTCAGCGAGTTGATTGAAAAGCCGAAGAGCTTGATGAAAGCAAAGGTACCGATCAACGAAACTGGAATGGTGACCGCGGGTATGATCGTGGCCCGCCAATCCAGCAGGAAAAGGAAGATCACCGCAATGACAATGAAGATGGCTTCGGCCAGTGTCACCATCACTTCGCGAATCGAATCGCCGATCACGGTCGTCGAGTCAAAGGCAATCGCGTACTCAAGGCCCGGAGGAAAACTCTTCGAGAGTTCGACGAGCCTGGCCTTCGCCAAACGGTCTACTTCCAGCGCATTTGCATTCGAAAGCAGCTGGACGCCGATGCCCATTGCATCGTGTCCTGAGTATTTCAGCGAAGTACTGTAGTCCTCTGCGCCCACTTCCGAGTGGCCCACGTCTTTGAGCAACACCAGGCCGTTGGCAGAATTCTTCACGATGATCTTGTCGAATTCAGCTGGGCTCGTGAGGCGTCCCACCACGCGCACCGGAACCTGGAAGGCCTGCTTGGAATCTGATGGAGGCTGGCCAAGTTGACCCGCGGGAATCTCCACGTTCTGCTCCACCAGGGCGTTCACCACGTCAGTGGCCGTAAGCGAGCGGGCGGCCAGGCGCGCCGGATCAAGCCACACGCGCATGGCGTACTTGCGCTCGCCGAAAATCAATACATCGCCCACACCGGGCACGCGCTTAATTGCATCCTTGACATATACGTCGAGATAGTTCGAGATGAACTCCTCGGAATAACGCCCATCTTTCGTATAGAAGCCGGCGGCAAACACAAAGTTATTGTTGGTCTTGGTAATGCTTACGCCCGTTGCATTCACTGCCGATGGCAGGCGCCCGGTCACGCTGGCCACGCGATTCTGCACATCGACCGCCGCGATGTCGAGGTCGTATCCGGTCTTGAATGTCGCCACAATGGAACTGGTTCCGCTATTTGTGCTCGACGAACTGATGTACCGCATCCCCTCAACGCCGTTGATGGCCTCTTCCAGAGGAATAGTTACAGCCTTCTCGACCGTGTCGGCATTGGCCCCCACGTAATTGGTGGCCACCGCCACCTGTGGAGGCGTTAGCGTGGGATACATGGCAATCGGAAGATTGGGAATACACACCGCACCCGCCAGAATGATTAGCAGCGCGCAAACGGTGGCAAAAACGGGCCGATGAATAAAGAAATCGACAAACAAGGGTTGCCTTCCTTTTCAGTTGGTACGGAACCGTCGTTGCCGGGTCCGATGTGCGCTCTCCGCCATTGGCTGGGACGCGTTGTCAGCTTGTCTTCAGGCGCCTGGCAGTTGCATAACCGGCATTCCGTTCAACAGGAACTGCGTGCTCGACACCACCACTTGGTCGCCGACATTCAGCCCTGATAGGACGGAATAGCTGTTGCCAACCGTATCGCCGAGAGTCACCGCCGTCTGTTGAGCTATAAGGTGTCCATCTTGTTGCTTCGCCACAAACACAAAGCTCTGTCCGCCCTGGCGCTTCACCGCCAAGATGGGAACCACCGCCATGGGAGTCGAACTCCAGATGATGCGCGCCGTCACCAGTTGCGCGTTGCGCAAAACCGCCAGACTTGAATGAACCGGGGCCTTCACCAGAATCCCCTGCAACGTGCTATCCACCTGGGGCGATACAAAATCGATCCGGGACTTCTCCAGAACCTTTCCGGTATTGTCCACCAAATCCACCATGAGCCCCTGCTTCACCTGAGCCGAGCGCTCCGTGGGAACGTAGATGTACGCCTCAAGATCTTTGTTCTCATCCACGGTCGTCAACATGGTAGTAGGCGAAACATAGTCGCCAACATGGACTGGAATGTCCCCTACCACGCCGTCAAACGGGGCACGCACTGTGTAGTACGCCAGTTGCTCTTCCTGGGTCTTGGTCATGGCCACGGCCGACTGGTAATCTGCCTTGCTGTTTTCAAAAGCCTGTTGTGCCTGCTCGTAGACGTCCCGACTGGTCACGCCCGCTTCAAACAGCTTTCGCTGCCGCTCAATCTCCGATACGTTGTAATCGTAGAGCGCCTTCTTCTGTCGCTCCGTTGCACGCTGCGACTCGACCGACGCCGTCTGATGCAGCGGATCAATCTCCATTAGCTTGTCGCCGGCCTTCACATAATCCCCCGACCGCACGTTGATCCCCGTCAGCCTTCCATCCACCTGGGGCTGCAGCGTAGCCGAGCGCCGCGATTTGATGGTGGCCTCGTAATCGCTGCTCTGCGCCACGGGAGACAGCGAAACCGCCATGGTCCGCACCGGCATAGCCTGCATCCCTGCGCCCGCCGGTGGTGTCGCTTGCTTTTTCTGGCAGCCTGTCACTGCCAGACCCATCAGAAAAATACAACCTACGCTAAGAATGCATTTCAACGCGCTTTTCCTCACTGGTTGATTCCCTTATTCATGCTCGACCAGCGTCGACTTCCGCGCTCCGGGAGCCCGCAACCGGAAACTGGAGGATCGCGCCTGATCTCGATACGTTCCCTCACGCAGAGTGGTTCCGGCTTTTGGCCATCGCGGCAAGAAGACGAAGTGTTTTGAAAACAAAGCCTTTTTCTATCTGACGCGTCACGGCCGCCCATCGACGCAAAAAATGCGGGTCGGACATTCGAATTGACGTTCATCCCGCGCGCTGGCAGCGTTTCAAGCAAAACGGCCATGACATCCGCAAGCCGGGATCGCGCTTTTTTGACACGACCCACTCAAGTTGGTAGCCTTCAGAAGGGCGCTCGCGGTCGATTCTGACCGATTCTGGCCCTTTAAGCGTCCCCGTCGTCTAGCCCGGCCTAGGACACCGCCCTTTCACGGCGATAACACGGGTTC
>Ga0187847_10004167_pt1 | contig 10721 bp, 9 predicted proteins | sample June2016WEW_4_10_FD_132458 | JGI IMG/M metagenome (GOLD analysis project Ga0187847, IMG submission 132458) | Peatland microbial communities from SPRUCE experiment site at the Marcell Experimental Forest, Minnesota, USA - June2016WEW_4_10 | ecosystem: Environmental > Terrestrial > Soil > Wetlands...
CCCAGGGAACCCCGGCCAAGAGCGCCGTCAGTAGGTGCTCAGTTTTGGGGGGGGGGGGGGGCGGGGGGGGGGGGGGCGAGGGGGGGGGGGGGGGGGGGGGTGGGGCCGCGGCTGCGGGTTCCGGTGTCGCGGCCACTACGGTGGCGGCAGCCGGAGCCGCATGGGCGCCGAACCGGTAACCGATGCCGACGCCAAACAGCAACGGGTCCACTTTGAGTTCGGAAATTTCCGTGCCGTCCAACGTCACATGGGTCCTGAGTTCCGCCCACTTCACGTCGACGTTGAGGTACCAATGCGGAGCGATCTTGTAGTCGAATCCGGCCTGCGCGGCGGGTCCCCAACTCGTCCGCTTATGGAGGTCGAGTCCGCTGACGCCCGGTACATTCAGGTCCACGTCCATTAGCAGTGTGAAATTCACGCCCGCGCCCAGGTATGGCTGAAAATCCGAGTTCGGCAAAAAATCGTACTTGGCGGTCAATATCGGGGGCAGGTGCTTGAACGTGCCGATGTCCGCCGGGCCGCCGAGCGCACTTTGCTCAACCGTGACCTTCTGCCTCTGGGGATACGTGAGGATCAATTCCGTTGACCAGTTCGGCGTGAAGAAGTATTCAAAGTCAAGATCGGGCAGGACTTTATCGTTGATATGGATCGCGTTGGCCGGCACAGCGAGCGCCGCGATCGGATCGGACTTGTTTGCCGGATCGAGGTACACGGCGCGCAGGCGGACTTCCCACGAACCATCATCGTCCGCGCGGGCGGCGCCCGAGCTCAGCACGCTCGCTATTCCGGCCGCGATCGCAGCAATCTTCCATACATTGTTCATGACTCTTCCTTATAACGGCCCAATTCGCAACCGCTAGGATATTCGCGCAACGAGCAAACGTAGATCCGTACTTCCCACTGTAGATACGGGCATTTTCCTAGGTATGCAGCCGATGCTTTTCTGCAACGCGGGCGAACGCCGCGGCGACGATCCGGGCCGGCCCGGGTCTCAGAGATTCAAAACAAGGGGAAATACTGCGAAAAGGGGGGGTGGCGCGGCGGCCGTTACTTGGTCGCCTGACTGTGCGCCACCAGCCGCTCGTGGCCGGATCTCTTGGCCAGGGCTGCGGAGCGCTCCGCGGCATTGATCAGGTGCGAGACACGTTCAAACGGCCTCTCCGGAGCGTGGGTGGCAAGCCCCACCGAGGCGGTAACCGCAACAGTCGTGCTGCTGATCGAATGCAAGGTGCCGCGCACGTGGGCGATCAGACGCTCGCAGAAGATCTCAGCGCCGCGCCTGGCCAGACCCGGCAAAACGATCACGAACTGGGTGCCACCGTAGCGCGCGACACAATCGGTGTCCCGCGCCACCGATGCAATCGATTTCGCCGTCGTCAGGAGAACCGAATCGCCCGCCTCATGCCCATGGACATCGTTGATCGCCTTGAAGCGATCGAGATCGACGAGAACCAGGCTCAACGGCCAGCGACCGCTGGTCGCAGCCTGAAATTCGCGCCTCAACATCGGATCGAGATAGCCGCGGTTGTAAAGGCCGGTGACGCTGTCCCGCTGGCACTCATCCTGCGGCGCCGCGGTGCGTGCCTCGAGTTTGTGATTTGTCCCGCGCAAACTTTCGAGCTGGTCCAGCGACTGCAGATTGCGAAGAATCAGCAGATCGCGTGCTTGATCGAGGATCGCGGTCGCGGCCTCGGGCTGCAGCAAAGGCAAATCGAACAAGCGCTCAATTTCCGGAATCTCCGCGACGATCTTGCCCGTCACCTCGGCCACTGCGGCCGCGTCGACGCCCAACCACTCGGAGGCATGTTCGGCCAAGCTGGCGAAATCCGCCGCACCTTCGGGCACCAGCAACAGCTCCACGCACTCGCTGCCGAGTGCAACACAGCGCGCCGCCATTGCAGTCGCAGTCGAGGAGTCCGCGGCCGGCGGCTCATGACTCCATGCCACCGCACGACACAGCGGCTCGGGCAACTTCCAATACTCCAGAAGCCATGCGCCGAGCCCGGCGTGATCGATGCCGAGACGCTCCATTTCGTATGTTGAATAATCCTGATGCGGGACGTCCCGGGGCAGCTCGCCGTAGAAATTCGGCGCAACGCGATCGACGCCGAGAATCGCAATGTCTTGCAGAAGCGCCGCCACGAAAATGTCGTCCACCGCGGTTTCGGTCTGAAGCGCGCCGAAGCACCTGGCCGCCGAGGCGCTGAGGATGGCGCGTCGCCAGTGCCGGTCGTAGTCCACACCGTTGCTCTTCAGGCTCCGATAGGAGCCGAGCAAGGAGAAGCCGAGCGCCAGCGTGGTTGCGCCTTGCAATCCGAGCACGATCAGCGCCTGACGCAGGTTCGTGCTCTTGCGCTGGCGGGAATACAGCGCGGAATTGGCGACGCGCAACAGCTTGGCGGCAAGCGCCGGGTCCCTGCTTATTGCCGCTGCGACCTGGGAGATGTCGGCGTGCGGATCCCGTGCGAGGGCGATGATCTGCTGGGCTACCGCGGGCGGACTCGGGAAATTCACGGACGCTTTTAGTTTGCTCTTGAGCTGCCCGAGCATTTTTACTCATCCCTGTGTCGACACGCGTCTCAGCTGTTAGCGGCGTTACGGCGCGGATCTTGAGGGCCTGGATCAATGTCGGCGCCCATGGCCCATGGCAATCTCCGAGAGGTCGGGATTACGTCAAATCGATCAGGGTGCGCCCTCAGTCGTCGCCCGCCAGATCTCAGACGCCTGTCAAAGCGCCATCAGCACGAGTTTGCAGGCGGTCAGCTCCCGATAGATGGCGTCGAGCTGGTCCCGGCCGGTGGCGAGGATGGTGTAGGTGATCGCCAGGAAATTCCCGTCGCCGCTGGTGCGCACCCGGATCCTGTCATCCGGCAAAGGCCCGGCGTGACGCTCGAGGATCTCGCGGGTGACGGCGCGCAGATCGCTGTCCTGCCGGCCCATCACCTTGATGGGAAACTCCGCAGGGAAATGTTCCGGCTTGACCGTGCTCACAGATCCGGTGTTCCTGCGAGTTCGCGAATGTAATCCTGAAATGCCTTGTGCATGCGTCTGAACAACGGTCCGGGCTTGCCGTCGCCCACGGGACTGCCGTCCAATCGGGTGACGGGAAGTACGCCGCGGGTGGAAAATGCCAGCCAGATCTCGCTCGCGGCGCGAAGCTCGATCTCGGTCACCCGCGCGCTGCGGCTGACGATGCCCACCCGATCCGCAAGCTCACCGACCACGTCGCGGGTGATGCCGGGCAGGATCTGATGCCCGTTGGGCGGGGTGTGAATCTCGCCCCGCGAGATGACGTGCACGGTGGTCGACGACCCTTCCGTGAGCTCGCCCCGTTCCAGCATGATGGTCTCGAAGGCGCCGACATCGGCCGCAAGTTTCTTGAGCAGCACATTGGCGAGCAGCGCCGTGGACTTGATGTCGCGGCGCGCCCATCGGGTATCGGGGGAGGTGATTGCGGCGACGCCTGCCTCGAGCAATGCGGGCGCGGGGGCCTCAAGCCGGGTGGCAAACCCGAAGATGGTGGGCTCGAGACCTTCCGGCCACGCATGATTGCGGCCGAACTCCGCGCCGCGCGTGACCTGCAAATACAGATACTGATCGCCTCCGCCGTTGCGTCTCGCGAGTTCGCGACACACCTCGCCCCATTGCACGTGGGTCTTGGGCGTCGCCATGCGGATCCCAGAGAGGCTCCGGTGCAGGCGGTCGAGGTGCTCGCGTAGCCGAAACGGCCGGGCGCCGTACACCGGTATGACCTCGTAAACCGAGTCGCCGAACAAAAAGGCGCGATCCAAAGGCGAAACCCGCGCATCCGCGAGCGCGAGAAATTCGCCGTTCAAATAACAGACGGGCAGCGGCATGCGGGAAGCTTACGCGAACCACAAGCGAATTGTGTCGATCAGCCGCCGCCACCACCCGCCCTCGGCGATGGCCGCGAGCGGATGCACCGGGACCGTTGCCAGGGTCTGCGATCCTGCGACCACGTGAAGGGCTCCGATGTCGTCGTTACGCGACAGCGGCGCGATCAATTTGGGCCGCACATCGACCGTGGTCTTGATGTCGCCGGACGCGCTGCGCGGCAGCGTGAGGTAGAGATCATCGTTTACGCCGACATCGACCGGCGTGGTTGCCGCCTTCCAGACCGGCGCGGATGCCAGTTTGGCGCCGCTCTTGGCCACCAGCTTGGTGTCGTAAAAGGTGAAGGCATAGTTGATGAGCGCGCCGCTCGCATCCTCGCGCCCCTTGAAGCTCTTCGAGCCGAGCACCACCGACACGACGCGCATGCCATCGCGAAGCGCCGAGGTCACGAGACAGAATCCGGCTGAATCGGTATGTCCGGTCTTCAAACCGTCGATGCTCGAATCCCGGCCCAGCAGACCGTTGCGGTTCTGCTGCTTGATGCCGTTGTACTCGAATTCGCGCACCGAGAAGTATTTGTAGTACTGCGGGAAATCGCGGACCAAGGCGATGGCAAGCAGCGACATGTCGCGTGCAGTCGTGTAGTGGTTGGGCGAGGGAAGGCCGGAACTGTTCTCGAAATGCGTTCCCGTCATGCCGAGACGCTTGGCATTCGCGTTCATGAGCTGGGAGAAGGTCTCCTCGGTGCCGGCGATGCGCTCCGCGAGCGCGATCGTGGCATCGTTCCCGGACTGAACGACCATTCCCAGGATCAAGAACTCGACGGACACCGGCTTGCCGAGCTCGATGAAGGTGCGCGAGCCTTCGGATCGCCAGGCGTGCTCGCTCACGACCACCTGGTCTTGAAGCTTGAGCTTGCCGCCGGCCAGCTCCTGAAACACGATGTACGCCGTCATCAGCTTGGTGAGGCTCGCGGGCTCCATGCGCGCATCGGCATCGAGCGCCGCCAAGGCCTTGCCCGTGTGGTAATCGACCACCACGAAGGACCGCGCGTCGACAGTGGGGGGCGTGGGGATCGGGATGTCTGCGCCGAAAGAAACCTTGGACAGCACGGCGAATACCAACAGAGCGCAGAACGAGCGATGAGCGAACGGAGCACGGAGCATGATGAAAGACTACCTTGGAAGTGATGGTTGAGTGAATGAACCGGTGCAGGAGACCGGGTGCTCAATCGAGCGCGAGGTGCGCATCGTGGACCCCGACCTGTTCCAGCGCTGCGACGACGCGATCGAAATCGGAGACGTCAGGCACGGGACCGATTCGTACACGATACATGCGGCGGCCAGCGATGACATCATCGCGAACGAACACCTTTCCATAGCCCCCACCTTGAAGCTTCTGCGCCAGGCGTTGTGCATTGGCGGGGTCGGCGAAGGCGCCCGCCTGAACGAACAGTGCGGCAACCGGCGCGGAAGTCACGGGAGCTGGAGCGATGGCGGGAGCGCCGGGCGGCCCTGCGGGCGGCGCGGCAACCGGTGAGGGGGTGACAGACCCTAGGGTCGCGACCGAAGCCGGTGCCGCGACGACCGTGGGCGCGCTCGAGGGCAAAGGCGGCACGACGCCCGAAGGGGACGGCCCGACGGTGCGGACCTCGACCATGGCAGTGCCGTTTCGGAGCATGTCGAGCTTCGCGGCCGCCGTGTAGGACAGATCGATGACACGGTTGCCGACGAAGGGGCCGCGATCGTTGACCCGGACCACGATGCTGCGGCCGTTTTGCAGATTCGTGACCCGCACGTAGCAGGGCAGCGGCAGCGTCTTGTGCGCGGCGCTCATGCCGTACATGTCGTACGGCTCGCCGGTCGAGGTGCGCACCTCGTGAAACCCCGGGCCGTACCAGGAGGCGACGCCTCGCTCGACGTAGTCGGCGCTCGAGGATAGGACGAAATAGCGCTTGCCGAAAACGTCGTAGAACGGCGGATTGCCGTGGATGGAGCGGGGCTCGTATCGCGGGACTGCGTCGGGGACCGTCTCGGGGGGCTGCGCCGACGGCACGGTCGCAGCAGGAGCGATGGGCGGCGCCTGCGCATGCCGGGTGCTGACGCAGCCTCCGAGAGCGACCGCAAGCGCGGTCGTGGCCGAAATCGAGATCGACGCCGCGCGCGCAGCGTTCACGGATGAGCGCCCGGCGCCACCGTGTCGTTGGGGCGGGGCGTGTCGGACATCAGCACTTGCTGCTTGACGGCCGCGGCCAGCTCGAATACCGCCATGGCATAGAGCGCGCTGTGATTGTAGCGAGTGATGACGTAGAAGTTGTTGTATCCCACGCGCCAGTGGACGCCGTCCGGCTGGTCCTCGGCGATCAACATCGCGGGCGCCTCCGGCGGCATCGAGCTGTCGAAGCTCACGCCCTTGGTCTTGAGCGAACCCACGGTCTCATCGAGGGCGAGCTTGCGGCCGTCGAGTTCGGCCGAGCTGGCCGGGTCCGCGGCGGCTTCGGCAAGCACCGGCTCGCCCTCGTTCCAGCCATGCTCGCGCAGATAATTTCCGACACTCGAGCACACGTCCGACCAATTGGACCACAGATCGATGCGGCCGTCGGAGTCCGCGTCGACGGCGAAGCGCCGATAATTCGACGGCATGAATTGCGGCGCGCCCATCGCACCGGCGTAGGAGCCTTTGAGGGTCAGGGGATCCATGTCGAAGTCGCGGGTCAAGAGCAGGAATTGTTCGAGCTCGTCGCGAAAGAACTTGGCGCGCGGAGGATAGTCGAAGGCGAGGGTCGCGAGCGCATCGAGCACCCGGTATTGACCGGTCAGGCGTCCGTAGTAGGTCTCGACGCCCAAGATGGCGGCAATATATTCGGGTGGAACGCCCGAGCGGATGCTGGCACGGTCCAACTCCTGCCGATGCGCCAGCCAGAATTCCGTGCCTTCGCGGATCCGGCGGTCATTCAGAAAGAGGGCTCGATATTCGTACCAAGGTTTGGCCTTTTCCGCGGGCCGCTCCATGGCTTGCAGAATCGCCGGCTGGCTCTGCGCGCCCTTGAGGAGTTTGCGCAGCTGGCGCTTCTTGAAGTCGTGTTGCTCCGCCATCTGCGCAATGAAGTCCTTCACGTCGGCGCGATGGATGTCGAGCGCGACCGCGCGCGCGCTCGCCGTGAGCAGCGCTGCGGCGAGAACGACGGCTTTTACGATGAGCGGTGTGCGCACGCGCTCAGGATCCGATGAGCTTGCGATGGGAGTTGAGCGACATCAGTATTCCGAAGCCGGCCAACAACGTGACCATGGAGGTGCCGCCGTAGCTGATCAAGGGAAGCGGCACGCCGACCACGGGCAGGATGCCGCTCACCATGCCGGAATTGACGAATACGTAGACGAAGAAGCTCAAGGCGATGGCCCCGCCCGTCAGCCGCGTGAAGGTATCCTGACCTTGCATGGAAAGGTACAACGACCGGCCGATCACGACGCCGTACAAGGAAAGAATGAGAAGCTGTCCGAGAAGGCCGAATTCCTCGCCGATCACCGCGAAGATGAAGTCGGTGGAGCGCTCGGGCAGGAATTCGAGCTGTGCCTGGCTGCCGTTCATGTAGCCCTTGCCGAAGACCCCGCCGGAGCCGATCGCGATCTGCGACTGGATGATGTGGTAGCCCGCCCCCAACCGATCCGTCTCGGGATTGAGGAAGGTCAAAATGCGCTGGCGCTGATAGTCGTGGATGACGTGCCAGGCGCCCCAGGCCGCGCCGCCGAGCAACGGGATCGAGACCAGAATGATCTGAATCTGCATGCCCGCGAGCAGCATCACGATGAGGCCGGAGGCGCCGATCAGCAGTGCCGTCCCCAAATCCGGCTGAACCACGACCATGGCGGTGGGAATCATGATCAGCATTCCCATGACCAGGATGTCGAGGAACGTGGGAGGAAGCGGGCGCTCGTGCATGTACCAGGCGCACATCATGGGTACCGCCAGCTTCATGATCTCGGAAGGCTGAAACCGGATGAATCCAATGTCGAGCCAGCGCTGCGCACCCTTGCCGATGTGTCCGGTCACCGCCACCACTGCGAGAAGGAGGATGCCGATGATGTATGCCACGGGCGAGAACAGGCGCAGATATTGCGGAGTCGACAGCCGGGCGAGCGCGACCAGAGCGGTCACCGCGATCGCGATGTTGGCCAGGTGGTGCTCGACCATTTTGATGTTCTGACCCGACGCGCTGTAGACGACCAGGATGCCGATGCACACGATCAGTGCCAGCACGCCGGTCAACGGGCCGTCGAGACCCAGGGCCCGCAATGTCCGGCCGCCCGCCGTGAGCGTGCGGCGCGTCCGTGACGGAGAGAATTCATCGAATATCATGACATGGCTCCCGGCATTGACTCACTCGATTCGGGATCAGCGCTCGTTCAAACGGCCCAGGGCGCCGGCCAACAAAGGCCAAATGATTGCGCCCACCACCGGGGCAAACCATCGGCTGAAGGTCGTCACGGGATTGCCGGTGGCGCCGTCGATCCAAAATAGAACGAACTGGTATCCGGTCAGCAACGCAAAGATGGTGAGAGATTGCGATAGTAGAGAGAAGACGCGCAGCCGCAGCCGCAGGTGCGTGGCCCACGCTGCCATCAAGGTGAGCGCCAGCGCGTGCTGGCCGAGCACCACCCCGTTGATCACGTCGAGCGCGAGCCCGGACATGAATGCGAGCGTCAGACCCCCGGCGCGCGGGGACTCGATCGACCAGTAGAAGACCACCAGCACCAACAGGTCCGGGCGGAAAACATCGAGCGCCGCCGGCATCGGGATCACCGCGAGCGCGAGCGCCACCAGCGCGGACAGAGCCATCGGCATCCGGCGGATGGGATCGGCGCGCATCATGGCGTGCGGCCCCCCGGCGGCTTGGCGGCAGGGGATTTCGTGGACTTCGGGGTGGGAGCCGCCGCCGGACGGGCGGCGGCCGGTTGAGTCACGCCGGGCTTGCCCGCAGAAGCGGGCGCCGTGCCAGCGGGCGCCGGATTGGCCGCGGGTGTCGCCGGCGCCGCTGCCGTGGGCAGCTCCTCACTTGGGCGTAGCCAGGCGAGCATGAGTTCGCGCGATCGGTCGAGCGCGGCGGCGGGGCGGACGTCCACGTCGGCCAGAGATTGAGCGGCGTCTCGTTTGACGGCGGCCACGGTGCCGACCGGATATCCGGCCGGAAACCCACCGCCGAGACCGGAGGTGACCAGCAAGTCGCCGACCACCACGTCGGCGCTGGTCGGGAGGTAGGGCAGCTTCAGGCGGCTGGTGTCGCCGGTGCCCACCGCAATGGTGCGCAGCCCGTTGCGGTTGATCTGCACGGGGATGGCATGCGCGGGGTCGCTGATCAAAATGACTTCGCTGGTGAGCTCTTCGACCCGGGCGACCTGGCCGAACACGCCGCCTGCATCGAGCACGGCTTGCCCGACGAATATGCCGTCGTGAGCGCCCTTGTCAACCAGCACCCGCTCGCGAAATGCGTCGAGATCCACATCCATGATGTCGCCGATGACGAAGCGGGTGGCAACGTCGCTGGTATTGCTGCGCAACGCCCGCAGCCTCACGGTTTCGGATTCGAGAGCCTCGTAGCGCTGCAGCTTGAATTGCGCGAGACGCAGCGCCGCCTGCAGGCGGGCGTTGTCCTCGCGCAGCGCGTCGCGCGTGCTGACGCTCTCGCGGAACCAATGCCATCCCGCGAACGGGCTTTCGACGGCGACCTGCGCGGGGTAGGCGACGATGGACAACCAGCGGCGGATCTTGCCCAGATGATCGTAGCGTTTGTCGACGATGATCAGTCCGAGCGCAAGCAGCGAATAAAGCACGCAGCGAAGCAGCAGTCCACTCGTGCGACCCGATGGATCGGAATTACGGAACGCGACCATGCGAGAAAACCGCCCTAGTCGCTGACATTACTCCAGTCCGAAGATGCCGGGTCCGTGTTCCTCGGTGAGTTCGAGGATGCGGCCGCCGCCCCGGGCGACGCAGGTCAGCGGATCGTCCGCCACGACGACGGGCAACCCGGTCTCTTCCATGAGAAGTTTGTCGACGTCGCGGAGCAATGCGCCGCCTCCGGTGAGTACGATGCCGCGCTCGGCCACGTCAGCGCCGAGTTCTGGCGGGGTTTGCTCCAGAGCCTGCTTCACCGCGCCGACGATGCCTTGCAAGGGCTCCTGCAAGGCTTCGAGGATCTCGTTCGAATTCAGGGTGAAGCTGCGCGGAACGCCCTCGGACAAATTGCGGCCCTTGACCGAGATCTCGCGCACCTGTTGCCCCGGATAGGCCGAGCCGATCTCGAGCTTGATGCGCTCGGCAGTGGCCTCGCCGATCAGAATGCCGTAGTTGCGGCGCACGTAGTTGGTGATGGCTTCGTCGAACTTGTCGCCGCCGATGCGCACGCTCGCCGCGTACACGATGCCGTTCAAGGAGATGACCGCGACCTCGGAGGTTCCGCCGCCGATGTCGAGGACCATGGAGCCGCGCGCTTCCTGAACGGGCAGGCCCGCTCCGACGGCGGCGGCCATGGGCTCCGGGACGATGTCGACGCTGCGCGCCCCGGCACCCTCGGCCGACTCCTTGATGGCCCGGCGCTCGACCTGGGTGGAGCCGAAGGGGACGCAAACCAGCACCCGGGGACTCGGACTCAGGAAGCGGTTGCCGTGCACCTTCTTGATGAAATACTGCAGCATTTTCTCGGTGTAGGTGAAGTCGGCAATCACCCCGTCCTTCATCGGCCGCACCGCGGTGATGTGCCCCGGGGTCCTGCCCAGCATGTTCTTGGCTTCCACCCCGACGGCCACGATGATTTTGCCCCCGCGGGTGGGTTCGTCCTGCACTGCGACGACGGATGGCTCGTTCAACAC
>Ga0187847_10004169_pt1 | contig 10714 bp, 9 predicted proteins | sample June2016WEW_4_10_FD_132458 | JGI IMG/M metagenome (GOLD analysis project Ga0187847, IMG submission 132458) | Peatland microbial communities from SPRUCE experiment site at the Marcell Experimental Forest, Minnesota, USA - June2016WEW_4_10 | ecosystem: Environmental > Terrestrial > Soil > Wetlands...
CCCACGACAGGATCTTGGCGCCCGCGAACTCGCCCGCCGCATAGCGCGCGTGCGGCGTGTAGCAGAGCCGCACCCCGGTGCCCCATTCCTTGGTGGCGGAGGTGAGCGCGATCAAGTCGCTGGCGCGGCCCACGCCCGGCCCTTCCCACATCCCGCCGGTATTGCGGACCACTACCACGCGCAGAGTGGCGTCGAACGCCTGGTTCGCCTCCACCAATTCGAGCAGCTTGCGGCGGACCGGTTCCGGGTCGGGCGGCAAAGTCACGCGCAGCGCGGCCGCGTCTTTGCGCATGCGGGCCCAGTGGCGCTCGAAGGCAAAAAGCACGCCGCCGGCCACGCGGAGGGTGCTGAAGACGCCCCAGCCCGAGAGCAACCCAACCTGTCCCGGCCCGAGCAGCTTATCGGAGGCATCCCTTATTTCTTCATTGTGGAGAACGAAACGGTGCACAGGACTTCATTCTAACGCCGTGCTACTTGTGGGGCGGGCGTCCACGCCTGCAGCGGGTCTCCAGACCCGCTAGCGTTCCCCTCCTGGTGATACACTCGCAAAGTGCTGCTATTTGCGTTCTTCCTCCTCGCCGCCAGCCCATACGATGTGGTGATCCAACACGGCCGGATTGTCGACGGAACCGGTTCGCCGTGGTACTCCGGAGACATTGGCATCCGCCAGGGCAGGATCGCCGCCATCGGCAATCTGACGGGCGCGCCCGCCAAGCGCACCATCGATGCGCGCGGCATGCTGGTGGCGCCCGGATTCATCGACATGCTCGGCCAATCCGAGCTGACCATCCTGGTGAATCCGCATCTGCCGTCCAAGATCTACCAGGGGATCACCACCGAAATCACCGGCGAAGGGTCGTCCGTGGCGCCGGTCAGTGAAGCCATCCTGAAAGCCGACCGCGTCGGCTACGAGCACTATGGCATAAATCCCGACTGGCGGACTTTCCGCGACTACTTCGCGCGGCTGGAGACGCAGGGCATGGGAATCAACCTGGCCAGCTATGTGGGCGCGACCCAGGTGCGCCGCATGGTGCTGGGTGACGACGACCGCGCGCCGAATGTGGCGGAGCTGGAGCGAATGAAGACCCTGGTGCGCGAGGCCATGCGCGACGGCGCGGTGGGCATCTCGACAGCGCTGCAATACGCGCCCGCGCCCTACGCCACCACCGAAGAACTGATCGCGCTGGCCGCCGAGGCCGGCAAGTTCGGCGGCATCTATGCCACGCACATGCGCAGCGAAGCCGACGCCATCATCCCCGCGGTCGATGAAGCCGTCCGCATCGGACGCGAGGCCCGCATTCCGGTGGAAATCTGGCACTTGAAAACAGCCGGCAAAGCCAACTGGGGCCGCATGCCGGAAGTGATCGCGCACATTCAGCAGGCGCGCGATGCGGGCGTCGACATCACGGCGGATACCTACGCCTACCCCGCCGGTTTCAATACGTTTTCGGCGATTATCCCGCCGTGGGCGCACGATGGCGGCGACGCCAGGCTGATCGAGCGGCTGAGGGATCCGGCCATCCGCGCGCGCATTCGCAAGGAGATGGAGACGCCTGGAGGCCATTGGGAGAACGAATGGCAGGAGGTGACCGGCCCGGAGTCCATCCTGGTGGGCGCGGTGGCCAACCCCAAGCTGCTGCCACTGCAAGGCAAGACCATCGCGGAGATCGCCAAGCTGTGGGGCAAAGATCCCTTCGACACCATCTTCGACCTGTTGATCGAAGACCACGCCTACACCAACGTGGCGCTCTTCATCATGTCCGAGCCGGACATCGCGCTGGCGCTAGCGCAGCCGTGGGTTTCGATCTGCAACGATTCCGAAGGGACCGCGCCCGATGGGCTGCTGGGCAAGGAGCACCCGCATCCGCGCGCCTATGGGACGTTCCCGCGCATCCTGCGCAAGTACGTGCGCGAGGAAAAGAAGCTGACTCTTGAGGATGCCATTCGCAAGTTCAGCGCGTTGCCCGCCGCGCGCATGCGGTTGGCGGATCGCGGCGTGTTGAAAGAAGGCATGTGGGCCGACGTGGTGGTCTTCGATCCGGAGACCATTCGCGACGCCGCCACCTTCGAGAATCCGAACCAGCTCTCCGAGGGCATGCGCTTCGTGCTGGTTAATGGCGTACCGGTGATCGACGGAGGGAAGATGACCAATGCCCTGCCGGGAAAGGTCTTGCGCGGCGGTGGCGCAGGCCCCCGGCCTGCGGCGGCCTCTCAGGCCGCCTCCTTTGGGCGCGGCTACACCGGAAACTGAGTTTCAGATCTCTTCAGGATCGTTTCCGGCCGCCAGGCGCTGCCTGCGCAGTTCTTCCTCGGCCCAAAACCAATCTTCGCCCTGGCTTCCTTCGGGCGATCCCCGCATTTCCCAGTGCCAATAGGCCAGGCGGCCGAGTTCATCGCGATCAACCACTTCGTCGGTGACCGGAGCTTCCAACTCGTATTGCAGGACGGCAGGCATGTATTGATCTCCTTCCAGAATTATGACGTACACCGGAAACGGAAGCAAGGACCTGTTTATCTGCTATGCTGCCATCCTGCTATCCTGAATAGCGGAAGCCCTTACTATGGCGGAAGATGTTCAGCCGGTGCAGTTGAAGCCGGAGACCTTGCAGGCTTTCGAAACGTATATCCGCGAGGCCGAAGCCGCCATGGAACTGACGCTGCACGGCGAAGCGTTCCTCTGGTCGGACGGCGATCCCAAGCGCGCCAAACAAGTGCGCCAGGGCAAAATCGTCGCGGAGTTTTGGCAGGGCAAAGGTCCGGTCAAGGTCCCCTCCGGATTGATCCACGACTGGATCGGCGCCGCATTCATTCCCGGCGCCACCGTGCCGCGCATCCTGGCGCGCATCCAGGATTACGACAATCACAAAAACATATACCGGCCGGAGGTGATCGATTCCAAGCTGATCGCCCGCCGCGGCGACGACTTTCAAATCTACCTGCGCGTCCTAAAGAAGAAGATCATCACGGTGGTGCTCGACACCGATCATGATGTGCACTACTTCCATGTCGACGGAGCGGACGGCGCGCGCTGGCGCTGCCGCTCCTCGACCACCCGAACGGCCGAAGTGGATGACGCCGGCAAGCCCCACGAAAAGGTCCAGCCGCCCGACGCCGGCTACGGTTTCCTTTGGCGCATGAATACCTACTGGCGATTCGAGGAACGCAACGGCGGAGCATACGCCGAATGCAGGGCGATATCCCTGACGCGCGACATCCCGGCGGTATTCAAATGGATCATCGAGCCCATGGTCCGGAGCCTGCCGAAGGATACGCTGATTCACACCCTCAAAGCCACCCGCGACGCCGTATCCACCACTCCGACATGATCTCCTGGTACAGTGGGGCAGGCTCTCAGCTGCGGCGGCCTCTCAGGCCGGCCTGCAGCACGCGGTACCCTGGTGACCATAGGAGGCGATCATGCGCCGCGCTATATTTTTCTCTCTCCTGGTTGCGAACCTGACCGTTGCGCAGCAGCCCTTGTTCCGTGTCGTGGATCTTGATGTCGGCGCGTCGGAGCGAGTCCTGGTCGCCGATGGCAAGAGCGCGACCGTAAAGCTGATCTCGACCAGTGAGACGCGCGACCGGGTCCGTTCCGCCATCCGCGATGCTCGCGTGGACGTGGAGATAAACGGCGCAAGCGCGACGCTTTCCTGCGGCAATTACCGCCTTCCGGTGGCCGTCGGCGGCGCGCAAGTAGACTGCGAAGTCACCAAAGCCTACTACCGCGACACCGACGCCGACCACTGGGCGCTGGTCAAAGACGCCCGCCTGCGCCTCTGGCCCGCCGGGTCGCCGTACATGCCAGGCGGCTCCTTTGTCTATCCGGTGCGGCAGCGCTGGTTCGCCTCGCGAACGCAAATGGCCAACGAGCCGACCTACGTGGACAACGGCGAGAGGATCGGCGCGCGCCAGATATACTATCACGCGGGCCTGGATATCGGTGGCGCCGAGCGCATGGTGGATGTGCTGGCTGCGACCAGCGGTCTGGTGGTTGGACTTCGAAACGTCGTGGTGGACAGCGAGAAGGACAACGCCACCCTGCACACCGAGCACAACGACACCATTTGGGTATTGGATGAGCGCGGTTGGTACCATCGCTACACGCACCTGTACTCGTTTGATCCGTCGGTGAAGGTGGGCGGACGGGTGCACATGGGGCAGAAGATCGGCACGTTAGGGAAGGAGGGCGGGAGCGGCGGCTGGTCGCACCTGCACTACGAGATCCTCAGCCGGCAAGCATCCGGCAGATTGGGGACCCTCGAAGGCTATGCGTTCTTGTGGGAGGCCTATTTGCGGCAGCACCAGCCGCACGCGATTGCCGTCGCACGGCCACACCAGGCTGCACTCGTTGGGGAGAAAGTACTGCTGGATGGCTCGCGGTCATATACCGACTCGCGCATCGCACGGTTCGAATGGACTTTCACGGACGGCGGGAGCGCGTCGGGACAGCGTGTCGAGCGGATCTACTCCCAGCCCGGCACGTACAGCGAGATCCTCAAGATCACCGACGACCGGGGCCACACGGACTACGATTTCGAGACGGTCAATGTGCTCGATCCGCAACATCCCGAGCAGAAGTCTCCGTCCATTCAGGCGGCCTACTGGCCCACTACCAGCATTGCTCCAGGAGCCTCGGTAACCTTCAAGGTCCGGACGTTTGGCACTACGGATGGGGAGGAGACCTGGTCCTTTGGCGACGGCGCCACCGCGCGGACGAAGTCAGATGGTAATGTAGTGCCTCACGCGAAGGACGGATTCGCCGCCACAACGCATGTCTTCCAAAAGCCGGGAGATTACATCGTGCGTGTGGAGCGCGCCAACCGGTTGGGCCACAAGGCCATCGCGCATCTTTTTGTGCGAGTGGGCGACGCCGAGGCAGCGACGGCTTTAAAGCGGTAGTGCAGCTACGCAACTTTCGAGGAGCCATCCACAGCTGACAGGTTGGTGCGGAGCCCAACTGTGGTAATCATTTGACAGCGTGCCTCAAAGTTCACACGATGCTACCTCGGAATTTACTGATTCGGCAGCCCTTCTTGCAGGGTGCCAAGAATGCTATCAATGGTTTTTTTGTTCGCCGGAGATTAACCGTGAAACGTCCCATCCCTGTCCTCGCATGGGTTTTGATGGCGGGCAGTGCTTGCCCACAAATCCCCGATGATCTAGCTGCGTTGTATCGTTATGATCCCGCCACACCGCTTAACATTGAGCAGAAGGAACTGGCTTCCCGGAAAGGCTATCGACTGTACTCGATCAGTTACGCTCTTCCTAAGGGCGGGCATATGCCGGGACTTCTCGTTACGCCGACCGAACCCGGTCGCAAGCCAGCTATTGTTTGGATGCACTCGGGCGGCGCGATTCGGTTTCTGGGCAACGCCGTTCTGATGGCGCGGGCCGGGGCCGTTTCTCTCCTGGTTGGAGAGGCAGAAGGACTGTCCGGCGGAACCGCAGAACAAGCCAGAGACCAGCTAATCGCGGATGTCATTGGCCTGCGCCGGGCAGCCGACCTACTCGGGGCCCAAAGGGACGTCGACCCATCGCGCCTGTCCCTGGTCGGCCACAGCTCCGGCGCTATGATGGGCGCAGTCGCGGCAAGTGTCGACGATCGATTTCGGAGTGCGGTTTTTGAAGTCGGCTTGCTGGGTATGAGCATCCACATTGCAACAAGTCCCGGATCTTGGGCCGAAGGCGTACGAAAGGAGCTCGGCGACCAACTCCCTCGCTTTCTGACAGTGATTTCAGTGGTCGATGCGAAGAACTATATCGGACACGGCCCAGCTATCCCCAAGCTGTTCCAATCTGCTTTGCAGGATCCAGGAGTGCCAAGTAAGGACGCGGAGGATTTCTTCAAGGCTGCCACGCCGCCGAAAGAATTGAAGTGGTACGACTCGGGCCACGACATCGATGATATTGCGGCCTTGGTCGACCGCGCGCGCTTCCTCGCCAAGACGCTTCATTTGGGAAATATCGAACGGCAGCTTCAAATGAAGAATGGTCGCTGACATCGGTTCAAATTCTCTCCAAAAGTTTTTAGCGGCCAACCTGCCGTTGCGCAACAAGGCCTGCAAGTCAGGCGCGCTGGGCGAGAAGGCACGAACTTACCGCGAAGGGGTGAACGAACAAACCACCATGCCCTTGACATTTTGTTCTTTGCGTTATAGAGTACTTCAAGGAGCTTGCGCCCCAACATCATGACACTCTCGGATTTGCTCTTCCTGGCCTCAGTCCTGTTCGTCGCGATCTTGCTTATCCGCATCGCATTATCCGCCATGCGGCGCCGGTGGCAGGCGACCCGCCGTTTGACCCGGCTCATGGGCCTCTTTCTTGCATTCTACGCGGCGGCTCTGATCTGCTTTGCACTCGCACTTCCACGACGCTTCTACGCCCCCGGTGAACGCCGGTGCTTCGACGATTGGTGCGCCAGCGCGATTGACGCAAGGGTCACGGACGGCGCGGTCGGCATCGCTTGTCAGGCCAGTCAGTCCGGTCGCGATTGGGTTGCGACGATAGAGGTTTCGAGCGTCGCCAGGGGGATCCGCCAGCGGGCGCGCGATGCGCGAGCCGAGTTGGAAGACCGGCAAGGAAGGCGCTATCAGCCCTGCGCCGCGCCGTTAGCCACAGAAACTGGACCGGCGCGACTCCTCTCAGATGAAGTCGGACCAGGCGAATCGTTTCGTGTTCTTTTGCCGTTCCGCCTTCCCGACGACGCGACGCCAGCGGGTCTGGTTTTGCATCACGGTGATGTTCCTGGCGTTGTGATCGTCGGAGCGGATCAGAGCTTCCTGCACCGGCCCGCGTTGCAGCGGTTTGCGTTGGCCCAACCGCGCTGATCTGAGCTGCCAGCCCATGCTCCCTGGGCGATGCCCGATCCGGGGTCTCCAGCTTAAAGGCTTCCTCCGATCATGTGTGTCTTCTTGGCGGGCTTGGCGTGGTCCTTGGCGTCTTTGCGCGAAACCCAGCGTTGCCCGGCGCGTATCCGGGCCGTCCTGGCTGACCCGCATGCCCAAGCCGTCCAAGCGGCCAAATGCAACACGGCGCAACCAGCCGCAACCGAAAACAGAAAAAAAACGGCTCTGACGTGAACCTGCCTTCACCCATCTCCCGTCCATTCCAACCGTCTAAGTTATAATTGAGCCATGCTGACGCCCACCCAACGAATCTGGCACAACGGACGCTTCATACCCTGGGAACAGGCCACCATCCATGTCCTCTCCCACGTAGTGAGCTATGGAACCAGCGTCTTCGAAGGCATACGCTGCTATGCGACCCCCGCCGGCCCCGCCATCTTCCGCCTGCGCGACCACGTGCGCCGCCTCGCGGACTCCGCCAAGATCTATCGCATGGATCTCGGCTACACGCGCGAACAACTCGCCGAAGCCATGCAGGAGCTGGTTCGCGTCAACGACATGGAATCCTGCTACATCCGCCCCATCGCCATCCGCGCCTATGGCGACATGGGGGTGAACCCCCTGAACAACCCCGTGGACGTCTACCTGGCCTGCTGGCTCTGGGGCAAATATTTGGGCGAAGAAGCCCTCGCCGGCGGCGTGGACGTCTGCGTCTCAAGCTGGAAGCGCATCGCCCCCAATACCCTGCCCGCCCTGGCCAAGGCCGGCGCCAATTACATGAATTCGCAGCTCATCAAAATGGAGGCCATCACCAACGGCTACACCGAAGGCATCGCCCTCGACGAAGCCGGCTATGTCAGCGAAGGCTCCGGCGAGAATATCTTCCTGGTCCGCGATGGCCGCCTCCACACGCCGCCGCTGGGCGCATCGGTGCTGCCCGGCGTCACGCGCGACAGCGTGCTGCGCCTGGCCCACGACTTGGACATCCCGGTGGTCGAAACCATCATCCCGCGCGAGATGCTCTATATCGCCGACGAGGTTTTCTTTACCGGCACCGCCGCCGAGATCACGCCCATTCGCTCCATCGACCGCATCCCGGTCGGCAAAGGCCATCGCGGCCCCATCACGGAAAACTTGCAAAAGGCGTTCTTCGCGGTAATCGACGGCGCGGTACCCGACCGCTATGGATGGCTGTCGCCGGTACACGCGCGACAGCCGGTGGGCGTTGACAAGTAATCTAGCTGCGCGCACACCCCGGAAGGCCACCTCCCCCGAGATTTGCTTTCCGGGATGCGCTGCAGCCGATGGACTATTTCTTTGTAGCTTATGCGCCCCCGCGATGGCCAGAGAGAATTTCGGTTTTGCCGCCCTTTTCAACAGTTTTATGGCGCTGCAAAATCTTTGGCTTGCCAGCCGCGCACTGTGGCTATCCTGTGTATAAAGCAGAGGTCGCATGAATTGTATCGGAATTGAAACTTTCGGCGGAACCCCGGTCAAGCTGACCTTCGACAGTTCCATCTCTGCCGTCGAGCCGGCCGGCGATTCCGGCGGACTCTATCTCGCTCCGGGGTTCATCGATCTGCAGGTCAACGGCTTCCTCGGCGTCGACTTTAACGACCCCAAATGCACTCCCGAACAGATCGCGCGCACCATCCGCGGCCTTTTCGCGACCGGCGTCACCCGCTTCTATCCCACCGTCATCACCGGCTCGCCGGCCGATATGCTGGACGCGTTGCGCAACCTCAAGTCCGCCAAGGAAACACTGCGGGAAGGCGTGGCCATCGACGGCTTCCACGTGGAGGGTCCGCACATCTCGCCGGACGATGGCCCGCGCGGCGCACATCCGCTCCGCTGGGTGCGCCCGCCGCATCTCGACGAATTCCGCCGCTGGCAGGAGGCTACCGGAAACCAGATTCGCATCGTCACCCTGTCCCCCGATTGGCCGCAGTCGCTCCCTTACATCGAAGCCATCGCCGCCGAAGGAGTGGTGGCCAGCATCGGCCATACCAACGCCACCACGCAGCAGCTCGCTGATGCCGTCAGCGCCGGCGCGACCCTCTCCACGCACCTCGGTAACGGCGCGCATCCCGTCTTGCGGCGTCATCCTAATTACCTCTGGGAGCAACTGGCGGAAGACCGCCTGATGGCGGATTTCATCGTGGACGGCATTCATCTGCCGCCCTCTTTCCTGAAGGTCGCCCTGCGCGCCAAGACAGTCGCGCGCTCCGTGTTAGTGACCGACGCGGCCGCCCCTGCCGGCTGTCCCCCCGGGCGTTACCAATTGGGCGAGCAGGCCGTCGAGCTGACGGCCGATAACCGTGTCATGCTCGTAGGCAGGGAGCGACTGGCCGGCTCCGCGCTCCGCATGGACCGCGGCGTCGAAAATCTCATGCGCATCGCCGGCCTCAGCCTGGCCGACGCCGTAACAATGGCCACCACCAACGCCGCCCGCGCCGGCCGAGTCCCCGGCCGCACCAAGGGCCTAGTCCCAGGAGACCGAGCAGACGTAGTCATGTATACCTTCAACAAATCAGACCTAACAATCTCCATCCAATCCACATACATATCAGGAGAAAAGTTCTACCAAGCCTGACATTTGTGGGGCAGGCTCTCAGCCCCGCTCCCCGCCCCCATCAGTCGAAATCCGCCGCCCACTCCGGATGCCGGTAATGCTCAAACAATCGCCGAATCTGCGCCGCCGTGACCCTCGAAGTCGACAACACCGGCAAACCGTCTTCCGCAAACCAATCCACGCCCGCAGTCTCGCTGCTCAAAGCAGCCTTCCCCCCAATCAACTCGCACCAAAAAAACACCTTGTAAGCATGAAACGGGATAGCCGGGTGCCCGTGGCGATTGCGGTCGTACACCGCCAAAAGCTTCACCGCCCGCGTCTCATATCCGGATTCCTCGCGCACCTCGCGCACCGTGGCTTCCGCCGCGGACTCGCCCACATCGGCCCATCCGCCAGGCAGCGTCCAACCGCCGTCCGCACGCTCCAAAACCAGCAGAATCCTGTCGTCCCGGAACACCGCGCCGCGCACGTCCACCTTAGGCGTGGCGTGGCCAGCCTGCCCCGCAAAGAGCCCGCGAATTGTTGCTACCTCGCTCCCCGATCCATCCGCCATCATCTCGGCGGCGATTTCGCGCACCGCCTCATAGCGCTCCAGATCGTATTGGCTGGGCGAATAGGCCAGACCGCTTTGCGCGATGGCCTGCAAACGCCGCGCCCAATCCAGCCACGTCGGCTCCATCAATACTCCTTCCAGAACAACTCCGCGTCGGACCGGCGCACGTAGTTCGCATCAATGCCGGCCGGGTCGGCCCCTTCCCCCGCGCGCCATCGCTCGTACCCAATGCGCCCCACCGCCGCAGCCAGCGCGCGCGGCGCAGTGGTCACCGCCGCTCCCGCAAAGCGCGTGCCCTCGAGCGCCGCCGCGAATGGGCTGAAATCCGTCGATACAAACTCGATTTCGCCCTCCGGCAAAGTGTGCAGCCATGCCGGGAACGGCATCACCGTCTCACCCGCCACTACCGCGCCGTACCCGTCGTACACCGCGCCATAAACTTCGCCGCGCCGCGCATCCAGCACCACGGCGCGCAGCGCAGCCGAGCCAAACCGGGCCATCGCCGCCAGGTTCGACACCGCCACCGCGGGCTTGCCGGTGGCCTCCGCCAGTCCCTTCACCGCCGCCAGTCCAATGCGCACGCCGGTGAACGATCCCGGGCCGGACGCCGCCGCGAAGCAATCCACGTCCGCGGGCTTCGAACCATGCCGCTCCAGCAGTTCTCCCAGGCGGCCGAACAGGATCTGGCCGAACCCTTCAGGCGAATGCAGCAACACCTCATCCAGCACCTCCGGACCGCGCAAC
>Ga0187847_10004172_pt1 | contig 10711 bp, 10 predicted proteins | sample June2016WEW_4_10_FD_132458 | JGI IMG/M metagenome (GOLD analysis project Ga0187847, IMG submission 132458) | Peatland microbial communities from SPRUCE experiment site at the Marcell Experimental Forest, Minnesota, USA - June2016WEW_4_10 | ecosystem: Environmental > Terrestrial > Soil >...
ACCTGGCAGCGCGCGCGCACCTGGTGGAAACAGTTCCGGCAAATCAGTCAGCGCCGGCCGCGCCGTCTGCGGCTGTGCGAGAGTCTTCCGCTCGGCGAGCACCGTTTCGTGGCCGTGGTCGAGTTTGAGCGCAGCCGCTTCCTGGTGGGGGGAACTTCGGCGTCGCTGGTGCTGCTGGCCCAGCTGGGAAATGCCCAATCCAGTAATGACGAAAAGAACGAGGGAGACAAAAAAGGAAAAAAAGACAAGAGAGAGCAAGAGAACGAGAAAGACGAGAACCCTCCGCCGCACCGCCTGGCTGACGGAATCTCCGAGGGGTTGCCACTGTGAGCTGGCTCAAAGGTTTGCCGGTCGTCGCCACATCCGCACTGCTGTTGCTGCCGGCCACCACGGCATGGGCGGAGGTTAAGCCCCATGGCGCGCCCGGGCTCAACTGGGCCGGACCCGCCGGAGCCAGCGGCTCGGTGCCCTGGAACATCGTCGTTCTGCTGACCCTGCTCACCCTGCTGCCCGCGCTGGTGGTGGCGCTGACTCCGTTTGCCCGGCTGCTGGTGGTCTTTCACTTCCTGCGCCAGGCGCTCGGCACGCAGACCGCGCCCAGCAACCAGACCTTGATCGGCCTGTCGCTGGTGCTGACCTATTTCCTGATGCAGCCGGTGGGCGCGCAGATTTATCAACAGGCGGTCGTCCCCTTTCAAGGCGGCCAGATCGACGCCTGGGCGGCGATTGAGCAGGGCACGCCTCCCCTGCGGCATTTCATGCTGAAGTTCGCACGCGAAAAAGATCTGGCGCTGTTTCTCGAACTGGCCGCGGCGCCGCGCCCGGCGCGGCCCGAGGATGTGCCCATGCGGGTGGTGGTGCCCGCCTACATTCTGTCGGAACTGAAGACCGGCTTTCAGATCGGGGCGGCGCTGTTCCTGCCATTCCTGGTGATTGACATGGTGGTGGCGGCGATCACGACTTCGATTGGCATGATGCAGCTGCCCCCGGTGGTGATTTCGACGCCGCTGAAAATCATGCTGTTCGTCATGATCGACGGCTGGCACCTGCTGGTGGGTTCGCTGATGAAGAGCTTTGCCTGACGCTGATTTTGCCTGGGATTGATTTTGGCCGAGTTTGATTTTGAGTGAGCTTGATTATTGATTTAAGGAGGAAACCGCGATGGGATCGGACAACGTGGTAGCGGTGCTGCGCCAGACCATCGAAACCGCGCTTTGGATGGGTGCGCCCCTGCTGATCGTCGCGACCGTGGTCGGGTTGCTGATCAACGTGGTGCAGGTGCTGACCTCGCTGCAGGACGCCACCGTGTCGACGGTGCCGCGCCTGTTCGCCGTGGCCTTGGCGGCGATCCTGCTGCTGCCCTGGATGACGCACCATCTCACGGTATTCACCCTGCAGCTGTTTTCCGACTTCCGGCCGTTTCTGGGTTGAGTCTTTCTGGGTTCAACCGTTTTGAATCACGGCACGGAGAGAGACGAGTCACGATCGAACGACGAACGACGAAAAGTGAACAACGCAAAGTCGCAACGAAAAGAAAAAAACGAAATCAGGGAGCGACAGACGGGATCGTGAAACGAATGGACGGTTTGCATCTGGAGCAGTTGCTGGCGGCCGCAGTGTTCGTCGGAGCGCGGGTTTCCGGGCTGATGGTTTTCTGCCCGTTCCTCGGCAGCAATGCCATTCCCGCGCCCCTGAAGGCCGCGCTGACGCTGCTGGTGACCGCTCTGGTTTACCCGCTGCACGCTACCCTGCAACTCGATCTTTCGTCCTGGCAGTGGGTGGGAGTGGGGTTGAGCGAAGTCATGATCGGCCTCGTGCTCGGACTGGCGGCAAACTTCATGATGGAAGCGCCCATGATGGCGGGCCAGATCCTGGGCGTGCAGATGGGCTACTCGCTGGCTACGCTGTTCGATCCCCAGACCAACGCCGACACGCCGGTGCTGTCGGAGTTCCATCGCCTGGCCGCGCTGCTGATTTTTCTGCAGCTCAACGTGCACCATTGGCTGCTGCGCGCGGTGGTGAAGAGCTTCGCCTACTTGCCGGCGGGAGCGGCGCCGGCGAATTTCTCGGCCGTCAGCGGTCTGCTGCACGCCGCGGGCGGAATCTTTCTGGCCGGGGTACAGATTGCCGCGCCCGGCCTCGCGGCCACGCTGGTGGCGGACGTTGGGTTGGGATTTCTCGGGAAAGCGTCGCCCCAGCTCCCCGTACTGTTCATTGGCCTGGCGGTCAAGAACCTGCTGGGCCTCGCCATCCTGATCGGCGTGGTGGCGTACTGGCCGCACATGTTCGCCGAGCGCTTCGCTGCCTCGATCGCCGTCGGAGAACGGCTGCTGCACCTCGCTCGCTAAATATGCTCGCTAAATATGCTCGCTAAATATGCTCACTAAATATGCTCGCTAAACATTCTCACTAAATACGCTCACCAAATATGCGAAGTGAATATTTCCCGCTGCAAAGGAACACGCTGAAACCTTAATTCATGGCCGACCAGAACAAAACCGAAAAAGCCACTCCGCGGCGGCGCAAAAAAGCCCGCGAGCAGGGCCAAGTCGCCCGCAGCCGCGATCTGGTCGCCGGTCTCGGCACCATGACCGCGGTGCTGCTGCTGGCCTGGCGGATGCCCGCCTTCGTCGCCGACTGGCGTGGCCTGATGCGCGACGCGCTCGATTCGGCCGCCACGCGTCCCAATCAGTTGCTGCCGGTCTGGCATAACGATCTCACCATCTTCCGCGGAGTCATGCTGGTGGCAGCGTTGAGCTGGATGGTGGCGGTTGTGGGCGGACTGGCGCAGGGTGGACTGGCGTTCGCCCCCGCCGCGCTTGCTCCCAAGCTGAGCCGGCTCAGTCCCGCATCCCGCGTGGGGCAACTTTTCTCTTTGAGCGCGGTCAGCCACCTGCTCAAAGCGCTGCTGCCGACGGCCGTGATCATCTATCTCGCGATCGGCCTGCTGACGCGGGACTGGATGCGGCTGCCGGCGCTGCTGCACTCGAGCGCCGGCGGCTTCGTCGCTTTTTCGGCTGCCCACATGTTTGAGCTGGCCTGGAAGGGATCGTTGGTTCTGCTGCTGTGGTCGGCCGCCGACTACGCTCTCGAACGCCGGCGTCTCGAGAGCGAACTCAAGATGAGCAAACAGGATCTGCGCGACGAGTTCAAGGAGACCGAGGGCAATCCCGCGACCAAGATGCGGATGCGGCGCCTGCAGCGCCAGTCGCGCCGCCGCCGCATGCTTAAAGATGTCGAACGGGCTGCGGTCGTCATTACCAATCCCACCGAGTTCGCCATCGCGCTCGAATTCCGCATGGAGATGGATGCTCCCGTGGTGGTGGCCAAAGGACGCAGCCTGCTGGCGGCACAGATTCGCGAGATCGCGCTCTGGCACGGCATTCCGCTGGTCGAAAATCCACCGCTGGCGCATGCGCTCTACCGCGCCGTCGAAGTCGGACAGGCGATTCCACCCAAACTTTATGCCGTCGTGGCCGAAATTCTGGCGGCCATCTGGCGGGCCCAGGCCCGAGCGACTCAGTCGGCGCAGGCCACACCGAACGCTGCTGCGGGGAGGGCTTAAGCGATGCCAGTGAATACGCCTATGCCGGCTCCCGCGGCCGCCCCGGCCGCCGCCATTTCGAAGGCCGCGACTTCGACAACCGGCACCTCGACAACCGCCGCTTCGATTACCAAGATCAAGCTCAACCCCGCCTCCGAGTGGATCATGCCCATCGCCGCCGTGGGACTGATCTTCGTGATGCTGGTTCCGCTGCCGAGCTTCCTGCTCGACATTCTCCTCGCCCTGAGCATCACCGCAGCCGTGCTGGTGCTTCTTTCCGCGATTCAGATTCTGCGCCCTTCGCAGTTCTCGGTTTTTCCCAACCTGCTGCTGCTGCTCACCCTGTTCCGGCTGTCGCTGAACCTGGCCTCCAGCCGGCGCATCCTCTTGCATGGCAACGAAGGCGTTTCCGCCGCGGGACACGTCATCGAAGCCTTCGGCTCGTTCGTCGTCGGGGGAAACTACGTCGTAGGCTTCGTTATCTTCATCGCCCTGATCGCCATCCAGTACATCGTGGTGGCGCACGGCGCGGTGCGCACCGCCGAGGTTACGGCGCGCTTCACCCTCGATGCCATGCCCGGCAAGCAGATGGCGATCGATGCCGACCTGAACGCCGGGCTGATCAACGAGGTCCAGGCCCGCACCCGGCGCGAGCAGGTGGCGCACGACGCCGAGTTCTACGGCGCCATGGACGGCGCCGCCCGCTTCAACCAGCGCGACGCCATTGCCACCATCCTGATTACCGCCATCAACATTATTGCCGGATTCCTGATTGGAGTCTTCCAGCTCGATATTCCCTTCCGCGAGGCCCTGAAGACCTACACCGTGCTCACCGTGGGCGACGGCCTGGTCACCATGATTCCTTCGCTGCTGGTTTCAATGGCGGGAGGCATGGTGGTCACCCGCGCCAGCTCCGACTCGACCCTTTCAGTCGACGTCGGACGGCAGGTGCTCTCCCGCCGGCCGCTGCTGATCGCCTCCGGCGTGATGCTGGCGCTGGCCGCGATTCCCGGCATGCCGAAATTTTCCTTCTTCCTGCTGTCGGCGGGCACGGCGTTTCTGGCCTGGCGCGCGCCCAAGCTGGGCGCCGAACCTCCGTCCGCGGCCGCCACCGATAAAAAGACCGGCAAAGAAAAAGATAAAGACTCGGTCGAGGATCTGCTCAAACTCGACGAACTCGGTCTCGAAGTCGGCTACAGCCTGGTTCCGCTCGTCGACCAGAATCAGGGTGGCCAGCTTCTGGCCCGGGTGAAAGCGCTGCGCCAGAATCTCGCGCAGCAGCTCGGGTTCATCGTCCCACCGGTGCACATCACCGACAACGTGCGCCTCAAGGCCCGCGAGTACGTGGTAAGCCTGCGCGGAGTGGAGGTGGCGCGCTGGGAAATGTTTCAGGACCACATGATGGCCATCAGCTCGGAAGGTTCTCCCCGGCCCTTGCCGGGGACGGCCACCAAGGAGCCGGCCTTCGGCGTGCCTGCGGTGTGGATTCCCGCCGCCTTGCAGAATCAGGCGCTGGCTTCCGGCTACGCGGTCGTCGACCAGACTTCCGTGCTGGCCACGCATCTGGCCGAAGTTGTCAAACAGCATGCCCACGAACTGCTCAGCCGGCAGGAAGTCAAGCGCCTGCTCGACCGGCTGGCGGAGAGCCATCCCAAGCTGGTCGAGGAGCTGGTACCCAAGATTCTGAGCCTCGGCGAAGTGCAGAAAGTTCTGCAGCAGCTCCTGCGCGAGCAAGTCTCCATCCGGGACCTGCCCGCGATTCTCGAGACCCTGCTCGACACCACGGCAACCACCAAGAACCCGGTCGCGCTGGTCGAAGCCGTGCGCCAGAGCCTGGGCCGGGCCCTGGTGCGGCCACTACTTTCTGATGGCGGAGGATTGCGCGTAGTCACGCTCGACCACACCCTCGAAGAGGAACTGGGCCGGGCGTTCGGCGCGCCCCAGCTTCCGGCCGGGACTGCCGGACTGCAACCGCCCTTTGCCCGCCGCATTCTCGATGGCCTGCGGCGGCTCGCGGGAGAACAGGTGGCGGTAGCTACTCCCGTCCTGCTCTGTTCCTCCCCGGCCCGCTATCACCTGAAGCGGCTGCTCGAGCCTTTTCTGCCCAAGCTCGTCGTGCTCTCGCCGCTCGAAGTGCCGCCGGTGGTCGAGGTGCAGTCGGTAGGAGTTCTGCGATGAGGAAAGATTTTCCAGCTTCGAACTTGAACCGGAATTTGAACCGGAAGTCGAAACGGAAGTTGAGAATGCCATGACCCATAACACCGCCAAGGCCTACACCGACTGGCAGGACAAAGAAGAACGCGACCGCATCCTGCTCGAGCAGTTGCCCCAGGTCCGCTATCTGGCGCGCCGCATCCACGAGCGGCTGCCCCGGCACGTGCCGCTCGAAGACTTGGTGCATGCCGGAGTAATCGGGCTGATCGACGCGCTCAACAAGTTTGACAGTTCCAAGCACGTGCAGTTCGGTTCCTACGCCAAGGTCCGCATCCGCGGCGCCATCCTCGACAGCCTGCGGGAAATGGACTGGGGCCCGCGCGAGTTACGGCGCAAGGCGCGCCGGGTTGAGGAGGCTCACCGCAAGCTTAGCCTGGAGCTGAGCCGCGCTCCCACCGAGAACGAGGTGGCGGCGGAACTCGGCATGCCGCTGAAGGACTTTCAGCACCTGCTGGGCGAGCTGGACAGCCTGGAGGTGGGCAGCCTGCGCATCGAGTCGCCCTGGGACGGAAAGGAAGAAGACCTGTGCGACTACCTTCCGAACGCTCCCGAGGACACGCCGTTTTTCCGTTGCCTGCATTCCGAAATGAAGCAGCTGCTGACCCGCGTCATTGCTGAACTGCCAGATAAAGAACAGCAGGTGCTGGCGCTCTATTATTTCGAGGAGCTCACCATGAAAGAAGTGGGAGCGGTGCTCGGCATCGGAGAGTCGCGGGTCTCGCAGATTCACTCGCTGGCGGTGGTGCGCCTGCGGGCGCGTCTCGAAGAAGTGATGAGCGCCGGAGGCGGGCGGGTGCGCGCCGCTTCCACGGCCGGAGACTGACGCGGCAGGAGAGGACAAGAAAAACTAATAATGAGGACAAGAAAACTAGAAAGCTAAAGCAAGAAAATTCAAGGTCGGAAGCGCATGGAAAAAGTTCTCAACCAGGAAGAAATCGATGCCATGGTGCGGCTGGCGCGGTCCGGCGGCCGGCTGGAGGCTCGGGCTTCGTCCTCGCCGCAGGTTGAGCTCTGGGACGTGCGCCTGGCCGGGCAGATCGGGCGCGGGCAGCTGCAGGCCATCACTTCGCTGCACGAAGGCTTTGCCCGGAATCTCACCCATGCCCTGGGCGCCTACCTGCGGGTGGGCTTCGCCGCCACCCTGGTCTCCGCCGAAAATCTGACCTACGGAGAATTCCTGCAGCGCATTCCGGAGACCACTTACCTGGCCAGCTGCCACCTCGAGCCCATGGGCGTGAACGCGGCCTTGCAACTGGATCTGAAGGTCGCCCTGCCCATCATCGACCTGCTGCTGGGAGGCGAAGGCAAAGCTGCGTCGGCGACTCGCGAGCTGACTGAGATTGAAGAGCAGATTCTCGAAAGCGTGGCGCGCATCGTGTGCCGCGAACTGGGCTCGGCCTGGCAGGCGCTCGAGCTGGAAGTCGGCTTCGAGGAGCGTCTTGATGCCGGTGCGGCACCGCAGCTGATGCCCCCCGAGGAAAAGACCCTGGCGCTGAGTTTTGAGGTCACCATGCCGGAGGTGCGCGGCGGATTGAATGTGGCCGTTCCCGGCGTGGTTTCGAATGCCTTGCTGCGCAAGATTTCTGCCGACTGGAGTCATCGCCGCCCCCGGGGCGCGGGCGATTCCCGGATGCGGCTGATGCGCCGTCTGCTGGAGTGCCCGTTTCAGGCCGAGCTGGGCGCCAAGGATGTGCGCGTGGCCCTGAGCGCGCTGGCCGGACTGGCTCCGGGCAATGTTCTTAGCTTTGCCCGCAGCGCGGCCGAGCCGGCGTCGCTGCTGATCGCCGGGCAGGAGATGTTTCGCGCCCTCCCCGCGCGCTGCGGCGATCGCCGGGCCGCGCGCGTGCTGGCTGCCGTGGCCGACCCCACCGGCGGCCCGCCGGAAGACAGAGAAGCCAAAGACAAAGAATCTAGGGAAGCTAAGGAGAAATCGAAATGACGGAAGCCGCCGCCTCTGCCCTTCGCCCTGAACCCAATCCTTACATTCAGGTTTGGGTCGAAAGCCTGTCCCAGGTCCTCGGACAAATCGCCGGCTCTCCGCTGCCCTGGATGGCGCTCGCGGAAGCTCCGGCGGAGCTGGCGCCCTCCGGCGAGGGCGAACCTCGCAGTTCGGCGGCGGGCGGCGGCGATCTCTGGATCATCGGAGCCTGCTCGGGAGGCTTGCGCGGTGAAATGAGCCTGCGGCTGCCCGCCACTTCTGTGGTTCGGCTGGCGCAGATCTTCATGAGCGAGCCGCCGACGCCCGCGGTGGAAGTTCCCGCTACATTTACTGACGAGACTACTAACGAGCATCGGGAAGCGGCGGTCGAACTGTTGCGCCAGGTCGCGGGCGTGGCGACCAGCGCACTCAAAGCCAGCTGGGGCGAAGTTCAGTTGCGGATCGACGCGGCGTCGGGTGCCCCTTCCTGGCCCGCGTCTTCGACCTCCTGGCTGCGCCTTGCGGAAAGCTCCCCGGCAGCGCTCATGGAAGTGCAGCTCAGCGCGGCGCTCGCAGCGGCGCTGCGCGCCGAGAAACCGGAATCCGCGGCTACTGCCACCGCTCCCCCAGTTGCCTTGGGCTCCAATGCGTCCAGCTCTGATTCGTCGAGCCCCGATCCGTTGAGTTCCGATCCGTTGAGCCCGCGGGAAACCCAGGGCAAGCTCGATTTGTTGATGGACGTTGAGCTGGCGCTGACCCTGCGCTTTGGCAGCCGCAGTATGCTGCTGCGCGAGGTGCTCGATCTTCATCCCGGAACCGTGGTCGACCTCGATCGTCAGGTCAAGGATCCGATTGACGTCTTGCTCGATGGCCGCCTGGTGGCCCGGGGAGAAGTCGTGGTTTTGAACGGAAATTACGGGGTGCGGGTTACAGAAGTGGCGCCCGTCGGCCTCTAAGGAGAATCCCCATGGCAACAGAGCACTTTCATTTGAAGAGCTGGAGCCGGGCTGGACGCGAGTTTCGGCGCGCGGTCTGGCCTAAGTTCTGGCGCCAGTTCTGGGCTGACTGCTGGGCTGAGTTCCGGGGAAGGTTCGCGCCTTTCTGCGCCCAACCGGATTGCCGGCACACCCGCAGCCTCTGGCGCCGCTTCCGCAGAAAGTCCCGCGGAGTGGTGATTGCGGGATTGCGCTACTGCCGGGAAGACTGCATGGAGCGCGCTCTTACTGACGCGCTCCGCCGTCTCCGCTCCGTCGCGCAGCGCACCTACGCTCCCCACCGTGTCCCGCTAGGACTGCTGCTGTTATCCCGTCAGCAGCTCACGGCGGAACAGTTGCGGGCCGGGCTCGCCGCACAACGCAGCGCGGGCCGGGGCAGAATCGGAGAGTGGCTGCAGACGCTCGGGTTCGCCAGCGAGCAGCAGGTCACCTCCGCTTTGGCCCGGCAGTGGTCATGCCCGGTCTGGCGGGTGAACGCCACGCCCCCGGGAGGGTCTTGGCAGGTCCGAGCTTCTTTGCACCCCGGATTGTCGAAACCTGGAGTGTCAAAACCTGGACCTTCTAAGCCTGGATTTTCTAAGCCTGGGTTGTCTGAGCCGGGGCTCTCTCAACCGGGACCTGCTAAGCCCGGATTTTCGAAGCCCAGCGCCAGCCGCATTCCCCAGATTCCCCGCACCCTGCTCGAGTCCTTTGTCATGATCCCGGTGGATTACGTCGAGGCTACGGCTACGCTGCATGTCGCATTTGGCGAAGGCATCGATTACAGCATCCTGTACGCCATGGAGCAGATGGTGGGATGCCGCACCGAGTCCTGCTTGGCCGTTCCCAGTTTCGTCCACCGCGAAATCCGCGCCCTATCCTTACGGCGAGCCGAGAGTGAAGTGGTATTTGAGCGCGTGGCCGATGGTAGCGAGTTTTCCCGCATCGTGCGCAGCTATTCGATTCGCCTGGCCGCCTCGGAAATCCGTCTCGCCATCTGCGGCCCTTACCTGTGGGTGCGCCTGCTCGGCCCAACTCGCCCGCCCTTCGACCTGCTGCTCGGCTCCTCGCAGGACGCCTCCGCTCCGGCATTTCTCCCGGACTCAGCGGCGACCTCCGCCTAGAGTTGCTGGTTAAAGTCCCCCTAGCTTCCGCCGATGTTACTTACGGGAGTTTCCACAGTGCCAAAATCCGGGTCCGACTCCGCCCGCCACGGGAACACCAGACCAAGATCGGCAGAAACAAGATCGGCGGGAACCGCACCGGCGGGAACATGATCCGCGGAACCAGAATCAGAGCGAGCGGATTACTAAACACCACAACTATTAGAAGACGAGGATCATTGGCGTCATGGACAACATAACCGCCCTCATCGTCGATGATTCCTCGGTGATGCGAAAGATTGTGGAACGCTCGCTGCGCCAGGCTGGTCTCGGCATTGCCCAGATACTCGAGGCCAGCAACGGGGCCGAAGCTCTGGCAGTCGTCGAGAAAAATAAAGTGGATCTCATTCTCTGCGACATCAACATGCCGGTCATGGACGGCCTGGAATTCGTCAAGCAACTGGCCGGCATCGAAAACGCCAAGGGAGTTCCCGTGGTGATGATCACCACCGAAGGCAGCGAAGGACACGTGGTACAGGCGCTTTCGGCGGGGGCCCGAGGCTACATCCGCAAACCGTTTACCCCGGACCAGGTCAGGGAGCATGTCCTGCCGGTGCTGGAGACGAAGCGGTGAACTCTTCCGATCCTACCCTCCCGGCCCATGAGGGCCGCGAGTACTGGCTTCCCACCCTGCAGTTGGCGATGCAGGAAGTCTTCGACCTCATGCTGGCCTGTCCGCTTGAGGTCCCCCCGACTCCACCCCCTGAAGCAATTCTGGACATAACCTCCATGGTGGGCCTGTCGGGTCAGCTGTGCGGCATCCTGACCGTGCGCTGCAGCGCCCGGACGGCGGCACGCATGGCCGCGCGCATGCTTGGGATCGATGCGGAAAAAGCCCAGCCTGAAATGTTCGACGCAGTGGGCGAGATCTGCAACATGGTGGCAGGAAACTTCAAAA
>Ga0187847_10004173_pt1 | contig 10711 bp, 9 predicted proteins | sample June2016WEW_4_10_FD_132458 | JGI IMG/M metagenome (GOLD analysis project Ga0187847, IMG submission 132458) | Peatland microbial communities from SPRUCE experiment site at the Marcell Experimental Forest, Minnesota, USA - June2016WEW_4_10 | ecosystem: Environmental > Terrestrial > Soil > Wetlands...
ATGACATATCATTGCTAGGCTTCGACATCGCTTAATCCCGAGTGAAAAAATGACTGTGACGCCCGCCGGCCGGCAATACCGCTACTACGATTTCGTGATGGCGGCCTATGTTTGCGTCCTGCTTTGCTCCAATTTGATCGGACCCGCAAAGGAAACGACGATACAACTGCCGCTATTTGGCGACGTCACGTTCCTCGCTGGTGTGTTGTTCTTCCCAATTTCTTATATTTTCGGCGACATTTTGACCGAAGTTTACGGTTACGGCCGGGACCGGCGCGTCGTTTGGGCGGGATTCGCGGCGCTCGCCTTCGCCTCGGTGATGGCGGCCGTCATTGTGCACCTGCCGCCGTCTGCAGCCGGACGCAGCGCACAGCCCGCGCTCGAGGCGATCTTCGGTAATACGCCCCGAATCGTCGCCGCGTCGATCGTGGCGTTCTTGAGCGGCACGTTCGTCAACAGCTACGTGCTCGCGAAGATGAAGATCTGGACCGCTGGACGGTGGCTTTGGACGCGTTTGGTCGGTTCGACGCTTTGCGGTGAATTCGTCGATTCGCTGCTGTTTTATTCGATTGCGTTCTACGGCCGCGTGAGCTGGGAGCACCTGCAGGCGATTATGTTTACTCAATATGTGCTCAAGTGCCTCTGGGAGTTCATTGCCGCGCCGCTGACCTATCGCATCGTCGCCTTCTTGAAGCGCGCTGAAAACGAGGATTACTACGACATCGATACCAATTTCACACCGTTCTCACTCGAGGCTTGAGCCGCCGCTGCAGCCGCACTTCGTGAATTGTTCGGCGCCGCGCCCGCATTTGCCGGAATCACCGCGGCGCAATGCCCGCTTTACCGACTGAAATGGCTCCCTAAGGCGCTACGGGCGTAGCGCCTGTAGAAAAGTCGGGCAAAACATTAGGTGAGGAGCTGTCATGAACAAATCGTTGTCTCAGGTGGTGTGGACGGCCGGGTTGATGTGCGTCGGGAGCTTGGCCATCGCAGCGCCGGCCGATGCCGGCAAATCTGCGCCGCAGGAACCGATCGGCCTCGTGGCCGGCGGTGTCATCGGGGCGTTTGCCGCAGGTCCCTTGGGCGCCGTGGTCGGTGCCGGACTCGGTACCTGGCTCGGCAACCGTGTACATCGGGCCGGTCAGGCGGCGAAGGCCGAAACCTTGGCCGCGTCATTGCAAGCGCAGAAGAGTTCTCGGGAGAGCAGCGAGGCCTCGCTGCAAATCGAGAAGACGCAGCTGGCGCAGATGAACCGATCGCTGACGGTCCAGGTCGAGCAACTATCGAGCGCGGTCAAGGCCGCACAAATGGCCAAGAACGATCCGGCCGAGGCGCTCGATGGTCTGCAGGGCGACGTACTGTTCCGAACCGGCAGTGCAGAGGTCACGCCCGACATCGAACGCCAGATTCAAGTGTTGGCGCAGGCGATGGCGAAGTCGCCGGAGCTCAAGATTCGCGTCGACGGTTACGCCGATCCGCGTGGCGGCGTCTCTGCGAATCTGAAACTGTCCGAGGCGCGCGCCAATGCGGTGCGCGACCTGCTGCTCGCCGCGGGGGTCAATGATGAAGCGCTCGAGGTCAATGCCTATGGCAAATCCTTGAGCGTTGCCGACGATCCGGACGGCTATGCGCTCGAGCGGCGGGTACGTCTGACGCTGCAAGCCGATGGTGTCGCAGTGGCGAGCGCGGGCGGCGAGGGCGCCGGCACCGGTAGTGCGGGTCCCGGCAGCGCCGGTTCGGGTCCGTAGCGGTCCGACGCTTGTTAGCGGGCGCGGGTGGCCCGGATGAAAGTCATCCGGGCCGCTCTTGTTTCGAAGCCGTGGCCATGCCTACGATAGGCCATGAGCGAGCGTCCGCAGATCGTGATCCTGGATCGGCTGTTGTTGGGCGAGTCTTCGAACCCCGCGCCCGAGCGAATCCTGTCGGGCATTCCGCGTGCGCGTGTCGCGAATCAATATGCGGATACGAGCCAACAATTCTTCTGCGGCGTGTGGACGAGCACCGCCGGCAAATGGCGCGTGCGCTACACCGAGCACGAATTTTGCGTGATCATCGAAGGCCGGATGCGCATCGAATCGGCCTCCGGTGAACGCCATGACGTGCGCGCAGGCGATGCATTCATCGTTCCCGCCGGTTTCGAGGGCACCTGGGAGGTCACGGAACCGTCGAAGAAATGGTACGCAATCTTCGAACCGAAGCCTTAGACGATTGAAATCGTCGGCACTGCGCGCGATCCGCCTCAGGCGGTCTCGCGCACGACCTCGGTAAGAATCCCGATGATGCGCTCGATCTGCGTCGTTTCGACGATCAACGGCGGCGAGAGCGCGATCGTATCGGCGGTCTGGCGCACCATGACACCCCGTTCGAAGCACTTGACGAACACGTCGAACGCCCGCGCGCCCGGCTTGCCGGCGCGCGGCTCCAAGTCGATCGCGCCCATGAGGCCGAAATTGCGGATGTCGATGATATGCGGCAGCCCCTTGAGGGAATGCATCGCATTCTCCCACTGCGGCGCAATCGTGCTCGCGCGCGTCAGCAAGTTCTCCTTGGCATAGATGTCGAGCGTCGCGAGCGCCGCGGCGCAGGCGACCGGATGCGCCGAGTAGGTATAGCCGTGAAATAACTCGACCGCATTCTCCGGGCCCTGCATGAGGCCGTCGTAAATCTTGCGATGCGAAAACACCGCACCCATGGGCACGGCGCCGTTGGTGATGCCCTTGGCCGTAGTCATCAGATCGGGCGTCACCTCGAATACCTGCGATGCAAAGGCTTTGCCGATCCGGCCAAAGCCGGTGATCACTTCGTCGAATATCAACAGGATGTCGTGCTTGTCGCAGATCTCGCGCAGCCGCTTCAAATAGCCGACCGGCGGCAGAATCACGCCGGCGGATCCGGAGATCGGCTCGACGATGACCGCGGCGATCGTCGAGGCGTCGTGCAGTGCGACGAGGCGCTCGAGTTCATTGGCAAGATGCATGCCCCACTTCGGCAGGCCGCGTGAGAATGCGTTGTGTTCGTGATCCAGCGTGTGCGACAGGTGGTCGACGCCCGGAAGCATCGAAGAGCCGAACGCTTTGCGATTGTTGACCATGCCGCCGACCGACGTGCCGCCGAAGCCGACGCCGTGGTAGCCCTTTTCACGCCCGATCAAGCGGGTCTTGGTCGCTTGGCCGCGTGCGCGCTGATAAGCGATCGCGATCTTCAGCGCGGTGTCGACCGACTCCGAGCCCGAATTCGTGAAGAACACGCGGTCGAGGCCCGGCGGCGCGATCGCGCCCAAGCGGCTCGCGAGCTCGAACGCAATCGGGTGGCCCATCTGGAACGCGGGCGCATAGTCCATCGTGCTCAATTGGCGCGCGACCGCCTCGGAGATCTCGCGGCGTCCGTGGCCCGCATTGACGCACCAAAGTCCCGAGACCCCGTCGATGACTTCGCGCCCGTCGGCGGTCCAATAGTGCATGCCCTCGGCGCGGGCCAGCAGCCGTGGATTCGCCTTGAATTGCCGATTTGCGGTGAACGGCATCCAAAAGGCATCCAACTCGTGATGCGATAGTCCGGGAGATAACTTGGCATTCATGGGCGTTGGCCTCGAGCGAACGGGATTAGGCGTCGAATGATAAAGAAAATTGACAATTAGCTCAATTCGGGGCGAAATTCACCTAAGACTGTTTAATATACTCAACAGCCCGAGAATTGCGATTCAAGCTATGAGCCTCGATGTCGGTGCCCATTTGAAAGCCGTACGGCAAATGTACGGCCTCTCGCAGCGCGAGCTGGCGAAACGCGCCGGCGTGACCAATGGCCTGATTTCGCTGATCGAGCAGAACCGCGTGAGTCCCTCGGTGAGCTCACTCAAGAAGGTGCTCGACGGCGTGCCGATGGCCTTGGCCGACTTCTTTACGCTGGATCTCGATGGCAAGCCGCAAGTGTTCTTTCCAAAAGAGGAACTCGCCGACATCGGCACGGGCAGCGTTGAATTGCGCCTCGTGGGCAGCCGGCTCGCAAAGCGCAGCATGGCCGTGCTCCATGAAAAATACGCGCCCGGCGCCGACACCGGCGAGCAAATGCTCACGCACGTCGGCGAGGAGGGCGGCGTGGTCGTGCGCGGCAGGATCGAACTGACCGTCGGCGGCGAAGTGCGCATCTTGGGGCCGGGCGATGCCTATTATTTCCGCAGCTCGCTGCCGCATCGATTTCGCAATCCGGGACGCGAGGAATGCGAAATCGTCAGTGCGAGCTCTCCGCCGACGTTTTAGCGGGACCCCGTCCGGTCCTCAGCTTGAGGTAGCATAGCTCGCCATGAAACTCGTTACGCTAGCGGCCACGCAAATGGCCTGCAGTTGGGATCGCGACGGCAATGTCGCGCGCGCCGAAAAGCTGATCCGCGAGGCTGCGGCCCGCGGCGCGAACATCATCCTGATTCAGGAGTTGTTCGAAACGCCGTATTTTTGCAAGGATCACCAGTCGCGCCACTTCGAACTCGCGCGGCCGCTCGAGGGCCATCCGGCGGTCGAACATTTCCGCGGGCTTGCACGCGAGCTCGGCGTCGTGCTCCCGGTAAGCGTATTCGAACAGGCCGGCAACGCATTCTTCAATTCGGTGGTCGTCGTGGACGCCGACGGTGCGCTGCTCGGCAGCTACCGAAAGTCCCACATCCCCGAGGGCCCGGGCTATCACGAGAAATTCTATTTCTCGCCCGGCGACACGGGCTTCAAGGTGTTCGATTCGCGCTACGCGCGCATCGGCGTCGCGATTTGTTGGGACCAATGGTTTCCGGAGGCAGCGCGTTCGATGGCGCTCATGGGCGCGGAGTTGCTGCTCTATCCGACCGCGATCGGCTCCGAGCCGCTGGATCCGCACCTGGACTCGAGCGGTCATTGGCAGCGCACGATGCAAGGGCATGCCGCGGCCAACATCATTCCGGTCGTCGCGTCGAACCGGATCGGCACCGAGCAGGGTGAGAAATATACGATGACGTTCTATGGGTCCTCGTTCATCGCGTCGCCGACCGGGGAGAAAGTTGCGGAAGCCGATCGCGAAACCGAATCGGTGTTGACGGCCAGCTTCGATCTCGACGAGGTGCGCCGCTATCGCCAGGCCTGGGGAGTTTATCGGGACCGGCGCCCGGATCTTTATTACCCGATTCTGTCGCTCGATGGCCGCGGCTGAAGGCTTCGCAATTCCGCAGGACTTGGTGTTTGTCGATCTAGAGACGACCGGCGGCAACGCGGCCTGGCACCGAATCACCGAAGTCGGCATCGTTCGCGTCGAGCGCGGCGAACTCGTCGAAGAATGGAGTTCGCTCGTGAATCCCGAGTGCCGCATCCCGAGCATGATCGAGGCATTCACGGGCATCAGCAACGAGATGGTGGCCGATGCGCCGAAATTCGCGGAAATCGCCGCGACCGTGCGCGCCAAGCTCGAGGGTGCGGTGTTCGTGGCGCACAACGCGCGCTTCGATTATTCGTTCCTGCGCAGCGAATTCCGCCGCCTCGATCGGCATTTCGCCGCGAAGGTACTCTGCACCGTGAAGCTCTCGAGGCGTTTGAACCCTCAGCATCAGCGCCACAATCTCGACGCCGTGATGCAGCGCCACGACTTGAAGTGCGCCGCACGCCATCGCGCCTTGGGTGATGCGCGCGTGCTCTGGGATCTGTGGTGCAAGCTGCGCGCGGAGTTGCCCGAACCGCGATTCGCCGCCGCCGTACAAGCGCTGCTCGGCGCGAACGCACTGCCGCCGCACCTGCCGCCCGAGCTTGCCGACGAATTGCCGGAGGGGCCCGGCGTATACCGTTTTTTCGGCGAGCAAGACGCCTTGCTCTACATCGGCAAGAGCGTTTCCTTGCGTACGCGCGTGCTCGCGCATTTTGCGGCCGAGCACACCGATTCCAAGGAGCAGAGACTCGCGCGCGAGGTTCGTCGCATCGATTGGTCCGAGACCGCGGGAGAGCTCGGCGCACAGCTGCGCGAAGCATCTTGGATCAAGGCGCAACAGCCTCTGCACAATCGGCACCTCAAGCGCAATCCGGAGACCTACACGCTGCGCACCCGCGAAGGTGCCGAGGTTTGCGTCGAATTGACCGACGTCGGCGCGATCGAGGCGGCCGAACTCGCGCGATGCTTCGGACTGTTTCGCTCCCGCAAGGATGCGCTCAAAGCGCTCACCGAACTCGCACGGTCGCAGCAGTTGTGCCTCAAAGTGCTGGGGCTCGAGCAGAGCGACGGTTCGTGCTTCGGTTTTCAAGTCGGTAAATGCCGCGGTGCTTGCGTCGGCAAAGAGCCGCTCGCGCTGCATCGCATGCGTGTGCAGCTCGCGCTGTCGTCTTTGAAGCTCAAAGCCTGGCCATTTCCGGGGCGCATTGCGCTGCGGGAGAGGGATTCCTGCGGCGGCGCCGATTTGCATGTTTGCGAGGACTGGGCTTACCTCGGGACCGCACGTAGCGATGAGGACCTTGCCGTATTGTGCGCGGCCGATTTGCCGCTGCGTTTCGACGCGGACGTGTATCGCATCCTGGTACGCCATGTCGCCGATCCAAAACTCGACTGGCATGACTTGCGTGCTGCGATACGCTGCGCGTGACCGACAACGTTCGTTACTGGATTGCGACTGCGCCGATCGGCGCGGCTTCAGTGTTGGCCGAGGAACTCGCGCAATTTGGCGCGACCGATCTTCGCGAACGCAGCAACGACGTGAAGTTTCAGGGCACGCTCGAAGTCGGCTACCGGGCCTGCCTGTGGTCGCGCACCGCGACGCGCGTGCTGTTGAGCTTGGGATCGATTGACGCAACGAGTTCCGAGAGCATCTTTGCGGCGGTCAAGCGCATCGACTGGCGCACGCACTTTTCGCCCGGTGCGACGCTCGCCTGCGATTGCAGCGGCGGCAACGAGTCGATCCGTCATACGCTCTACGGCGCGCAGCTGCTCAAAGATGCGGTCTGCGACAATCTGCGCGAATCGACCGGCGAGCGGCCCAATATCCGGGCCGAGCGGCCCGATGTGCTGCTGCATCTGCACGTCGAAGGGCGCGAGGCACTGCTGTCGATCGATTTCTCCGGCGAGAGCCTGCATCGCCGCGGATACCGCCTCGAGGGCGGACGCGCGCCGCTCAAGGAAAACGTCGCCGCGGCGGTGCTGCTGCGGGCCGGCTGGCCGGCCATATTCGAGGCCGGCGGCGCGCTGGTCGATCCTCTATGCGGGTCCGGGACGTTTCTCACGGAAGGCGCGCTGATCGCGGCGCATGCGGCGCCGGGCTTGAGCCGCAGCTATTTCGGCTTCAGCGGTTGGCGCGGTCACGACCCGGAGCTTTGGGAGCGTCTATGCGCCGAAGCGCGTGCGTGCCGCGCCGCCCAGACGCCGCGCCGCTGCATCTACGGCTCGGACATCGATGCGGACGCCGTGCGCATGAGTCTCGCCAACGCGGAGTCCGCCGGAGTTTCCGACTGGGTCCACGTCGAGAAACGCGCGCTCAGCGACGGTGAGCGCCCGGCCGCGCCCACGGGTCTCGTCGTCGCGAATCCGCCCTACGGCGAGCGCATCGGCGCCGAGGCGGGTTTGACCGAACTGTACACACAGCTCGGGAGTCTATTGCGCGAGCGCTTCAAGGGCTGGAAGGCGGCCGTTTTGACCGGCAACCCGCCGATGGCGCGCCACCTCGGGATCTATGCAAAGCGCAGCCACCGCGTATTCAACGGGACCATCGAATGCCGCCTGCTGCGCTTCGAGCTCGATGCTGCGAGCGAACAGAAAGCGCCGCAAGTCGTGCGCGCGGAGTGGGCGGGTAGGCCGGGCGCACAAATGTTCGCGAATCGACTGACCAAGAATCTGACCAAGCTCGATCCCTGGGCGCTGCGCGAAGCCATCGATTGCTTCAGGGTTTACGACGCGGATATGCCGGAGTACGCGTTTGCGATCGATCTATATGGGCGCGAGCCGCGCCACGTCTATGTGCAGGAATACGCGGCTCCAAAAACCGTCAACCAGGAGAGCGCGCGCGAACGGCGCCGCGAAGTGCTCTCGGTCTTGCCCGATGTGCTCGGCGTTCCGCAGGCGCAGATCCATACCCGCATGCGCAAGCAGCAGAAGGGCAGTGAGCAATACGAAAAGCGCGCGATGAGCAACGAGCGCTATGTGGTGCATGAAGGCGGCCTGAAATTCTGGGTGAATTTTCGCGATTACCTGGATACGGGCTTGTTCTTGGATCATCGGATCATGCGCCGCATGCTGCGTGACTGGGCCAAGGACAAGGATTTCTTGAATCTGTTTTGCTACACCGGCAGCGCGACCGTTTATGCGGCCGCGGGCGGCGCCAGAAGCAGCGCGAGCGTCGACTTGTCGAACACCTATATCGACTGGGCGCACGACAATCTCGTGTTGAATGGATTGAGTTCCGATCGGCATGAGTTTTACCGCGCCGATTGCCTGCAGTGGCTCGACGAGCAGGCCGAGCGCGGCCCGCGCTTCGATCTGGCGTTTCTCGATCCGCCGACTTTCTCGAATTCCAAGCGCATGGAAGGCGTGCTCGACGTACAGCGCGACCACGTCGGCATGATCCGCCGCGCGTTTGTGCTGCTGCGCGAGCGCGGACGCCTGGTTTTCTCGACCAATTTCACGCGCTTCAAGCTCGACGCCGCCGCGCTGCCGGAGCTCGCCATCGAAGACGTCAGCCGGCAGACGATACCGAAGGACTTCGAGCGCAATGCGCGTATTCACCACTGTTACGCGATCGAGCGCCGCTAAGGGCGCAGGCGCTAGAGCAGGTCGCGCAGGCGGTAGTAGAGCATCGCGAGCATCAGCGTGGGGCGGCGGAAAATCGGACCGCCCGGAAAGTCGCGGTGTGGAATCCGCGCGAACACGTCGAATCGCTCGGCGGTCCCCGCGACGGCCTCGGCCACGAGCTTGCCGCCGAGCGCGGTGAGCACCATGCCGTGTCCGGAAAAGCCCTGCAGATAAAAGACGTTGTCCGCCAAACGCCCAAAGTTGGGAGCTCGGCTCATCGTGATGTCCAGATAGCCGCCCCAGGCGCGGTCTACGCTGAGGCGCTCGAGGCTCGGGAACACGCCTAGCATGCGCCTGCGCATCGATTCGGCGAGACGGCGCGGCTCCACGCCGCTGTAGCTGACCCGGCCGCCGAACAGCAATCGGCGGTCGGCCGAGAGCCGGAAGTAATCGAGGATCCAGTTGATGTCGGCGATCGCGGCATTGCTCGGCAGCAGCGCTTGCGCCTCGGTCTCGGTGAGCGGCTGCGTCGCGATGATATAAGTTCCGACGCCGAGGATGCGCTTCGCGAGCACCGGGGCCACCGCGCCGAGATAGGCACTGCCGCACAACACCAGCTGCTTGCAGCGCAATACGCCGTCGCTGCTCTCGACCTGAACCTGCGGACCGCCGCTGTAGCGCAGTACCTGGGTATTTTCGAATATTTTGACGCCATGGGCTTCGGCGGCTCGGGCGAGACCCAGCGTGTACTTGAGCGGGTGCAGATGACCGCTGCGGGTGTCGAGCAGCCCGCCCAAATACCGGTCGCTCGCGACGTGGGCGCGCAGCTGTTCGCGATCGAGCAGCGATATGCTGCGATAGCCATACTGGTTCTGCAGTTCGTCGGCCCATTGCGCAAGTTCGTCGAGATGGCGCGGCTTTATCGCCACGTGCACGTGGTTCGGGCGATAGTCGCAGTCGATTTTGTGATCGCGAATCAGCGATGCGGTCAGGCTCAAGCCTTCGACCGACAAGTCAAACAGGCGCCGCGCATCGTTCGCTCCGACCTGCTCGATGAGCGTCTGCTGGCTTGCCGCGAGTCCGAAGATCGTCTGGCCGCCGCTGCGACCTGACGCGCCGTAGCCGACGTGGCGCGCCTCGAGCAAGGCGACCTTGAGGCCCCGTTTCGCCAAATGCAGTGCCGCAGAACAGCCCGCGATGCCGCCGCCGATGACGCCGACGTCGGCGCGGTATTCGCCCTTGAGCGCATCCCGCGCGGGCGGCGGCAAGCCCCGCTCGGCAGCGCTCGCGGAGTCGGCGTAATAGGAGGCTGCAGGGGGTTCCGATAGGTGCACTTGACAACTCGCAGCGAATGGGGTGTTTAAGATGTTGTGGCTATTGACAGAATTTGAGCCCTGTGAGCCTACCGGTATTTTCGCTCCGGTTGCAATATTGTTGTACCGCAACAATCGCGGGTAAGTTATGGAAATGCCTAAATCTAAGGCGATTTCCGCGCCATTGGCGGGACGGACCGCATCGCATGTGGTGTAATGGCTTCGTTATCAAAGCCTAGTTATCGCTCTAGGCGTTTAATATATTAAACATGTCTCGTAAGCCGCTCATCGGAATACCAGCCGACCGCCGCCTGAATGGGAAGCACTACTTCCATGTGGTTGGCGAGAAATATGTCGCAGCTGTTGCACTCGGTGCGGCGGCGATACCGGTGCTGCTTCCGGCCATGGGGGCGGACCTGGATCTTGGCGCCCTGGTGGACGTTTGCGATGGCTTGCTGTTGACGGGTAGCGAAACGAATGTCGAACCTCATCACTACGGAGGCCCGGCCAGTGAGCCGGGAACCTTACATGACCCAAATCGGGATGCTACGACGCTTCCGTTGATTCCGCGGGCGGTCTCGGCCGGCTTGCCGGTGCTCGCGATCTGCCGCGGTTTCCAGGAAATGAATGTTGCTTATGGCGGCACGCTTTGGCAGCGGGTGCATGAGGTACCCGGCCAACTC
>Ga0187847_10004175_pt1 | contig 10708 bp, 10 predicted proteins | sample June2016WEW_4_10_FD_132458 | JGI IMG/M metagenome (GOLD analysis project Ga0187847, IMG submission 132458) | Peatland microbial communities from SPRUCE experiment site at the Marcell Experimental Forest, Minnesota, USA - June2016WEW_4_10 | ecosystem: Environmental > Terrestrial > Soil >...
AAGAAGCCTGGATACACTTCTTATAGGACGCTATTTGGGAAGCGGGCAACTTGGGTACTACAACCGGGCGTACTCGTTGATGATGTACCCCTATTCGATGCTGCATACCGCCGTCACCCCGGTTCTGCACTCCGCCCTTTCTTCTATGCAGCATGACTTGGCGCGCATGCGTCAGACCTACCTCAAGCTGGCAAAGATTTCTCTGATGATATCCCTTTCCATGTCGGCCACATTTGCAATGCTGGCGAAGCCTCTCGTTGTGACCATCTGGGGAGCCCAGTGGCTGCCATCCGTTCCCGTTTTTCGGCTGTTATGCGTGGTTGCGGCGATCCAGCCGATTCTGGCCGCATCCGGCAGTGTTTATATAGCGAGAAACAGGGCGGATCTACTCTTCAAGTTGGGTGCAGTCTACATCGCGGCTGTGTGCGCCGGGTTTGTCCTGGGCTTGCACTGGGGGATACTCGGAGTTGCGGCCGGGTATGCCGTCGCCAATCTGCTGGTCATTCCTCCCACGCTGGGCTTCATAGTCCTACGGTTGCTCGAAGGCAGATTCTCCGACCTTCTTCGTCAAGCGTACACACCAGTGCTTTGCGCGCTTGCCGGTGCGGCCTGCGCCGCGGGATGCGATTCGCTGATCGCAACGGTTCTGGCGGTGCCAGTCCGGCTCTTCTTGGGACTGCTAGGCAGCGGGGCGGGTGTGGCCGCAACGGCGTGTGTTCTTGACATGAGCTTCGTCAAGGCCTGCATTGACATGCTTCCTGAACCGGTGAGGAGCTTCTTGCCCTGTCATGAAACCTGCTGAGAATCTGCCGATGCCTCAAACCTCTGGGGGACAACCTGAACTGCAATGCAGGCGCGTGTTGTTCCTTTCCCCGACCTCGGCTTTGTCGCCGTTGCTGCAGTCGCAGGGAATACCTCATATGCGCGAACTCTCTGCACGCTTCGGGGTTGAGTTTACACTTCTCACGATCGAGCCAGCGGACGAAGAACTGCAATCCCAGGAAACCCGGCAGTTGCGGGGAAAGCTGAATGACTGGGGAATCACTTGGCTGACGATGCCCAATGGTCGGGTTCCACTACTTCCCAATAGCACCTCGGACTTGCTGCGCGGTATTCCCAAGGTGGCACGAATCATTCGCTCCAACAAGATTGATTTTGTTCACTGCCGCAGCTACGTTCCGGCCTATATCATGCTGGCGTTGAGATCGATTGCGCCAACCCCATTTATCTTTGACATGCGCGGCTTTTATCCCGACGAATACGTGCGTTACGGTCATTGGACAAAAAAGGATTGGCAATACCGGTTTTCAAAGTGGCTCGAATTGCGCTGCATTCATGCGGCCGATTGGATTGTCTTGACGTGCCAGGGCATGCATCATGAATTGATGGCGGTAACCGGAGAGACTGCCGGCGGCGCCATCGATCGGAAGAGTTCCATCATTCCCAATTGCGTTGACGCGGGACGATTCGTTGTGGATGAAGCGATGCGAGATACGATGAGAGCCCGATTCGGACTCTCGAATTCAATTGTGTTTCTCTGGCTGGTGGGCGGCATTACCAGGCCTCATATGCCGGAAGAGATATGCTCGTTTTTCCGAGTGGCCAAAACTCAACTTGAATCATCGCGGCTCCTCGTTCTGACCCATACGCCCGGAGCAGAAGAGACGTTACAGAGGTATGGTTTGACTGCGCGGGACTACATGGTTGCCAGTGTGGCACCCGGCGAAGTGCCAAAGTATGTGGCCATGGCAGATGCCGGCCTGCACTTCTGCGATCCGGCGCACCCCGGATCTGGAATCAAGATTGCCGAGTATCTTGCATCCGGGGTTCCCCTGGTGATTTCAAGCACAGTCGAGCGAGCCGAGGAGCTGACTTCCGAGGCCCGGACCGGCGTCATAGTCAAGTCCTTTGCGCCACAAGCCTATGCGGAAGCAGTTGTGCAGCTCACGGCCCTGATCGCTGACCGGGTACCGTTGGCCCACCGGTGCCAGGCCGTAGCCAAGGAGCGACTATCCATCGACTATGCGGTCAACCGGTACGCGGATGTCTATCGAAATGTATCTCAGAGTTGTTAAGTCGATGCAGGCCATCGCGAATTCCAAAGCGTGCGATATCGAGCGAGGGGCATTGTCCGGCAACAACACGAAACGCAAGTGGCTTGATGAGATGTCGACGTTGCTCGACGGGACGCAGGCTTCCGATCTTGGATTGATTGATTCGAAGCGGCATAGAACCTTCACGCGGAGGAATGTCGATGGCATATGTGAACAGTCTGCTGGTCATTGCACCGCACACGGACGATTCGGAGTTGGGATGCGGGGGAACCATTTCCCGCATGATCGAAGAAGGAACCACCGTTCACGTGGCAGTATTCTCAAGTGCGGAAGAATCGCTGCCAGCGGGTAAGGCACCGGGGACGCTAGTCCTTGAGTTCAGACGAGCGATGGAAGTTTTCCGAATACCGGAATCCCAGCAGCACGTCTTTGACTACAAGGTGCGGCAGATGCCTGAGCATAGGCAAAGTGTATTGGAGGCATTGCTCCGCCTCAGGGCAGACGTCATGCCCGACATGGTCCTCGTGCCCTCCGGCAGCGACCTGCACCAGGACCATCAGGTGATCCACAATGAAGCGCGCAGGGCTTTCAAGGAGGTCACTCTTTGGGGGTACGAACTGCCATGGAACCATAGTACTTTCTCGACGCAGGCATTTGTGCGGATCGAACAAAGACATCTGGACATGAAATGGTCAGCCTTGCAGCAATACAGGACCCAGATCGAACTCAGGCGCCCATACTTTACCCGGAATTTCATTGACGGGCTCGCTTGCGTTCGCGGCGCTCAGGTCAAAGTGGATTTTGCGGAAGCGTTTGACGTGGTTAGGGTGAGCATATGAGGTCACCGATGACGACAGATTCTCCCTTGGTGGTGCTGGTTACCGGGGCCGGCGCGCCTGGGATCCGGGGAACACTGTTTGCTTTACGGCACAACTCCGATCATGTCCCGGTCCGTGTCGTTGGAACCGACATGAACGAAAACGCGGTGGGGCGTTATATGGCTGATTCCTTCCATTGCGTTCCTTCGCCGGATGATTCCGGGTATTTGGAGGAATTCATAGAGGTTTGCAAAAGTGAACGCGTAAAAGTTGTTCTTCCCCAGACGACCAGAGAAATCTCCGTTCTATCGAGATCGGCTGAAAGAGTGTTCGACGAGTCAGGCGCCAGAATCATTGCCTCGGCTCCGGCCGCCGTCGAAGTTGGCAACAACAAGTACGAGGTTCTTGAAGTATTTCGCAGGCTCGGTCTGCCCCATCCCAGTTTCTTTCTTGCGAAGGGAGAGCGGGACTTTATTGAAGCCGTTCACTCTCTTGGCTATCCGGATCGGAAGGTGGTGATAAAACCTCCGGTCTCAAACGGAATGAGGGGCTTTCGCGTCTTAGTCGAATCTCCCATGAGCCTGGAGCAGTTCCTTCAACAAAAGCCCACCGGTACCGAAATCGACCTGAATAACATGCTCAGGATACTTCGGAATGGGAGAAACTGGCCCGAACTTCTGGTTACAGAGTACCTTCCCGGTGCAGAATACTCTGTCGATGTGTTCCGCAGCGATGGAACGGTCGTGGCTATACCGCGGCTTCGCAATGTCATTCGTAGCGGTATTAGCTTTGAGAACAGCATGATCAAAAGAGACGATCTAGCACAGTTTGCCTTGGCGGCGGCAGCCGAAATTGGCTTGGAGCATGCATTTGGATTTCAGTTTAAGGAAGATAAATGCGGAATTCCGAAGGTTCTGGAGTGCAATCCGCGCATTCAAGGGACAATGGCGGCCAGCGTATTTGCCGGTGTGAATCCGACATGGCTTAGCGTGAAGGCCTCGCTGGGCTGGCCAATTCGTCCCGAAGAAACTAGAGTGCGCGACGCGAAGTTCTATCGATATTGGGGAGGGGTGGGGGTGATCGATGGTGTTGCCGTCGAGATTTAACAGAATATTCAGCGGCTCCTATCTGTTTCACCTCCACACGGGGTACACAGACGGAACATTGTCTCCGGTCGAGTATTTCCAGTTTGCGCAGCAACATGGGTATGATCGGCTGATCTTTCTGGAGCACATCCGGAGACATCCGAATTACGATGTGACCCAATTTGTTTCTGAGGTTCGAGAATGCGAAAGAGACTTCGGGGTGGATGCAACGATCGGCTTTGAAGCAAAAGTGCTTCCTGGGGGCGAACTGGATATTTCGAACGAACACTTGAGGCTCGCAGAGGTGGTTGGGATCGCAGAACATGGATTCAAAGGATCCCTTGCAGAACTGTGCAGCAGTCTACGACTGGCATTTCGCCGTTCAGCAGAGGTTCCGTGCGTGTGGGTGCATCCGGGACTAGGTCTTCGACGCAAAGCCGAACTCGAGATGCAGCAGTTTACCTACGCCGGTCTGCTTGAAGAAGCTTCAGCCTTGGGCATCTTGATCGAGCGCAACCGCAGATATGGTCTTATTCAAGAGGCGCATATTTGCAGGTTTGTCGAAGACGTTGTCGTTGGCCTGGACGCGCACTGCCGGGATGATCTACCCGCTTAGGCTAGAAAAAGAGACGATACCCTCGCTTGAATTCGCGGAAGCTGTGACGGCAAGACGGAAGACTTGAGCGCAAAACACATGAACCCTGCCAGCTCGATGGTTTTGCCGGAGATCGATCGTTCCTCGTCCAAGTGGCACTTGACAATGGAAGCCATGCTGATTTGCGGCGCGCTGTACTCGCTGTTGCTGGGTCCGGTGCCGATCAGGGTAGTCGGTCGAGAGCCGAACATTTTCTTTGGCGATGTAGTGATCTGCTTGGCAGCTATCTATGCCTTCATCGGGCGCCGGCCGCGCCATATGAGTGACCGGCTGATCCGGGCGGTTGTTACTTGGATGGGGCTGTATAGTGTCGTGATGCTGGCTACGCTGCCGCACGCCGTCGACTTCTTGCGCAGTATCGCATCTGCAAAGCTGTACATCATGCCGCTGATCGTCTTCATCACCTCCGCCAGGTGTTTCCGATCGAAGGCTGACCTGCAGCGCATCCTATTGTCCTGCTCCCTCGTTGGAATAGGGCTTTCTGCTGGTGCGCTCTACAACTGGTCGCGCTTTCAATCTGGAGCGATCGAGTTGGATGCCGGCCTGGCTGCAAAGGATATGGTCCAGATGTCCGGTTTACGAAGCAATGCCGTGGGCGGAACTGCGGCCATGCTGCTGCCGGGCGCGCTGTATGCGCTTTGGCATGCAAATCTTCGATGGCGATTGATCGGACTTGTCTCCCTGCTGGGACTCTGCGCAACCATCATCTTTTCCATGTCCCGTGGATCCATGATTGCGGCAATCATCGGGGTCGGAGTGTCGCTAATTCTGCGCGTGTGTGGCCGGTCCAGGAACATTGATAGAAAGGCTACATGGACTCTGATCGCAATTGCCATGGCCGTGTTCCTGGGTTGGCAGTTGTTTCCTGCCCAATTAAAGTTCACGTTGCTGACACAGATCGAGATCGCCGACATGCAGGTTTCCACGCCAGGCGAAACCAATGGGCGTTTTACAAGATGGGAGATTCTGATGCACAGAAGCATGAAGAATCCTCAGGGTGTCGGCGTCGGCAATTACGAGAGTCTTTCCGCCGTGCAGGACGCTAGATTGGGAGGATCGGCGCACAACCTCTATCTGGAAACCCTCGAAGAGGAAGGTTGGCTAGGACTGGCCACATTGCTCCTGGGACTGGCGTATGCCTGGCGGGCGGGCAGAAAGATGCTCTCCACGCAGACCGCAATGGAAGACGAGTGGACGGTTGTAAACGTGGCATGGCTGGTCTATCTAGTCAATGTCGCTGTCGAACCAAACTATTTCTCTGTTCAATTCACTTACATTTTTTGGATCATTGTTGGAGCTGCGGCTGCGGCGGGGGCGGCAGGCGGGAGACAGGAAGATGGTGAAGCGGGATCATCCGGCAGAGTGTTGGCGAAAGCATGCTGATTGCGCGTGTCTAAAGCCGAGATTCAGGAACGAACGACAGGCGGGATTCGAAATGGGCAGGGCAGAAGCAGGAAAAGATGTCTGCGGAACTGGGAATGGGGTCGCGATGAAGAATCCCAAGCTGACTGTCATTGTCGTCACCTACAATTCCAGCGGTGAAATCGAAGCCTGCCTTCGTTCGATTCGAGACACGATCGAGACGCTGTCGTATGAACTCATTCTCGTGGACAACGCTTCGCGTGACGATAGCGTGGATCGGTCGCGCCGCTGCTTTCCCGGGGTGATTATTGTTGCCAACGAGGAGAATACCGGGTTTCCTGCCGCCAACAACCAGGCATTGCGCCGAGCCCGCGGAGAGTATGTGCTACTGCTCAATCCGGATACCGTGGCGCATACAGGCGCCATCGAACGTCTTGTGGCAACGCTCGAGGAGCACCCTGAAGTAGGCATCTGCGGTGCGAGTTTGCGGGACGGAGAGGGAATACAGGCGCATGATCTTCGTCAACTCACCTTTGCCCGGATGGCGATCGAGATTTGCGGGCTGGATAGATTCTCTCCGAAGTTTCTGCCGCCTGAGCGTCAGGAGGCGGTTTCCGGGGCGGCCATGATCTTCCGCCGAAGCCTGGCGAGCGAGATAGGCTTGCTGGATGAGCAGATGTTCTGGGGCGAGGATGGGGACTATTGCCTGCGCGCCTCGCAGGCTGGGTATGCAGTATGGAGGGCGCAGAGCGCGGTGATTACCCACTTTGTTGGACGAAGTACGATCGGCAATCTTGCCGTCTATCTGAGAAAGCAGTACACCACACGGATGAGGTATATCAGAAAACACGGCCGGCCCTTTGAATTCTGGTCCATGATTCCGCTTTTCTATCTGAGCCTGATCATGCGGACCTTCAAATGGTATCTCTATATGGTATTTAGCCCGTCGGCCGAGGTCTTCGAGCGGCTTCGCACCTATCACAGCCTGATGCTTGGCTTGCCATCATTGTTTGTCGAAGAAGCGCGGCGAGACTGAACTCGGGCTGCGTGCAAAGCGGCGTATGGAGGGGATTTTGTCGAAAGATATCGGAAGGTTCTAGGATCGCTGGATTTATGTGGAGCTTGCTACCCGGACTGTATATACGGTTGCACCGGGCCGCCTATTTCACGCGTGGATTCTTCTACAGCGTGTTGATCCGGCTCGGTGGAGGACGTGCGGGACGGAGGCTCCGCGTTGAAGGCGGCTTGATCTTCCGTCAGGCTCCTCACGCCGGTTATAGGCTAGGCGACGACGTATTTGTCGGGCAAGGTTGTTGCTTTGATATCGACCCCGGCGCGCGCTTGGAGATCGGAAGTAGAGTCACGCTGGCCAAGAATGTTTTTGTCTCTGCCATCGACGCGGTGCGCATCGGAGACTACGCGCAAGTGGGCGAGAATTCCTCGATTCGCGATGCTGACCACGGCATGGCGGCCGATGCCGGACGGATATGCGAACAGGCTATGAACGGCCGGCCGGTCGATATCGGATCCGATGTATGGATCGGCCTCGGGGTGGCGGTGTTGGCCGGCTCGACGATTGGGGACGGGAGCGTGGTGGGTGCCAACTCCGTGGTCCGGGGCCATCTGGGAGCGCGATGCATTGCCGTTGGTGCTCCCGCGGTGGCAATACGCCGACGGTAGACACGTGCGGCCAATGGCACGGTATTGACAGCCATCGCCAACCTTGACCGGGGTTGCTGGACAGGCCCTCCCGACACAGTTCCGGTCACGACACTTACTGCAACGACGCAAGAAAACGGCTCTAGAAAGACGACACGTGCAGCAGCGGCTACGAAGGGAATTGTGTGAGAATTGCGCATCTATCCGTAGGGGATGTCTTCAGCGCGAAATGGACGGCTTCCCAGGCACTGGATGGCCACGATGTGCATCTCATTACACAGGAAGCGCCATTGGAGCCGCCGGGACCGTTGGTGACCTGCCATCGGCTGCGGTTTCCTCGCCCCTTCGGGTATTGCCTGAATGCCTGGAGTCTGAAGCGGTTGCTGCAACGGATTCGTCCGGACCTGTTGCACGTGCACTATGCGACGGGCTTCGGAACTTTGGGACGGCTGAGCGGTTTTCGGCCATGCGTCCTGTCGGCATGGGGCAGTGATGTCCTGCATGCGCCAAGCCAGTCGCGAATCCTGCGGGTGATGGTGAATCAAAACCTGAAACACTACGACTGCGTGTGTGTCACAAGCCGAGTGATGGAAAGAGCAATTCGGCGTCTGGTGCCGTCGCTCAACAGTATCGTTACACCGATTGGAGTCGACACCAGAGTGTTCGCCCCGCGCGATCGATCCGCCGACGCGCATCTCACGGTGGGCACCGTAAAAACCATGGATCCAATCTATGGGATCGACTATTTGCTGCAGGCTTTTGCGGCCGTGAAAAAGCGGTTAAGTGACTCGCATGACGACCGGACCGGGGACTTGAGGCTCTCGATTGTCGGGGGCGGGCCTTCGCTTGAGGAGTACAGAAAGCTCGCCGGCAATCTGGGAATTGCCGACGTGACAACCTTTCATGGGCAATTGCCCAATGCCATGGTGCCCAACTTGCTTTCCGGCATGGATATCTTTGTGGCACTCAGCCGTTCCGAGAGCTTTGGCGTGGCGGTCGTCGAAGCGTCATCCTGTGGCATTCCCGTAGTGGCGTCCGACGTGGGCGGATTGCCAGAGGTAGTCAAGGACAAGGAAACGGGCTTTGTCGTACCCCCGGGGGATATTGAAAAGGCCGCGGATGCGCTCGAGCGATTGATCTGCGACCGGGAGTTGCGTCTTAACTTAGGAGAGCGGGGCCGGGCTTTTGTGCAACAGAACTTCGAGTGGGCAAGGTGTCACGAGATGATGTACGGCGTTTATCGCGAGGCGCAGGCGCGCTCTGGAAGAACAAAGATTCAAATCCAAGTAGGGTGATTTGGAACTCCGAAAGACTATGGGAACCATCGCGATTGTTGACTACGGCGTAGGCAATTCGGGCTCCATCCGGAATATGTTCACGCGTCTTGGGATCGAGGCGCAGATCACTTCGGACCCGGCTGCGATTCGCCAGGCTGACCGGCTCATTCTACCTGGCGTTGGAGCGTTTGACAACGCAATGCGGAACCTTGGTTCGCGCGGTTTGATCGATGTGCTGACGGAATTGGTCATGGTCAAGCAGAGGCCGGTACTGGGCATCTGCTTGGGGATGCAGATCATGACGCGTTCCAGCGAGGAAGGTTCTTTGCCCGGTCTGAACTGGATTGGGGCGCGGACCCGGCGCTTCTGCTTTGCACAGGACAAGAGTCCACTCCGCGTGCCGCACATGGGATGGAGCGTCGCCGTGCCTCGCAAAATCATTCCTCTTTGGAATGGCATGGAGGATTGCTCCAGATTTTACTTTGTGCACAGTTATTATGTCTCTTGCGATCAAGAATCCGATGTCGCCACGACGACGGATTATGGCGGAGATTTTACTTCCGCATTTGCTCACGCAAACCTTTACGGGGTTCAGTTCCATCCCGAAAAGAGTCACCGTTTTGGCATGGCGCTGCTGAAGAACTTTGCAGAACTAGCTTGAAGATTGCCCAGCCGGGAGATCTCCTGCGCTTTTGGGCTGTTAGCGGTCCGGCCTCCAGTCCGGCCGGGATGAATCCGTTTGTGAACATTGAATGACCTCCGATACTGACAATTTGCCTCGCAGTTGCAGGCCATCCTCCATGGCGCGACTGGTGCCGTGCCTGTTACTTGAGGGCCGAAAGCTGGTGAAGACCGTACGCTTTGCGCGCCCCGCATATGTCGGCGATCCCATCAATGCCGTGCGGATCTTCAACGAGCGCGAGGTGGATGAATTGGCGATGTTGGATATTAACGCTACGCCTCAAGCCAAATCGCCCAACTTTGAATTGATCGAGGCGATCGTATCCGAGGCATTCATGCCGGTGGCATACGGAGGAGGCATCCGCTGCGTGGAAGACATCGGCCGGTTGTTTTCGATCGGCGTGGAGAAGGCTGTAATCGCCACCGCCGCGATCGAGAGTGAGCATCTGCTTTGCGACGCGGTTCAGATGTTTGGCAGCCAAAGCATCGTAGCTTGTCTCGATATTCGCAAGAACCTGTTCGGCAAGCACGAAGCGTTTACCCGATGCGGGACGCGCAAGCAAGCCGCATCTCCAATGCAGATTGTTGACCGTTTTGTCGGCAGCGGCGCCGGGGAAATCCTCATCAACTCCATCGATCGCGATGGCACCATGACGGGCTACGATCTCAAGATCATCGCGGAAATCGCGGCCCGGGTCTCTGTTCCGGTGATGGCCTGTGGCGGCGCCGGAACGCTGGCCGATGCCAGAGAAGCGATTCGGGCTGGCGCCTCGTCCGCCGCCGCGGGCAGCATGTTTGTCTATCATGGGAAACACCGCGCGGTACTGATCAGCTATCCAAGTTCCAAACAACGGCAAGAGTCGTTTGAAGGGAAATCATGAACAGTGCGGCAAACTATCGGATCTGTACCCGCTGCATCATGGATACATCCGATCCAGAGATCACTTTTGACAGACAGGGTCGATGCAATCATTGCTCCGCCGCCATTCAGCGCATGTCTCGTGAACTGCTGCCGCCCGTCGCGCGGCGGGAAGCGATGGAGCGCCTCGCGGAGCTCGTCAGGGCCGAGGGGCGGGGCAAGGAGTATGACTGCATCATCGGCGTCAGCGGCGGCGTG
>Ga0187847_10004177_pt1 | contig 10706 bp, 6 predicted proteins | sample June2016WEW_4_10_FD_132458 | JGI IMG/M metagenome (GOLD analysis project Ga0187847, IMG submission 132458) | Peatland microbial communities from SPRUCE experiment site at the Marcell Experimental Forest, Minnesota, USA - June2016WEW_4_10 | ecosystem: Environmental > Terrestrial > Soil > Wetlands...
CGAACGACCAGCGACTAAAGACTTATGTTTGAACGCCTGGACCAAATCGAAGCTCGCTATGAAGAACTGACGCAGGCGCTCGCCTCGCCCGGCATCACGAACGACTCGATGAAATACCAGAAGACCGCCAAGGCGCACAGCGAAATCGCGCCGGTCGTCGAGAAGTATCGCGAGTTCAAGGATCTGACGCGCGGCATCGCCGAGAGCAAGGCTATGCTGGCCGACGAAACCGATGCTGACATGCGCGCCTATGCCGAAGAAGAGCTGGCGAAGCTGGCGGCTCGCGTCGGCGGCGTCGAGGAAGATCTCAAGGTGCTGCTGCTTCCCAAGGATCCCAATGACGAGAAAAACGTCATTCTGGAAATTCGCGCCGGCACGGGAGGCGACGAGGCGACGCTGTTCGTCGCGGAAGTTTTCCGCATGTACACCCGCTACGCGGAAAGCCAGAAATGGAAGATCGAGGTGCTGTCTACTTCGGAATCGGGCGTGGGCGGGCTGAAGGAAGTGATCGCGCTGATTGAAGGCGACCGCGTCTACTCGCGCATGAAGTACGAAAGCGGCGTCCACCGCGTGCAGCGCGTGCCGGCGACCGAGCAGCAGGGACGCGTGCACACCTCGGCCATCACGGTGGCCGTCCTGCCTGAAGCCGAAGACGTGGACATAAAGATCGAGGCCAAGGACCTGCGCATCGATACCTTCTGCTCCTCGGGTCCCGGAGGACAGTCGGTGAACACGACCTATTCAGCCGTGCGCATCACGCATATTCCTACAAATACGGTCGTGAGTTGCCAGGACGAAAAGTCGCAAATCAAGAACCGCGAAAAGGGCATGCGGGTTTTGCGCTCACGACTGTATGAAGTCGAGATGCAGAGGCAGCAGGATGCGCTCGCCAAAGAACGCAAGCAGATGGTCGGTTCGGGCGACCGCTCGGAAAAGATTCGCACCTACAATTTCCCGCAGAACCGGCTGACGGATCATCGCATCGGCTTCACCATTCACCAGCTCGAACAGGTAATGGATGGCAAGATCCAGCCGCTGATCGACGCGCTCATCACGCACTTCCAGGCGGAGAAGCTGAAACAGGAAACGGCCACCGTGGCTTGAGGCAGGCCGGGAAACAAGTCAGAAGTTAGAAGGCAAATTGCAGAAGTAGGTGCCCAAGATGTCAGGGGAGTCAAGAGCCCTGTATTGGCGGGTTGGTCAGGCTGAATCTGTCCCATATTGCATTTCGTGTTGAAATAGACTCGTGCAACTGCGTCCGGCTCTGAACGAGGCAATCGAACGGCTTACCGCCGAGCGTGTCCCCTCGCCGCGCATGAACGCCGAACTTCTCATCATGTTCACGCTGGGTTGCGACCGCGCCTATCTCTACGCCCATCCAGAGCGTGATCTTACGGCGGACGAGGTCTCCCGCTACGACGCCGCACTCGCGCGCCGCTCCACTGGCGTTCCCGCGCAGTACATTACCGGCCATCAGGAATTCTGGGGGAGGGGTCTGATTGTGTCACCGGCGGTGTTGATCCCTCGCCCTGAGACCGAGCATGTGGTCGAGGCCGTGCTGGCGCTCGCTTCAGGCGCTGACTCGATGCAAAAGCAAGATCAACGGCCGCGGACGGGAGTGTCCGCGACACACCAACTGCGCATTGTCGATATCGGTACCGGCTCGGGAGCCATTGCACTGGCGCTGGCAGGGGAATTTCCAGCTGCGGAAATTCACGCGACCGACATCTCGGAAGCGGCGCTCGAAGTAGCCCGCGCCAATGCTGCGCGTCACAAACTCAGTTCGCGAATCAGGTTTCATCACGCGGACTTGCTCTCCGGCCTGCCGCTCGAAAAGTTCGATTTCGTAATTTCCAATCCGCCGTATGTGGGCGAGTCGGAGGAAGAATCGGTCCAGCTTGAGGTGCGCAAGTTCGAACCGCGCAACGCGGTGTTTGCCGGACCGACGGGTCTCGACGTGATCGAGCGGTTGATTCCGCAAGCGTGCGCGGCGCTCGCTCCGGGAGGCTGGCTGGTATTCGAAATCAGCGGGACGATTGCGGACGGCGTTCAGAAACTGTTATCGGGCTGGTCTGAGGTTCACATCGAGAATGACCTGCAGGGAATCGCGCGGGTTGCGATTGCCAGGAAAGCGACGGGTCCCCTGAGCGACTAGCAGTGTGTGGACCGGTCTCGGCTCGTCCAAGCGGGGGAACGCCCGCCACCACGCGCTTGATTTCTGAAACTTACCGCTAAAAAGTCACGCGCACGCCCAATTGCGCCGCGAATGGAATTCCCACCGTCGTTCCCGGTCCAAAGAAATCTCCCAGCCCGCCCTCCGGTATTTCCAGTTGCTTCAGGCTGGTGAGGGGCACGGCGGCCGCGTCCGTGCAAGTAGTGGGGCTTCCACCGGGACAATAACTGCTGACGATGGTTCGGCCGTACTGATCGGGCACCATCTCCTCGGATGGAACTGGGAGCTGCCCGACGTTGACCGCAAAATTCGCGCCGGGGTTGTTGCGATTGAAGACGTTGAAGAACTCGGCGAAGGGATAAATCTGCCACCGCTCATTGATCTTGATCGGACGGGCGACGCGCAGGTCGGATTGGATGTAAGGGGTGCCACGGAATATATCCAGGCCGGTATAGGCCGGGTTCTGCTGGCCGCTGAACTGAACCCAAATGCGGCTTACGTTGGCTTGATCGGTAATGGTGATGGGGCGGGCGCTCTCGACCTGGGTAACGCTGCTCAATTCAATACCGCCTGGAATATGCACAGTCCCGGCGAGCACGAAACGGTTACGAACATCTTCGCCCGAGGGACCGTAGTCGCCGGGGCCGAAGGCATTCAGGGTTCCGGCATTCGGATATCCATATGGGACCGGGCAGACGCCATCGACGTAGTCAAAGAGTTCGCCCAACAGGCATCCCCAGGTTTGCGCTTTCGAGAGCGTGTAGTTCGCCACCACATTGAAACGGCGCATGTTGCCCTGCGCATGCAGCATCAGCGCGTTGTAGCTGGAACGGTTGTCGGATGCGAACACGGTCGCGGTTGGATAAGGAAAGGCGCGGTATCCGTGATTGCCCTGCTCGTGGACATAATCGGCGCTCATGAGCCAGTGCTCGTTGAAGGCGTGCTGGGCTCCTCCGGTAATGTGGATGGAGTAGGGCGTCTTGTAGTTGGGGTCGATGAGCGCCGTGGGCGCTGCCGATGGATTCTCGATGGAACCTTTGTTGACCGCCTGAAACGCGGTGGCCCAGCCATTTTGTGCGAGGTCGTCGTAGTAGAGTCCGAAACCGGCGCGGATCACGGTCTTCTCGCTGGAGCCGGGAGCGTAGGCAATCCCGAGACGAGGCGCGATCTGTTTGTGGTAATCGTGGGGCACAGCCTCCGGATACCCCAGCGACGGCAAAAGGTCAAAACTGGGGTTGGCGGCCTGGCTCAAGCCCGAAGCTGTGAAGAGTCCGAAAGTTGTCTGGTAACGCAGGCCGTAGTTAACGGTCAGGTTATGCGATACCCGCCACGAGTCTTCGGCATACAGCCCAAGCCGCTGCACGTTCTGCGAAAAGCCGCCATCTCCCGCGGGCGTGTCCGTACAAGTGATCCCTGGGTTCAGAACCGGGTCCGGCATGGGATTGCACTGCGCGGACGGAGGCACGAAATAAAACTGCGAGGGATTCGCAACGTAATAGGAGGGATCGCTGGGATAGGTGATGAACTGCTCCGCTGTCGCGGCGAACGCGCCGCCCAGCACAGGTTCGTGAATAAAATCGACTCCGAACTTGAGGGCATGTTTGCCCATAATGTGGCTCAGGTCGTAGCGGAACTGATACTTGTCCTGATTGCGCATGTCAGGGAAGAGCGTGATCGGGGTCGCAAATTGGTTATCGCCGAATGTCTCGAAGCCGGAGACCGTCAAGGCCGTCACGCTGAACGGAAATTGAATGGCGAACCCGAGGTCCGAATTGCGGGTTTGCGTCAGATGCAGCAGGCTGGCGTCGAGCACCAGTGTGCCTACCCAGGCCGGGCTGAACGTGTAGGTATTGCTCACCGCCACGTTCCAGTAGTTGTTGTGGGTGAGCAGTCCTGTCGAAGGCAGCGTTGCCTGCTGCACCAGCGCGTTATGCGTCAAGTAGCTGTCTTCCGATGTACGCAGAAACCATTGCGACTTGGGAGACTGCGCCCAGTCGAAACGCACCGTGCCCAGGTAGTCGCGGAAAGGGATGGGAACCGTGGCGGGGACAGGAATCGAAGGAGTGCCGGGAATCAACCCTTCTGAGGCCAATTGAGAAAGAGCATCGAATTGCGCAATGCTGGCTGGGCTGTAGGAGATGCTGGCATTTTCATGTACGTTCTCGAAGGACGTGAAGAACCAGACCTTGTTCTTCACGATCGGACCGCCCAACGTTGCCACGTAGTTCTGGCGGGAGAACGGCTGCTTCGGGTTGTTCACACACACGCCATCCGTGCAGGTCTCAGCCGGATTCTCGATCGGGAAACGTGCATTGAGCGCGGCCTGACGGTCGTAAAAAGATGCACTGCCGTGCCAGTCGTTGGTGCCGGACTTGGTCGTGATCACGACCGATCCCGCTGTCGTCCAGCCGGTGTCGGCATCTTCGTTCGAGGTGCGCACGGCAAACTCCTGCAGGTCGTCGGGGGAGAAGTTCTGTAGAAACCCGCCGATCCAGTCGTCCGAGTTATCGGCTCCATCCACTGACAACTCGTTGTTCAAACCCGAGCTTCCGCCCGTGGATACCGCGGTAATGCGCGCCTTGGTGGGATCGGAAGGCTCGACCGGCTCGGTCCCGGGCACAAGGTACGCGATGTTCGCAAAACTGCGCGCCGGAAGGGGCATATCTTCCAGATCCTGACTGCCAACCGCTCCGCCTCGCACGGCGCTCGCGGTATCGAGAGCCTGAGTCGTAATGGAGGAGCCTTGTCCCTGCACATTCACGGTTTGCCGGGTGCTTCGGGGCTGAAGCGTTATCGAGACATCGCGCACCATGCTAACCACCACTTCCACATCCGCGGCGGCTTCGGCAAAGCCTGTGGCGCTGGCTACCATGTGGTAACGCCCGGGCAGGAGGCCCTCCATGCGGAATTCTCCGTGGTCATTCGCGGTGGCCTCGCGGACGATCGATGATCCCGCCGATTGCAATCGGACGCGGGCGTCTGCAACCCGTGCTTCGCTGCTGTCCTGAATTTCTCCGCGCAGCGCGCCGTATGGATTTTGGGCTGCCAGATTCGAGGTCGTTAAGAGGAATGCGACGGATAAGACAATCAGAGTCCAAAAGCGCAACTTTCCCACCTTCCTGAATGCCAGCGCCATCAATGAACCGTCCGATGAACGCGGAATTTGCCGCCTGAAATCGCCAGAGAATTTTTCGGGAGCGACCGAGCGCTCTTGCTGAAAGCAGGATAGAGGGGCCAGGGTGATTACTACCAGAAGTAGTCGTGCGGTTGCAGGAATGAACCAACCAATACGGGAAGGGATTCCGTCACCCCCAGAGGAGGGGGAACTCCTAGCGGACCAGCCACTCCGTAACTTCGTGAGTGAGGGCCAGAGCCGGGCCGTACGTCGCAAAAGCGCAGAATAAAGCAATTCCTGTCGGCAGAATCACCAACCATGGTGAAACGCGGCTTTGCCGGGATTCGGCTTTCTCATCCCACGCCAGCAGCCGGGCCACGCGGCAACTGATGGACCCGGTCACGAATCCCACGGTACAGGCGGGCGCAGGCTCCAGCGGAATCAGGCGGGAAAGCTTAACCAGAGCCGCTGCCAGGTCAACCGCGTCGTTGACGTTGGAGACAGCGGCATCATCGGCGGCAAGCTCGGCGGCCTCGGACCAGGCGGCTTCAAGCTTGACCAAACCGGGAAACGGCGAAAAGCGAAACACAAGTTTCTTAAGATTGTCGTACGAATGGATGTGAGCAAGTTCGTGTTTCAGCGCGACACGCAGCTCGTCACGGCTGAGAAGTTCGACCGTCGCATCGGACACGAGCACGCGCGGCCTGCGCGTACCGATTAACATAAGGGGAGGCGTCTCACGTCGCGAGCGAAAGGTGATCGCCTCGGCGTCGTTCTCCAGCGGGCTGGCACCCTCCAGCCATCGAGCAACAATACGAGAAGCCCGCCTCTGTGCGATGATTCCGCGACAGCTGCCATAAGCGATGAGCGCAAGCGCAGCCGAGCCCAGCGCAAGCGGCCAAGTCCCCAGCCCTTCGTTGATAGAACGGGGCTCCAGAATTTGAAATGAAGGAACAACAAAAGCGGCCGTGATGACAACGGAAGCAAACAGGGGCAGGACTCTCAAACCAAAAAACACGTTCGCGACAGTTTGTTCGGCGGCGCGTCCCCACTTGATCCAGCGCCAGGAAGCCGCCACCAGGGCCGACAGGAAACAGTAGATAAGAACAAAAAACGTAAGCGAAACCGCGACTCCGCGTATGGCGAACATTTAGTGCCGCTCCTTCGCCTTCGATTCTCGCGTCGGCTGGTCCCCGGTCTGAGCGCCTGCCTTGATCTGCTGCCGCTTTCGCTCAATCAACAACTGGAGTTCGTCGAGCAACTGCGCATCGTGCGCGCTGAGCGCCTCTACCAGGTAGGAAAGCGGCAGCGAAGAACGATCGCCCGAACCCAACAGTTGCCGGATCCCATCCAGGGCAGCGCCGCGCTGGATTTCCTCCGGACTGAGCCGCGGTGTGTAACGGAACGCTCGTCCTTCCGCGATCCGGTCCAACATTCCCTTTTTATAGAGCCGATCGAGCGTAGTCATGACCGTGGTATAAGCCTGGTGGATCTTCCCGTCGTCGATCAGGTCGCGCACAGTAGCGCTGCCGCGCGCCCAGAGCTCCTGGAGCAGTTGCTGCTCGAATGGCCCGAGGTGCGGCGTGGAACTTGATCCGAAAATGGAGAACTTCATGGTCATGGCGGAATGCCGATCCAAAACGGCAAGGGGGCATTCGGGCCGCCCAGCCGAGCCTTGAGGATACCATGGCCGTGTTTTGACGGGCTATGGCCTGTTTAAACCGGGCAAAAAACCGTCACCGCCCGGCCTCAATTATTCCAGGTTAAGACTCGGCGCCGACGGGAAGGATCTCCTCCACATCGATCTTGGTCGGGTAGTTTCCGGTGTAACAGGCGGAACAATAGGTCGTTTTCTCGCCGTCAGCACAAGCCTTCTTCAGGCCTTCAATCGAAAGATAAGCGAGAGAGTCCGCGCCGATGAATTGCCGAATTTCCTCGATCGACTTGTTGGCGGCGATAAGCTCCTTCTTCGAGGGAGTATCAACCCCGTAGAAACAAGGAGAAATTGTAGGCGGGCAGGAAATCCGCATGTGCACTTCGGTCGCGCCCGCGGTGCGAATCATGCGAACGATCTTGCGGCTGGTGGTGCCGCGCACGATCGAATCGTCGACCAGAATCACGCGTTTGCCTTCAAGCAGGCTGTGAACGGCATTGAGCTTCAGCTTCACGCCGAAGTCGCGCACCGATTGCTGCGGCTCGATAAACGTCCGTCCAATGTAGTGGTTGCGAATCAGTCCAAGACGAAACGGAATGCCACTCTCGGCTGCGTAGCCGATGGCGGCCGTATTCCCCGAATCGGGCACGGGAACCACAATATCCGCATCGACAGGAGCCTCACGGGCAAGCTGGCGGCCCATGTTGTCGCGGCTCTGATCCACGGAACGGCCGAAGACCACGCTGTCCGGACGCGCAAAATATACGTGCTCAAAGATGCAGCTCGAAAGCGCGGGAGACGGCGAGTAGAAGCGCGAGCTGATGCCTTCGGGGCCAACGATGACGAGCTCACCTGGCTTAACGTCCCTTTCATAGGTCGCGCCGATCAAGTCAAAAGCGCAGGTTTCCGAAGCAAAGACGATGGTATCTTTCTTCTCGCCGGTCAGAGCGGGAATGCGACCCATGGCGAGCGGCCGAAAGCCGCGCGGGTCGCGGGCTGCAAAGATGCGGTCGCGGCTGATCATGACCAGTGAAAACGCGCCTTCCACGCGCCGCAGTGCATCCGCGATGGCATCCGGCAGGGTTTGTTCCCGGGAGAGAGCAATCAGGTGCACCAGCACTTCGGTGTCGCTGTTGGTCTGGAAAATTGAACCCTGGCCTTCGAGCTTGCGGCGAATCTGCATCGCATTCACGAGGTTGCCGTTGTGCGCAATTCCGATCGTCCCCTTGTTCGATTGCACCATGATAGGCTGCGCGTTCAGCAACGCGGAATCCCCCGCCGTGGAATAGCGCGTGTGTCCAATGGCCAAAATTCCTCGAAGGGAGCCCAGCACTGCTTCGTTGAAAATATCGGCAACGAGTCCCATGGACTTGTGCTGGCGTAGCATTTCTCCGTTCGACGTCACAATGCCCGCCGACTCTTGTCCGCGATGCTGCAAAGCGTGGAGCCCGAGATAGGCAAGCTTCTCGGCCTCCGGGTGCGCATGAATCGCCACGACCCCGCACTCATCCCGAAATTTATCGGATATAGCCATCAGCAATTCACCTTAAACGCCAGCCTCCGTGTGCAGCGCTTTCTCCAGCGCGCCTTCATAAGCGCCGCGCAATTCAGTAATGTTCGCAGAAATCACGGGCTGGCTATCGATGGAAATCTCGACCCGGTCGGAGCCGGTTTGCCCGAGCACATCCGTGGAGACGCCGAACTCTTCCGTCAGTTGTTTGATTCGCGCCAGGCGTGCGGGGTCGCAGCTTATAACCACCCGGCTGGCATCCTCGCCAAACAGCCGAAACTCGGGCGGCAGTTCGTGCCCAGGCAAATTGCCAGTCAGTCCGATGCCCGCTGGCAGTGCGGCTTCCACCAGCGCGACTGCCAGGCCGCCATCGGCGCAATCGTGCGCCGACTCCACCAGTCCATCCTGAATCAGCGCCACCAGAGCGCGCTGCAAGGTCGCTTCCTTTTCGATATCGAGCTGCGGCGGATACCCCCAGACCGCGCCCAAAACCTCTTTCGCATACTCGGACGATCCAAATTCCGACTGTGCATCGACCGCGTCGCCCGGATCATTGGCGCGCAGCAGGATCACCGTCCGTCCCGCCTTCGCAAAGTGCATCTTCACAGCCTTGTGTACATCTTCGAGAAGGCCAACGATTCCAATCACGGGTGTGGGATAAATTCCCTCGCCCAGAGTTTCGTTATAAAAGCTGACGTTGCCGCCCGTGATCGGAGTATCGAGTTCCTCGCAGGCCTTGGTGATTCCGTCGATCACCTGCGAGAACTGCCACATGATGTGCTGCTTCTCTGGATTGCCAAAGTTCAGGCAGTTCGTGGCCCCGATCGGAGTGGCCCCGGAACACGCCACTTTGCGCGCCGCTTCGGCAACCGCATGCATCGCTCCGAGACGGGGATCGAGATAACACCACCGCCCGTTCCCGTCGAGAGCCATTGCCAGCCCGCGCTTCGAGCCCTTGATGCGAAGCACGCCCGCATCGCCCGAGCCTGGCGCATCCACGGTGTTGGTCTGCACCATGTGATCGTATTGCTGCCATACCCAGCGCTTCGAGCAAATGTTGGGACTGGCGAGCAAGCGCTTGAGTTGCGGCGTGAAATCGCCGCTTTCTGCCAGGTGTATGTGCTCGGGCATGTCGCGTTCCACCGGCGGTTCCCAGCGCGCCAGCGGACGCTTGTACACGGGCGCGTCATCGGTGAGCGCGGCATTCGGAATTTCCGCGACGACCTCGCCATGCTGCAGCACACGCATCTTTGCGTCACGCGTAACGCGGCCCACTTCCACCGCGTCGAGCCCCCATTTCTGAAACACTCGGAATACTTCGTCTTCACGACCCTTCTGCGCGACCAGCAACATGCGCTCCTGTGACTCGCTTAGCATGATTTCGTAGGGCGTCATTCCGGTCTCGCGCTGGGGAACCCGGTCAAGTTCAATCTCGATGCCCGTGCCGCCGCGCGCTCCCATTTCACAGGTGGAGCAGGTGAGCCCTGCCGCGCCCATGTCCTGAATGCCAACAATGGCTCCCGTTTGCATCGCTTCCAGACAGGCTTCCAGCAGCAGCTTTTCAAGAAAAGGATCGCCCACCTGCACATTGGGCCGCTTCGCCTCGGAGCCCTCGCTGAACTCTTCGCTCGCCATGGTCGCGCCGTGAATGCCGTCGCGTCCGGTCTTCGAGCCAACGTAAATAACGGGATTGCCCTCGCCCGCCGCGCGCGCATAAAAAATCTGGTCGCGCCGCACTAATCCAAGCGCAAAAGCGTTCACCAGGGGATTGCCCGAGTAGCACGGCTCAAACTTAACTTCGCCCCCGAGGTTCGGAACGCCAAAACAGTTCCCGTAAGAAGCCACCCCGCTGACAACGCCCTCCATCACGGAATGATTCTTGTGAATCTGATCTTGAGTGGAGGTGGTTTGTGTGGTGGCAGATCGAGTAGCAGCTCCATCAGAGATCGGGCCGAACCGCAAGGAGTCCATCACTGCGACGGGCCGCGCGCCCATCGTGAAGATGTCGCGCAAAATCCCACCCACTCCGGTTGCCGCTCCCTGAAACGGTTCGATAAACGACGGATGATTGTGCGACTCGATTTTGAACGCGCACGCCCAGCCGTCGCCAATGTCGACGATGCCAGCATTCTCTCCGGGGCCCTGCAGCACCAGCTTGCTGCGCGTCGGCAGACGCTTCAAATGCACGCGCGACGACTTGTAGGAGCAGTGCTCGCTCCACATCACGCTGAAGATGCCGAGCTCGGTCACGGTC
>Ga0187847_10004178_pt1 | contig 10705 bp, 3 predicted proteins | sample June2016WEW_4_10_FD_132458 | JGI IMG/M metagenome (GOLD analysis project Ga0187847, IMG submission 132458) | Peatland microbial communities from SPRUCE experiment site at the Marcell Experimental Forest, Minnesota, USA - June2016WEW_4_10 | ecosystem: Environmental > Terrestrial > Soil > Wetlands...
CACTGTATTTCTTAATCCACCAGGAGAGCACAGCGGCAATGGCCAATGCTGTCACCATTGGCACCGGCCCCGCCCACGCCAGGGGATCCGATGTCAGGGAAGTTATCACAACAAGCAGCGCGACGATCGCGCCCAACGGAGTGAGCACCAGGGTGAGCACGGTGTTGGGATGCAGCCGAAAGACATGCACGGGGAGCGAACGCAGTGTAAAGAAGAAGTCGCGCACGATGCTGCGCCGCCAGCGCAATTGCTGCTTGAAAAGCTGGCTCAGCGTCGTGGGCACGGTTGTCCAGCAGAGCGCATCGTTGTTGATATACGTGCCGTAACCGCGCAAAAGGGTCTGATGGGTCAGGAAGCGGTCTTCGCCCTGATTGACGGGAATGCCAAACCAATGGCGCGCCCGAATCGCAGGCTCGATCTCGAGCAAGAGTTCGCGCCGGATGGCATACAGGCAACCGCTGATGCAGCAAACGCTGCGTGTCCAGTTCTCAGGGATCTTGTACAACTCGAACGCGGCGTAATAAACAATGGTCTGGATGGCGGTAATCGTGCTCTGGTTGGGATTGCGCACTCCCACGCGGCCGCCCACGGAACCGATCTTCGGTTCGGAGAAACTCGCAGTCAGCTCGCGCATCGCATCGGGGTGAAAGATGCAATCGGAGTCGATGGAGATGATGATTTCAGCGCTCGACAGCTCGAGCGCATTGCAAACCGTGCGGGCCTTGCCGCAGTTCTCCTGATTGCGGCCCACACGGATGCGGGTGCCGTCAAAATCGCGCTGCGCCTTGAGCATCCATTCGTAACTGTCGTCTGCCGAGCAGTCGTCCTGGGCGATAATCTCGAACTTTTCCCCGGGATAATTGCTCTTGCTGATGCTCTCAATGGTTTCGTAAACAGTGCGGCCTTCGTTATAGCACGGCATCAGTACACTGACGGTCGGCTCGTAGCTATAGTCTTTGCGAATCTTTGTGGAAGGATGCGCCAGCCGGAGGATCAAACCCATCAAGTATTTGCCGGCGGAGATCACAAGGCAAAGTACCATGATGAGCCACATCAGTAGCGGAGCCATTGCTGTCGATCCTCACCCAATGCGCAAACGATCGATCACCCATGCTTGCAATTCGGTTCATTATATCCCGCGTCCGCAGAGAAATTCGTTCCGGCCCGCACGCAAAAGAGTCGACCGGGAGTTTCATCGAATGGCAGCGGCAAAATCCTACTCCACCGTCACGCTCTTGGCCAGATTACGCGGCTGGTCCACGTCGCAGCCGCGGCGCACAGCGATGTAATACGCAAGAAGCTGCAGCGGGACGATTTCGATCAGCGGCGAGAGCAGTTCCGGCGCGGGCGGAATGTGAATCACGTGCTCCACGAGGTCGCCGATCGAATCATCGCCTTCGGTCGCCACCGCGATCACGCGCCCGCTCCGTGCCGTGACCTCTTGAATGTTCGAGAGCGTCTTCTCGTAACGCAGCTTCGACGCGGGATCGGACGCATCACGGGTGGCCAGCACCACCACCGGCAACGTTTCGTCGATGAGCGCGTTCGGCCCGTGCTTCATCTCGCCAGCCGGGTATCCTTCGGCGTGGATGTAAGAGATTTCTTTGAGCTTCAGAGCGCCCTCGAGCGCGATCGGGAAATGAATTCCCCGACCGAGATAGAGAAAATCCTGCACCGTGGAAAACTCTTTGGCCAAAACCTCGCACTGCGCCGAGCGGCTGCGCAGTACCTCTTCGATCTTTGCAGGGACGCGCCCCAGCTCGCCGATCAGTGCGATGGACTCGGCCGTATTGAGCTTGCCACGCAACTGCCCCAGCTTCATGGCCAGCAAAAACAGCGCCGTCAGTTGTGCCGTAAACGCCTTGGTCGAAGCCACGCCGATCTCCGGTCCCGCGTGCGTATAGATGGAGCCGTGGGCCTCGCGCGCCACCATGGCGCCCACCACGTTGCAGATGGCCACGGTCTTTGAGCCCAACGCCTTCATCTCGCGTTGCGCCGCCAGCGTGTCAGCCGTCTCGCCGCTCTGCGTAATCAGCAGCCCCAGCGCCTCGGGCCCGCCTATGGGGTCGCGATAGCGGTACTCGCTCGCGTAGTCCACATCCACCGGCACGCGCGCCAGCCGCTCGATCATGTATTTGCCGGTGAGCGCCGCATGCCAGCTGGTGCCGCAGGCTGCAATGTTGATGCTCTGTGCCGCGGCCAGCTCCTCGTCCGGGATCTCCATCTCCCCAAGGAAGACCTTGCCTGAGTCGAGCGACACACGTCCCAGCGTGGTGTCGGTAACCGCCCGCGGCTGCTCCCAGATTTCCTTGAGCATGAAGTGCTTGTAGCCGCCCTTTTCCGCTTGGATGGGATCCCACTGCACGCGCGTCAGTTCGCGCTTTACGGGTAGGCCGTCGAAATCGGTCAGCGTGACGCCCTTGAGCGTCAGGATCGCCATATCGCCGTCGGCCAGAAAATAGATGTTGCGCGTGTGGTGCAGAATTCCCGGCACGTCGCTCGCGACAAACGCCTCGCCCTCGCCCACGCCGATCACCACCGGCGGGCCCAACCGCGCCGCCACAATCTTGTCCGGCTCGGCCGCGCTCAATACGCCCAGGGCAAACGCGCCCGTCAGCCGCTTCACCGCCCGCCGCACCGCGTCTTCGAGCTTGATTGGTTTGCCAGCCGTCTCGGCTTCCTTCTGTACCTGTTCAATCAAGTGAGCAATGATCTCGGTATCCGTCTCGGTGACAAATTTGTGGCCCTGCGCGGTAAGCTCCCGCTTCAGCTCCAGGTAGTTCTCGACGATGCCGTTATGCACCACGACGATGCGGCCCGTGCAGTCGCGGTGCGGATGCGCATTCTCCTCGGTGGGTCGGCCGTGCGTGGCCCACCGCGTGTGGCCAATGCCAAACGTGCCATCCAGCGGATGCTCGCGCAGCACATCTTCCAGGTTCGACAGCTTGCCCGGCGCGCGCCACACCTCCAGCTGCGCGCTCCCCGGCTTGCCCACGGCAATGCCAGCTGAATCATAACCCCTATATTCCAGGCGCCTTAGTCCCTCAATAATGACGGGAACAACCTTCTTTGGTCCGACATAACCTACGATTCCGCACATAATTGGATTGTAAAGCGGAGCGAGCAGCGGTCGTGCATGGTTTTCGACGCAATTCCCGCAACTCATCGTTGTGAATGCGGTCGACGTATGCGCCAATAATAGCCGGCCTAGCAGACCGGGAGGGATTACGTAGAAATCTTCCACGGCCGACTGCGCGGACGAATGCTGAACATGAGTGGTTGTACGTCACCTCAATCCGCTATTGGTGACACCAAAGGCGATAAACTGCACCCGCGATGGGAGGATGGTTGAGAACTGCCTGTTCATAGTTGTACGAAGAGACATAAACCTGTGAGAGGGGTATGGTTGTCGAATTCTCAGGTTGCACCATGCATTTGCTGGTGGGCGTCAGCTGGAGGCTCGTAAAAATATCTGAGGTGCTTGCCGTGGTGGTAATCGTCCCGAGGTCCTGCGGCATACCGTTAACATTGCCAACGAAGTCATCGATGGAGCCGGGTGCGGTGAGTTGTGTGTTGCCGCCAATGACGAGCTGGCCGATGCCGGCCACTTCGCTGTTCGATCCACCGGCGTTAACTGTGTTGAACAAATACGAGGTTGCACCAGAGCCTTGGTCCTCTAGATTTATGAGATAGGTGTCTGTGTACATGAGGTTAGCGTGTCCGTCAGAGTGGGAGTCGAAGACCGTCGTCCCTACTTCGATATTTCCCTTCACGCTGTAGAGGCTGCTGGCTGCATTCGCCCCGCCACTGAGTAGAAAAATTGTCCCTGGTTGATTGGTATTGACCCAAATTCGAAAGGAATTGTAATCGTAGCTATTATTCTTGTCCTTTGGGTTCTGGTCGAAGTGAACCGCAATCCTGTTATCGAAAAATGTTACATCATCGAAATCATTACGCTCCGACCATGCAGATATATTCTTCATGTCGATTCCGGTACCGCAGTTGGAGAAAGTCACGTTACGGAATTTAAGTCCATTTGCATCTTGCGAGGTGATGCCTGCCTGCCCGCCGCTTGTGCCGCCTTGGCACTGGACGCTAAAGTTCTCGAGCGATCCATTGTGGTAGGGCGGCTGAATCGGCCCCGAGATTGTAAAAGACCCTCTGCTTCCGATTAACAAAACGGTGGAGTTCGCGCCGCTCCCGACAATATTGTGTCGATACAGGTTGAGGTCTGTCAGCGGAGTATTTATCAGATATGTTCCGGCGGGAAAATACACAATTCCCCCACTGCTCTGTGCCGCAGTAATTGCGCTCTGAATCGCCGGGGCATCGTTAGTACTTCCGTTCCCGGTCGCGCCATAGGTCATCACATTGAACACTGGGATCGTACCCGACTGTCCCTGGCACTCAATAAGCGTCCCAACGAGCATCGCTGCCAAAAGTACCGACCGCAGAGCAGAAAGCGAACGACCAAAATTCCCCATAGTCTCCCTCCTTAAGGGTTCGCTGTACACAGTACAGAGGCTTATGGCGTTTTCGGAAATACTGTGAACTTTTGAGAGCCAGGCATGTGGACTTTTCTTCAGGAAAAATCCACTCAGCGGTTGCGGCTTCGGTCTATACCATTTCCGAAAACGCCATAGCATTCGGCGAGGTGATCGCCAAAGGGTTTAGCAATGTTTTGGGAATGGAGTTGAGCGCAGTCTGTGGAATCGTTCAGTCGAAATCAGAAGGATAATACCGTCCGACAGGCCCAAAGGACTGTTACCAGTGGTGGCGCGTTCGGCACGGCTGTAGCCGCATCCTTTTGAAACCTGCTCCACCCACTAGGCTGGCAATTCTTTTGCGTTAGACGTTCCTGCGTCTATTGCGTTAGGCCTTCCTGCGCTAAACGCGGGGCTAACAAAGTAGCGCGTACGGCGCGTTCCGCACGGCTGCAGTCATGCTCTTTCAAAATCGGATAGGTGGGGCGACTGCCTAGCGTCGCGCCCCATTTCCAGGCAATTGCGGATGGTAGGTTTCTTGGTCGCGGGCGGGGATTCGCGAAAAAGCCTGCGTCGCTTTGGCTGCGGCGTTTGGTGAACCGCACGCTTAAATCGGGCAGCCAACCTCCGCGCCCCGACATCGTTCCATTCTGGGAAACAGCCCCCAACGGATGGATGCCTGATGGCCCCGCGACTCTCCCCTGACACGAGCTGTAATTACGCACTACATCACAACGCATGTGCTAACTTATTTTATTTCTGCTATATACGTCCGCGGAGGCTTTCATTTCTCCTTCAATTCACCCCGGGAATCACCGCTGGCCAGAGTGGCACAACTAGGTCACCAGAGGGAGATCTAAACGGGGATCTGCCAGTGCATGAGGAAGCAACGACGGAAAAATGCTGGGCATTTTGGCCAACGAAGCCATTTGCAGGCGAACGACGGCAAGGTTCTTACAACACAAGTGGGATTGTGGCCCGCTTTGGTAATTCTCGATGATACTTTTGTGGATTCGCCAGCTGAGGTCATTTTCCGAGGAAAGTGGCGGCTGACCGATTCCTTTATATCAAGAATCATCCTGCGGCATGCCTGAGGGCATGCAAACTGCCGCAGAGCCCTAATACGGCCCGTCTAGCACCGATGGGTCACACGAGCTTTCCCCCTCCGGGTCAGGAGGCCTAAGCTCTTGTCCACAAAAGTACTACTTCCATCGTCATTCTGTGTCATTTCGGCAGATTCCCCCGAGGGATAGAATTGCGTCCAGTTGAGAAATAAGACCATGACAGGCCAGTTGCGCCAACAAGAATCTCAACTGAGGGACAGCCAACGGCAAGGGACGGAAGACCGGTAATGAGCACGTTGCCATTACAGGGAACAGATAAAAAAGCGGCACGGACCCTTGAAGTTGTAAATCCGTAGTTTGAGAACGGAGAAGGAAATGGCGACAACACCCGGAGAATATGATGTTTTGCAGCCTTTCGAGAGCGGTGGCTCTCATAAGCGGTCCGGCCAGGACACGAGCTCGTCGCAGCACCGGAATGACGATTTGAACAACCCTGTTGGAGCATTCGGATTGAAGATTGTGCTGATCTGCCCCAACGACCACCATTGTTCCGAACTGGCGAGCTGCTTGTTTGATGCGCAATGTGGTGAAGTGCGGACCCAGACCTACTATCCATCGCTTCAGGCCGGCGCGGAAGAGGTTGGCGGCGATTGCGACGTAGTGATTGTTGAGCTGGACAGCGATCCGGATCACGCTTTGGGCTTGGTGAAGAGGATTGGCAACGTCTCCCAAGCCAGGATCATGGTCTGCTCGGCCAATCCGGCGCCGGATCTGTTGATGCGCTGTATGCGTGCGGGCGCCCGCGAGTTTCTCAATCTGCCTGTCGACCGGGACCAGATGGTCGCCGCGATGGTTCGCGCTGCAGCCAAGCGGCAGCCAGTACAGCAAGAACGGCGCACTACGGGCAAGCTGATGGCGTTCATGGGCACCAAAGGTGGTGCCGGCGTTACCACGATTGCAACCAACTTCGCCATCGCGCTGGCTGAGCATACCGGCGCCAAAACCTTGTTCCTGGATCTGGACCTGCCGCTCGGCGATGCGGCCCTGAACCTCGGCGTGACCACGGAGTTCTCCACCATTGACGCGCTGGAGAGGATCGACCGTCTCGATGCCAGCATGCTTTCGCGATTGACGGTTAGGGATCGCAGCGGCTTACAGGTACTGGCGGCTCCGGGCCATTATGTTTCTCTGCAGCCCTCCGACACCGACATCAGGACCCTTCTCGATTTGGCGGCGCACAGCTACGACTACGTGGTGGTCGACCTGGGCTCCCGTCTCGACCTGCGCGGCACTGGAGTGTTCCAGATTGCCAACCCTGTCTTTCTGGTGTCAAGGGTTGACGTAGCGGACTTGCGCAACTGCAGCCGGCTCATCTCCCAGTATTTCGGCAGCGACTTCCACAACATCGAGGTAGTCCTGAGCCGCTATAAACGCAATGTTCTGGCCATCGACGACAAGGAAATCGCCCGCATGCTTTCCGTGCCGGTGCGCTGGAAAATTCCTGCCGACGACTCAGCGGTCAATTCGATGCAGCAGCAAGGCGTGCCGCTGGTCCGTGGCAACAACTCCATCTCTAAGTCCATCCGCAAGATGGCTGAAGAGCTGGCTCCGGCCGGAGAGAAGACCGAGACTACAGCCGCTGCTGCCGAGGAGGAGGAGGAACAGGCTAGCCGCAAGACAAAACCGACATCTCGCAGCAAAGCCAAGTCCGAGCCTGGCGGGATTCTGAGCATCTTCTCGAATCGCGATCAAGAGCCAGAGACGCCATCGGCGCCCGAATACACTCCCGAGCCCGAGACGCGCTTGTACAAGGGCGTGATGTATGTCAAGGGCCCGGATAACAAGTGGCATGCACAGGGATCACCATCGCCCAAGCGCGAGCGCGAGACGCCTGCTCCACAGGCGGAGCCTGTGGTCGAAGCGCAGATCGCGTGGTCGGCGCCCCAGCCTGTCAATTATGGAACCGCTCTGGATGAGAGGCAGCTCAACGCCACGGCCAACGTGGAGGGCGACTTTGAATATATGCCCGCAGTAGGCGAGACTCTCGCCGCCGGCACGCATACGCTCAAGGTGATGTTTACTCCCGCACAGGATCCTGAGAATCCGGTCGAGGCTGAAGTTCAGTTCACCGTCAATAAGCTCTCGCCCGTAATCGAGTGGCAGCAACCAGAAGCGATTTCCTATGGAGCAGCCCTCGGCGAAGAGCATCTGAACGCCCACGCCGATATCGATGGCAAGCTTATTTATAACCCGCCGGCGGGAACCGTCCTGCCCGAGGGTGTGCACGCCCTCTCGGTCATCTTCATCCCCAACGATTCGGTGAACTACAACACCGCGGTGAGCGTTGCCTCCCTGACGGTTTCCCGGATGGTTTCGAAGATCGAGTGGCCTGATCCTACGCCGATTTTTTACGGCATGCGCCTGAGCGGAACGGAATTGAACGCCAAAGCGACTATCCCGGGTTCGTTCGCTTATACCCCGAAGGAGGGGACACTACTTGCGGCTGGCATGCACAAGCTGACGGCCACGTTCATGCCCGAGCAGAGCGAGTATTACCGTGAATCCAAAGTCACGGTGACACTGATTGTGGCCAGGGCCACGCCCGAAGCCCATTGGCAGCAGCCCCCGGATATCGTTTACGGCACGCCGCTGGGCACCGAGCACTTCAACATCGAAGCACGAGTTCCGGGCAGTATCGAGTTCAGCGCTGACGCCGGCGAAGTGCTTTGTGCCGGACGGCATACGCTGATCGCGTACTTTACCCCGGCAGACACGGCCAACTACTCGGAGACCGAGTTCGAGGCCACGCTCAACATTGCCAAGGGCACACCCACGCTGAACTGGGAGAATGCCGCACAGATCGTTTACGGCACGGCGTTGGAAGACAGTCAGCTTCATGCCGAGGCTTCGGTTCCGGGATCGATTGAGTACACGCCCGGGCTGGGAAAACTGCTGCCCGCCGGCAGGCATACGATCATAGCCCGCTTCACGCCGTCCGACATGAAGAACCTCGAAATTGTCGAGGCTCGCATGATCCTCACGGTTGAGAAAGCCACGCCGAAGGTCGAGTGGCCAGATCAGATTTCGATGATTTACGGCATGCCGCTCGGCGACCGCATATTCCGAATCTCCACAGCAGTGGAAGGAAGCCTTGCGATGACGCCGGCAAAGGGCGAAATCCTTCCCGCCGGCACGCATATGGTGCATGCGGTCTTTCTGCCTGTGGACTCGGCAAACTATATGCCGGCGGAAGCAGATGTGCCGGTTCAGGTTGCCAAGGCCAACCCGGTCATTACCTGGGAAACACCGCATGCGATTGTCTATGGCGCGGAGCTGACAGGCGAGCAGTTGAGCGCTACAGCGAACGTCAACGGGCACTTTACCTTCACCCCGGCGTTAGGCAAGAAGCTCGGAGCCGGCCAGCACGCGATCTCTGCCGTCTTTGTTCCCGACGATGGGGGGAACTATCAAAGTGTCCAGGCCACCGTGCAGCTTACGGTGGAGAAAGCAGCGCCTGCCATTCACTGGCCGGAACCCGAGGCCATCGCCTACGGCGAAGAGCTTAGCGAAAAACAGCTGCAGGCCCGAGCGTCTGTACCCGGCTCGTTTGCCTATGCTCCAGCCGCCGGAGACCTTCTGGAAGCTGGAATGAACCGGCTGACGGCATTCTTCACCCCGCTCGACACCGCCAACTACGTCAGCGCGCAAGCGGCGGTCAAGCTGGCGGTCAACAAGTTGGTTCCCACGCTGTACTGGCCCGATCCGGCGTCCATCGAATGGGGCACGCCACTCAGTCCCGCACAGCTGAATGCTCAGGCCAGCATGCCCGGCAGTTTCGTCTATACGCCTGCCGAAGACGAGCGGCTCAGAGCCGGCTCCCACACTCTTTCGGTCACGTTCTTGCCCGAAGACTCGCGCAACTACGCGGCCGTGGAGACATCGACCACGATTACCGTCCACCGCGCAACACCGTTGATCGCCTGGCGTCCGATTTCGCCGATCGTGTACGGAACGGCGCTGGGGGCCGATCAACTGAATGCCGAAACCAATATTCCGGGCGTGTTTGTCTATCGCCCGGCGGTCGGCGCGGTACTGCCAGCCGGTTCAACCCAGCTGACTGCAACCTTTCTTCCCGAGGACGACGCCAACTACGCGGAGGCAGATGCCACGGCGTCGCTGGCGGTGGAGAAGGCGGTTCCCGAAGTCGAGTGGCGTACGCCGGCTCCGATCGAGTATGGAACCTCTCTCGAAGCGCAGCAACTGAACGCTTCGTCATCGGTTCCGGGCACCTTCACTTACATGCCGGCTACCGGTTCCATGCTCTCGGCTGGCAGCCACATGTGCGCTGTCCTGTTTAGTCCGGATGACAGTACAAATTATCTGCCGGCTGATGCCACGGTTACGCTGGTCGTCAAGAAGGCCACGCCGCAGATAACCTGGCCCACTCCGGAAGCGATCATGTCAGGTAATCCGCTGAGCGTTGCCCAGCTGAACGCCAAGGCGTCGGTGCCAGGCAAGTTCGCCTACATCCCGCGGGTTGGCTCGGTTCTGCACGCCGGTATGCACACCATTGAAGCGACTTTCGTGCCGGCTGACGCAACCAACTACACGCCGGTGCAGACCTCGATCCAATTAGCCGTCGTCGAAGTAAAGGAAGTGCCGATCGACTGGAAGTCGCCGGCGCCGATCTTCTACGGTACGGCGCTCGGATCGAATCAGCTGAACGCAAAAGCCAGCGTTCCTGGCACCTTTGTCTACTCACCTCCGGAAGGCACGCTGCTTGCCGCCGGAACGCAAACTTTAATGGTCACTTTCATTCCGGACGACGATGTTAAATATGCCGCCGCCCAGGCCTCGGTTGCGCTGGTAGTGAAAGCCGGCGAACAGGCTACCAACGCAAACCATGCAAACAAATCTGCCGCTGCGCCCACCGGCGCATCCGGCAATTCGATCAATCGCGAGCCCTTGAAGAAGAAACCGACGCCCGTAGTCGAGCCGCAAGACGACAAACGGGAAACACGTGTCTACAAAGGGGCGACTTACGTAAAGGAGGTTGATGGGAAATGGCACCTAGTGGAGAAGTAAAACTGCCTGATGCTCCGGATACACTGCCCGAGGATTTTGCCGAGTGGGACGGTGGAGAACGTCACGAGCCGG
>Ga0187847_10004179_pt1 | contig 10705 bp, 7 predicted proteins | sample June2016WEW_4_10_FD_132458 | JGI IMG/M metagenome (GOLD analysis project Ga0187847, IMG submission 132458) | Peatland microbial communities from SPRUCE experiment site at the Marcell Experimental Forest, Minnesota, USA - June2016WEW_4_10 | ecosystem: Environmental > Terrestrial > Soil > Wetlands...
ATCGGACCGTGACGACCTCGCCGTCGGGGGCCGTGCCGAGGAGCAGGGAGTTGATGGCGGCGAAGTCGAACTCGTGGGGCTCGTGGGTCATGTGCTCGAGGCCGAGCTTGGCCAGCTCGGTCTCGGCCGAGGGGTCGCCGAAGTAGAAGCGGCGCAGCCAGGGTTCGAGGTCCTGGGTGCCCTGGGCGATCTCGTCGAGCTGGTCCTCCATGGCGGCCGTGAACTGGTAGTCGACGAGGTCGGCGAAGTAGGTCTGGAGCAGGTTCACCACGGCGAAGGCGCGAAAGGCCGGCACCAGCGACTTGCCCTTCTTCCAGACGTAGCCGCGCCGGTCGATCGTCTTCATCACCGAGGCGTAGGTCGAGGGTCGCCCGATCCCGAGGTCCTCGAGCTTCTTGATCAGCGTCGCCTCGGAGTAGCGATCGGGCGGCTGGGTGTCGTGGCCCTTGGCCTCGGCACTGCGAACGGGGACCGACTCGCCCTCGAGAAGCGGCGGCAGGATCCGCTCCTGGTCGGCCAGTTCGGCCTCGGGGTCGTCCATGCCCTCGACGTAGGCGCGACGAAAGCCGGGGAACTCGATGCGCAGTCCCGTGGCGCCGAGCCCGGCGCGCACGTCGCGGTCGTAGCCGTGCACGCCGGCGAGCGTGCACGACAGGCGCACCTTGTCCTGGGTCAGGCGGGCGTCGACCATCTGGCTCGCGATGGTGCGCTTCCAGATGAGGTCGTAGACCGCCAGTTCGTCGCCGCCGAGCTGGCTCTGGGCCTCGTCGAGGGATCGGAAGCTCTCCCCCGCGGGGCGGATGGCCTCGTGGGCCTCCTGGGCGTTCTTGACCTTGCGGTCGTAGCGGCGCGGCGCGTCGGCCACGTAGTCGTCGCCGAACATCGAGGCCGCCATGGTGCGCGCGGCGTTGATCGCCTCGTCCGAGAGGGTCGTCGAATCGGTGCGCATGTAGGTGATCCAGCCCTGCTCGTAGAGGCGTTGGGCGGCGCGCATCGTGCGCTCGGGGTCGAAGCGCAGTTTGCGGCTCGCCTCGATCTGCAGCGACGACGTCATGAAGGGGGCCTGGGGACGCTGGGTGCGCGGGGTCGAGGAGACCGAGTCGACGTGCACGCTCTGGCCCGGCAACCCGGTCGCGATGTCGCGGGCCGCGCGCTCGCTCAACACCTCGACCACGGCCGACGGGTCGAGGCGACCGGACGCGTCGAAGTTCTTCCCGGTCGCCAGCGCCACGTCGTCGAGCGACTCCAGCGTCGCGTCGAAGGCGCTGGCCGCGTCGAGCGTCGCGGAGACGTCGAACCAGGTCGCCGAGGTGAAGGCCATGCGCTCACGCTCGCGCTCGCAGACGAGCTTGATGGCGACCGACTGGACCCGTCCGGCCGAGCGGGCCTTGTCCACCGCGCGCCACAGCACCGGCGAGACCTCGTAGCCGACCAGGCGGTCGAGGAAGCGGCGGCCCTCCTGGGCGTCCACCAGTCGCAGGTCCAGGTCGCGGGTCTCGCTGACCGCCTTGGCGATCGCGGCCGGGGTGATCTCGTGAAAGACCATGCGCTTGACCGGCACCTTGGGGTTGAGCACCTCCTGGAGGTGCCAGGCGATCGCCTCGCCCTCGCGGTCCTCGTCGGTGGCGAGGAAGAGCTCGTCGACCTGCTTGAGGGCGGCCTTGAGCTCGGCGACGATCTTCTTGCGGTCCTGGGAGACGACGTAGACCGGCTTGAAGTGGTCGTTGACGTTGATGCCGAGGCGCGCCCACTTCTCGCCCTTGACCGAGGCTGGGATGTCGGCGGCGCTCTGGGGCAGGTCGCGGATGTGCCCGATCGAGGGCTTGACGATGTAGTCGGGCCCGAGCATGCCCTGGATACGCGTCGCCTTGGCGATCGATTCCACTATGACCAGTGCTCGGGCCATCACTGCCTTTCTACGTTGGTCGCCACGGCGACCGGGTGGTATCGCTCTACAAGATAGACAGGTCTAGCGCATGATGAACACGATGCCCGCGCACCCTCGCCCGTCGGTCGCGCCAATCGCCAGGCCGCGCCTGACAATACCGGCGTCGACGCGGTCTACTCGTCGCCGTGCGGGGCGGCCACGATTTCGTACTGCGGATTGAGGATGACGGCCTCGCGCCGCAGCGAGGTGACGGTGCCGCGCACGAGCAGACGGGTGCCGCGCTCGATGCCCGGCACGCTCGAGCGGCCCTGGAAGATCAGCGCCACCGAGCCGGAGTTGTCGGCGATCACGCAGCGCAGCTCGTGCGAGCCGCTGACGTTGGTGATCGTCATCGATCGCACCCGCCCGGCGATCTCGGTCGTCTCGCGCTCCTGCAGGTTGCCGATCGGCCGGGCGCCCTCGGCGCGGGCCGCCAGCTTCACGTCGGCCTCTAAGTAGGAGGCCTCGCGCGTGCCGCCGCGCGCGACCTCGTCGCTCAGGGGCTGCTCGGCCACGTCGCCCTCGGCCAGGCGCGTGCGGCCCGAACGGTACGGGATGATCGTCGCCGCGGTGCGCGGCACGTGCATGACGGCGCTGGCCATGGTGTCGGCGGTGCGGTCGTGCAGCAGGCGCTGCAGGCGCGAGGAGAAGCCCCGCCGCGGCAGGATCACCATGCAGAAGACGTCGTCGTCGCGCACGATGTCCGCGACCAGCTCGAGCGCCGCGCGGTCGACGCGGCGGTCCTCGCATTCGACGACCTCGAGATTGATGCCGGCCGACGCGGTGTTGGCGGCGCCCCAGGCGTCCTCGAGGTGCCGGGTCACCAGCGGGTCGATGTCGAAGTGCACCGCGCGGATCGAATAGGGGTTGAGCGTGTTGCAGTACTGCAGGGCCCGCTCCACCGGCAGGGAGTAGCTGTCGACGAAGACGACGATCCGGTTCATGCGGATGTTCATCGACCCCACGCCGCTGGTGGCGGCGAAGGCCCGCTCCTCGCGCTCGTACTGCTTGTTGAAACGAATCAGCGCGAAGTACATGAGCGGCCCGACGACCACGATGATCCACGCGCCCTCGCTGAACTTGGCCAGGATGAAGATGATCACCACCAGGAAGGTCACGACGGCCGACGTCGCGTTGACGACCACGCCGAAGCGCCACTTGCCGGTGCGCTCGCGCAGGTGGCGCGCGACCATGCCCGCGCCGGCCATCGTGAAACCGGTGAAGACCCCGATGGCGTAGAGCGCGACGAGGGCGTCGACCCTGGCCTTGAAGATGATGATCAGCGTCAACGACACGGCGCCCAGCACGATGATGCCGTTGGAGAAGGCCAGGCGGTGGCCCCGCTTGGTCAGCTGACGCGGCAGGTACTTGTCGGTCGCGACGTAGTTGGCGAGGAAGGGGAAACCGTTGAAGGAGGTGTTGCCCCCGGTGTAGAGCACCAGGATGGTGGCCAGCAGGACGATGTACTTCATCGCGTGCCCGAAGCCGCTGGGGCCAAAGACGGCGCCGACCTCCTGGCCGAGCACGGTGGGGTAACCGCTCTCGTAGGGCAGGGCGTGGGTCCACGAGGCCAGCAGCGTCACGCCGAGCAACAAGAAGCCGAGGATGCACGACATGGTCACGAGGGTCTTGCGCGCGTTGCGCGACTCGGGCCGGCGAAAGCTCGCCACGCCGTTGGAGATCGCCTCGAGACCCGTCAGCGAGGAACCGCCGTTGGCGTAGGCGCGCAGCAACGTCAAGAAGGCGAGACCCATCAGGATGCCGCTGCCCTTGTGCCCGAGCCGCCCGTCGACCAGGAGGTGGTGCGCGGGGATCGTGATGCGGTGCAGCGTCCCCTCGATTCGCTTGTAGTAGCCCACCAGGATGGTCCCGCCGAGCATCACGACGTAGAAGTAGGTCGGCAGGGCGAAGTAACTGCCGGCCTCGCGCAGGCCCCTTAGATTGCCGTAGATCAGTATCACGACCACGGCGACCGCGATCAGCACGTCGTAGCGGCCCAGGCCGGGCAGCACCGTGATCAGGGCGGCCGTGCCGGCCGAGACCTGCACCGCGACGGTGACGATGTAGTCGATCAACAGCGCCACGGCCGCGATCTGGGCGATCCTCGGCCCGAAGTTGTCGCGGGCGACCACGTACGACCCGCCGGCCGTCGTGTAGTACTTGATGACGTCGAGGTACGAGGTCGTGACGAAGAAGAGCACGCCGATGATGACGAACATGATCGGCACGACGAGCGCGAAGGCCGCGAGGCCGATGTAGGGCGTCATCTGGGTCAGGATCTCCTCGGTGCCGTACGCCGAGGAGGAGATGCAGTCGGGCGCGAGCACGCCGAGCGCCAGGATCCGGTTCAGCCGCTCGCCGCTCAACTGCTCGGTGACGTAGGGACGGCCGAGCAACAGCCGCTTCATCCGATAGCCCAATGTCTCGGGATAGACCGTCGAGACGTTCGCGTGAGAGGTGAGCAGCGGCTTGACGCGCGAAACCTGATCGTCAGCTTCTGGCACGGGTCAACACTAAGCGATTGACTACTCAAAGACCTTTTGAATTGCGGCTTTGGTGAAATATGTGGTCAGATGGCGTCATGCACATCGTCGTCGTCGGTTGCGGCCGCGTGGGTTCCGAGCTCGCCATGCAACTCTCCGACGAGGGCCACTCGGTCGTGGTGATCGACAAGAATCGCGACGCCCTGCGCCGGCTCACCCGCTTCAACGGCAAGGCCCTCGTCGGGTCGGGCTTCGACCGCGACATCCTCCAAGAGGCCGACGCCAACCAGGCCGACGCACTGGCCGCGGTCACCAGCGGCGACAACACCAACATCCTGTGCGCGCGCATCGCGCGCGACAACTACGCGATCAAGAACGTGGTCGCGCGGATCTACGACCCCCAACGGGCCCACATCTACATGAAGCTGGGCATCCCGACCGTGGCCACGTCACTGTGGACGACCCAGCAGGTCAAACGCTGGATCACGCCCACGGACATCGAGGTCGAGTGGACCGACGGTTCGGCCACGCTGCACCTGGTGGAACGGATCGCGCCCGACTCGCTGGCCGGGCACCCCATCAGCCAGCTCAACACCAGCGAGCACATCCGCGTCGTCGGTCTGGTGCGCGGCGGGGTCGGGCGGGTCAACCTCGACGAACTGTTCGCCCAGGAGGGCGACATCCTCGAACTGCTCGTCACGCCCCAGGGCCTCGTCGAGCTGGCCGAGAAGCTGGGCATGAGGACCCCGTGAGGGTCATCATCGGTGGTGGCGGGTCGGTCGGGACGGCCATCGCGCTTGACCTCGTCGACCGCAACCACGAGGTCACGTTGATGGAGCAGAACGTCAACACCGCCGAGCGCATCCGTTCGCTGCTGCCGGGGGTGCGGGTCATGGCGGCCGACGCCTGCGAGTACGCCTGCCTCGCGGCGGCCGACACCCGCGAGGCCGACGTCATCATCGCCGCCACCGGCGACGACGAGGACAACCTCGTGATCAGCTGGCTGGCCAAGCAGGAGTTCGGCGTGCCCCGGGTGATCGCGCGCATCAACAACTCACGCAACGAATGGCTCTTCAACACCAGCTGGGGCGTCGACGTCGCGGTCTCGACGCCCTCGCTCATCACCTCGCTCGTGGACGAAGCCGTCGAGGTCGGGTCGATCATCAACCTGATGGACTTGGCCGACGGTCGCATGCGCCTGGTCGAAGTGACGCTGGCCGCCGACGCGCCGGCCGTCGCCAAAAACCTCTCGCTCGACGAACTGCGCCTCGCCGATTCGGTGCGCGTGGTGGCCGTCGTGCGTAACGAACAGCCCATGATCCCCTCGCCGACGATGCACTTTCTCGAGCACGACCACGTGATCCTGATCGCGCGCGGCGACGCGACCCAGGAGTGCGCCGCCGCATTCATCCGCTAGCCCGCCCCAAGGTCCCGCGAGGACGCGGACCTAGCATGAAGGGGTGCGCGCAGCCTTCTTCGATCTCGATAAGACGGTCATCGCGAAGTCCTCATTGGTCGCCCTCGGCCCGGAGTTCCACGCCCGGGGGCTGCTGCATCGTCGCACCCTGGTGTGGGGCGTGTTCAGCCAGATCCTGTTCATGCGCTTCGGCGCCGACGACGACAAGCTCACCAAGATCCGCGAATCGGTGCTGCGCGTGACCAAGGGCTGGGACCGCCAGGAGGTGCGCACGCTCGTCGCCGAGACCATCAACGACATCATCGAGCCGCTCATCTACTCCGAGGCCCTCGAGCTCATCGACCACCACCTAGCCCAGGGCGACGAGGTCTGGCTGGTGAGCATGGCCCCCTCGGAGATCGTCGAACCGTTCGCCGAACTGCTCGGCATCACCGGCGCCATCGCGTCGCGGGCCCGGATCGACGAGGAGGGCAAGTTCACCGGCGAGTTGGATTTCTTCGCCCAGGGCGAGAACAAGGCCGTGGCCATGCGCGAGCTGGCCGAGCAGCGCGGCATCGACCTGGGCGAATCCTTCGCCTACTCCGACTCCGAGACCGACATCCCGATGCTGCACGCCGTGGGCAACGCCTACGCGGTCAACCCCGATCGGGCGCTGACCAAGGTCGCGCACGAGAACGAATGGCCCATCCTCGGCTTCTCGCACCCGGTGCGCGCGCACGACCGTTCCAAGTCCCACACGCCGTACGTCATCAGCGCCGTAATAATAGGGGTCGCCGCCCTGCTCGGGCGCACCCAGATGCGCCGACGCTAGAGCGTCAGCAGGTCGCGGGCGCCGGTGTCGGACGAGGGGTGGCGCAGCTTGCTCATGGCGCGGGCCTCGATCTGACGGATGCGCTCGCGGGTCAGGTTCATCTCGGCGCCCACGTCCTCGAGCGTGCGGATCTCGCCCGCACCGTCGAGACCGAAGCGCATGCGCAGGATCTTCTGCTCGCGCTCGTCGAGCGGCTGGAGCAGCTTCTCGATCGCCGCCGGCATCATCTTCACGGCCGCGACGTCGAAGGGCGACTCGGCCGAGCGGTCCTCGACGACGTCGCCCAGTTCGGCGTCGCCGTCCTCGCGCAGGGGCTCGGAGAGCGAGATGGGCTCGGAGCGGAACCGCAGGGCCTCGATGAGCTTGTCCTCGGGCATCTCGCACTCGTCGCAGAGCTCCTTGATCGTCGGCGGGCGGCCGAACTTGAGTTCTAGGCGCGACTGGGCCTTCTGGACCCTCGCGAGCGTGTCGCCGGCGTGCACCGGCAGGCGGATGGTCCGACCGGTGTTGGCGATGCCCCGGGTGATGGCCTGGCGGATCCACCAGGTCGCGTAGGTCGAGAACTTGAAGCCCTTGCGCCAGTCGAACTTCTCGACGGCGTGCATCAGCCCGAGGTTGCCCTCCTGGATCAGGTCGAGCAGGGGCAGGCCCGAGGCCTGGTACTTCTTGGCGATCGAGACGACCAGGCGCAGGTTGGACTGGACGAAGTCCCGTTCGGCGGTGTCGCCGCGGTGCACCGCGCGCTTCAGGGCCAGCTTCTTGCTGGGCGTGAGCTTGATCTTCTTGTCGGTCTCGGCCGCGTCGAGCTCGGCCTTGGCCTCGCGGCCCTCCTCGATGGTCTGGGCCAGGCGGACCTCATCGTCCTTGGTCAAAAGGGTGTACTGACCAATATCGGACAGATAGAGGCGTACGAGGTCCTCGTCATCACGATCGACACGATCTTTTGCCATAATTCCCCTTCGAATCCGACCCGGAAAGTCCGGTACTAGTAGTTATACGGAGATAGGCAACCTAGTGGGAAATGCCGAAACTTTCGGCGTTGCCACTCGATTCGACCGTCGCCACCAGGCCCTTCGCCTCGTGCTGCCACTCGGGGTCGTCGATCTCGGGCTGGTCCTTCGCCACGGCCGCCACCTTGAGGACCTGGTCGAGGCAGACCCCCGAGGCCCGCTCCACCAGGGCCGCCACCGCGGGCTCCTCGGCGACCGCCTCGCGCGCGTCGCGCAGGGATACCAGTAGGCGCGGCCCCAGGACGTGCGCCACCGCGTAGAGGGTCATGGCCCCGCTCTCGTCGGCGCGCCAGGCGCGATCGAGGACCTCGAGGATCACCGCCAGGGGCTTGACGTCGTCCGCGCCGAGAAACTCGCGCATCGCCAGGGCCAGCGAGCCGAAGGAGCGGCCCATCTCGTAGACCGCCACGACGTAGCCGTCGTTGCTCAGTCGCGGCGCGCACTCACCCAGTCCCCGGTACATCGCGTCACAGCACGCGAGCAGGTGTTCGAGTGTCTCGCGCGGGCTCGCCACGGTTACTCCGGGCGGTAGGCGTTGGAGATCGGCATGCGCCGGTCGCGGCCGAAGGCCTTGCGCGAGATGCGCACGCCCGGCGGCATCTGGCGCCGTTTGTACTCGCTCTGGTCGACCAGTCGGGTGATGCGCAGTACCAGCGCGGGGTCGTGGCCGCGCGCGATGAGCTCCTCGGCCGTGGCGTCACCTTCGACGTAGAGCTCGAGCAGGGGGTCGAGCACGCTGTAGGGCGGCAGGGACTGGTCGTCGAACTGGTCGGGACGCAGCTCGGCCGACGGCGACTTCTCGAGCACGCTCACCGGGATCGGCTCGGGGTCGCCGTGCTCGGCGGCGACCTCGTTGCGGTAACGACAGAGCTCGTAGACGAGCGTCTTGGAGACGTCCTTGATGACGGCGAAGCCGCCGGCCGAGTCGCCGTAGAGCGTCGAATAGCCCGTCGCCATCTCGGACTTATTGCCGGTGGTGAAGACGATCGCGCCGGTCGCGTTGGACACGGCCATCCACAGCACCGAGCGCACCCGCGCCTGGAGGTTCTCGTCGGTGAGCCCGCTCGGACCCTCGCCGAGCGCCTCGGCGATGATCTCGGCGAAGGCGTGGTGGGCCCCCTCGATGGGCATCATCACCAGTTCGATGTCGAGGCGCCGGGCCACGTCCTGGGCGTCACTCACCGAGTGGTCGGAGGAGTAGCGGCTCGGCAGCGCCAGGCCCCGCACCGCCTGGGCGCCCAGGGCGTCCACGGCGATCGTGGCCACCAGGGACGAGTCGACGCCGCCCGAGAGCCCGAGCACCGCCGAGCGGAAGCCGTTCTTGCGCACGTAGTCGCGCGTGCCCATCACCAGCGCCTGGTAGATCTCGGCGATCTCGCTCGGGGCCTCGGCGATGTGGTTGGTGTGCAGCGAGGTCGGCCGGGGGTCGCCGTCCGCGAGCGGCGTGGGCACCACCGTGCCGGCCAGCGAGGCGCGCGCCTCGATCTCGCACACCAGCAACTCCTCACTGAAGGCGCCGGCGCGCGCGATCACCGTTCCCGACGCGTCCACGACCAGGCTCTGGCCGTCGAAGACCAGCTCGTCCTGGCCCCCCACGAGGTTCACGTAGGCGATCGGGCAGTTCGTCTCGAGGGCCCGCTCGCGCAGCATCGCCTCGCGCTCGTCTCGACGGCCCCGCGCGAAGGGCGACGCGTTGGCCACCACCAACAGCGTGGCGCCCTGGGCGGCCAGCTCGGCCGCCGGTCCGTGCTCGGTCCAGACGTCCTCGCAGATCAAGAGGCCGACGGCGACGCCGGCCACGTTGATGATCGTCTGGGGGCCGACGCCGGGGTGGAAGTAGCGCTGCTCGTCGAAGACGTCGTAGTTGGGCAGCAGCCGCTTGGTGGCCGTCGCCCGTACCTCGTCTTCGCCCAGGGCCACCAGGACGTTGGCGATGTGGCCCCGTTTGGGCTCGTCCATCGAGGGGTGCACGACGTCGCGCCCGTCGCTCGAGGGCGCCAGCACCACGTCGGGGCCCTCGCTGGCGACCGTGCCGACGAGCAGCGGCGGCAGCCCCGTGGCCATGGCCAGCTCGAGCAGCGCCACCCGGGACGACTCGATGAAGCCCTCCTTCAACAACAGGTCCTCGGGCGGGTACCCGATCAACGACAGCTCGGGCGACACCACCAGGTCGGCCCCGACCCCGCCGGCCTGGAAGCGGAAACGGCCCAGCGTCTCGACGTTCTGGGCGAAGCCGCCCACCACCGCGTTCATCTGGGCGAGGGCGAGTCGAATGACGGGCACGTGGTGAGCCTACCGGCGCATGGTCCTAACTCCCCGGGGAATGATTCACACGCGGTTAACAGAAGGGGGCGAATTTCGCGACCTCGTCCGCCAGACTGGTAGTGATCGCGAAGAGCGCGATGACATGTCTAAGGAGCAATCGTGTCGTATCAGGCTGAGTACATCTGGATTGACGGAACGGAGCCGACCCGAGAGTTGCGTAGCAAGACCAAGATCGTCGCCGACGGACAGAAGCCGCCGGTGTGGGGCTTCGACGGCTCCAGCACCAACCAGGCGACCGGCAAGCTGTCGGACTGCGTCTTGCACCCGGTCTTCACGTGCGCGAACCCGCTGCGCGGACCCAAGGACGTGCTCGTGATGTGCGAAGTGCAGAACGCGGACTTCACGCCGCACGCGACCAACGAGCGAGCCGCGACGGCCGAGGTCGCCAAGAAGTACGCCAGCTTCGAGCCGAGGTTCGGCATCGAGCAGGAGTACACCTTCTTCCAGAACGGCCGGCCCTACGGTTGGCCCGAGGAGGGCTTCCCCGCTCCCCAAGGCCCCTACTACTGCGGCGTGGGCGGAGCGAAGATGCCCGGGCGCGACATCGTCGAGGCCCACACGCTCGCCTGCATGCGCGCCGGCCTCGGCATCGAGGGGACCAACGCCGAGGTGATGATGGGCCAGTGGGAGTTCCAGGTCGGGATCCTCGATCCCCTCGCCATCGGCGACCAGCTGTGGACCGCCCGTTGGCTCCTAAAGCGCATCGCCGAGGAGTTCGACGTCGACGTCAGC
>Ga0187847_10004182_pt1 | contig 10703 bp, 5 predicted proteins | sample June2016WEW_4_10_FD_132458 | JGI IMG/M metagenome (GOLD analysis project Ga0187847, IMG submission 132458) | Peatland microbial communities from SPRUCE experiment site at the Marcell Experimental Forest, Minnesota, USA - June2016WEW_4_10 | ecosystem: Environmental > Terrestrial > Soil > Wetlands...
CTACACTTATCAGGGTTCCTCGCAGCCACTGGGCAACGAAAGCTTCGATATCGGGAGCTTCCAGGATTCGGATGGAACCGCGTACCTGCTTAGCGCGAACTACGACAACGGGATCATCGTCTATAAGATGGCCTCCGACTATTTATCTCCAGTCAGCATCGTTGACGGCGTGTCGACATGGGGCGACAGAGAGGCTCCCGCAATGTTCAAGGTCAACGGAACCTACTTTCTCATATGCTCCCATGAAACCGGTTGGAGTTCGAATGACGATCAGTATTCCTATGCGACGTCCATAAGCGGACCCTGGTCTGCACTGGCGGATATCGCCACCGCGGGTACAAACACATGGGACTCGCAATCGACTTATGTCCTGCCGGTGACCGGCTCCAGCGGCACTACCTATATCTATATGGGGGATCGCTGGATCTCAGGCCAGATCGACCAATCACCCTACATCTGGCTGCCGCTGAGCATCTCCGGCAACACGCTCTCCCTTCCCTGGGTCAACAAGTGGACGCTGAATGTTTCCGCCGGCACATGGACGAACTCCTCCTATAACTCACTTCAAACCGGTTCTAACCATGAACTTGTGAACCTGAACTCGGGATTGTGCCTGAGCGCAGTGAGCGCAACCGAGGGAACAGTCGCACAGGGGGTTACCTGCAATGCCAGCACGCTTCAGGAGTGGGATATCACGACCCAAGGCAGCGGCTATTATGTAACCAACCAAGACAGCGGCTACGTTGCGGAAGATGAAGGCAACTCAAAGTCCGCCGGCAGCCCGATCGATACCTGGCCTAAGAATGGCGGCACCAACCAGGAATGGACCTTCACAAGCGCTGGATCGGGAAATTACACCGTCAAGAACGTGTATAGCGGTTTGTGTCTCGGAGTCAAAAGCGCCGCAATCACTTCCGGTTCACCGATCGATGAAGGCACCTGCGATGGCGACATCAATCAACAATGGTATCAACGATAGGCGGAGCCGCTGATCCTTAACGTGGTGAGCGGTCAGCCCAGATTTCAGAGCCTTCGTTCATCCCAATAACGGCTGCCCAGATCCGGACTATCCGGCCTGGGCAGCCCATGAAACTCAATCCTTGAAATGCGTTATCTACTTATCGTAAGTTCATACCACGTGGTAATCGACCCTCCGAGCGGGATCTGCCAGGCGTTGCCCATCCGCGTAGCCGCAACCGGCGTGCCTAACGGCTGGCCTACGCCATCGATCGCCTGCAGTTGAACTGCGCGCGCGGCTTCGAGATGCTTCAACACCAGCATGCCCCGCACCGGGTCAATCAACGTTGGCGATTCGCCCCAGTTGGTCACATCGGTGCCTGCGGAGTTCCAGCGCTGCCCGGTATTTTCGACTCGCCCGCCAGCGACCAGTAGCAGTTTCGCGGAGCGAGAAATTGGCTGCCCGTCGAGCGAGCTGAGTTGAATCGCGCAAAATGTGTTCTCGATTTGGGCCCCGAGATTGCTGTCGGCATTGCTGTCCGCCGCCGCCCGTACAAAACCAATCAGTGCCTGCGTGCGCGGTGAATCCACGGTTACCAGCCCGGTGTCGGGTCCGGAGTGGCGCCACGTTAATTGTCCGGTATCGGAGCGAATTGGATTCGGCGCCACGCCCTGCGCGAAAGTCTTGGTCGCCGGTCCGTCGAATGACAAAATACGCATTTCATCTTCGAGCGCAAGCTCTAAAGGAAATCTGGGCGTGAAGTATGGCCGCTCCGTGCCCGGCAGCAGCATACTGTCGTAAACCTGCTGCGCCGTATAGGCGCGATCCACTGTCTGCTTTGCCTGCCCTACGTCCCCGCGCAGAAATAGCAATGCGCCTGCGGCAAGCTCGGGCATTTTTACCGGATCCAGCGAAATGTCGAAGGGATCTCCGATATACGGCTTCCACGCCGGATCCTCTTTGGGCTCGAAGGTATACCACAAGATTGCGTCCCAATCCTGCATGGCTCCTTACGCCGCCAGGATGGGGATGCCCTCAGCTGCGTAGTCATTGGGAAACGGCTCGTTTACCTCGCTCACCGTGTAAGGCTTGCCGGCAATCGCTGAGCGGGAAAGCTCTACCACCGTGGAATTGAGCGGATCGTCGACCATCGGTGATTTGCGCACGTACATCTCGGGGTGCTCCCAGTACGTGTGTCCATCGATCGCATCCATACCGCTTGCTGCCATCAGAATCGGGTAGCCGCTGCCGGAGTGGCTGTGATCGGCAGTCGCAATCACCAGCGACTTCGATCCCAGCGTGTGCTGCAAGTAATCTTTCATGCCGGCAAAATAATCCCGCTGCGTGTCGTTATAAAACTCGGCCTCCGAGTAGAAGCGCTCCGGCGGCGCGCTGGCGGCCTGTCCTCGCCAGAACATCAGCGGCACGTCGGTCTGCTCTCCAGTCACCCCGGCCATTTGGCGCAGCGCGGCAATCTGCTGCGGTGTGCGGTGCGCGGCCAGCCACTGGTTGTACATGGCGGTTAATTCCTTCCCGTAAAACGGCGAAGGCGGCCGGTATCCGATATTCAGCGCATTCTCATTGTTAATTTCCACCAGCGCCACGGCGGGGTCATGCGTGTACGCGAGCCCAGTGTAGGGGTTGCGATGTTCGAGCAACTGCCGCGCGTATTCCTTCTCGAGCTCGATCATGCGCCGGTCGAAGATAGACGTTCCTTTCGCGCCTTCGCGGAGCAGAGTAGCATCCTCAACGCCGTCACCGGCTTTGAACGGACGTCCCACCAGAAGGTTGAAGTCGATATAGATCCCGCGCTTTTCTAGTTGCGCAATAAAAAAATCTTCGCGGTCGAGCTGATCCGCATCCAGGCTGCGCGTATCGAGCCGGCCAGCCGCGATCAGTCCGCGCGGCGCTTCGAGATCGAGAAACTGGAAGCGCACACAGTTCACGCCAAAGCGCGCCAGCGTAGCCGCCCACAACAGCGCATCGGCTTTCGAAGGAATCTGCCGCGATCCCTTGCTCCAGTCGGTAATATTGACGCCCCACAGGCGGATGCGCCCGCCGTCGCCCGTGGCCAGGTGGCCGTTCAACACTTGAATAAAGCCGTGCTTGCCCGCCGGCGCATCGAGAAGAAACGAGACGTCCACCGGCGAATGCGATTCCATCGCCCGCCGGTGATCGAGCGTGAAAGGAGCCATTCTGGCCGCGGTTTGCGCATAAGCGGAACTGGATAGAAAAACCAGAGCGGAGGCAATCGTTTGAACCAGACAGAGGCGCACAAAAATCCTTTCGGAGAGACGAACGGGATCGCTCCCGCTCTTCCAACTGCAAGCCGTTGCCACTATATGCCATCGGAGCTGGCCGAGAATCCGACGAAAGTCGGATTTCAGGCCCGGTCGACCATGTTCGAATGCAAGGCAAAGCGATGCCCGGCGCCGCGCGCTGTCTAAGAACCAAAGCTGCGTTCATAGCTGGGTGCATCACGTCATGGGAGACCTCTAAATGGCAGACAAAATCGATTGGGCAATGCCGCATCTTACCCGCCGCGAATTGTTGGCGCAGGCTGCCTGCGGCGCCGCGGCCCTCTCCGCAGCTCCATATCTGAGAGCCCTTGAGGTTCCGCAGACTGTGGCTGCTCCTTCGCCGCGCATCACGGAGAGCTTCGACTTCGGCTGGAAATTCGCGAAAGGCGATGTACCGGGCGCGGAGCAAACCGGCTTCGGCGACTCCGGCTGGCGCGCGCTCGATCTCCCGCACGACTGGAGCATCGAAGGTCCTGTCGATGAGCACGCGCCCTCCGGCGGACCTGGCGGCTATATGCCCACCGGCGTCGGGTGGTACAGAAAAACATTCTCTGTTCCGGAATCGTATCGCGGCAAAGTCGTCACGCTCGAGTTCGACGGCGTTTACCAGAACAGCGATGTCTGGATCAACGGCCATCACCTTGGCCGTCGCCCCTACGGATATGTTCCTTTCGTCTACGAACTGACGGAGCACCTGGAATTCGGCGCGCCCAATGTTGTGGCCGTGCGCGTCGACAACTCCAACCAGACCAACTGCCGTTGGTATTCCGGCTCCGGCATCTACCGGCACACCTGGCTGCACGTCCTCGATTCCATTCACGTGGCGCAGTGGGGAACCTTTGTCACCTGCCCGCGTATTCAGGCCAACTCCGCCACCGTTGAGATCAGAACCACCACAGCCAACTCCTCCCGAGCGCTGGCGCAATGCAGGCTTTCGACTTCCATCCTCGATGCCAGCGGCGTCACGGTTGCAACTCTGGAGACGCCGCAAACCATCGCCGCCGCTGACAGCACTGAGTTCATCCAGCAGCTTACCGTTCCTGCTCCCAAGCTGTGGTCGCCCGACCAACCGTATCTATATATGGTGCGCAGCACGCTGCGCAATGCAAAAGACGTAGTGGATGTCTATGACACACCCTTCGGCGTACGCGAGGCAGTCTTCGACGCGCAGCGCGGCTTCCTGCTCAACGGCGAGCACATCAAACTCAACGGCGTGTGTATTCACCATGAGGCCGGCAGCGTGGGCGCCGCAGTTCCGCCGCGCGTTTGGGAGCGACGCTTGCAAATTCTCAAAGAGATGGGGTGCAATGCTATCCGCACCAGCCACAATCCAGTGGCATCGGAGTTTCTCGACCTCTGCGACCGCATGGGATTGCTGGTGATGGCTGAAGCATTCGACGAGTGGAAGGTTCCCAAGGGGCAGATTCGCAACGGCTACAGTATTTACTTCGACGAATGGCACGAGCGCGATCTTATCAATTTCCTCCATCGCGATCGCAATCGTCCTTCGATCGTTTTGTGGAGCGCAGGCAACGAGATCGGCGACCAGTCTACTCCCGAGGGCGCAGAGACCCTGCGCGAGTTGCTCGGCATCTTTCATCGCGAAGATCCCACGCGTCCCGTCACGGCCGCCTGCGACCGAATTGCCTCCGAGCCACCCTCCAACACCGTGAGACCCGAATTTCTCGCCGAACTCGATATCATCGGCTATAACTACGCGGATCGCTGGCGCGACCGCGCCGAAAAATATTACAGCATCGATCATGCGGCCTTTCCCGACAGGCGCGTCATCGGCACAGAGAGCGGCGCAATAAGCAGCATTCGTGGCGATTATCGCAGACTGTTTCCCGTCAATCGCGACCCCGGAGCATCCAGATTCCTGTATGAGCAGAACCGCGACATCGACGTCGAGCAGCTTTGGCAGTTCGTCCGTACCTACGATTACGTGATCGGCGATTTCATGTGGACAGGCATCGATTACCTCGGCGAGTCCTTCTGGCCGATGAGAATCTCGCCGGCTGGCGTGCTCGACACCTGCGGCTTCAGGAAAGACGGCTTCTATTTTTACCAGAGCCAGTGGACGCGCGAGCCCATGCTTCATCTCTTTCCGCATTGGAACTGGCAAGATAGGGAGGGCGAGATCGTTCCTGTTACCTGCTACACCAACTGCGACACAGTGGAGCTGTTTCTAAATGGAAAATCCTTCGGCGTAAAGGGCTATGAATTTCCCCGCCAAGGGATGGAAGGCACTTACGGTAACTATCCGCCGCGCGCGCGGGCGCTGCGGACCACAGCGGACCTGCACTTGTCGTGGGACGTGCCCTACGCGCCGGGCGTCCTCAAAGCTGTGGGGGCAAAAGATGGGCAGGTCGTTTCCACAGTTGAATTGGCCACTGCCGGCACTCCCGCAGCCATCGCGCTTTCCGCCGATCGGCTCAGCATCGCGGCCGATCGCCGCGACGTGGCGCACATTGCCGTTGAGATTCACGATGCCAAGGGACAACTCGTGCCCATCGCCATGAACGAGATTGCATTTACCGTGGAAGGCAATGGAAAACTCATCGGCGTGGATAGCGGCGACCCGTTCAGCCAGGAAGACTACAAAGCTAATCGCCGCCGCGCATTCAACGGACTGTGCCTGGCCATCGTGCAATCCACGGCCACTGCCGGACAGGTAAGAATCACGGCGGCTTCGCCCGGCCTGACCCCAGCAACCGTCGCCATCGAAACAACAGCCTGACGCGCATCGCACTCACTGCTGTGCTTCGGCGGGTACATCGTCGTCCGGCTCAGGTTTGCGATTCATCTCCCGGTACAACTGCGCCACTCGATCCTTGGCCGCGCGAATCTCCTGAAATAGCTTCATCTGCTTCTTTGCTTCGTCGCTTAAATGAAGCGCCTCGCAAACTCGCGCCAGCCGGTAATGCGCCGAGGCATTCATGGGATCCGCAGCGACGGCCATGCGCAGGTATCTGAGCGCCTCATCGGGTTTGTCCCGTTCGGCGAGAGCTTTGCCCAGGCCCAGTTGCGCTTCGCCATTGCCGGGATCCATCTCATACGCGCGCCGGTAGTGCGCCAGCGCTTCATCGAACTTTCCCTGGAGCGCGGCGATGCGGCCATAGGTACATTCAATCTGCGGGGTATCGCCCTCGCTTTTCACCGCGGCATCGAGCTCGGCAATGGCCTGGGCTTGCCCAGCAGCTTCGTTCGAACCCTCCAGGATCGCTTCCGCCAGCTCGAAATGCATTCCCGGCAGCCGCGGATCTGCAGCCAGCGCCTTGCGGTAGTGCTCGATGGCGCCATTCAAATCGCCGCCATTGATCAGGCGCTCGGCAATCAACTGCTGCATCCGCGCCGAATCCGGGGCCAGCAGCGCCAGTTTGTTCATGGTGTCGTCGGCCATCTCGGAGTAGATCCGCTGCGCAAAAAACAGCAGGTCGGCATTATCCGGCTGCAGCTCCACAAGCTCGTGCACCACCGGCAGCGTATGGTCCAGGTCGCCATTCTGGTAGTAAAGATCGGCTAGCTCCACGCCCACCTGCACCCGCATTTTGGGATCTTTGAGCTTGGCGAATGCGCTTTCGAGATCGGCTCGTGCGTGCGGCTCGCCCATGCGTTTCTCGCAGATGGCGATCAATCCCTGCGCATTCACCAGTGTGGGCGAGGCAGCCAGCGCGCTGTGTAAATCGCGCATCGCGGCGGGACAGTCGCCATGCAAAAACGCAATCGCCCCCAGGTTGGCGTGCGCCTCGACATTCGCGGGATCGATCTTTAACGCGGCGCGGAACTGCTCAGCCGCGGCCGCCTGGTCGTTGGCCTTCAGCGCCGCTTGGCCTCGCTCCAAATCCCCTGCCAGCTCGCTCCGCGCTGACCGTGTCTGCGCAACCGCAAAAGGCGGAATTGCGAACGTAAGGAAGAGCGGAAGTGACACGAGCATCGGAGACACGGTCCCTGATTCGCGGCGACTGCGCATAAGGTAGGCCTTCTGGACAAATTGTAAAGCGCATTTCGAAACCCTGCCCGCATGCACAACAAACCGGGATTCCGGCCTGCCGGAATCCCGGTCCGTGTGTCGGACAGCTTTTTTGCCAGCGCTAGAAAGTAAGTCGCCCTCCTAATTGGATGTCCCGGTTGCCGTTGGTGGCGGTGATTACTCCTCCCCCGACAACACCCGTTCCGGTGGCGGCGCTCGGGTTTTGGAAGTTGGGGTGGTTAAAGAAGTTGAACGAATCAGCCCTGATCTCGAATTTCATCCCCTCCATCAATAAGAACGTCTTGCCCATGCTGAGATCGAGATCGCGCCAGTTGGGGCCGGTCAGGGTGTTTCGCCGAATGTTGCCGAAGGTTCCGGGGGTTGGCGTGGCAAATGCGGCGGGATTGAACCATTCATTGACGGATGGATGGGGAACCGACGCGCTCGCCACCTGGTTTGGCAACCACTCGAATCCGCAATAGCATTGAAGCGCTTCCGATTGGCTCAAATCCGAGCCATTGCTCGATGTCGTGGGGGTGAATGGAATGCCGCCATGGATCTGGTAGACGCCCGTTGCGCGCCAGCCGCCCAGAACTTCATCCATGACCCCGTGCAAGGCGAACTGTTTCCCGATCCCAAACGGAAGCTCGTAGCTTGCGGACCCGTTGATTGTGTTTCTCACATCGAGTTGAGACAAGCCGTAGTTCGCCCTGATGTCATAGGCGTTCTGCCATAGATCGATGCCTTGTGCGTGGCCTGAGCTTGTGCCCGTATCCATAGTCTTGGACCAAGCATAGTTGAAGACGATGTACAGGCCATGCGACGCGCGCTTTTCAGCCCGCAGTTGCAGCGCGTTGTAGTTTGAGTAGCCATCCCACAGATGACTCTCAAGCGTGCAGAACAGCGGGTTCGGTTGCGCTGAAGTGGCGCAATAGCTGTTTGGGTTTTTAGACAGATTACCCTCCATGACCTGGTCGGTGTCCCGCTCAAAGTTCAGATGCGTACCCTTGGTATAGACGTAGCTGGCATCCACAAGCATTTGGAACGGCAGCTCATGCTGCACCGACAAGAGAGATTCCTGGTAATAAGTGGCCGGCCTGTGTGCCGGATAATACGCCACCTGGTCGTAGTTATACTGTGAGTCGGTCAGGGTGGCGAGCGTCGGAGTTACAACAGTGCCAGCGGGCGGGCCTGTCTGCAGCTGAAATGCATCCTTGTGGTACCCGTAATATCCTGACGGGTTAAACCCAAATCCCATGCCGCCTTCAAAGTCGCTCAATTCGCCCGACCAGGGAACGTCCGTGATGCCATAGCTGGCGCGAAACGCCCATTTTTCAATCGGCGACCAGGAGAAGCCAACTCGCGGAGCCCACTCGTTCGTGCCGTCGTAAAGGTCGTTCCTTCCGTGTTGGCCTCCATAGGTGATGGCGCCCAGTGCGCCGTTTGCGTACTGGCCGGTGTTGACCAACGTTGGGTCGTAGCTGCCCCAACGGTTGTGGACCTCGCTCCATCCTCCTTGATACTGATAGCGCAAGCCGATGTTTACGGTCAGGTGGGGCAACACTTTGTAGTCATCCTGAGCGAAAGTTCCTAGCATCCAACTCCGCGCCCCTGTCTCCGCGTAGTCGGTCACGCCAAAGCTGTAGGTATCGCCCAGCAGGAAGTCGGCATAAGGCACATTGGTTGACGATCCATCGAATACAAAGCTGCCGGAGGTCACATCTCCCCAGTTGGTATAGTTCTGGTAGCTCTTGTCGAACTCGCCGCCCATCTTTATCGTGTGCTTGCCCTTGATCAAGGTAAAGATATCCGATTCGACAAGCGAACCGTCGGCCAAATCCGCGTGGACGCCGCCATTAATTCCAATTCCGCCAATACCTCCTCCACTATTGACCGTGATCGTAGGAAAGATATTTCCCGGAGAATTCGTCCCGTACGCGGGCTCGAGGCCGATCGTGGTTGGATACCCCTTGCCATAAGTTCCGGGAATGTACTTATCAACTTCGCGAACATTGCCTATGCGGGCCTCGTTAATTTTCGTCGGGCTGATGGTCCACACGTCCGTTATTTGTGCATCTTGGTTGTAGTTGTTCCCCACCGTGCAATCGAAGCCCAACGAGCAGAACGCATCCACGTTGTAGGTCAGCGGGCTGATGGGGAAGTACATGTAGTAGCCGGATATGCGATGGCTCTGGTTGGGGGTATAGTCCACCTTGCCGACGTACCAGGTGGAGGTGGTCGGAGTGCTTTGAACAGCGCGATAGTTGTTCAGATACCCGGGCAGGTTAGGCGCCGGGAAATACTTCTGAATACTTGCCGCGACTTTGTCGAACGTCGACGTAATGCAATTGCCCGCAAATGGATTTCCGGTGTTGGGATTGGTCACAGGCCCTGGGAAGCAGCCGGCTTCCATGTTGGTCGTCCCAAACTGCGTGCTGCTGGCGGCGGTGGTTGGCACAGTCGTGGTGTAGACGCCCGAGGAAGTGTTAGGGTTCCTCTGATAGGTAAAAAAGAAAAACAACTTGTTCTTGATGATCGGGCCGCCGATGCTGCCACCGAACTCGTTCCAGTGCAGGGGCGCGACCGAAGCGTTTGCGCCGGAGTCGAAATAGGGCAGGGCGTTGTAGTCGTTATTCTGGTTGAATTCAAATAGCGAACCATGAAACCTGTTGGTGCCGCTCTTAAGGAGTACATTGAACGTTGCCACGCCGTTGCCGTACTGCGCGCCAAAATTGCTGGTCTGAACGTTCACCTCACCGATAGCATCGGTTGGAGGATAGTTGTCGCTGGCATTTACGTCTCTGGGCTGCTGGGCAGTGGATCCTTCGATAAGAAAGCTACCCGAGTAAGCCTGGGTACCATTCACTCCAATTCCCTGGCCCGATGCATCCTGACCGCCGCCGCCGTTGACTCCGGGTAGTTCGTTGGTCAGTTCGTTGTACCAGACGCCGCCTACGATTGGTGCGTTCACAACCGCCTGTGTATTGAAATCCTCGTGCTGCGAGGAGTCCTCCGTCTGGAGTTGCGGAGCATCGGCGGTGACCACTACCTGCAGCGAAGTTTGGCCCACCTGCAGCGACGCGTCGATGGCGATGGTGCCGATCTGCAGCACGACGCCATTGCGAACTTCATTGCGGAAACCGGTCTTGCTGAAAGTGATGGAATAGGGTCCGGTGGGCAGTGAAGGCACATCGTAAATGCCCACATCGTTGGTTTGGGTTTTGGTTGAGACTCCGGTCGCGGTATCCAGCAGGGTCACGCTGGCCCCGGGAACCACTGCTCCCGAAGCGTCGGTAACCTGCCCTTTGATCTCTCCTGAATTCGAGTTCTGTCCGAAAGCGCTTAGCGCTCCAGACACTACTACGATCGACGCCAGTGCGGCGATCCTTGTGATTTTATTGGTTTTCACTTACACGTCACCTCCAAAGGAAGATTGAAAAGGGGAAGATCGAACTCGCCGAAAAGCCTATGC
>Ga0187847_10004183_pt1 | contig 10703 bp, 8 predicted proteins | sample June2016WEW_4_10_FD_132458 | JGI IMG/M metagenome (GOLD analysis project Ga0187847, IMG submission 132458) | Peatland microbial communities from SPRUCE experiment site at the Marcell Experimental Forest, Minnesota, USA - June2016WEW_4_10 | ecosystem: Environmental > Terrestrial > Soil > Wetlands...
AACATCCGTCCAGCCACACTGTTGCCAGTTTAAGTTTGCTCATTGCGCTTCCCTCATGAGGTTCAGGTAAGGCAGAAAATCCGGATACTTGGGGTGATCGGAGCCAATCTTGCTCTTGTCGAACAGGGCTCCCGTGGGGCAGACCTGCACGCACTTGCCGCAGCGTGTGCAAGCCGAACTTCCCCAGGGTTCTTTGAGATCGGAGATGATAATCGAATCGATGCCGCGGCCCATCACATCCCAGATGTGCGCGCCTTCAATCTCCGCGCAGACCCGCACGCAGCGTGTGCAAAGAATGCAGCGGTTATGATCGAGGGTGAAACGTTCGTGCGAGGCATCGACGGCCAGAGAGGGGTTGCGATAGGGCAGGCTGATATGGGTCAGGCCCTGATCCTTGGCCAGCGTTTGCAACTCGCAGTGGCCATTCGAGACGCAAACCGCGCAGATATGGTTGCGCTCAGCAAACAGCAGTTCGAGAATGTTGCGGCGATACTTCCGCAGCCGTTCCGTGTCGGTCGAGACTTCCATGCCCTCGAAGATGGTGGCCACGCAGGCTGGCAACAGCTTGTTGTTGCCCTTGATCTCGACCAGGCAAAGCCGGCACGCGCCCACGTCGCTCAGCCCATCCAGGTGACAGAGCGTGGGAATTTCGATCTCGTTCTCCCGTGCCACCTCCAGAATGGTCTGGCCTCTGCGGCCGCTGACTGCCTTCTCATTGATCGTTAGTGTTTTTACTTCGACGGCGTCACTCATGCCGAAACCTCCACGGGAACTTTCAGGTTGCACACGCCGGCCGGACAGCGCTTGTGCACAATGTGCTCAATGTACTCGCTTCGGAAATACTTCAGCGTGCTCAGCACCGGGTTTGGCGCCGTTTGGCCCAGGCCGCAAAGGCTGGTGTTTTTGACCGTGTCGCACAACTCCATCAGCAGATTCAGATCGTCCATGGTACCCAGGCCTTCACAAATGCGTGTCAGCAAGGTGTACATCTGCGCCGTGCCTGCGCGGCAGGGAATGCATTTGCCGCAGGATTCGGTCATGCAGAACTCGATGAAGAACTTCGCCACATTGACCATGCAGGAGGTATCGTCCATGACGATCATGCCGCCCGAGCCCATGATCGAGCCGACTCGGATGAGTGCGTCGTAGCTGACCCCGATGTCCAGCATCTCCGCCGGCAGGCAGCCGCCAGAAGGACCGCCGGTCTGCACCGCTTTGAATGTGTGTCCGTCTGGCACGCCGCCGCCGATCACTTCGATAATCTCGCGCAGCTTGATGCCCATCGGCACTTCTACCAGGCCAGTGTTGGTTATCTTGCCGGTCAGTGCAAAGACCTTGGTGCCCTTGCTTCTGTCTGATCCCATGCCGGCAAACCAACGGCCGCCCTTGCGAATGATGGGCGCAATATTAGCAAAGGTCTCTACGTTATTGATCAGTGTTGGCTTGCCCCAGATGCCGCTGACTGCCGGGTAAGGAGGCCGTGGTTTGGGCGTGCCGCGCCGCCCCTCGATTGAGGAGATCAGCGCCGTCTCCTCGCCGCAGACAAAGGCCCCTGCGCCCAGGCGAATCTCCACATCAAAGCTGAAAGCCGTGTTGCCGATGTTATTGCCGAGCAGGCCGCGGCGCCGCGCGTCACGCAGGCAAGCCGTCAGACGGCTTACCGCCAGAGGATATTCGGCGCGGACATAGACATAGCCCTTGCTTGCGCCCACGGCATAGGCCGCGATAGCCATGCCCTCGACCACCCGCTGCGGATCGCTCTCGAGAACGCTGCGGTCCATGAATGCGCCCGGATCGCCCTCGTCGCCGTTGCAGATGATGTACTTTACGTCTCCGGTGGCCTTGGCAACCGTGCTCCACTTCAAACCGGTGGGATAGCCGCCGCCGCCGCGCCCTCTGAGGCCGCTTTCGGTGATCTGCCGGATTACGCCGTGGGGTGTCATATCATTCAGCGCCGTCAGCAGTGCCCGGTAGCCGTCGCGAGCAATGTAGTCGTCAATCTTTTCCGGGTCGATATGGCCTGAGTTCTCCAGAACCACATGAACCTGCTGGTCGAAGTGTTCGCGCAATTCGCATTGCAGCTCCTGGATGGGATTTCCTCCCAGGCTCGCCGTTACGGCTTCCGCATGGCTTGCATCCAAATGCTGATAAAGAATCTCTTCCGGGTCCACCAGCACCAGCGGTCCAGCGGCGCACAGTCCCATGCAACCAGTGCGGCGCACCAGAGCATTCTTGCCTTGTGCCTGGACCGCGGTCGTCAGGGCGTCCTTCAACTGGTCCGAGTGCTGGCTAAGGCATCCAGTCCCCATGCAGACATTGATTTCGTAATCGAATTTCGCGTTTTCCACGCGCACAGATTCGGCGATTTGATCCAGTTCCTCGATGGTCATTCCACTGCCCACCTTTCCAGTTGCTCCAATATCTGCTCGCTGGTTATTTGGCCCACCATCGCTCCGTCGGTCAACACCACTGGCGCGCGGCCGCAGGCGCCCACGCAACGGGCTGTCATCAAGCTGATCTGGCCGTCCTTGGTAGTCTGGCCCTGGGAAACACCGAGGTGCTTTTCAGCAGCGGCAACCAGCTTGTCGGTGCCTTTGATGTAGCAAGCTGTTCCGGTGCAGATGGTCATGGTGTGCTTGCCGGGCGGCTTGAGGCTGAAGTAGTGATAAAACGTCACCACCCCATAGGCCTGGCTCAAGGGCACACGCAGGGATTGGGCCACAAAGCGGATCGCATCGTCGTCCAGATAGCCGAACGCAGATTGCACGGTATGAAGCGTTTCAATCAGCGCGTGACGCGCAAAACCATTCTTGCGCATGGTGCCGTTCACGATCTTCCAGCGTTTATCGTCGCTGGGCAGCGGCGGTGGTGTGAATGCAGGCACAAATCCTCCCTACAAGGAGTGAGGCGAATGACGATTGCGCCGCCGCGCTCGCTCCCATATCTGATCTTTCTTATACGATCCGGGGCTTCTACCTCTTCGTGACCACGGTCACGAGGAGTGATAACCTACACAATCCGGAGGAGCAAGCGGAAATTGTCCCGGACTGGAAATGCAATTTCTGTTTTTCTATCCCAGTGGTGGCAGATGATCTGAAATCCCGAACAAAAAGATGACACCGATGATGCAACTATACGCGGCGCCGGTCCATGCAATGGCGTGGTAAAGGCGTGGATGATGGTGGCCGCTGGCGCGGAAGGCTCCGCCCATAGTCGCGGTCATCAGAGCATTCATGGCCACCAGGCCAACCGAGAAGGCTGCCAGTCCCATCATGCCGCGAGAAGTTCCGCCAAGATTGGCGGTGAGGAAAAACAGCGCCAACTGACTCGGAGTCTCGGCGCCCACACCGTGCAAAATTCCAATAACGAAGACAGACTTTCCGTTATACATCCACTGAAAACGCTCAGGTTGTGCGGCTTGAGGGTTCCAACATCGGCGCACCTTCCACGCCAGCCACAGCACCCCGTTGATGGCGATGGCCAATCGGCTTTCGATGCGGCCATGCGCGTGGCCATGTGCGTCCTTGCGCAGAATCCCCGCCACCACCCCAATACCCAGCACGATCAGAGTGAGCCCGATCAGTCGCTCTGTCCAATGGTCCAGACCTTCGGGAAGGCCCATGTGCAACTCCAGCACTGCAATCCCCAGCGCGGCCACCGTGAAGGCGTGCCCCAGGGCATACGTCATGCCCAGCCGCAATCCGCTTCGCCAATTGCGCTGTACAGCTGTAATGTCCGAGATGGCGGCCAGATGGTCGTAATCAAAACCGTGGCGCAACCCCAGCAGCAGGCAGGAGCCGAGCGCGGCATCGAGTTTCCAGTCGCCGAAAATTGGACTCACATCGCCCAGTATAGTCGAGAATCGGCCCAATAGGCTCTGGGAATGCAGCCGCGCGCCAGGATTGCAGCCGCCTTCGCTCACTTCGCCGGTTGAACCTGAATCTGGTAATCCCGATAGTCGATGGTCACGACGGTCTGGCCAAGAAGAAAGCTACCTGTTACGGCATGCGCATGGGTGGCCATCGCAAAGCCGCTCATGCTGGCGTATTGGCGCATCACCTGTGCGGGTCCAACAAACACCGAGGGACTTTGCGTTGCGGTTCCTTCCAGGCGCACAATCGATCCGTCCTTAGTGTCTACCCAGATGGTTCCTTCGATCATATTCGTCGCTTTGCGCTTCGGTGTGATAGCCACGGCCCAGCAATCTCGTCCATCCTGCCTCTGCACACCACCGGGCTGGACCGTCATTTCATAGTTGGCGGAAGTAAACCACGAATGCTCCCGGTTGCCGGGCAAATTGATTTCCTTCTCACTGTCGAGCAGCGGGCGTAGCACATGTGTCCGAATAAACCCGGAGCCAGATTCGGAAAGAATGGTGTAACTCTTGCCGGATTCCTTCCGATAGAGAGTCTTGACCGTCATCTCAGCCGCCGGATGTGTTTCATCGTTACCCCGATACACGGCGTAGTGCTCGGTAACAGTGTATTGCGCAACCTGGTCGACTCGGGCTTTGACTGCGGCATCAATTTGCGCAATAACCGATGCAGAGTCCGGCTGCTGGCCTCGAACAGTGGCCGCCCCCAGGCTTGCAAAAAGAATCGCTGCCGCAATGATTTGTTCTGCTCTAACTCCCCGGAGATTCATTCTGTTCAATCCCTGTCTTCACTACTCTTTCCAGATTAAGCCTTTCGCGTCAACCGGTCGCCGGGACCAATGCGCTATGCTGGTCTCCGGTGCGAGGCCTTCTGTTGACTTACAAAACCCAACCAAAACGTCAAGAAGTGCTGATCCGCGGCGTGGTGCAAGGCGTGGGCTTTCGTCCGTTCGTTTACCGGCTTGCTTTGGAAGAGGGCCTGGCAGGGTTTGTCGGCAACGATACCGATGGAGTGAAGATTGAGATCGAAGGCCCCGAGGAGCGTGTAAAAGCGTTCCTCGCTCGCTTGCAGTCGCAGACCCCAACCCTAGCTCGAATTGACTCCATCGCCGTAAGTGAGATGGCCGCAACCGGCGAGACTGGATTCAAAATTGTCAGCAGTGAAGTCGTCGGTCGAGTGAGCACCGGAATTCCAGCGGACGCAGCAACCTGCATCGATTGCGTGCGAGAGTTGCTCGATCCGGCAGACCGCCGCTACCGTTATCCATTCCTGAACTGCACCAATTGCGGCCCGCGCTTCACTATCACCCGCCGCATTCCCTACGACCGGCCGCAGACCTCCATGGCCAAGTTTCCCATGTGCCCCGCCTGCCAACAGGAGTATGACGACCCCTTGAACCGCCGCTTCCACGCGCAGCCCAATGCGTGTTGGGACTGCGGGCCGCGTGTCTGGATGGTAGGAGCCGATGGAGCAAAGATCGCGGCAGACGACGCTGTGGCTGCTTGTGACGCCGTGGCCATGTCTATCGCTCGCCTTGTAGCGGGCGACATCATGGCCATCAAAGGGATCGGCGGCTTTCATCTGAGCGTCGATGCCACCAACCAGGCAGCGGTGATGCGTCTGCGCGAGCGTAAACGTCGCTACGGAAAGCCGCTGGCGGTGATGGTGCGCAATCTCGATGCGGCGTGTGCGCTCTCTGCACTGACCGCCGAAGAAGAGGCGATGCTCTCGACCCCTGCGCGGCCTATCGTGCTGGTGCGCCGGCGCGAGGGCTGCGGCATTGCAGACGGCGTCGCGCCGGGGATTCCTTGGCTCGGCATCTTCCTGCCTTATGCTCCGCTACAACACTTGCTCTTTGCTGATCCTCGCGTGCGCGCTCTAGTCATGACCTCTGCCAACCTCAGCGAAGAGCCGATCGCCATCGACAACGACGAGGCGCTTGCGCGACTCGGAGCCATTGCCGATGCTTTCCTGATGCACGATCGAGAGATCCTGCAACGCTGCGACGACTCCGTAATGGCTGAGGCTGATTCTGCGCCGCAACTGATCAGGAGAGCGCGCGGCTTTGTGCCTCTGGCTGTGCCGCTCCCGTTTGACGCACCGCCGCTTCTGGCTGTTGGTGGACATTTGAAGAGTGTCTTTACGCTGGCACAAGGACGCTCTGCCTATCAGAGCCAGCACCTGGGCGATCTGGAAAACCTGACTGGTCTTGAATTCTTCCGCGAGTCGCTCGACCATCTGATGCACACCTTTGAGATCGAGCCGCAGACCGTTGTACACGACATGCATCCGGGGTATCTGTCCACGTCCTGGGCCAAAGAGTGGGCTGCCGAGCGCAGGCTCCCGCTGATCGCCGTGCAGCATCATCATGCGCACGTGGCAGGCTGCATGGCCGAGCACGGACTCACTGACCAAGTGATCGGCCTCGCGCTCGACGGCACCGGCTACGGAACCGATGGAAAGATTTGGGGCGGGGAAGTGTTGATAGCGCGCTTGCAGGACTTCGAGCGCTTCGCGCATCTTGAGTATGTGCCCATGCCCGGTGGCGAGGCAGCGGTCAAGGAGCCATGGCGCATGGCGTTTGCGGCGTTGCGCGCGGCGGGCTTCGATGTAGAGTCGGCGGCGTCGCTTGCTGGAGCGTCGACCGAAGAAGCGCGAGTGTTAGAGCGCATGATCGAGCGAGGAATCAACACGCCTATGACTTCGAGTCTGGGACGGCTCTTCGACGCTGTGGCCGCCGTCGTTCTGGGCCGTCGCGTCGTGGACTACGAGGCGCAAGCAGCGATTGAGTTGGAAGGACTGGCGATTGACGAGTCGGATCGCTTGAACGACAACGGATTTGTGCCTTCGCTTTGGGCTCATGGGAGTTGCGCCGATGCCCATCATGACGGTTCGTTGATTATCAAAACAAGTGACGTGTGGGAAGCGCTAGTCGACGGTCTACGGCGTGGTTTAAACAAGAAAAAAATCGCGGCACGGTTCCATGTTGGAGTAGCAGAGGGCTTGATATTGGCGGCGGGGAATGCACGCCAGGAGACTGGGATTGGTCAGGTTGTACTAAGCGGCGGCTGCATGGCGAACCGTCGCTTAGCGCGGCTGCTCCGTGAAGGGCTGGAGGAAGAGGGCTTCGAGGTCTTTCAGCACGTACAAGTCAGCCCCGGCGATGGAGGCCTGAGTTATGGCCAGGCCGCTATTGCCGCCGCGATGCTAGGTAACAAAAGCATCGTCAAAAAATGAATGCTACCAATTTTAGGGGGCATCGCACTCCCCGACGAGCACTGCCGAAGTCAAATATCCCATCTCAATCTCTTGCAGATAATAATCTTCACCTGATGCACAATAGCAATGGGTCGAAGTGTGAAGAAGCCTCGCAGACTCCCAAAACGAGGGTCTCCGACGCTGAAATGGTACGCGTGACAGCCCCATGAGAGCCAGAACCTTCTCATGGTCGCTGCATCCACGCCGCAGGGGTACCCCCCTCCCCCTATTTATATTTATTTTTGACCCCTAAAACTTGCAGATATTTATCATCTTTTCCGAACTAATTATTTCGTCAACCGTAAAATCCCATTAGCTTGAGATGTGGACTAACTGCCGAGCTTCTTCGCGTGGTCCCAGAACGGAGATGCGGGGAATGCGTCCGCGCACCATCGCAACCTCGTCGCAGCGATGGAGACGAGGGCAGTTCTGGCAGTCCTTGAAGACTTTGTCCGGTAACTCGGCCTTGTCTTCGACGGTGCGAAAGCCATATTTAAAGAAAAAGTCCGGGATGCGCGTGAACAAGCAGATGGATTGAATGCCGTGTTCTTCGGCCTCTTCCATCAGCGCGGCGAGAATACGTCCGCCTGCGCCTTGGCCTTTAGCAGCCGGCTTGACCACGATGGAACGCACCTCACAGAGATGCGGCCCGTAGAAATGCAGCGCGCCGCAGCCGAGGAAGACGCCGCCATCGGATTCAGCGACGGTGAAGTCGCGAATATTTTCGCAGATCTCGGCGAAAGCGCGCTTGAGCAGCGTGCCGTCTGTCGAGAGCGAGTTTACCAGGTCATAGACGTTGGAGGCATCGCGGAGCAGGGCCTTACGAACCAGCATGTGCGGCCTCCTCATGCTGCTTTAGATTGGGCAAAGTAGCAAGATGCTTCCGCAGGGAAGTTAGGTCCTTGCGCACTCGCTCGCGCGCGGTTCCGCCGATCACGTTATGGCAATCGAGTGTGGCCTCAAGCGTGATTGCCGCGAAGAAATCCTCTTCAAACTCCTCGCCAAACTTGCGGAGTTCGTCGAGAGGGAGTGCGTTCAACTCGACACCTTTCTCGATGGCGAAGCGCACGGCGTGACCTATCTTCTCGTGTGCTGTCCGAAAGGGAACGCCCTTGTGGACGAGATAGGTGGCTGCAGCCATAGCGTTCAAGTAGCCCGATTTCGCAGCCTCGTTCATGCGCTCGCGATTGAACTGGAGAGCGGCGGTGAACCGCGCTGCCAGCGTGAGCATCGGCGGCACAAACTCGACTGAAAATGCCGGCTCCTGGGTCTCCTGCATATCTTTATTGTATGCCAAGGGCAGACCCTTGAGTTGTAGCGTAACGGCCTCAGCGGCGCCGTGAATGCGGCCGACTTTGGCGCGAATCAGCTCGGTGAGGTCGGGATTTTTCTTCTGCGGCATGGCGCTGGAGCCGGTCGAAAAGGCCTCGGGCAGAGTAACAAAGCCGAATTCCGCCGTGGCAAAGAGCGTGATTTCTTCCGCAAAACGGCTCAGATGCAAACCAATAAAGGTCAGAGCCTGAAGATATTCCAGAATAAAATCTCGATCGCTGGTCGCATCTATGGAATTGCTGGTTGGGCCTGCAAAGCCAAGTTCTTTTGCGGCAATGGTGCGATCGAGAGCGAGCGTGGCGCCGGCCACCGCGCCCGAGCCGAGCGGACAATAGTTGAGCCGCTCCTTGCAATCCATGAGCCGGCCAACGTCGCGCATGATCATTGCGACATACGCCAGCAGCCAGTGCGCAACCAGCACTGGCTCGGCCCTCTGCATGTGCGTGTAGCTGGGCATCACTGCATCTTCGGCGGCTTCAGCCTTTTCGACCAGCGCATTGACCCACGCGATAAGCGCCTCCAGAGTGAGCGCAATCTGTTTGCGTACATAGAGGCGCAGATCGGTAGCGATCTGCTCGTTGCGGCTGCGGCCGGTGTGCAGTTTAAGGCCAAGAGGGCCGATGCGATCCACTAATGATAGTTCGACAAAGTGATGAATGTCTTCGGCCGTAGCGTGATCGCGCACCTGCGCCTTGCCTACGTCGGATGAGTGCTCGGCTGCAATCGCGTCGAGCGCCGCGCGCAACTCTGAGGTTTCATCCTTTGTAAGAATCTTCGCCGCGTAGAGAGCCGATGCGTGCGCCTTGCTGGCGGCGATTTCTTCGTCGAGAAGCCGCCAATCGAAGCCGATGGAACGCTGCCATGCTTCAAACTCCGCATCCAGCGGCTCGCGAAAACGGCCGGACCACATCTTTACGGATTGTTGTTCGTTGGACATTACTTTAAGCGTACCTCATGCTTTTCCTTGCCTTATTCCTTTTCAGGGCCGCTGTTGAGCCGGGGCATTTCGCTGCCTTTGCTGAGGGTGAGGAGACCAGCCGCAGCGTAAGTAAGGAGCTTATCGCGAGTGTCTGTAATATCGAGATTACGCATGGTGAGTTGTCCGATGCGGTCGCGCGGGGAGAAGATGGATTCAGTCTTCTCCATACTGAGGCGCTCAGGATGGAAAGTGAGATTGGGCGACTCGGTGTTGAGGATGGAGTAGTCGTTGCCACGGCGCAACTCAAGGGTGACTTCGCCTGTAATGGGTTTGGCGACCCAACGCTGGGCAGATTCGCGGAGCATGATCGCCTGCGAGTCGAACCAACGGCCCTGATAGAGTAGACGACCGAGCTTGCGTCCATTGTCGCGGTACTGCTCGATGGTGTCCTCGTTGTGGATGCCGGTGATGAGGCGCTCGTAGGCGATGAAGAGCAGTGCGAGTCCGGGGGCCTCGTAGATGCCGCGGGATTTGGCTTCAATAATGCGGTTTTCAATCTGATCCGACATGCCGAGGCCGTGGCGGCCGCCGATGCGGTTGGCTTCGAGAAGGAGTGCGACGGGCGAGTCGAATTGCCGACCATTGAGGGCGACGGGCGAGCCCTCTTCAAAACGAATGGTGATTTGTTCGCGCTGGATCTCGACATCGTCCCGCCAGAATGCCGTGCCCATGATGGGGACGACGATCTTGATCGACGAAGAAAGATGCTCCAGGTCTTTTGCTTCATGGGTTGCGCCGAGCAGGTTGGAGTCGGTGGAGTAGGCTTTTTCCGTTGACATCTTATAGGCGAAGCCGGAACACTGCATGAAGGCAGACATCTCGGCCCGGCCGCCTAATTCGTCGATGAAAGCGGCGTCAAGCCAGGGCTTGTAGACCTGGAGGCTGGGATTGACGAGCAGGCCGTAGCGGTAGAAACGCTCGATGTCGTTGCCCTTAAAAGTTGATCCGTCGCCCCAGATGTTTACATCGTCTTCCTTCATTGCGGCCACCAGCATGGTGCCCGTAACTGCGCGGCCGATGGGAGTCGTGTTGAAGTACGCGACGCCGGCGGTAGTGATATGGAAGGCCCCGGCCTGTAGCGCTGCGATACCTTCGCGAACCAGAGAACCGCGGCAGTCGATGAGACGGGCCTTTTCGGCACCGTATTCGAGGGCCGCGCGGGGGATGGCGTCGTAGTCGGTTTCGTCGGGCTGGCCGAGGTTGGCTGTATAGGCGTAAGGGATGGCGCCCTTCTGCTTCATCCAGTGCAGGGCGGCGGA
>Ga0187847_10004186_pt1 | contig 10697 bp, 8 predicted proteins | sample June2016WEW_4_10_FD_132458 | JGI IMG/M metagenome (GOLD analysis project Ga0187847, IMG submission 132458) | Peatland microbial communities from SPRUCE experiment site at the Marcell Experimental Forest, Minnesota, USA - June2016WEW_4_10 | ecosystem: Environmental > Terrestrial > Soil > Wetlands...
AACGGGGCCATCGTGCCCGGCGTCTTTGCCTGCGGCGACGTACAGGACCGCCGCTACCGCCAGGCCATCACCGCCGCCGGCTCGGGCTGCATGGCGGCGCTCGAAGCGGAAAAATTCCTCGACGAGCTCGAAAGCTAATTGGCCGAAAATCTCGACCAGCTTCAGAATTTCCGTGCCCCATCCATTCCGCTTCTTTCTGCGGAATGGGTGGGAGACTACGAACCTCAACCCGCATTCGTTTACCAGGAGTGGAAGACGAAGAAGGCCGCCGCCACCAGACACGCTCCCGCGGCGGCGTGGTTCCACCGCAGATGTTCGCCAAAGTAAAAGAGCGCGAAGACGGCGAAGACCGTCAGCGTGATAATCTCCTGGATCACCTTGAGCTGCACGGGCGAGAAGCGCGCCGCGCCGATGCGGTTGGCCGGAACCTGGAAGCAGTATTCGAACAGGGCAATGCCCCAACTGACCAGGATCACCTTCCACAGCGCCTCCTGGCGGAATTTCAGGTGGCCGTACCAGGCGAAGGTCATGAAGATGTTGGAGAAGGTGAGTAAAACGATTGTCCACATAATCAGTTTCGATGCAGGCAGGCTGGCCTGGATTCAGGCGGTGGCGCGATGACGGCATTGGCCGAAAACCTCGACCGGCTTCAGGATTTCCTGGCACCATCTTCTGAGCGAAGCGCGCCGAAGTCGAAGAACCTGCGTTATGATCCATCGCGGAAAGGGTGGGAAGCCATGAACCCCAATCGGACCCCGTCCATGAGCCAGCGTCCCACATCAATGCGAGAATAGAATCAGCGCCCGGCGCGCTCTTCCTGGCAACCCGGCGCGGGAGAAATCTTGGCCAAGCTGCGAGTCCTTTCGACGCACCTCTACCTCAACCAGCGCCTCCATCCAGGCCTGCTGGAGCTGGCTGCTCGCTCCGGCGCGCAAGCGGTCGAGATCTTCGCCGCCCGCCAGCACTTCGACTACGCCAGCCGCGAACATGTCGCCGAACTGGCCGTCTGGTTCCGTTCCAACCCGCTTCAAGCCTGGTCGATGCACGCCCCGCTCTTCCCCGACCGCGAAATGGGCCGCGCCGGCGCCCCCTCCGTCAACCTGCTGCATCCGGAAAAATCCCGCCGCATCGCCGCCATGGACGAGATCAAGCGCGCCCTCGAAACCGCCGAGCACATCCCCTTCCGCAACCTCGTCGTCCATCTTGGCGAACGCGACGATGAATGGTCGCCGCGCTCCATCGAGTTCGCCCTCACCGCTCTTGAACACCTCGGCGCCTTTGCCCGTCCGCTGGGCGTGCGCCTGCTGGTCGAGAACCTCACCAGCGACCCCACCACCCCCGAGCATCTGGTCGAAATCCTCTCCATCGGTCACTTCGATTCCATCGGCGTCTGTCTCGACCTCGGCCACGCCCACATGACCGTCGGCGTCCTCGAAGCCATCGCCACGCTCGGCGCGCGCATCGTCCAGGTCCATGCCCACGACAACCACGGCCTCAAAGACGAGCATCTCTTCCCCGGCGACGGCACCATCGACTGGCCGGCCACGGTCGCGGCCCTCACCGCGCTCGCCGTGCCCCCAGCAACCGTCCTCGAACTCAGCTCCAAGCTCCCCGGCGAGCCAGCCGCCCTCACCGGCCGCATCCGCCAGGCCTTCGACCTGCTTGACTGAATCCCAGCTTCTAATCGAGCCGCGCTAGAATCTCTCTTGAAAGAAGCACGGCGCTGCCATACAGTCTCGTACTGAAAGCCCAGTCCGGGTGGCCAAGCGAACTCTGCCCGCGCTGTGCGAATTGCAGCACTGCCCTATGCCCAGAAAAGGGTTGTACTCCAAACCATCCATTGGAGATCCGAACGATATTCCCCGTTTCTCGCCTGCTTTCCTTGCGCGACGTTTCCCTTTTTTCCCGACTGTGGCAATCCCAAGAGCCTCATGGCAGCCAGTAGCTATCGGTTAATCTCGCGACGGCGAGAAAACTTTGGCGGTTAGCTGACACGTTCGTATACAGCTCAAGGCTCGTTTAGCCGTTCGGCAGTTCAACAATGAACGGAGTAACGTCCACTCTCTCTCATTGTTATGGCGCTCTGGGAGAGTAAGAGGCGCCACTTACCGGATGGATGGCTTAATGCTTGCCCTACGGCTTAATGCAACAAGAAATAGACCATTTACCTCCTGTCTTTACAGGAATGTTTACTGGAAAACTTACGAATATAACGTTGACTGCCGTATCAAGAAGCTCCTATAGTTGTTAGGATTGTGAACGGGGGATTAAACGGCCCCGACGCTTCGTTTCAATTCCCGGAAACGGAAGCGCCAAAAATGAAAATGAATCTCAAGCTGAAAATCTTCGGCAATCGATAAGGAGAAAACGGATGTCAACAAGACGCCCCGCACGGAGTGCTCTGTTCATTGGGTTTTGCGTGTTCGCCCTATCTACCTTTGGTATTGGAAGCCCCGCGAGCGCCGCGACATCAACTCCCAGCTATCCCCAACAGGCGGCAGACGGTGTGCAGCAGATGCAAAACTGGTACGTCCAGAGTTCCGGGCTCTACGAATCGCCCACCGGCTGGTGGAACGCAGCCAATGCCATTACCGTGCTGGTGGATTACTCTCGAGCGACGAACACCACCCAGTATCTCAGCGCGGTTTCCAACACATTCGCTAACGCGAACAAGGCCAACGGCAGCACCAACTTCATCACCAGCGCCAACGATGACGAGGGCTGGTGGGCGCTCGCATGGATGGACGCATACGATCTCACCAATAACGCGGCCTACCTTACGATGGCGCAAACCATCTTCGCCGACATGGCTGGACAATGGAATACGACCACCTGCGGCGGCGGCGTGTGGTGGAGCAAGAATTTAACTACTTCCGCCTATAAAAACGCCATCACAAATGAGATTTTTCTCGAACTGGCGGCCGGCTTGGCGAATCGTACCACCAATGCGACGAATAAGGCGCAGTATCTTGCGTGGGCTCAGAAAGAGTGGCAATGGTTCAGCGCTTCCGGCATGATTAACTCCCAGAATCTGATCAATGACGGCCTGAATGCGGCCAATCCGAGTGCTTGTACGAATAATGGCCAAACAACATGGACCTACAACCAGGGAGTCATCTTGGGGGGATTGGTCGAGCTTTACAAAGCCGATCAAGATTCCACATTGCTGCCCAAAGCGCAAGCGATCGCCAGCGCGGCCATGACAAATCTTGTGACATCCTCCGGTGTTCTGCACGAGCCGTCGATTTCAGGACCGGATCAGCCGCAGTTCAAAGGCATCTTCATTCGCAATCTTTATAAATTGAGCACGGCGGTTTCCAGTTCGAAATATAAGACCTTTGTGGACACCAATGCCAACAGCATCTGGAAAAACGACCAAGGCTCCAGCTATGAATTCGGCGTTTATTGGGAAGGGCCGTTTGATTCTGGCGATGCGACGCGGCAGGCTTCCGCGCTGGATTGCTTAAACGCAGCCATGGAGATGCAAGGCCCTGCAGGCATATTTGAAATTACCAGCGTTCAGAGCGGACTTGCCCTTGACGGCGGAGCCAACAAGCAGGGCACGCTGGTTCAACTGTGGACGAGTAACGGCACCGTCGATCAACGATGGATCCTGTATGCGTCAGGCAGCGGAACCGGCATCGCCAGCGTCCAAAGCGGTCTAGTGTTGGACGGTGGGGCCAACGCGTCGGGGACGCACCCGCAAATGTGGACGAGTAATGGCACCGTCGATCAACAATGGATATTCAATAGTTCTGGCTCTGGATACAGCATCGCCAGCGTCCAAAGCGGACTAGTGTTGGACGGTGGAGCCAACACGTCGGGGACAAACCCACAATTGTGGACGAGTAACGGCACCGTCGATCAGCAATGGATTCTAACCTTAGTGCCTTGATGGAGGAATCTGTAGCTGGTGACTCACGGCTCGTTCCGAACGCAAGCGAAGCGCGCAATGACACTCGACACTACTGGCTGATGTTGGCGGAGGGGCGCCTGACGAGAACCGGTTTGCGGCGATGTTGCGGAAGATCGCGTTGTTGCCGCTTCCCGCAATTAGAATATTGGAAGCGCGTGGGAGATTCACCATGCGTACTGGCCGAATGAACGGCGAAACGTCCTCTCTCTCTCATTGTTATGGCGTTCTTTGGAGAGTTAAGAGGCGCAACTTACCGGATGGATGGCTTAATGCTTGCCCTACGGCTAAATGCAACAAGAAATAGACTATTTACCTCCTGTCTTTACCGGAGAGCTTACTGGAAAACTTACTGATATAACGTTGACCGCCGTATCAAGAAGATCCTATGGTTGTGAGGATATTAAACAGGGGATTAAACGGTCCCGACGCCTCGTTCCAATCCCCGGAAGACGCCTCGTCCGAATCCCCGGAAACGGAATCGTAAAAAATGAAAATGAAAATGAATCTCAAGGGATGTCCTATGCGCCATCGCAACTGGCAGAGTATGATCGCCGTTTGCCTCGCGGTGCTGGCAGTGGCCGCGAGCGCGTCTGGCCAGGCGTCGAAGACTTGTGACATCTATGCTTCTGGCGGCACGCCATGCGTCGCCGCGCATAGCACGGTGCGGGCTCTGTTCGGCCAGTACAACGGGAGGCTCTACCAGGTCAAGCGCGCATCGGACGGTGCGACCACCGACATCGATACTCTGACCACGGGCGGTTATGCGAACGCCGGCACGCAGAATTCGTTCTGCGCGGGGACGACATGCATCATTACGATCATCTACGATCAGTCGTCCTCCCATAACGATCTGACCATCGAGGGACCCGGCGGAGCCGTAGCGACCGCGGATATCGGCGCGGCGGCGAACGCGCTGCCCATCGTCGCCGGTGGCAATGCGGTCTATGGAGTGGAGGTGTCGGCCGGCGTCGGCTACCGGGACAATGCCACGTCCCGCATCGCCACCGGAGGGTCGCCGGAGGGTGTGTACATGGTGGCCAGCGGAACCCACACGAACACCGGGTGCTGCTTCGACTACGGGAATGCCGAAACGAATTCCGACGACAACGGTAACGGCCACATGAATGCGGTCAACTTTGGAACCACCGGTCCCTGGGCCGGCGCGGACCTGGAAAACGGCATTTATGGCTGGAGCAGTTCGACTGCGCGCCAAACCAGTGACTTCGTAACCGCCACCCTCAAGAACAACGGGCAAACCACCTTCGCGGTGAAAAGTGGGAACGCGCAAAGTGGCGGCCTCAACACTCAGTACAACGGAGCTCTTCCTTGCTGCGGATACACTCCCATGTCGCTTGAAGGCGGTATCGTTCTCGGAACCGGCGGAGATAACAGCAACTGGAGCATCGGGTCCTTCTTCGAAGGGGCCATGACTTCGGGTTACCCATCGGATGCGACTGAAAACGCTGTCCAGGCCAACATCGTCGCCGCGGGTTACTCTGGGAACAGCAACGGACTTCCGCAGTACCTCTTCACATCGCCGGCGATCGAACAACCGAATGACGTGATGGGGACGCAGCCGGCGCTCGCTTCGTTCAATGGAGATCTCTACGTGGCTTTCCAGGCGAATAATTCAAGCCACACATTCTTCGTCGCCTCATCCTCTAGCGGGACGAACTTTCCCACGGCGACAGGGTACTCGAATATTCTAATTGGCAGCGCGCCTGCATTGGCGGTGTACAACGGGAGCCTCTATGCAGCCTTCCAGGCGAATGATTCCAGCCACACTTTGTTTGTAACGTCGTCCTCCAACGGGACCACCTGGCCCGCCGCATGGCCGATATCCAATGTCCAAATTGGCAGCGCGCCCGCGATGACGGTATTCAATGGTGAGCTGTATGTCGCCTTCAGGGCGAATGACTCGAGCAATGATTTGTGGATTGCATCGTCGACAAACGGGACGAGCTTTAGCTCGCAAGCGATATCCGGTCAATCGATGGGAGGGAATAGTTCGCCCGCGATGGCGGTATTCAACGGTAAGCTCTATATCGCCTACAGGGCAAATAACTCGAACAACGATTTGTGGATTGCATCGTCGACAAACGGGACGACCTTTAGCTCGCAACTGATACCCAATCAATCGATGGGCGGGAGCAGTTCGCCTGCGCTGGCGGTCTACAACAACACTCTCTACTACATCTACGAGGCGAATGACAGTACCAATTCGTTGTATGTGGCCTCCTCGACCGACGGATCTACCTGGCCGAACCTGGCGCACTATCCCGGTAATCAGATGGGTGCGGTGGGACCTGGAGCAGCGGCGTTTGGCAACGGTGTTTACGTGGGCTTCCTGTCAGACGATTCTAGAAACGTCTTGTTCGTGACAAGCAATTAAAACCAGGCCGTTGCCGGAGGGGGACATGGAAAGTCCCCCTTCATGCAGCGTTTAGGTGGCTGAGCTCACACCATCAACGGTGAGGCTAACGCAACAAATCCCGGAAAGTTGGCCTCACACCATCTTCCGGGAATTGTTTTTTCTGAGTTGGATGCGGCGCATTCGGATTTGTTAAGCGCGTGGAGGATTCTTCGTGCGTACCAGTCGAATGAACGGCATCACGTCTACGCTCTCATCGTTATGGCGCTTTTGGGAGAGCCGAATACGCCACTTCCCGATCAACAAGGTACTATGGTTCCGTTCAACAATTCATTGCTTTAGCTCCCTGCCCATACAGGGAGGCAACACAGTGGAAGAAAGCGCTCAATTGGTACGACACAGTTTCGGCCCGCGATGTTGGTTTTCAGGCTCGATCAGTTGTCGGTGGAGTCTGCATCAAGCTTCTTTCCGGTCCCAAGTTGTGGAGCAAGTGGGTTACGCGCGCCAACCAAACTATGGTCTTTTGAAATTAATCTTCAAAAAGCAGAAAAAGGAGAACCTCGGTGAAGAGAATGTGGACAATTTCTGGACCTTCGGGCTCCCGAAAACTGGCGATGGCCTTGTGTATGGCCATGGCTCTGATGTTAACTCCCCCGGCAGGAGCGCAACAGCGCTTACTATCAACACATCATGTCCGCCAAGTGGTTGTGAACGGGCAGGCGCCGCGCATCGGCCTGCTTCCTGGGACACAACAACTGAAACTAGCCCTGATGCTTCCGCTAAGCGACCAGGCGGGACTGGATGAGTTTCTGGCACAGGTCTACGATCCAGAAAGTCCCGTTTACCATCAGTTCCTTTCGGTGCAAGAGTTTACCGAAAGATTTGGACCGACTGCGGCAGATTACGACGCCGTGGTTGCGTTCGCTGAAGCGAATGGCATGACCATCAGGGGAACCGAACCTGCAAATCGCATGGTCGTGGATGTCGAGGCCTCAGTGGCCGATATAAATCGTACCTTCCATGTCACCATGGGTACCTACAAGCACCCGACCGAAGACCGGACCTTCTATGCGCCCGATCGGGAACCGACGGCTGACCTGGGTGTGCAGCTTTGGCACATCTCGGGCCTGGACGACTTTTCGCCGCCGCAGCCTATGCTGCGGTTTAGCAAGCCGGAGGATGTGCATACCTTTACAACCGGATCGGGTCCGGGAGGCACCTTCCTCGGCAGCGATATCCGGGCGGCCTACTACGGCGGCACGGCGCTTACCGGCGCGGGGCAGACAGTCGGTCTGTATGGATTGGACTATAACCTGAGCGACGTCGAGCTCTACTTCAGTTCGATTGGCCAGTCGTTCAACTCCAGCCAGGTAACCAACTACTCGACCGATGGCACCGTAAACACTTGCAATAGCTGTAATGACGGCGAACCGGCCATCGACATTGAGCAGGCGTACTCCATGGCCCCCGGCGCCAAAATCGTGGAATACTTCGGAAGTGGCGATGTTGACACCTTCAATGCCATGGCTTCGGCAAATGTTGCCAAGCAGTTGAGTGCATCTATCGGCTGGCTGCCGGCCGATCCTACCTCTGACGAGCCTATCTTCCAGGAGTTCGCGGCGCAGGGGCAAAGCATGTTCGTGGCCACCGACGACAGCGGCGCGTATAGCTCAACCACGCCGGCTTACTACCCGGCGGATGATCCCTACGTCATCGGAGTCGGCGGCACGGACCTCACCACCAATGGCGCGGGAGGTTCCTACGCGTCGGAAACCTGCTGGATCGGCAGCGGCGGCGGCATCAGCACCGACGGATTCGCCATTCCCAGCTACCAGCAGCTTTCCGGTGTGATCAACTCCTCCAACGGCGGCTCAACCACGCTGCGTAATGTCCCGGACGTATCCGCGGATGCGAACACCGACAGTTACTGGTGCTCCAGCGGAACGTGCAATGAGGGCGTTGGAGGAACCAGTCTGTCCACGCCTCGCTGGGCTGGCTTCACGGCGCTGGCCAATCAACAGGGAGCCAGCAACGGCAAGTCCCCCATCGGATTTCTCAATCCGACCCTCTATGCCATCGGCACAGGGTCAAGCTACGATACCGACTTCCACGACATTACCAGCGGGAACAATGGCGACGGCAGCGGAAAATCGTACAACGCGGTTACCGGCTACGATCTGTGCACCGGCTGGGGAAGCCCGAACGGACTGGGCATGATCAACGCCTTGTCCGGCGGCTCCACAAGCAGCGGCGGTTACAACGTGTACGGCATTTACACCAACGGCACGTCGTTTACGACGGGCGGATTGGACAATGACGGCTATGCGTACTCGTCCACTGAACTCGGTACCTCGCTATCGTGGAACGGTTCAACGTTTACGTTCGCGGCAGCTAACTCTGCGGATGCCTACAGCAACGAGACTATAACACTGCCCTCCGGCTCGTATAGCACACTGAACATTCTGGCCACGGCCGTGAACGGCAACCAGACCTCTCAGACCTTCACCGTCACTTACACTGACGGCACGACAACAACGATAACCCAAAGCCTCAGCGACTGGGACACGCCGCAAAGCTACTCTGGAGAATCGATCGCCAAGGCGATGACCTATCGCAACACCAGCAGCGGCGGCGAGAGTACAGGAACCTTCGATCTCTACGGTTACTCGTTTGCCATCAACAGCGCGAAGACCCTGAAGAGCATTACCCTGCCCAGTAACCGCAATGTGGTTGTTCTGGGCGTTGTCCCGGTTGCGGCCACCAGCGGCGGCGGGAGCCTCGCCAGCGGCACCACTTACACGTTTACCCCGCAGAACGCCACCGGGCTGCGCCTGGATGACGCAAGCTCAAGCACCGCAACCGGAAACACGATTCAGGTCTATACCGCGAACGGCACCGGCGCGCAGAACTGGACAGCAAGCACTAGCGGCGTCGTGCCGGCCGGCTACTACAACTTCGCCACGGAGGGCGCGTATTGCTTGACGGCTTCGGGAACTGCCAGCGGTTCGAAGGTGGTTCTTGATCCATGCGCAGGGACCACGGCGCAGGCCTGGGAGGCAGTGGCATCGGGCAGCTACTGGGTCTTCCATCCCGGCAACAACACAGCCCTTTGCCTAACTGCCAGCGGGACGACCTCTGGAAAGGCCGCTGACGTAAACACCTGCAGCGGCGCCACCAGCCAGGAGTGGGCGGCCACCGTCAACTAGAACCTTCGTATTCTTGACCGGTGCGGGAGACACGACCCTCCCGCACCCACCCTTGCAATGAATGTTTCGGAGCTAGGTGCGACCGCTAAGTGGTTTATTTAAAACCAATAGTTGGGTGCCTAAGCCGATGGGAAAATGTGGGCGGCCGCTGCAACAGACAATGCAGCGCTGCGGCAGAACATCATCGGCGAACTTTACAACTGGGCTAGCATCACGCGCCGCGCCACCGTCCTCGAACTCAGTTCCAAGCTCCCCGGCGAACCGCACGCGCTCCCCGGCCGCATCCGCCAAGTATTCGACCTGCTCGACTGAATCCCTGCTTCTGAGCGAGCCGCGCTAGAAACTCGTTGGCGCCGCCCCGCTCTCCATCTTGGGAGCGCCCCCTTGCAACTTGCACCTCCAGTCGCCGAAAGAGGTCTTCCAGCACCACCCCTGCGCCACCGGCACGACACTCTTGATGCAGCTTTGCCCCGCCGGCTCCATATTGCTGATCAGGCGGCAAAAGTAACCCGTATAACTGCCCCGCAGCGGATACACCTTCGCATCCATCCAGCCCGGCATCGGTCCAATAGACGAACGGCCTCGACGAGCCCATCTCCAGCTTCACGTCTTGAATCAAGCCCAGCCCCGTCGCCGAAAGCCCGTCCATCGTGCACTGCACCATTACCGTCGCCTGCGCGGCCGTCGGCGGTTTCGTTACGGCTGCGCATTTCCGCGGAGCCCGCGCCTGGTACTCAGGCAGCATCGTCAATGGTTCCGAAATCCCCGCGCCGCTCTGAGCCGCGCCCTCGCTGTCGGCGCTCTTGCAGCCAAACGGCGTCAAAAGCGCGATTGCAAACAGATAAAGCGCCAACGGGCGCGTAGTCCTGGTCATCATCTTCGTTACTCCTTTGGGAAGCCTTGAGGAATCCTCACAGAACTCCTCGATGGGTTGCTCGATTCACAGCCGTACAACCTCGATTGACCTCGGAAACAGGGAAACTCTAGTGGCCAGAAATTACTCTGGCATTGCGGAAAACCGCAAGCGGAAGCAGCGGCATCGCTCTTACAGGGCTAATTCATTCCCGCCAACCCAGTCTGTCTAGAGAATTTTAGTAAATAATGTAGACTGTCGTTGGCGAGACTCTGCGGCGAACACGGATATGGGGAAACCCCTTGGGGATGATTTGCGCCGTAAGTTGCTCTTCGCCTACGATCAAGGCGA
>Ga0187847_10004187_pt1 | contig 10692 bp, 6 predicted proteins | sample June2016WEW_4_10_FD_132458 | JGI IMG/M metagenome (GOLD analysis project Ga0187847, IMG submission 132458) | Peatland microbial communities from SPRUCE experiment site at the Marcell Experimental Forest, Minnesota, USA - June2016WEW_4_10 | ecosystem: Environmental > Terrestrial > Soil > Wetlands...
AACGTTGCTCGAAGATAATTGTTCATAAAGGACGGGCCTGTAGCTCAACGGTTAGAGCAGGGGACTCATAATCCCTTGGTTCGGGGTTCGAATCCCTGCAGGCCCACCACAGTAAAAAACAGATAAATAAAACCATATGAACAAGTTATATCGAGTTCCCGGAAAGACCAAAAGAGGCTTCTTCGCCATACTTGCGCCTTAATATAGTCATCGGGTACACTATTGGGTACAGTGCCAGAACGTGAGCACTGCTCTGGAGGTACAGTGGCGACGATTATCAAGAGGCCTTCGGGCAACTGGAAGGCCGTCATTCGTAAGGCTGGCTGGCCGCTTAAAGCAAAGACATTCCGGACCAAGCGAGACGCGGAAGACTGGGCGCGCCGCACCGAGGATGAAATGGTGCGCGGCGTTCACATCGTGCGCGCCGCCGCCGAGCGCCTGACGCTGGCGGAAGCGTTGAAGCGCTACACCGCCGAGGTCACTCCCACTAAACGGCCATCGTCCCAAGAGGGCGAGCTTCGACGCGCAGCGCTTCTTGCGCGGCATCTCGGCAAATACTCTCTTGCCGCGCTCAACCCGGAGATCGTTGCACGCTTCCGCGATGTGCGTCTTGCCGGAGAGGACCGCAAAGATGAAAACGGAAAGCCGATTCCCCGCGCCAACAACACGGTTCGGCTGGAATTGGCGCTCCTTGGACACTTGTTTACGATTGCCATCAAAGAGTGGGGCATCGGCTTGGTCGTGAATCCGGTGATGAGCATTCGCCGACCAGCGCCTGGACCAGGGCGCAATCGCCGACTGACGGAGGACGAAGAAAAACGGCTCTTGGCCGCCGTCGATGCACATTCGAATCCAATGCTGCGCTGGATTGTGCGCGTCGCGCTCACCACGGGAATGCGCGCATCTGAGATTCTGACGCTACGCAGGTCGCAGGTGGACCTCCAACGCCGCGTAGTTCGCCTTCTCGAAACCAAGAACACGTCGCCGCGCACCGTGCCGCTGAGTGCGGCGGCAACGGCAGTTTTCCGTGAGGCGCTGAATCATCCCGTGCGTCCAATAGACACAGACCTGATCTTCTTCGGGGAGCCAGGGCGGGACGGCAAGCGCCGCCCCTACCAGTTCAATCCGGTTTGGCTGAATATCAAGCGTGAATTGAAGCTGGTCAACGTACACTTCCACGATCTCCGCCATGAGGCCGTGAGCCGTTTCGTCGAAGCTGGATTCTCTGACCAGGAAGTCTCCGCCATCAGCGGCCACAAGTCGATGCAGATGCTCAAACGCTACACGCATCTGCGGGCAGAGGATTTGGTTGAAAAGCTCGATCTTCTTCCGAGCAGAAAGAGTCGTTGAAATAGCTGGCAGAACGAAAGGAAGAAAGATGGCAAATCGAAAGCGTTGCGAGAAACTTGCCATTCCAGCGTGGTTTAGATTGGAAGCCTATGACGGCCTCGCGAACTTAACCGCACCTCTTGATTGGCTGAAGCAGCTTGCATTCCGTATCGACCTGAAACATTTTTGGCTAGACATTGCAGATGGACATGTAGCGCGCTCTTCAGATATAGGCTTTCCATTCGAACGCGATCTTGCCTTCGATCAGATTATTATACAAATCCAGCAAGACCCAATCCTTGCAGTTGACGAACTCGTTAGGAAGCACGGTCGCTGCATTGACTTTGCGACGGTCAATCTAGTGGAGAGAGGACGTGATCCAGTACGACCGATGACGGTTACAGATTTTCTCTCAATATATGCCCTTTTGGATTCCGAAAAAAGAGATTTCATGGACCATGTTTTTGGCCGCATCCAACACGATGCTCCATATCCTGACAACGGAATATGGTACGCCAGACGTGACGATGCAGAAGGATACAAATCCAATTCGAAGCCTACTCGCATCTCTCACGAGCACGGAGCGATAGCGAGATACCTGGAAAAGTTCAAGAGCCTCTTATCGCTATGGAAGACAAAGGATTCCAAGGTTTATTTCCATAATTCTATTCTTGGCAATGATGCGGTAGAGGCCGACCGAGATTTCATGAGTGATTCAATTGGAAGCCACATTCCAGAGGGATTTACTTCTTTCTTCGCAATGGATGCCAATGTTCCATATGCGGAAGCAGAAATCCATTTCAAGAAATATTACAAGACGTGCCAGGAAAAGACGAACGCCAAGAGGATAGAGCCGGAACTGTTTGCCTTGTGGAGGACAAACGGTGTTCTTCCATACATCGACCTACAGCTTTATGTGGACATCGAAGCAGCCCAACACCAAAATCCAAGAATAAAAATCAACGACGACGAAATCGCAGGGGCTATATACCCACAGGGGAGAATGAGAGATGATCCAGATCGGATTTCGTGTACCACAAAACCCGAAGCGGATAAGCTGATGGACCCGACGAGCGCCCTCTTTCGTCAATTGCTCTCAGCGGCACACCACAACCAGATGAGCGTCATACCATCCATACCACAATGACATTTGTTATATCAGATGTAGCGAAAGGAACGGGGGCGTGTTTTGCCGGGATTATCTGGCCCAAAATTTACCCTGTAATCAATTCCTCATGATCGCTACCCTATCTCCTAGATCCCGAAACCAAGGGGGAAGATTACGGTGCCTAGTGCAAAAGAGGAGTTCTTCAAATCGTCGGGGCCACTGCTGACTACTGGGCAGCTTGCCAAAATCCTGAGCCGTTCCGAAGAAGGGCTGCGCATCAGCCTTCGATCCGATACGGAGTTCTCACGCCAAGTCAACGCAGCGCGGAAGCGATTGGGCCGTCGAGTATACTTCTCGACTGAAAAGATCGCTGAAATCATCGGACTCTCGTAGTGCTGCGCGATTTCCTGCCCAATCGGTGCCTCACGATGTTACTGCCGTTAGATGCGCACTGAGGTCGTCAGCAGCAAATACCTCGACTGGAAGGTCTGCTATGTACTTCATTGGCACGATCTTGCTGGTCACAAGGAGGGAGCGAAATTGGAACGTACCTTTTCCCACGATTGGCGTCAATCGGTCCCCATGGGAACCGAGCCATTGCACTCGGCGGAGATGCTTTGACAGATCATCCCCCTTCTTGCCACGGAATCGCGCAAGCTGTTCTGAGACTTCGGTGATGGTCCTAGCGCATCGCCGGGGAGACTTTGAGATTGAATGAAACTCCCAAGTCCGTCGCCTGCTGCACTTCTCCCGAACCGTAACAGTGGAATGGGGTGTGTGATACCGTGCAATATATATCATGGAATGAAGAAGATGTACGACGTAGGCTTCTCCAGCATCTGGGCTTCCCGAGTGGGAAGAGATTTAGCGTGAGTCCTTCCTGCGGGCGGAATCGGCGTTTACAGGGGCACATTCCGAATTAGGTGCGTCCGGGCATTGGGAACATTTACTCTGCCCGGCCCTTCGCGGCCCGTAACGTGGGTTGGGAAATATTGAGGGCTCCCCAGAAACTCGTCCAAATTCTCCAATAAGCGACGACCCGAAAAGGGCCGTCTGACCCGCTCAAGGGACACCTAATCTTCGCCAAGGAGAAATCAGCAGCTCATAAAAAGCGAATTTGTGCCGGGATTTCCTGGAAACATGCAGCGCTCTTTTCCATTTCCACCAGCCAAGGTGCTTCTCTGTCAATGATCGAGACCTGAAACACCTGGCCGTTGTAGTCAGAATGGCTGTTGTTCTAGTTGATGGTCACCGTCAGCGGATTCGAAGCCGGCGCGCCCGGATTGGTAGCCACCAGCGATCCACTTCCCGTGCTGGCCAGGTCGCTGGCAGGAATCGCAACAGTTATGTGAGCCGCATCGACAATGGTTGTCGTGCGATAGCTCCCGTTCCACGTCACTGCCACGCCCGGAAGCAAGTTCGTTCCCGTCAGCGCCAGCAGCGTGTTGCCCGCGCCATGCGTGATAGATGTTGTCGAACTCGCCGTCAGGCTCGCCGCCGAGTTTACGCTCAGCAATTCCGGGACGATGGCACCACCACGAACAAGGTAGATATTCCCGCCACTGCTCAGCACCGCCAGGCCATCCTGACCCCAGCGGAAAACGTCGACGCCCGTGAACCCGGTGTTGCCCTCAATCGTCTCGAAAGGAAGTGACAGCACACTCACAGGCGCGAAAGTCTCATTGCTGAAAGTGGTGATGCTGTCGAAGATGGCCGAGTACTCGTTCGGGCTCACATCGGTAAGGTAAAACGACAGTTCCAGCGACGTGTCAGAATCGAAGTCTTTCACTCCGGCGCCATAAGTGCTGATATTCGGCATTCCTTCAAACACACCTACCTGAGTGAGAGGAATGACGTTGGCGTTCGCAACGCCACCAGCCTGTGCAAACAAAAGGCCACCGTTCAGTTTGTAGCAGTTCACGTTCTGAAGAATTGAGGCGTCTTGGTAGTAGCTGGACTCGGTGACGAGGCCGCCCGCCGTAACGCTGTAAATATTCAACGCCGTCGGGCTTGTATACAGGTCGAGGGAGAAGAGGGTAGACGCACTCGGGAAGGCGAGGCAGGTCCCGGTGTACATGCCAGTCGAAGCCCCGCGCGCTGTCGCCGTTTGAGTTGCCGGGTTGAAGTCGAATATGGAGATGCCGGGGTCTTCCCCCTGATCCACCGCGACAGTATTTTCTGCTCCTGGCAAGGTTGCAATGTCGCGAAGACCGGTGTTATAGCCGGTAACCTGAAATCCCGAGACCGTGAAGTCGGCTTGCTGGGTGAGCATATTGAAGCGCGCAACGCTGGCGGTACTTGTGCCGGGCAGTAGTGTGTATAGGATCTGCCCATCGGACGTGAGTGCCAGATTCTCAGGCGTTCCCCCGATCGGTACAGGGGTGCCAATAGAAGCGGTGTCAGGCGTGATCGCGACAATGGAATTGCCGGCAACTGTGGTTGTGCCGGCTCCGATGCTGGCCATGATCTTGCGCGAGTATGGATCGTAAAGAATGTGGTTGGCTCCCAGACTCAGCACTGAGAAAACGCTCAAAGGAAGGGAAGCAGATGTGCCGCCGCCGGGCGTTGGGTTCGAAACCGAGATAGCAGCCCAGCCGAGATTGGCAAGATCCGCCTGCGGCACAGTCGCGGTTAGTTCCGTATTACTGCTGAAACTGGTGCTCAGGGCGGTGCCGTTCAGCAGCACAGTCGAGCCGTTGGTGAAGTTTGTTCCTGTCAACGTGATAACGGTGTCGCTCGACCCGCTGACAATTACTGGTGGGGAGATAGCAGAAAGCGTTGGCGTAAGGTTGTACGCGCTGCCAGTGGTGTTGAGCGTCGATGTGGCCTGATTGTTGGACAGAACCGGATCATTCTCCGACGCGCTCACCCGAACGGTCATCACAATGCTGCCCGCGCTCGTTTGCAGGACGTTGAAGACCACGGTGGCCGAGGCACCATTGCCCAGACCTCCGAGGTTACAGACGACAACACCGGTGGTCGAGCAGGTTCCCGCCGACGGAGTTACAGAACTTAATACGCCAGTCGTTGGGATAATCGCCGTGAGGGCAACACTCGTCGCCGATGAGGGCCCGTTATTGGTGATAGTCGCGGTATAGGTGGTTGTGCTGCCGGTGTTGTTTGTGCCAGTTGCAGCAATTGAGACACCGATGTCAGCGTTGACGCTGGAGAGGTCCTGGACCATGCTCGTACGGAGGCTGACAAAGCCGCCTGTAGTCCGGAAAGCGAGTCCGTCAGCTCCCCAACGGGTCAACCGATTTCCGGACGGTCCCTGGATCTGGTAGCTGGCCCTGAAAGTTGGATTGTAGATGGGGATTGTCGCTGCCGACGTGGCGCTGAAGTTTGAGAGATCGAACGCTTGAAGCTGATACTGGGTCGATTCATAATAACCTTCAAGCACGAAGGCCAGTCCCAGTGTTGAGTCGACGGCAGTTGAACCTTGCGCAGCGGTAGTTCCGCTGGTGTAGAAGGTGCCCATCAGCGCGCCGGTTTCAGCATTTTCAACTTGACCGAAGTCGGTGTAGAGAAGTCCATTCGCAATCTGTATTTCGTCATTGTTTTGACTGGCGTATGAAAGGCTCGTGTTGCTCGAAGCCTTGAGCGTAAGACCCGAAGCAGAGTAGGTGTAGGTGTTATAGTTCGCCAAGCCGAGCGAACCGCTGCCCGCCGAATAAATCTCACTGTTGGTTCCATCCGCCAAAAGAGCCCATGGATTATACGTGTCATACGTAGCTTGGACCGGTGTGCCACGAACTACGCCGCTATCGTAGATCGCAAGCGCCTGTCCTGTGTTGCCAGCCGGTGTAGAAACAATCACTGAGTTTGTCGCGCCAGGCAGCGCTGCGAGTGCGGCAGCCGCCATTTGGCCTTCTCCCTCCGGGTAAATCGAGAACTGCATCCCCGCAGTGCCCGCGACAAGATCGACCATGCGAACAGCAGACGCGCCATCCAGAGCCACCCAGAGATATTTTCCGTCGGCGGTAATGGCAAGCTTGTCTGGCTCGCTGCCCACGGGAATCGGCGTTCCAAGTGCGCCAGTCAATGGATCGACCGACACCACGGTGTTGCCGTACGGTGCGCCAGCCGCGCTCGGTACAGACAAGTAAAATAGCCCGTTCACCGGGTTATAGACCATGCTGTTGTTCGGAAGGTCAACATACGCCGTATAAAACTGTGGCGCCGTTGTTCCGCCGCCCGGCGCCGGGGTGGTCACAGTGAATCCATAATTGCCCGGCAGGACAACGCTCGATGGCGGAACGAAAACCGTGAGTTCAGTGGAACTCACATATATTGCCGCAATATTCGTTCCATTCAATGCCACTGTTGAGCTGGCCGTAAATCCGGTCCCATACAACGTCACCGCTGCAGCGGTGTTGATCGGCCCTCCAAGCGGCGAGATCGAAGTCAGCGTTGGCGGAGGAGGATTCGCAATCGTCACCGTTAGTGCGTTCGACACGGCAGGCGTCGAGGTTGAATTATTTACTGTGATCGTCGCGGCGCCCGTTGTGGTCAGCAGGCTCTCCGGAACCACAGCCGAGATGAATTCTCCTCCATAGCCAGTACTGCCCCATTGTTGGGCCGTGAGCGCCGTGCCGTTCCATAGCAGCGCGAACGACGAGAGAACCACTGGGAAATCTGGCGTTGGAACGAGGTTGGAGCCATAAGCGGTGATCGTCGTCACGCCGGACCCAGCGATGAACTGCGAAGGGGATACCGAAGTGATCACCGGCGTCGGTGTCTGCGGAAGTATATCGAGCCATGCCCCAGCCGTGGTCCCGCCCCCCGGAGTCGGGTTCATTACGCTCACTACAATTTGTTGCGTTGTCGCCTCCTGTGCCACCGGAAGCTGAAATGTCAATTGCGTCGAACTCACGAAGGTCGTTGTCGCGGCAACCCCTCCCAGCTCAACGGTCGACGCTGGGACAAAGTTCGTTCCCGTTACAGTCACCGTGGTGGGCTTGGCCGTACCCGTCAGCACCAGCGCGGGTGAAACCGTCATCTGACCGCCCGGCTTTGGGTTGTTAATCGCAATCGTCGAAGCCGTCGACGTCCCCCCGCCCGGCGCCGCATTTACCGCCGTCAGCGAAAGGCTGCCTGCTGTTGCCACATCAGCAGTCGTTAGCGTCACACTAACCTGGGTGGCGCTCACATATGTCGTTGCCCGCGCGCTGGTGTTCATGTCGATCACGGTCGTGGGGACAAAGCCTGTACCCGTCACGACGATTGTAGGCGGCGCAGCTCCGGCCACAGCCACAGTTGGGCTGAGCGAAGTAATTGTGGGCACAGGGTTGTTTACCTGCAGATTGATCGCCGTGCCCGTTCCGCTGCTTTCTGTTCCGTTCAGCGCGATGACAGAAAACTGCGCCCCGCTCGCCAACTGCGAGGCGGTCACCGCCACGGTCACCTGCGTAGCGTTCACGTAGGTGGTTGCGTCCGCCACGCCGCCCACCTCGACCGTCGTCGTAGCGAGAAAGCCGGTTCCATTAACGGTCAGCGTCATCGGTCCTGATCCGGCCATCACACTGGTTGGGCTTATCGAGTTCACCGTTGGGGCTGTCTGCGTCGTCCCTTTGGAACTCGAAGAAGATCCGCCGCAGCCAGCGAGAATTGCAGACACAAAGAGGCAGGAAGACGCAGAAAAGAGGATGAAGGGCTTCATAACCAAGAAGTATAGAGCAATCCTGGGCTATGCGACCGCAACAGAATATTGAAATGCTTTGAGAAGAACGAGTTGGTGAGGAGACCATAGGATTAACCACTTCATCGGCACGAGTGAATCCCACCCTGGTTGCATGCACCAGCCGCGCTCACGGAACGCGGAGTCCGCCAAATCATCACTTACCGAAGCGTTCTCGAATAGCACCGCATCGCTCGCGAATCTTTACGGTCAGAGTATCGACGACAGAGTGTTCGATCCCGGTTTTGTCCAGATTCGAGAGGACAGCTTCAGCCAGTTCCGGCACACGGCTGCGCACAAGCGGCTTGGCAAGTCCGGCATCTTCCGCCAGTTGCTCGAAATTCATGCTAGAGACTCTCTCGGAGGAATACTCGCCGCCGATCTTCATCGCCATCTCGCGGGTCAGCTCAGGATAGTAGTGTGTACTGACGACATCATAGAAGGGCGCAATCCGCGTCTCCAGGCTTGCCGTTCCTGCGCCACGATAGAGCAGCGAGAAGTTCTTGCCGTGCGCGTCATTGTTGCCGACCAGAAAGTTGAAGATCACTGCGTCCAGCAGGCGCGCCAGGTCGAGGACCGGCGCGCTGGAGACCTCGCGCAGCAGAGCGAAGCACTGCTTGAGCGACGGCCCGCCTTCCTTTTGATACTTGTTCTCGGAGACGATGCCCAGCGCTTGGCAAAAATCCTCTTGATGCAGACGTTCGAGCGTTTCGCCCTTTGGACTCTGGCTGTGCGTCCGGTCGTAACGCTCGACCAGCAGGAATTCAACATCTTCCACGCACCGGATTTCAGTTTTGGCCGCGGGCAGGCCGACCGCCGCCGCGAGCCTCATGCAATAAGCTTCATTGAATACAACTCCGGCGAACCGCTCCACGGCTGGCTTCAGGATGTGCGTACTCGGTGCGCCGCCCAAGGGGAGCGAGATGGCCTCACCCTCCACGCGCACGGCGATCTTGTCTTGCGCGCCAGCCAGCGAGAGACGAATACCAGCCTCGCCAGCCAGCAGCGGACGGCGCGGAAGTTCCCGGAGAATCCCCGCCAGCTCAGGCGAGGAAAGCGCCCGATAGTGATCGTCACGGGCGGGCAGGGGTTCGCCAGCCGGAAGGAATGTGACAGCGCCCGCGCATTCGCCGCCGATCCGCTCCAGCATGGCGTAATCGTTGCGCTCGCTGATGCCCAGGTTCCGAGCGATGATTTCGCGCTTGCTCTCTTCGGGCAGAATACCGGCGAAGTAGCCTCGGCATTCTTTGCGCGTGAAGCGCTCCCGCCGTAGCGGCAGTGAGTGGGACAAGGGCGTGGCGTCGGGCCGTTGCAGCCAGCTTGCCGCATAGTCAAAGACCATCTGGCCGCCGTCATTCTGAATCAGATGGCCGACCAATTCTCGGTGCAAGTAGACATCCAGGATTTTCGCCATGCGCTACTCCTCGCTTTATGAGACCACAGGCGGCGTCAGCGCGATCCTGATTCCCAGCGTTTGTAGGACCGTCAGCACCTTGCCGATCTGGCAGGTTTCCTTGCCCTTTTCGAGGTCGATGACAAAACGTAGCCCCGTGCCGGAGGTCAGCGCCAAGTCCTTTTGCGTGACGCCCAGCCGTTTCCGGCTCTGCCGAACGATCTGGCCGATTTCTTGTGCTGTACACCTCAATGGTTCACCATGATTATTCCCGTACGGGAATAATCAGTCATTTTCAGAGCAAAGTCAAGAGGAAATTACCGAACGGGAACAAATAAGCACTTTCGACCAAGTTAAACCTTGAGATTCCCGTACGGGAACATTTAGATGTGCCTTTTGTTTGGTTCACCTATCAATACGGGTTCTTCTGCGGACCGAATCCTAGCGAGTGCCACGAAGGAGAAATCTTATAAGCGAACAATCACCTTTACTGTTCTGAAACCGCGTCCATTGCGAGGTCTTTTTTGCCGGGAGCACGCAAGGTGCCAAAGTTGGTGGAATAATAAGAGATGGCAGCGTACGAGGTGAAGTTGTGAGGAGGCGTCGCTGAAGGTTTCGTCTTATGTCCGAAGAAATCTGTGCTCGACCGCTTCATCTCCATACAGTTGAGAGCCTCTGTGCGGACCTCATTAGCGGACGGCCTATCGGGGTCGGTAAGGAGAATCTGCCGCATACGCTTAACTCGCCAGTCTCCCGATCCATCCTGAACTGGTACCGGCAGAATCGCACAAAATGGCCCGGTAATGTTATGGAGCCGGACATAGAGGCACTCGTCGACGCGGCTCTCGAAGACCCGCCTAAGTTGAACGTGCCGGGGGGATCTACCGCAGGCGACAAGAAGCGGCTTCGGCTCGTCAAGGTTGAAGCACACCAATTTGGCGGTCTTCACTCACGGAGATCCAGCGCGGGGGCTTCCAAGAACTTTGTCTTCGAACCTACACAAGCCATAACGCTTTTTGAGGGCTGGAATGCCTCGGGAAAAACCTCGATTCTGAATTCGGTAATAGGGGTATTTACTTGACGCCACCAACCCCAAGATGTAGTGTATGGGGCCATGGATGAGGATTATCCGAGGACGTTGCTTGAGCTGGAGCGACGCTTTTCAACCGAGGAGGCCTGTGTTGA
>Ga0187847_10004189_pt1 | contig 10690 bp, 10 predicted proteins | sample June2016WEW_4_10_FD_132458 | JGI IMG/M metagenome (GOLD analysis project Ga0187847, IMG submission 132458) | Peatland microbial communities from SPRUCE experiment site at the Marcell Experimental Forest, Minnesota, USA - June2016WEW_4_10 | ecosystem: Environmental > Terrestrial > Soil >...
CGCGACTGGCACAAGCAGGACAGCGATCAGAACGCGACGGCGTCCTCCGGCGAAAGCCTGGCTAAACGCGCTGGCATTGAGCAGCCGCTCAATGCGGCGGGAGAGGCTACCTGTGCGAGCCATGGCGACTCCTATGGGGGTTGGGCGCGGCGCGGCCGCGAATTCGAGAAGGATCTGCGCGTAAGAAGTGCCACTCGCGGCTTGCTCGAGGCCGGCGCGATCGCTGATGGTTTCAGCCAGATCGGAGAGTTTGCTCTTGAGCCACCAGCCGAGTGGGCTGAACCACACAAGCGCGGCATACAGCGCGGCAAGCAGTTGCAAGTAGAAATCGCCCTGTCGAATATGAGAGCGCTCATGAGCGAGCACGATGCGGAGTTTTTCCGCGTCCCAGTCAGCGTAATCGGCAGGCAGAAGAATGCCGGATCCGATAGTCACCGGAGAAGAGACGCCACGGCTCGCGCGCAGCGGTAGTCCGGCAGCGCAAGGCGGCATGTCTTCGAATGAGACAGGTTCCGCGGTTTGCCAGAGAAGCAGCGCTGTAGCCAAACCGTAGAAAAGCCGCAAAAGCAACGCACCGGCAATGCCAAGATAGACAAGCCATACGATGGCGGCCGCGGAAATTGCGCCGGGGCTGCGCACGGGTGGGATGGAAGCCGTAGACACTGGAGCGCCCGTGTATACATCGGAGATGACAGATACAGGGGCAGGGCCGGTGGTCGTGGGCTGGGGCTCCAGTTCGGACTTATCGAACGAGGGCGAGAGAGACGCGGAAGCTTTTTCAGGCTTCGCGATTGCAGCGGACGCAATCGGCGGTTCCGACACAAGCGAAATAGCAGGCTGCGGAGCCGGACGCCAGGTCTTCAGCAAATTGATTGGATGCGGCGGCAGGATCACGGTGGCGCTTGCGGGCAAGAGCTGCCAGCGCGCCACTTGAGGCGCCAGGATCGGCATGAGCAGCGCCGATGCGAGAACCAATCCCCAGGCTGATTTTTGAGCAAGCACATTGCGCACTCTGAAGGCGCGCAGCCCGGCCCAAACAGCGATGGCGAGAAGCAAAGAGCGAAGAGCAGCTTCAATCAGCATGGGGATCATGATCAGGCCTCCTTTTTCGGGGACGGGGCAGCTTTTTGTGCAGCGGCGATGTGTTCGGCGAGGCGACGCAGCTCGGCGCGGTCAAGAACCTTGGAGTCGACCATGCCGACCAGCAACGCTTCCACCGAGCCCTCGCAGAACCAATCGACAATGCGCTTCACGGCGCGGCCGGCGACCCGTTGCCGCGACTCGGCAGGACGATAGATGAAGGTGCGGTCTTCGACCGAATGCGCTACGTAGCCCTTCTCTTCCAGGCGGCGCAGGACGGTGCGAACCGTCGAGTCCTTGAGCCCGCGATCGAGGTCTTCGCGCACTTGCTCCGCAGTGACTTTGCCCAAACGCCAGATGATGGAGAGGATGCTGCGTTCGAGTTCGCCGAGTTCAGCAGGATCGTGACCGGATTGAGTGTTACTCGCCATAGTGTTACTGACTGTAACATAACCAGGAGGTGAGCAGGCAAGAGATTTTTTTGCGCGGATTGATGCGCGGAACTCCCGGGTTTCGTCCTTCGTATGTGCTTGCAATGATGCGTGGTCTCTTTTCGCCTCGAGCATGGACGCTGTTCGCGCTCTTGGCGATTCTGTGTGCCCCTTCAATCCCAGCCCAGGAACCTTCGCCATCGCCCGGAACATCGGGAACCACATTCCGCGTTTCATCCAATCTCGTGTTGGTAGACGTGATGGCCCTGGGCTCTGCGGACGGGCATCCACTCGGCACATTAACACGAGATGATTTTCAAGTCTCCGACAATGGCCATCGGGTCGCGACCAAGACATTTGATAGCGGGTCTGCTGCTCGGCCGCTCGTACTGTGGTTCCTGGTGCAATGCAGTATGCAGGATTGGGATGCGCAGGGGTCGGGCCTGTTTCGAGGCCATATCGATCTCCTCGATCCGGCCTTGAAAGACCTCGACAAGCAGGATACTGTTGCCGTCGCTCACTGGTGCGACAACGGGGATGCCGCGGTGGATCTGAAACCGACGCCGAATCTCAATGAATTGACGGGGACACTGGAACAGGTGCTGACGCCGGTCATTAATCTGCCTTCCCACAACAGACCAGGCGAGTTGGCACTGCAGAAGGCTCTGCAGCACATCGTGGACGCCACACGCGAGTCAGCGCCTGAAGCGGTACCTGTCGTGATCTTCCTCTACGGGGACTATTCTGCAATGCCGAAGTCTGAAGCCGACCACTTCATCGATGAGTTATTAAGAACCTCCGCCATCGTTTTCGGTATCAGAGATCGCCAGTCACCCCAGATTCCATCGTTCTGGACGTCACAGGGGGCTGTCGCGAAGTACTTTACAGATCAAACCGGGCGGCCAGTATTTAATAGAAACGCCCGAAACGTATGCGGAAGGCTTGGAGGAGATCCTGCGGCAGCTTCATTTTCGCTACGAACTAGGGTTCAGGCCAAAATCGTTAGACGGCAAGCGCCATAAGCTCCGCGTCACACTGCGGGGCCCCGCGAAAGACCAAAACAAGAATCTGCGCCTGCGCTATCGCACGGCGTATGTGCAAATCGGTTGAACCAATGAGCAAATAGAAGCGCCGCGACGATGCCGCGGCGCCGACGACTGGTTGTCGCTTCCTCAGGCCCGGCTCAGGTAAGCACCCTCGCTCGTATCCACCTTGATTTTTTCGCCTTCATTAATGAAAGGCGGCACCTGGACGACGAGGCCGGTCTCGGTTTTGGCTGGCTTGGTGACGCTGGAGGCAGTCGCCGACTTGAGGCCCGGTTCGGTTTCAACGACAGTGAGTTCGACGGTGCCGGGCAGCTCGATGCCGACGGCCTGACCATCGTAGTAGCTGACATGGATCTGGAGATTGGGGGTGAGGTACTCGACGGCGTCGCCGAGGGTCGAACCCTTGAGCACGGTCTGCTCGAAGTCTATTGGGTTCATGAAGTAGTAGTCGTCTCCGTCGGCGTAGAGGAACTCCATGAGGATTTCGTCCACGACGACGCGCTCAATGGCGTCGGCGGACCGGAAACGGTGCTCGAACATGGCGCCTGACTTGAGGTTGCGCAGCTTGGCCTGGATAAAAGCGCGCAGATTGCCCGGCGTGCGGTGCTCCACTTTAAAAACCAGGTGCAGCTGGTCGTTGTGCTTGATGATCATGCCCGGACGCATTTGAGTGGCGGGAATCGCCATAAGAAGAAAACTCCTTGCTGTGCTTGCGTTTCTCTACGCGAAATATCGGCTGTAGCCCAAACTTCATTGTAACTGAGGGGAGCATGGGAAAATGAGCGGCCCTATGAGGGTTGCAGGCGCGACCTCCGGCGGCTATCGTTTCATCCAGAGCATGAATGAGGGAAACCGAAACTGGATTTTGGACGCGGTGCCGGTGACGGCGCTGTTGCTGCTCTGTCTTCTCTGGTCGCTGGGCTCGCTGCGCTCCGACCTGTTGCCGACGATATTCGGGGCTGGTTTGCCTAGCTTTGAGCGCGAGGCCATGCACCTTGGTGCGTTGGCAGCGGTAGCAGGGCTGATCGCGCTCGTGACCGGAGCGGCGTGGCCGCATGGCCGGCAAATCTGGGACGCGATTCTGATCGGCTTGGGATTGTTTGCGGTGCCGGCATTTTTCGGCGAGGCCGCCAAAGACGCGATTCCTGACCTGACCCGTGTGGCGCTTTACTCGCTGGCTCCCGTCTTCGCGGTTGCGTTTGAACCTTATCTCGGACGCTTGTCCGAATCACAAAGCAAAGGTGGCTTGCTGGCTGCGCTGGGCTGCGTGATTGGAACGCTGGGCGTCTTCCCCCTCCTGATTCCGCGCACGCTGGAAGGCGCGGGAGCCTTTTTTGCGGTCATTCTTGCCGTGGCCTGCGTAGCTGCTACGAATTGCCGGGCCGTGCGATTCATGTCGGAATTGCCCGATAGATCCGGAGCGGCAGTGGCAGCGATTGCCGGCGCGACCGCGGCCGCAGCCCTGGCGGCGGCTAGTGCGATCAGCGAAAAACCGGCATGGAATGGGCCGTTGGTGGGACCGGAGATTGCCTGGACCACTGCCGTGGAGTTGCCGGCGTTGCTGGTGCTCTTCTGGCTCATGCGCCGCATGTCGGCAGTGCGCATGACCACTCGCTTTGTGGTGGCGCCCCTGATCGTCAACGTGGTGGGATTCCTGGTGCTGCGGCCGTCTCTTCGCTTGCGTGCCGGCCTTGGGATTCTTCTGATCGCAATTAGCGCAGGCTGGCTGCTGGTGGCACGCGAACAAGAAGAGGAAGACGGGCCCCTGCCATTGAACTTGAATCAAGGTTAAAGTCAATCCCCAGCCAAGTCTCAGGTCAAACGTTTTAGCTCCAATTTTCGAATTGGCGATCTTATCGCTCATCCGCTAGTATTGCCTCGGATTTTGTCGTGGGTCTGTTCCCGCGCCCAGGAGTTTTCGCCGATGCGTTTTCACCCCTTCAACGTGCGTGTGGTTGTTCTTTTCGCGATTCTCGTCGTCCCGGTTTCGGGTGCATCAATCGGACGAGCGCAGAACGGATCCTCGTCCGCGAGCCCCGCGGATGCTCCTTACAAAAATGCACGCTTGCCCGTGGATCAGCGGGTGGCAGATCTGCTGAAGCGGATGACGCTGGAAGAAAAGGCGACGATGCTTTCAGGGTCTGGATGGATGGAGTCTGCGCCGATTGAGCGTCTCGGGATCCCGGCAATCAAGATGGCCGATGGGCCGATGGGAGTACGGTCGTGGGCCGGCAGCTCGGCGATTACGAGCGCGGCAAATCCGGCCGTGAAGGTGGAGACGACGTCGTTCCCATCCGGCGTCGCAATGGCCGCCACGTGGGATACCGAGCTGGTTCAGCGCGAGGGCCAGGCGATCGCCCAGGAAGTGAAGGCGCTCGATCGCGACATGATCCTTGGGCCGACCGTGAATATCAATCGCCAACCACTCTGGGGACGCAACTTCGAAGGCTACGGCGAAGACCCCTATCTCTCCGGACAACTGGGCGTCGCTTACATCGAGGGCGTGCAAGGCGAGGGCGTGATCCCTTCGCTAAAGCACTTCGCCGTAAACAATGAGGAGTACGAACGCCATCGCGTCAATGCGACCGTCGACGAGCGCACTCTGCACGAGATTTATCTGCCGGCGTTCAAGGCAGCCGTGCAGGAAGCGGATGTGTGGAACGTGATGTCCGCCTACAACAAGGTGAATGGCGTGCACTGCGGCGAGAACGACTACCTGCTCGACCAGGTGCTCAAGAGAGAATTCGGGTTCAAGGGGTTTGTGGTGTCAGATTGGGGCAGCACCTATTCGACGGCACCGACAGTGAATGCGGGCATGGATCTCGAGATGCCTGGTGGCCCGCCGATGCAGAAGTGGATTGCGAGTCCGCGCACAGTCGCCTCCGGAAACGGCGATGGCTGGCTGGTTCCGGAGAAGGTGCTGGCGGAGGTGAAGGCCGGGCAGATCACCGAAGCCGCAATCAACGACAATGTAGGACGCATTCTGCGCGTGATTTTCCAGAGCGGCATCTTCGATCATCCGCACATGGGCGGCGGCGAGGTGGACACGCCGGAAGAGCGCGCGGTAGCGTTGCAGGGCGCGACCGAGAGTATTGTGCTCTTGAAGAATGACGGCGGGCTGCTGCCGCTGGATGCAACGAAGATTCATTCCATCGCGGTGATCGGGCCGAACGCAGCCGTGGCGCGGACAGGCGGAGGCGGAAGTTCGCTGGTGCGGCCCAAATATGCAGTCGCGCCGCTGGATGGGATCAAAGAAAAAGCTGATGGCAAGATCCAAGTGACGTATGCGCTCGGCGTCGGGATGGAAGGCGAGGATGCCGCGCAGGATACACCTGAGGCACGCGCCAAGGCTCTCAAAGAGGCCACCGACGCGGCAGCGAAAGCTGATGCGGCCATCGTGGTTGTAGGCCGCTACAACAAGCTCGAGTCCGAAGGCTTCGACGTGAAGACGATGGATTTGCCGGCTGGACAGGATGAACTGATCCAAGCCGTCGAAAAAGCGAATCCGCATACTGTGGTTGTGCTGAACACGGGTGACCCAGTGACGATGACAAAGTGGATCGACACGACCCCTGCGTTGCTGGACATGTGGTATGGCGGGCAGGAAGGCGGGCACGCCCTGGCGGCGATTCTCTTTGGCGATGCAAACCCGTCCGGCAAGCTGCCTCTCACGCTGCCGAAGCGCTACGAAGACAATCCGGCGGCTGCTAACTATCCGGGCAAAGACGTCGAAGTGAATTACGCCGAAGGCATCTACGTCGGCTACCGCTACTACGACACGAAAAATGTGGAGCCGCTGTTTCCCTTTGGATTTGGGCTGAGTTACACGAAGTTTGAGTACAGTGGTTTGAAGCTGCAGAGGACTGAAAACTTCGGACGAAATTTTGGCCTCGATTTCACGATGAACGTCCGCAACTCCGGGTCGCGCGCGGGCGCAGAAGTCGTCCAGCTGTACGTGCATGACGGCCACGCCAAGATCGATCGGCCTATCCACGAGTTGAAGGGCTTCCAGCGCATCGAGTTGCAGCCGGGCGAGACGAAGGCAGTTACGTTCCTCCTGAATCGCGCGTCATTGTCATACTGGGATCCACAGACAAAGGCATGGCAGGCAGATCCAGGGACGTTCGAAATTCAAGTAGGAGCGAGCTCACGCGACATCCGGCTAAGATCGAATTTCGAGTTTGAGAAGTAGTTCGAGCTGTCTCTTATCGCGGCGGCTCGTAAGGCTCAACCCGCAGCATATTGGAAAGAATTCCGCGCTCCTCAGGACTGAACGTATTCTGATAACGCGCGGAGTTCAGCACCGTGTCGCGCTGATCGGGTGGCACTGACCGCAAGTCCCGGAACGCACCTTTCATCATGGTCTGGCGATCGGCCGGCAATGTGGTCCAGCGCCGCGCGGAATCCTGCACCTGCGTGCGCTCTTGCGGCGACAAGCGCTCCAGATTCTCAGCTCGCGCCAGGCGCCTTTCGCGTTGCGCTTCAGGCATCTGATCGACGCGGTTCAACTGCTGCACGAGCCTTTGCTGTTGCTGCGGAGGCAGGCGATTGAAGCTCGGGTCGTTGTGAAGCATCCGTTCCTGGTCCTGCGCGGGAATGCCGCGATGCGCATTGAGCCAAGCGCCCAAGTGCCCCGGAGGCGCATACGCCGAGCCAGCACCGGGATAAGCAGGCCGCGCATACCCCTGCCCCTGATAGGTTGTGCCTGGATTGGCGGAGCGCATGCCGGTGGGGGGATTGACGGGCGTGGGTCGATAGCCTCCACCCTGTGGACCAACGCTACGATACTGCGGGTTACCGTAGACCTGGGGACTTGACTGGGGCCTGGACTGCGATCTGAACTGTGGCCGAATCTGGTTGCGGTTCGGCTGCATGCGAGGGGCTGAATAGCGCGGAGCTGGGGCGGAGCGCGGAGCGCCGGGGTGTTGACCGCGCGCCAAGGCCGAGGGCAGGCACAGGAGCAGCGCGACAGCCAAGGTCAAAGCCGTCCCCTGCGCCCAACCTACGACGCCCGCATTGGCTGCCCCCTTCATGGAATTCCCCTAGCCCCTTTTCAATCAAACAAATCAATCTTCAAATAGATAAACACCTCAGCTCGGATTTTGTTTTTCGAGCCTAGTTCTCGTTGTTATTGTCGGTACTCGAAAGCGCCTCAAGCTGGTCGAGCAGCTGGGCGTTGTTGTCGAGCAACTGCAAATCGTGCACCACGGCGGCCTGTGGCGGAGCAGCGGCCGGCTGTTCCCAGTTCGTGATGCCCAGATACGTTCCACCGCCTAGCAATAGAACCACCGTGAGCGCCATAGCAGCCAGCGGGCGAGTATGCAGATGGGGTCCGTAGGTGAAACGGGCACGCAGGTTCTCAAACCAGCTTGCGGGCGCCGCCCGGCGCTCCTCGTTGAGGCGCGCATTCAGGCGGGTCATGAAGTAGGGACTCGGCTCCGGCGCTTCCCACGTGTCGAGCAGCGCCATGGTGGCGCGCAATTCCTCTAACTCCGCAGCGCAAGGCTCACAGTCCGCAACATGAGTAGTCACCTTAGCAGGCGCAGCATCCGGAGCGAGCAGCATATCGGCCAGCTTAGTCTCTATCGCAGAGCATTTTTTCATCTTCGGTTCCATTGTTCCTACCCCACTCCCCGCCGGACTCACTCGCTTCAGCTCAGCCTTCGCCCGGCTTCAATTCCTTAGACAAAATCCTTCAGTTTGTCCCGCAGCGTCTGGTAGGCGCGAAACAGCAGCGACTTGGTCGCCGACTCACTGAGTTTCAGCACATCCCCGATCTGCCTGTAATCCATCCCCTGGTACTTGTGCATTAGCACTGCCATCCGTTGCCGCTCCGGCAGCGCCATCACATGCCTCTTGATCGCCGCCATGCGCTCATTGCGCAGCAGGTTCTGCTCCACGTTCGGCTCATCGTCGGCGACATCCGGCGTCGTACCCGTTTCCTCGTCCGGCGAGTCCAGATAAATCGTCGACGCCGACCGCTCATGCTTGGTGTCCCGAGCGTGATTTACCGCAAGATTGGTCGCAATCCGGTAGAGCCAGGTGGTGAACTTTGCCTCGGCCCGGTAGCTCTCCCGGGAGCGGTATACCCGCAGAAACACTTCCTGCGCTAATTCTTCGGCAACAGCCTGGTTGCGCACCATCCGGAAGAGAAAGTGAATCATGGCCCGGTAATGCTTTTCCACCAGATAATTGAAACCCGATTCGTCGCCCGCCGCCACCCGCAGCATGATCGCCGCGTCGCTCGACTCATCCGCGCCGTAATTCTGCAGAACACCGGTCGCGCGGGGGTCCGGCCGTGAGCCGGCGCCCGCTCCCAGTGCCGGTTTGGCCAGGACCAGGGTTGCCATATCTTCACGAACCCCGTCGGGGTCCGAAGGTTGCGCTAAATGATCAGTTTCCTTGGTTGAATTAGCACTTTCGTGGGGGTCCTGGTGGGGCTCTGGACAGGCCTCGTCGCCCAAACGTTCGCCAGCCCTGTTTCCGCCCGCCTGAAAGGCCCACATCGCCTCTCGCGGCGTCCATTTGGAGCCGGACGAGACGGAGCAGGAAAGGCCGGGAAAAGCCGGCTCAAAGCCTCTCAATCCAGGCCCAAAAAGTCCGGGAATAGAACGTAGGGCTGCGTCGCCGTCCAATACGGGATCGTCTGCGGATCGGGGCGGTCTGGAGTTCCAGAACATTCGTTGCATTGCGCAGATGCCGGGCTCCAGCACCGACTGGTGGCACCGTTGGTCCCATGGCCTCGCTGGTGTTACTCTACCTTACAGAGGCGGCTCCGCCTCGTCCGGGCGCTTAACTCAGCGGTAGAGTGTCACCTTCACACGGTGGAAGTCGTAGGTTCGAATCCTACAGCGCCCACCATAATCCCTTCAAAATCATGCGATTCAGTCGGAACAGCTGTGGCCGCCGTCCCCCACGATGCGGCCTTTCCCGACCATCCACAGTCGCGCAATTGCGCATCGAACATCAAAAGCGCGGACTACAACTTTTGTTCGACCCCCTTTTACTTGAAATCCGCATCGTAACTGAAGCAATGTGCGGAATCGGTGCGGCTAGCCACGGGTTTCGGCGGGCGGCCTCGCTAACAACTGAGTGATGGGTTTCGCGCTCATGAGCCACGTGGAGAAGTGGGTCCGTAGCCAGTGTTGCGTTCTTCACACTGCTGCAAAGCAGATCGACCTGTCCGGGAATCGAGAAGAACGGAGGGCCCATCAAAAACGGTTCTGTGAGGACGGACTCAGGCTGGACACAAATTACTTTGAAAAGACCCGAATCTGGGTGAGCGCGGAAGCAGACAAACGCGTCGCAATCAGAGTAAGCAGAGGGGTCGCCGTCAACGAGTGGAACGACATTGCGCGCCGTGCCGACGATGCGAAGCATGGTCATGAACAAGCATTGCGGGAGTATATGGAGCATGTGATCGCCTGCCCGGTGTGCAATGCGCACTTGCATGTAGCTTCGGGCGAATATCTGTCGCAACGGCTTCACTGACAACGTCGCTGGGCCGTAGCCGCCGACTCTTCCTACTTCACCGGCTTCATAGTGCCCCAGTTATAAAGCTGGAACTCTCGAATGTGCGCCTCCGAAGTACTGGAGAGAATGCTGAGGCGGACCCGGCTTGCTTTCACCAGCGGAAATGCATCGATCTTCTTATGACCAATCGCCTGCGCTATTGCGACGCGCACCCACTTGCCAGACTTCGCATCCCAAATCTCAATTGCGTATTTCTCAACGTGCTGGCCGTCGTTGAGCCATTCCATGGTGAGCGCGCGGTCGAAGGTCACCGGCCTATCGAAGTCGACCTCAAGTTCGGAGTGATGCGAGCCGGGAGGAGCTGACCAGAAGGTGTCTGGATCGCCATCGAGCGCTGCCTCGACTGCAGGCGACGCAGGCCGATGATGCAACGCCAGGTTATTCTCTTCCCTCTCATGCAAGGCCGCACCGAACTCGGCGAGCCGCTTGGCATCGGAATCCGGAATCAGGCCCCGGTTGTCGGGCGCGACCCCAAGCATGAGCTGAGCTCCGCGGCCGACGGTAGCATCATAAGTGGCGAGCAATTCGTCAACGCTCTTGAGTGATGCTTCGTCGTTCGGGTGCCAGAACCAATGCTCTTTGCGCAACGGCGTATCGGCC
>Ga0187847_10004191_pt1 | contig 10688 bp, 6 predicted proteins | sample June2016WEW_4_10_FD_132458 | JGI IMG/M metagenome (GOLD analysis project Ga0187847, IMG submission 132458) | Peatland microbial communities from SPRUCE experiment site at the Marcell Experimental Forest, Minnesota, USA - June2016WEW_4_10 | ecosystem: Environmental > Terrestrial > Soil > Wetlands...
TCTGGCTGGCGCGGCAATGACGCCGGTTGCAGTTGAAGCGGCGGAAAAGGGCAAAGACACCAAGGCTGCCAAGTACACGAAGGCTGATGAAACTATCGAAGCCCAGGTGGTCGTTGTCGGTTCAGGTCTGGGCGGACTCTCGGCAGCCATGACCGCAGTGGAAGAGGGCGCCAAAAGGGTCATCCTGGTCGAGAAGGAGGCCTTCTATGGCGGCGGCACAAACTTTGCCGAGGTCTTCATAGGCCCCCCGGCGGATGAAGCCGGTGCCCGTCAGATGGCTGCCGACTTTGCGAAGCAGTCTAACTACATTGCGGACCCGATGCTCCACTACACGAAGGCTATCGAGCAGAAAGAGAATTCCGCCTGGCTGTTCGAGAAACACAAAGTGGTGGTTCACCCCCTGCCGGGCACTCCTCTGAATTTCTACGACGGAGGCCATGGCAAGTCGTGTGTCGATACCCTGGTTCCCCAAGCTAAGGCGCTGGGCGTTGATATGCGCCGCAGCACATCGGCCATTTCTCTCTTGATGAAAGACCCGCATACCTGCATCGGCATCCGCGTAAAAGACAAAAACGGAAAGATCATCGACATCAAGGCGAAGGGCGTTGTACTTGCGACCGGTGGCATGAGCACGAACCGGGCGCTGCTGGCAAAGTACACGAGCATCGACCTGGAGAAGACGATCACCGACGGAGCTAAAGCAGGCCAGGACGGCGACGGACATCTGATGGTCGAAGCGACCGCCCACGGCAAGGCGACCCACCTTTGCGTCTCTTCCATGTTCCTCAACGTGAAGGGCTTTGCCTACGATTCAGCCTTGGGCTCTTGCGTAGGAATGCAGCCCACAAATCTGTGGGTGAATCAGGATGCGGTTCGTTTTATCGATGAGAGTGTCGTCCGGTCGACCGCGGATTGCAACAAAGTCGTGGAGATTCAGGGCAATGTCTTTTCGATCGTGGATCAGGCGGGCCTCGACAGATACTCTGCGGGCGGCTGCCAGACACACTACTCGGGATTTGCCGACAAGCTGGTGGGAAACCCGATTCCGGGCCTGGCCGCTGAGGTTGAGAAGTATAGAAATCTTCCTGACGTCTTCTATGCCGATAGCCTGCCGGAATTGGCCAGGAAAATGGGAGTGGACGCTGCTACCTTGAAGGCTACGGTTGAAAACTACAACGGCTTTGCTCAGTCAGGGACGGATGCGGAATGGGGCAAAAAGGCATCGAACGTTTGGCCTATCGCCAAGGGACCGTTCTACTCCTTCAGGCTTTCATCCGGCATGCTCAACACGAATGGCGGCGTCCGGATCAACACGAACGCCCAGGTTGTGGATGCTCGTTACAAGGCTGTCTCCGGCCTATACGCTGCGGGAATTCTCACCAGCGGATGGGAGGGAGAGACTTACCTGATGGGAACCTGCCAGGCGGTTGCCCTATGGTGCGGGCGCAAGGCTGCAAAACACATCGTCGCCCACCTCTAGGCTACGTCTTCGACTGTCTTGTGGCATTCGCGGATTCACTGGACATATCTGCATTCTGTCTCTCGTACTATTGCGGGTCGGACGATCGAATCGATCCGGCCCGCAACGCACATCAATCCACAATCGATTGTCACGTGAGTTGCGGGGACGCATCGCTGCCCGGTACTCGCTGCTATTCTCCGAGCTCAATAATGCAGATGCCGACATGCGTGTAGTCGCCCTGACGGCACAAAAGTCGTCACAACTATCACTACACACAAGCCCGGACGGTTTCCCAAGGCTGCACAGACACAAACCCATTTCTTTGGCCGTCAATGTGTCGTGTGCAAGGGGCAAATCATTGATCGCCTCGTTTCTTCCTTGGAATGCGATCCCTGAGAGCAAGTTGGAAACTCGCGTGCACTGCAATCAGAGGAGCACTTGGAGGATCGAGCAATGTCAGAAGGCGCATTCAAGGTGAGAACAGACAAGTACTGGGCATCGCAACACAATTTCTTTGAAGAGGTAAGAAGTCAATTCACACTTCCGGCGAAGGTGCGCATCCACGATGTGACTCTTCGCGAAGCTGAGCAGGCGCCGCATATCGTTCTCCGCCCCGATGAGAAGATTCGCATCTATGAGGCCCTCGACGAACTCGGCGTCTACAGCGTCGAAATCTTCCCCATCATTTCGGAAGAGGATAAAGAACTGGCGAAGGAACTAGTAAAGCGCCGCCGAAAAACAAAGATCATCTTTCTTACCAGGTGGCATAGGGAAGAGGTCGACTTCGCGCTGGAGTGCGGTGCGGACGGAATTGTGCTGGAAGGCGCAGGCAATACCGATCTGGCCAAGGTGTGCCTTGGGACAAGCCCGGACGAGATGTACAAGTTGTTCGTCGAGACCGCGGCCCATGCAAAGAAGCACGGACTGTATACGTCCGTTATGCCATGGGACAGCAACAGAGGTCCGTTCGACTTTATGGAGCGGATCTACAAAGGGGTTGTGAACGAGGGTGGTGCCGACAGCGTAGTCATTGCAGACTCGCATGGCTGCAGCCTGCCCGCCGCAGTCTCCTACTTCGTTCGCAAGATCCAGGAGTGGGTGCCAGGCACACCAGTGGAGATGCACGCGCACAATGACATGGGAATGGCCACGGCGTGTATGCTGGCGGCGGTATCAGCCGGAGCATCTACCGTGCACACCTCCATCAACTGCCTTGGAGAGCGCGCCGGAAATGCAGCCACGGAAGAGGTGGTCATGGGCCTTGAGCTGATGCTCGGCATAAACACCGGAGTCCGACTTGACCGGCTGTACCCAGTGGCCCAGATGGTCGCGGAGATGACGAAGGTCCCCATCGCGTTCAACAAGCCCATCACCGGCTACAACGAATTCGCGGTCGAGTCCGGGATGGTGGTTTACATGCACGATCACATGATCAGCAAGGGCATGCCCTACAACATCTACCTGCCGGAAATGATCGGGCGCAAGGACCGCGATGTCGTGCTTGGCAAAATGACCGGGGCCTATGCAGTGGACATGAAGTTGAAGGAGTTGGGATTCACCGCAAGCAAAGAACAAGTGAAGGAAATTACGCAGCGAGTCAAGGCCGAATCGAGTCTTCGAAAATGGTCCATCACGATGAACGATCTAGATGTCATCGCGAAGGATGTGATCGGTGTAGCTGAAGCCGTAGCCGCAAAGTAGCTTACTGTCATCTGGGAAGCGGGGGAGCAGTATATGGCGCAGTATGTGACAAGTGTATGTGGTCCAGTTTCGGCCGATCAACTCGGCCGAACGCTGGTTCACGAGCATATGTTATTCGGCTTCCCTGGCTACCAGGGTGACGTCACCTGTGCTCCCCGGTTCGACCGTAAGGCCGCTGTTGACAGAACGGTCGCAAAGCTAAAGAGGTTCCGGGAGGCTTATGGCCTCGGAACGATCATTGACGCCACGCCCAATGATTGTGGCCGAGATCCAGAGTTTTTGTATGAGATCGCGAAAGCATCCGGCGTTCACATTCTATGTAGCAGCGGCTACTACTACGAAGGTGAGGGTGCGACCTCTTACTACCGCTTCCGTGCGCTGCTCGGTAACGCCGAAGAAGAAATCTACAAGATGATGAAGACCGAGGTAACTGAAGGCATCGGCGGAACTGGAGTAAGGGCCGGCGTCCTCAAGGTTGCCAGCAGTAAGAACGTGATCACCGAATACGAGATACGGTTCTTCAAGGCAGCAGCAAAAGTGTGCGGTGAAACCGGTACACCGATCATTACTCACACTCAGGAAGGGACCATGGGACTGGAGCAGGCGGAGCTGCTGACAGCCAATGGAGCGAGCCCGAACAAGATCATGATTGGTCATATCGACGGCAGCACTGACCTTCGTTGCCATCTCGATATTCTTGAAAAGGGAGTGTTCCTTGGTTTCGACCGCTTTGGGTTAGAAGGGTATACCGGATCTCCGTCGGACGAAGTGCGAAGGGCATGCGTCATAGCTCTCGTGAAGTCCGGATACGGGTCGCAGATCATGCTCTCGCATGATTCGATCTACAATTGGCTCGGCAAGCCCCTGGATGTGACATCGCCCACGCACTCCGAGATCATCTTCCGCGATGTAGTGCCGGAGTTCAAGAAGGCCGGCTTGACAGAGTCCGAAATCGACCAGTTGCTTGTCGAGAACCCAAAGCGTTTTCTCGCCTCCGGGAGTGCGACCGAGTAATCCACTGTTGTACTTGTAGTATTTTCGGTTCAGAGCAAACAAGCACTGTTATAACGCACAAAAGAAAGCCCGCCTCCGCCGCGGGCTTTATGCTGCGGCATGTGAACAACGCGGGCCTGCTGCTGCAGAGCGGATTGGATGCCAACTGCAAAAGAAATGAAGGCCTCGCACAGTGTTGTGCGAGGCCTTCTACAGTGACGGCTGCTGACGTCGCCTTCGCTAGCAGCTTTACTTAGCCGCAGCGTCTGCGCGCAGGGAAGGGATTTCGTCTTCTTCATGGCCGCCGTCAACGCGCGGGCGAATGACTTTACCGTTCTTTTCGGCTGCCTTAACGAGCTCGGCTTCTTCGTGAGCCCACTTCCAGTAGGAGACTTCGTGCGGGGAGTGTTCCGTCGCGGTCACAAACATTTCGGTGGAGAAGCCGAGGCGCAGTTCGTTGGCGATATCTTCCTTCCATGCCTTGCGGAGGATCTGCGTGGTGATCCGGCGGGTGGTGCGAGTGCCCAGGCTAAGAATGAGCTTGGCGATCTCGTGAGCGCGGGTGTAGGCCGATTCGGTGTCGGCGCAGATTTCGTTGACCATGCCCAGTTGCAAAGCCTTGCGGGCAGTGATGACCTCACCGGTCAACTCCGCGTAGGCGAAGCGCTTGCGGCCCATAAGCTCGCGCCATGCGATCTGAACGCCGTCGCCGGGGACCATGTTGACGCGGTAGTGCATTTCGGTGGTCCAGGCGTCGTCCGTGGCCAGAGTAATGTCGCTGAAGAGGACGAGGTCGGAGTGGAACGCCGCGCCGTTCCACACACCGATGGTGGGAACCTCGACATCAAACACCTGCCCCTCGATGTCGTTTGTGCCGTCGTAGTACTGCAGATCGTACATCTTCCAGGCCTGGTCCTGGGCAGAGGCGAACTCGGTCGGCGGCGCCCACTTGCCGGTCTTCTTGTCGCAGCGGCCGATGCCCTTGAACAGGTCCTTTCCGCAGCCACCAAAGATGATGACTTCATTTTCCGGATCGCGTCCGGCCCAGTCAAAGAAGTAATGCAGACCCTGGTGGGCCTGGGCGCCCCACTGGCAGCTGTCACCGTCGGTGTGAAGCCGGGCTTCGAGAATGCCATTCTCCCGCTTCATGATCAAGCAGTCCTTCAGCTTCTCCGAGTATTCCGCGAAGGTCATATGGGGTACCATCCTATATTCCTTCTCGGCATTGATGATGTTCTTGCTCCTATGAAGATCGGGTTCCCAATTGCCTCGAATCGACATCTCTTGCTCCTTTGCTATGAAATAAAGCTGATTTACAAACTTCTTATTGCACTTACATTGCCGAAGCTCGGCACAGCGTGTATTTCATGCCGAGGTACGATGAATGCGTAAAGTAGTCGCGCCAGAGCCTGTCTTAGCTCCCAATGCGCGAAGAACAAGTGCCACCGCAGGAACCCACTTCTGCCACCTCCGGCTCAAGCTTCGATATCGGAGTGGACCGGCCGGGGTAGATGAATAGCGCCGCAACGAATCCGACTACGGCGACACCCGAGATCGTCTCCATAGGCAGCCGGTAAGCTCCCGTCGAGCCGAGTGCGGCGGCGCCTAACATCACACCCACTGCTCCGCTGAACATTGCGACGCTCATCCAACTTCCGACCACCTTGCCGACCACAGAGGGTGAGAATGTCTTAGCGGCAAATCCCAGAATCACCGGATTAATGAAGGGCGTGCCAGCCCCGGTCAGAATCAGGCACAGGATCAGTGCAGGTCGCTGACTGCCAATCTGGGGAACAATCATGAGAACCGGAGTTACGGCAATCAGCACGAAACCCGTGAGGATGACGGGCCGGGCCCGACCTCCGAATGCCTTGTCCACCAGGAGCCCGCCCAAGAGTGAGGCAACAATCCCCGCAAACAGGACAGTTGACATAAGTTTCCCAGCCGTCAAAGGCCCAAGGCCGAGTCCCATAGGAGGCAGAACTGCCAGGTAGGCGGGAGTTAGGGAATTGAACGTTTGTAGCGTCCATACACCGCAGGAGAGCCCGATCATTCCTGCCAGAAATGGCCGCGTGCCCAAAAGCCCGAAAATGCCGTCTGGCACAGAAGTTGACGGCTCAGGTGGCGTCGCAGGGGAGTGTTTCCTGGCCATCAAGCTCACTGCAAAGACGAATACCGTCGCCATACCCAAGCCAAGGGACAGCCAAGCGATGCCCTTCTGCCATGACCCTGCGGAAAGAGCTAGTTGTGGGGAGACGACTAGCCCTAACATAACGCCGACCGACATCACCATCGATTGCAAGCCGGTCGCGGTCCCTGCTTCCCGTCGTGGGAACCAAAGGGCAACAGCTGGTCCGATTGCAACCCACACTGGGGCGCACCCAGCCGCCTCCGCTATTCGGATTGCGACAACAGTCCAATAGCTGTGTCCCAACCAAGGCAGCAAAGCATTGGAAACAACGAGCAGAACCATGCTGCCATTGATCACGGTGAATATTCCGAAACGATCGATCAGGTAGCCTGCGATCGCGCAACTCACTGCCGTCGCGAGCATATGCAGCCCCATAAAACCAAAGGAGGCCACCCCTATGCTGATTCCCAGATCCTTCGCGATGATACCCATCAGCGGTGCAAAGGAGATCATTATCATCGCCGAGCTGAGGGTCACGATCAGGATCTGCCCCAAAACCATCCAGCGAAACCAAGTATGGTGCTCCGATGTTGTCATGGCTTCTTGCACACCCTTCCAATCGCGCGCCGGTGTTGTACTGCCCATTAGCGATGCACGTTGTCTGCCACATACGAACCGCTGAATTCGCTGCATTTTCCGCACGGGAGGCAGCGTGCAGCAAATGACGACACGCGCGCCATCAGCATGGTGTCACTTGTGTCGGCGCTAGCGACACTTGTCGCACAGTATTGACAACTTTGATGCAAAGTCTCCGTCAGCACCCGGAAACAGCATGCTCCAGTACTCCTCTCGAAATCTTGGTTTCTGTGCCTTTCGCGAGCAGTTGCCACGTCCAGAGTCCTGGAGGAGAAACTACCTCGACAGGTTGGAAGCTTGCGTGCATCTCCAATGAGTACGCTGCAGATCGACATTAAGAAACGCGCCGGAACTGCACCGGCAGTTGATAACCAATAAGGAGCCGAGCAGATGTCTCACGTTACAAGCGCGCCCGCGCGTACCCCCATTGACTGTCTTTTGCGCCCGCGTTCAGTCGCGATTATCGGTGTCTCAGCGACTCCGACTGCGCTCGGTAGCCGCGTGTTCACCAATCTGGAGAATGCAGGTTTCACAGGAGAGATTCATCTCGTCAATCCCAAACGGGCGGAACTCTTTGGGCGCCCCTGCGTGGCGACGCCCGACGACCTCCCGATTGGAGTGGATTGCGCGGTTCTGGCCATTCCCCGTATCGGGGTGCTGGAGGCACTCAGGAGCTGTGCGCGGCGAAAGGTAAGGAGCGTAATTATCTTTTCCGCTGGATTTGCGGAAAACGGGACAGAGGGCCGTATCGAGCAGGAAGAGATCGGACGCATCGCGCGCGAGTACAACATGGCGATTGAGGGGCCGAACTGCCTGGGAATGGTGAATTTCGTTGATGGCACGCCCTTGACTTTCATGATGAACGACGCGAAGAGGCTAACGGAAAAGGTCGGCATCGCTATGGTCTCCCAGAGCGGCGCCATGGCGACGGTGTTGGGAGTGAGCCTGAAAACGAACCAAGTCGCTATGTCCTATTCGGTATCAACCGGCAACGAAGCAGTCAACAGCGCGGAAGACTTTATCGAGTATCTGATCGAGGATGAGCGGACGAGCGTGCTTGTTCTGTTGATCGAGCAGTTCCGGCAGCCGCAGAAGTTTTTGAAATTGGTTCGCCGGGCCAAACAGCTTGGCAAGCACATCGTGCTGCTTCATCCCGGCCACAGCAGTGCCGCCCGCGAATCGGCAGCCACTCATACCGGCGCCATGGTCAATGACTACAAAGTTATGCGCACCAAGGTGGAAGATGCCGGTGTCGTGGTTGTCGACACCATCGAAGAGTTGGTAGACGTTGCCCAATTGCTGAGCGTGTGTCCCTCCCTGCCGCAGGGAGGCGCCGCGGTGATTGCGGAATCCGGCGCCTTCAAAGCGCTGGCACTGGATTTCTGCGAGTCGATCGGGCTTGCACTTCCGGGACTCAGTGACCGCGCCAGGAGCGCGCTGCTGCAGGCGCTTCCTGAGTTCATTCCGCCGAGCAATCCTCTGGATGTGACAGGACAGGCGATGAACGACGGGGAACTCTACCGAAAGCCGATGACGGCATTTCTCTCTGACGACCGCTATGGAAGCCTGATGCTCGGGTTGATCCTGGCCGACGGGCCTGGCAACGACCTCAAGTTCCCCATCATAATCTCGACACTTCGGACGCTCAAAACGAAGAAGCCTGTGATTCTTGCAGCATTGGATGAAGGCACGGAAAATCCGCGCGAATGCATTCGCGAACATATCGCAGAACTGCGCTCGCTGGGAGTTCCGTTCTTCCCTACTTCTGAACGCGCGTTTCGGGCGCTCGGCCATGTCACGTCTTTTGCCGCCAAGCAAGCGAGGAAGCAGTCGAGTGCTCCGCTTATGCTGCCGCTGAGCCCGTTGTTGATGAGCGGAACTATGACGGAGTACAAGGGCAAAGAACTGTTGGCCTCCGTTGGCATCCCGGTTCCTGCCGGTGGACTAGCGACCACCCTGCAAGAAGCGGGGGAGATTGCTGAACGCATTGGTTTCCCAGTTGTGCTCAAGGCTCAAGAGGTAACACTTACGCATAAGAGCGATATCGGAGGCGTGATCCTCAATATCAAGGATAAGGACGCGCTTGCCGCCGGCTGGAAGCAGTTGTATGACAACATCGCGCGCGCCCGGCCGGGGCTCACCTTGGATGGTGCATTGGTCGAGAAGATGGGAGCCCGCGGCTTGGAACTGATCGTGGGTGTGAAAAATGACAAAGATTGGGGTCCGGCGCTGCTGGTTGGTTTCGGCGGAGTTTTGGCGGAGGCGATTGGCGATGTGCGCTTGTTGCCGCCAGACCTTCCAGTGGAAGCCATCATCGGCGAGTTGTATCAATTGAAAAGCGCGGCCCTGCTCAGGGGGTTCCGTGGATCGCCGGCGGTGGACGTAAAAGCAGCCGCCGAACTCATTCACCGCCTGGGAGCATTCATTTGTTCGGAGCCGGCCATTCAGGAGATCGATATCAATCCGGTGTTGGTGTACGCAGAGGGGCTGGGAGCAGTGGCACTGGATGCGTTGATCGTGGCAAAGACGATATGACTGCGAGCTTCGCTAACAGTCTGGGTAGGCCGAAGGTGTTTACAGCAGCACACGTCGACAACGACTGCGCAGGTTATGACTAACACAAAGCCAATTGCTGGTTCGCCTCCCGGAAGCGGCGCAACTTAGTGTTGTTGCCATAAGGGTCATAGAAAGCAATGTGCAATGCTCTTGGTTTCAGTTTGTCCGAAAGCGATCGGCCAGACAATTTTATTCTTGCAAAGCTTGTCCTCTAACCTCCTGTGCGTGGTGGCTTGGTCCGCGGCTTAGGCCGCGGGCTTTTTTTGCCTGGTCCAACTTGCACGGGACTGCAAGGAAGAGAACGAATTGACGTGGGAATCTGCCGCGCTCTATCCTGCATTGCGGCTTTCCGCCTATCAAACGCTTCGCTGCTCCGTGACGGACATTCGGCAGTCACTTGTGCTGAAAATGGAGGACCTGCCGGCTACCTGCGCCTTCGGGAACATGCACTTCCGGAAACAGGCGGTGCTGTTCCAGTGTGTCGATCAGCATGTCGATGAGCGACATCGTGATCTCCGGACGGTGGCGCGCCTCCTCCACCAGGTGCTTGGAGCAGATTGCGTGTCCCTCCCAATCCGGCAGCCCACTCTCGTCGATGTCGCTGAAAAGCTGGTAGCGGCCATCGTTGGGGCATTTTGCTTTATGACACTTGGCAGCGTAGTTCTTGTTTGCATCGGGAAGATTGATTGCGACCAGGTTGAACATGTTGTTCCTCTCCTTATTTTTGTTTCGACGAGCTTTTGCTAAGAGACCTGTGTTGCTTCTCCGCCCAGCTCACACAACGCCACTCGAAAAATCCGAATAAGCTCTTCGTGACTGAGGCAAGACTTCTTGAGAACCGCGTGCTGCCGGATCTCGGGCAACATTCGATTGGCGACGCTTCGCGTGGTGTTCACCCCAAGTCCCGAGAGCACCTTTAACACGCTCTCCGAACCCGAGTGGCGGCCGATGACGAACTCAGGTACGATTCGACCCAGTTCCGCGGCGGAAAATGGCTCGAAGTTCTGCCGGTCCCTCAGTAAAGCGTGGCAGTGAATTCCGGATTCGTGTTGGAAGATCGCCTCTCCTGTGATCGGCTGGTTCACTGGAATTGTGCGGACAGCAGCCCTGGCAACCAATTCGCAGAGGCTCTGCAGTCTGCGACAATCGATACCGCAGTCCAAACCGAGCGAGTGGCGCATCGCCATTGCAACCTGTTCCAGCGCGGCA
>Ga0187847_10004192_pt1 | contig 10685 bp, 13 predicted proteins | sample June2016WEW_4_10_FD_132458 | JGI IMG/M metagenome (GOLD analysis project Ga0187847, IMG submission 132458) | Peatland microbial communities from SPRUCE experiment site at the Marcell Experimental Forest, Minnesota, USA - June2016WEW_4_10 | ecosystem: Environmental > Terrestrial > Soil >...
CGCGCTTTCTCTTGTGCAGCCAAAACAACCGACCCACCAAGACAGCAAAAAAAGTTGGATTTGCGCGGAGGACATCCCGAGTCAACCGCGCGGTACGGTGCTCTGCCCGTCGCTCCAGCAGAATCGTGACGGCATCGTTTGTTTCAATCATATTTCTCCTCCGTTTAATTCAGGGAACACAATCCGGTGCTCGGTGAGCACCATTTCAGTTTCGCGTTCGCCTTGGTGCTTGCGCCCGGCCCCGCGCGGCCCGCGATGTTGCGCGCCTTGTGTGAGCAGCGGCACGTACACATGTGGCAACCGCCGCTCGGCCAAGATGGCTTGCACGCACTCCGCAACAAAATCCTTAGCGGTAAGTTGGCAGTCTCGCGCGGCTTCCTCCAACTCGTTATGCAGCGCATCCGGTAATGCCAGCGTAAGATTCAGTTCCGTTTCGCCCTCCCCAGGTTCAAAAAATGGGGCCGCTTGCGACAGCCCCATGCACGTTCCTTTTCGACCCCGGCGCTTTTACTCTCGGGCACGCCAGAGGCCCGTCCGCGCTTCCCCCGCGCACGTTACCGTGTCGCGGTTCCCCTGCATCGGCTAGGGGCAGAAAAACTTGAGATAACATTTCCATAAATGCCTTGAGAAAAAATCAGGGCCGCTCCCCACGGCCCCGAATCAGTTACGAAGCGCTGATATTGTACTGTTGGATTGCCTCAGACCGTCTCACACGCCCATCCGTACGGCGATAGGCCAAGAGCACGATTTCACCTTGCAACGCCTTGGGTTGGTCCAGGACCTTGACGTTAATGCCGCTCCCACCTCGGTCTCCAATCAGGTAACCGCGCTTAAAGTCCCCGAAGAGGACCGGAGCAGCCGAGCGGGCAGCCGTGGGCATGGAGGCGCTGTACTCAACCGGGTAGCCGTGTAGGAAGTCCTGCTTTCCAACGCGCTGCCATACAGGGTTGAACAGGTTGCTCTGTACCTGTGCTTTGCGGATGCCGATGGAGGTTAGCCGCGACATCAAGAAAGATGCGTTGGCGTGATACACGGCATTGAGTGTGCCGAGGAGGTCCAGGGTGCCCGAGATGCTCACAAGGTTGCCATTGGAATCCGGCTCCTCTGTGACGCCCGCGCCCACGTTGCCGATGAGTCCCTGTGCCTGTCCCGTGCCGGTGCCGTTGACGTACAGATTCTCCTCATACATCTGTTGTCCGAGAATCAAATCGTCAACCGTGGTAGCTTGGAACGCTGGCACGTCCTGTGCCAACTCCCAAGAAAGTGTCTCGTTGTTGCCCGCCATGAACGCGGACAGCGTGAAAGTCCCAAGGGTCATGTCGGACTCTGTGAAGGATGCGGTTTCAGCCTTCGCAGTAGTCGCGCCAAAACTGGCCTTGACGGGGAATTTAATGTCACTCGTAGTGGGAATGACCGAAGCCAAACGGCGGACGGCCATTTCTTGCGGAGCGAGTGGCACGATTTGGTCATCCACGATGGAGGGCACGGCATAACCGCCCGTAGGACCACCGCCGCTCTCATACAACGCGGCCCCAATCTCTCTGCCGTTGGACTGGACGTACTTGATAAAGTCCGCCATGTACTCACGGCTGAAAGTTTTCGGTTGGAGTTTTTCGACACCGCTAGGCCGCGCGTCGGTCAAGAGAGCACCATGCGCGCCAATCATCCGGGTAATGCTGTTGTTTTTTTCCCAGGTGGCAATTTGTGGATTCGTGAAATTGACAACGGCCATCTGGGAGTCCACATCTGTGGACTCGGAGGCTGTCAGGGGACGGCGTGCTTGCTCGGCAGAGGCCACGATGGAGTCAGCCTTTGCCAATGCCGTTTCGCGCATCTTGCGCAGTTCAGAAATATTTGACATTTGAAAATTCCTTTTTAGCCCCGTGGGGCGGTTCCGTCTGCCACGTTCCGAGGGCAATACAACGCAGCCCGTTACGTGTTTTCCGGTCGAGATGTCACGCCTAGTGTCCAGGTCTCAGCGGGCGGACTAGCGTGACTGACTCGGCCCCTTTGCTCCGAGCAGTCCGATACAAACTTGTTGGGGGCCGGTGTCAGCCGCCCCCATGCCGGGCCGATGCTACAGCCGGGCAAAACTTGATAACTTGGCACTTCACGCGGCGTATCTTGCGCCGTGGGTGACGCGCTTGCCGTGGCATGACAAGCGCGTCCGCGTTTTCATGCGGCCCTCCAGAGCTTCAACCGTGGTGCGTGAGTACGTCATAGTGTCTTTCCCTCCGTGCCTACCACGGGCCGGGCTAATCAGTTCGTGCGCGTATCCGGCAGCGCGTGCAATTTCTCTAACCACGCGGAGCTGTCACCCGTTGCCTCGGGCGGTGCGAGTTCCTTGGCCGCGTACTCCACAAAGTGTGGAACCGCGCCCCAAAAGGCGTGCAACGTCGCCGGGTCAAAGGCACAAGGCAGCCCATCCACCACGCCGTCTGTGAACGTCAACAAGCCGATATATCTTGAGCGCTGCTTTGCCAACAGGACCGCGCACTGAGGTGCGATTTTTTCATCGAGGTTGAGCAAGTCGAGCGTGGGCGTGCCGTCCTCATGCGTCCCAAGCAGGACGCCACAAGCAAGCTGTGCGCCCCAGGCCATTTGGTTCTCGCGTTCTCTCGTTGTGTCCATGTTTTCTCCGAGTCCTGACTGTACAATCGGATGCATAAGCAAAAAGATAAGTTGCTAAGCAAAATTTTTTCTACTTGGCAATCACCCACGCCTTGCGCCCGTCTTTGTCCACCTCACGGGCAAACCCTTGCTCTACGAGTCTGCGGCAGATGCCGTGTATCAATGCCCAAGGGTTGGTTTTCTCGGAGAGAGGCTCATCCAACTGCTTAAGGTATTCGTGAATTTCCCGAGTGGTTAACGGGGCGCGCTTGAGGGCCAACAGGCCGCGTACTTTCTCGGTCGCTCCAGGCAGTATCAGGTTCACGATGGCCTCAGCCTTCGTGGTGCTTTGGTCCAGCACAATTCTCCCCTTGTGCTTGTAGTCTGCCCCTATCAGTGTTTCCAGAGCGTGCGCGCGGGCTTGGATTGCCTTGATTTCCGCGTCAATCCGCTCCCGCTTATGCAGCGCGCTTGTGAGTGCGTCCATCGTGGCCTCGTAATCTTTGTCATAATTCTTCATGTCTTAGGTAGATTATTATTGTATAAGTGGTAAGTCAAGCACAAAAGAAACGGCTGAGGTACGTCTCGCGTTGGCTCTTGTCCAGGAACCTAGTGATGAGGTTGCGGGCAAGCTGTTTTTTGAAGCCAAACAGCGCCCGGAGTAGCCCCTCATTTATTCCACGTGGCCGTGACTAGCGAGTCCCACGCCACAGGTGAATTTTCCCGCATCAGCCGGTTTAGCAGAGTGCGCCGAAACCGCTTAATCCACTTAGTCTCGGCAGCCAATGCGACCGGGGTCTTGTCCGGCGTGGTCATGTCTTGCCGATATAAGGCCCTACAGCGTTTTTGACCATACTGTGAGGCCATGCGCGCGCTACTCGCGCTCATATCGCTTCCTAGCGCAAAGTGCTGTTTTTTCGTGCTGCAAACAAACCTAGTTACAATGTCTCAATTTGAGATTTATTCTCATGTACGTAAAAAAAACATTTGCGGAGGTCTTTATACAAGGCACTCCCAACATTTCCAGACACCCCCACCATCTACATCTCCCGTGGCCGCCCGATTCTATTGCCTTGCCATCTAACCACCCAAACCCTACGAAGAACTTCGTTCGTAGTAGGGGGTGAGTGGTTCACTGTGTTACCAACCACCCACCACTACTCTCTTATCTATAGGGCGGTGGGTGATTTTAGGCAGACCTCTTGACGCCGCCTGTGGCCGTTGAGGCTCACCTCCAATTCCGGTCTCATCCTGTCCACCTCACCACACCACGAAGAACGTTAGTTCGTAGTGGGGTGGGGAGTGACGGTGAAAGAATACCTATAATTCCGCTAATGATTCCGCTAATGGAAAGCGTTCCGCCATTAACCGTTTCCTATACGGAGGCGGAACGGTTTTAGGCCATGCCGCTATCATTCCGGTAATCATTAGCGGAATTAGTTTCGCTTGGGCTGCGTAACTGTAAGATTGCATTGTGTTTAGGAGCCTTTATCTGATTCTAAAGGGTTTAGCCTATAGTGACACCTCCAATCCGGGTCTCATCCTGTCCACCTCACCACACTACGTAGTGCTTTAGCACGTAGTGGTGTGGGGAGTGACGGTACAAGAAATATGCTGTCCACCATTAACTCCTTCCTTAGAGGTGGTGGACAGTTTTAGGTGTCCATTAACTGTCCGGTTAGACCGTTAATGGACAGCAAATTAACTCCGTTTTACCCCCCGGCCTTGGAAAATCTAAGGGTGCAATCCTTTCGTGCCTTGACAGGTCCGCGTACTCAACCGAACCTAAAACCGGATGGGGTAAAGTAGGAGCAGTCTATGAGTTCATTTATGGCGGTCGCGGTTGGGCCGGACGCTGTTGAGAAGATAAGGGCCATCGTGCGCTCGCACCCAGACGGCATCACTCTTGAGGAGATTATGGGGCGGTACGGCTTCACAAACAGTAACGCGGTCCGCGCGGCGCTGCGTGTTCTGGAGGAGCAAGCCGGTCCGGCCATCCGCTACGGCGTACCGCCAATCACCGCGCCATCGGGAGGTCCACAACATGCCGATTGATTGCCCCAAATGCGAGGGGCGGCCTATAGAACATTTCAGCCCCGCACAACTCAACAAAGCATTGGAGAACAACGAGGTGCTGACACTGCATTGCTTCAACTGTGACCACAGTTGGCCTCTATCGGGGACAGGCATAGAAGATGCGCTCAGCCTTCGCTGATTCATGCTAGAATTCATCGCGCCATGCCAACCCAAGCGCGAATCTCTCCGTCCGCCATGTCTGAAATTGAAGCCGCGTTCAAGGTTTATTGTAGTGCTGTGGAAAGCAGCGACCTAACTTTCAGCTCTCAGTCTACATACGTGGACAGGGCTTATAACTTTCTGCGGCGGCTCAAATATGATTTTGACCCCGGCTCCCGCCTAGCTCCGTATTCACCCGTTAAGCGAAAGAAAGACCTGCTAGCTTCCTGACTCGGGGCCTCCGTTTTTAGTTCTTCCACGTGGCCTCGATTAGCTCATCCGCGCGGTCCTGCCGAACCTTGGCCCATTGCGAGTAGTGCTTTTCCGTTGTGGTGATGGAAGTGTGCCCGAGGAACCGTGATACCTCCTCCATCGGCACGCCTTTGCTAAGCGCATGGCACGCGAAGGTGTCACGCAGTCTGTGGCTCACCATGTGGCCTTGGCACCTCACGCCGCCGCGCGCAAAGGCCCAACTGATGTGTTGGCCCTGTACCTTGGCAAAGTTTGTCGGTGTGGCCTTCCCGCTGTAAAAGAGGTACTCGCCTTCCTTGTTGGCGGCGGCTTGGATTTCCTTAGCCACGTCCCACGGCAAACCCACGCGAACGTGGACGCCTGTTTTCTGCCGCGAGGTGATGGCGTGCGCCTTTTTCCGCTTGTGGTCCATGACCAATTCACTTTTACGAAGGCAAGCCGCGTCCCGGTTGGCTAGGCCGGTCCAGCGCATGAGCTGTATAATCGCGCGCACTCGCTTTGTCTTTGCCGCCGCAAGCACGCGGTCATATTCTTTGGGGGTCAGCGGTGTGGTGGGCGGCTCATCCACTTTGATGGGGTCCAGCTTGGGCACACGCGTGAGCCATCCGGCAGCGTGGCAGTAGTTGAGGAACACGCGCACAATGAGTTGGGCAACGTGCTGTGTGCTTGTGGAGGGATAACGCTCAGGCCACATGGCCTTGTAATCCGTCATCAGCTCCAGGGTGAGACCTGCCACGGTGAATACGCCGCGCCCCTCGCAGAACGTGATGAGGCGTTGTGTCTCCAGCTCATACTTGGACAGTGTGCCCGGCGAAACGCTCTTGACCCGCTTGCCCTTGATGAAGGCGTCACGGGCATCTTGGAGGGTCTTGCCGGTGCTTCGCGCCACCACTTTTTCCGGCTCATCCGCCTTAACCAGATTAGCCACTAATCGCTGGACAGTTTCCTTAGCGGCAGTCCAGCTCCGCGTCCCGGCCTTGCGCCGATACCGTTTGCCGTTCATAGTCCAGCGTAGATGCTTGCGGCAGCGGCAAGAGGGATAATCCTCCCCCTCATGCTTGTGCGGGCAGTCTGAGGAGTGCCGGACGTAGATGATAATCTCGGGTGCGCTAATCATGAAAACAGTCTGCCACAATTTGACACAAAAAACAAGGCACCAAAGGTAATAAGCAGTGTTTATGCGGATGCAGTGCACTAAGTGGGAGTATTCTATCTACTTAGACACCGATTGACCCTGTGGAGATGCGAAAAGCGAAATCGGAAGGGCCGGGTCGAACGGGACAAAGCGCAGAAACGTATGCGAGTGATTGCAGGCCAGTACCGGCGACGGACGTTGCGATCGTTACCCGGCCTCGAAATCCGTCCCACGTCGGACCGGTTGCGGGAGACGCTGTTTAATGTGCTCTGCGCGGGCAATCCGGAGTCTCTGGCGGAGACGAGATGGCTCGACCTCTATGCAGGAACCGGCGCAGTCGGTATTGAGGCGCTGAGTCGCGGCGCGCGGATGGTGCACTTTGTCGAGTTGTCGAAGCCGGCGGCCGATCTGATTGCCGCGAATTTAAAGTCGCTGGGGATTGCGGGCGGGTTCCGGATCGTGAGGGGCGAAGCTGGGAAAGGCCTGCGGCAATTGGAGGAGGCAGGGAACATCACCGATTTTGTGTTTCTCGATCCACCCTATTCGCTGCGGGACGAGTATGCGAAGACGCTGGCGGCGCTGTCGCAATCGAAATTGCTAAGCGAGCGCAGCGTGGTGATTGCAGAGCATGAAAAGAGATTCGATCCGGGAGAGGCGTTCGGGGAGTTGCGGCGCTACCGGACGCTGGTGCAGGGCGACGCGGCACTGAGCTTCTATCGACGGCAGTAAGCTGCGAGCTGCGAGCTACGGGCTCCTAGCTTCGAGCCAAGCACGATGCTCAAGTTCCCGCTCGCGGCTCGAAGCTCGCAGCGACTAGCCGTTGTCTCTCGTTATAATCACTACAACATGGCTAACTTTGCACCGGTTGACGAACAACTGGCATACATCAAAAAGGGCGCGGCGGAGATTGTCAAAGAGTCCGAACTGCGCTCGAAACTCGAACGCTCGCTCACTTCGGGCAAGCCGCTGCGCGTGAAGGCGGGCTTCGATCCGACCGCTCCCGATCTGCACCTGGGCCATACCGTCTTGTTGCGCAAGCTGAAACATTTTCAGGATCTTGGACACACGGTCATTTTTCTGATCGGCGATTTCACCGGGATGATTGGCGACCCTACGGGGCGCTCGGCGACGCGGCCTCCGCTGACGCGGGAGCAGATCGCGGAGAACGCGGAAACCTACAAGGCGCAGGTCTTCAGGATTCTTAGTCCAGAAAAAACGGTAGTCGACTTTAACAGCCGGTGGTTCTCGAAATTTTCGGCCGAGGATTTTATTCGCCTCTGCGCGAAATACACGGTCTCTCAAATGCTCGAGCGCGAGGATTTCCACAAGCGTTTCCGCGAGGAGAAGCCGATCGCCGTGCATGAGTTGCTGTATCCGCTGGCGCAGGGATATGACTCGGTGGCGCTCGAAGCCGACGTGGAACTGGGCGGCACCGATCAGAAATTCAATCTGCTGGTGGGCCGCGAGTTGCAGCGGGCCTACGGGCAGGAATCGCAGGTGGTGCTGACCACGCCGATTCTCGAAGGATGGCGACAAGGCGCGGCGAAGATGTCGAAGTCGTTGGACAATGCGATTGGAATCCACGAGCCTCCGCTGGAGATGTATGGAAAGGTGATGGCGATCTCGGACGAGAAGATGTGGTCTTATTACGAATTGCTGACTGACGTGGGGATGGTAGAAATTCGGGCGATGATGGGCGACGTCGCGAATCGGAAAGAAAATCCGATGGTGTTTAAGAAGAAGATGGCACGAATGATCGTTACCGATTTTCATTCCGACGATGCTGCGATGAAGGCAGGCGATGATTGGGCAAAGCAGTTTCAGAAGGGCGGCGTACCGGAAGATATCGAGGAAGTCACCGTTCCACTGGATATTTTTAGTACCCCTTCTCTTACTGAAGAAGTGCTCTTAATCAAACTGGACAAATTGCTATCTGAAGTTGGCCTCGCTGATTCGGTGAGTGATGCGGGACGCAAAATAAAGCAGAAAGCCGTGCGGGTCAACGGCGAACTAAAGACGGAGCCGAGAATGCCCTGGAAACGAAAGGACCTAGGAGAGCCGATCACGGTAAGAGCTGGCCGAAAGATAAAGAGAGTTACGCTCACGGCCTCGGGACCCACCACTGAACTGTCATCCTGAGCGCAGTGGACGGATTCGCAAATGCGAATCCGTCCGCGGAGTCGAAGGACCCCTACTCCCATCAGAATCTGCCATCCACGGGAACCACTCTCGCGCCAGATCCAGCCAGTGCGGATTCACCGATTCGATCAGCGCAATTTTCTTCGATCGCCGCCAGCCTTTGAGTTGCTTTTCGCGATTGATCGCCTTTTGAACTTCGTCAAACGACTCCCGGTACAGCAAACGCTCCACCTGATATTTGTCTGTGAATCCTTCGATGCGGTGAAATTTGTGCTCGAAGACTCGTTTGTGAAGATTGCCTGTCATGCCGATGTAGAGAGTTCCCGAGAGGCTGCCCATAATGTACGCGCAATACGTCCTTTGCCCGGTAGGCATTTGGGAGGAGTAGGGGCCCTTCGACTCCGGTGCCCATTCACTTCGTGAACGGCCACCTCCGCTCAGGGTGACAGGGGTGTAGGTTGAACGCAGTGATGTTGCTCACGCCGCAATTGTTCGGTTTGCCGACCACGTGTCAGCGACCTATGTGTTTCGAAGCGGAGCGGGCGTTTTGGTGTGCCACTGGGTTGCCTGCTCGTAGGCATGTGCGGCTTGCAGTACCACGTCCTCCCGCCAGGTAGCGGCGGCTAGTTGCAGACCAATCGGCAATCCCTCTTTTGTGAAACCGCAGGGTACTGAAATCGTCGGAATTCCCCAAACATTAAAAGGCCGCGTGTTGCGCAGCATCATCAACTCCTGCGGACGCAGACTGTCTGGATGTTCACGGAGGTCGGCAATCACAGGCGGCGGGATTGGAACGGTAGGCGTTAGCAGCACGTCTACTTCTTTGAATACTTTCCGGATCGCATGACGACTCGCTTGCAAATCGCGGCTGGCGTGCAACGCCCTTGATGCGGGAATTTTTGCTCCCGCTTGGATTCTTGCGAGCGTTGCGGGTTGGTAGAGCTCGGAAGAATTCGCCAGGAATTGCTCATGATAAGCATAGGATTCGGCGCTGGAGAGAGTGCGGTCGGTGGAGACTTCCAGCTTGATCTCGCGAATCTCAGCTTGGAGTTCGCGAAAAATCTCGATGGCTTTTTCGATGGCAGCTGCGATTTCGGGATGAAGTTCGTCAAAGAAAAATTCTCGTGGCACGCCTATGCGCAGCCTTGAAGGTGGTTGCGCGATCGCGGCTAAGAAATCCGGGAAAGGCTCGTCGATGCTGGCGGGATCCCCTGCATCGTAGCCGGCCAATACTTGCAGCATCGTGGCCGCGTCCTCGACCGAGTTGGTAATGGGACCAACGTGATCGTAGGACCATGACAGGGGAATGACTCCGCGGGCGCTCACGCGGCCGTGGGTCGGCTTGAGGCCGACGACTCCACAGTATGCGGCGGGCAGGCGGACGGAACCGGCTGTGTCAGTGCCGACAGCGGCGAAGCCCAGGCCAGCGGCCACGCTCGCGGCTGAACCTCCGGAAGATCCTCCGGCTAGACGCGCTGTGTCCCATGGATTGTGGATCTCGCCAAAAAAACTGATCATTGAGCTGGCGCCGTAGGCAAATTCGTGCAGGTTCTGTTTGCCCAGAATGATCGCGCCCGCGTTGCGCAGGCGGCGGACGACTTCGGCGTCTTCGGTAGGAATCCGGTCCTTGAAGAGTTCGCTGGCGGCTGTGGTGCGGATACCTGCCGTATCGAAAATATCTTTGAGCCCGATTGGGATGCCGTGGAGCGGGCCGCGGTAATTACCGCTGCGGATTTCGCGCTCGGCTTGGCGGGCCTGAGCGATCGCAGAGTCGGCGAGGACTGTGATGAAGGCGTTGAGCTTGGGGTTGAGCGCTTGGATGCGCTCCAGGCAATCGCGGGTGAGTTCGACGGGTGAGACGGAATGATCGCGAATTTGCCGGCTCAATTGCTGAATGGTTGGACGCACTGGATCCTCGGAGATCAAAGAGATTCTACAGGGAAGGAATTCATTGCTTCTTGGAGCGCGGGAGATCGGAGCTTCCCAGCCCTGTGGCCGATGATGCGCCGTGGTGGCAAAAGACGACCAAAGTGTCGAGAGTGTCCTTGGTCAAAAATGTGACCGCTTCATGGATGGCCTCTTCGGATAACTCAGACGACTTACCAACGAGATTCATGGTCATGCGCACGCGTGTGCCGCCCTTGAGATCGGGACCGAAAGTGACGGTTTGCTCGGCGGTAACACCGAGAGCGTGGTTGAGCAGGCTAATCGCTCGCGGGGGGCTGCTGGAGGTCACAACGGCGGAAATGGTAGCTGCGACGGGCCGCACGACGACATACCGCACGCGGCTGCCGACTTGCCAGGGCTTGCCCTC
>Ga0187847_10004193_pt1 | contig 10684 bp, 12 predicted proteins | sample June2016WEW_4_10_FD_132458 | JGI IMG/M metagenome (GOLD analysis project Ga0187847, IMG submission 132458) | Peatland microbial communities from SPRUCE experiment site at the Marcell Experimental Forest, Minnesota, USA - June2016WEW_4_10 | ecosystem: Environmental > Terrestrial > Soil >...
AAACGGGCTTTGCCGTTTTCCTTGACGGTGAAGTTGGGATTGTCGCCGGCGTGGTGGCCTTCGGGATTATCGAGACCATGTTTCTTTCCGTCGGGATTGAAATGTGGTCCGGCAGATTTGAAATCAGGCGCTTCGCATTTCGCGTTCTGATGAAAGTGGATGGCATGTTCGCCGGGAGGCAGATTCTCAAGATTCAGATCGATGGTGACGCCTGAGGCGGTTGCTCGAATGGTTGCGGCGCCCACGGATTTGCCCTGGGCATCCTCGAGGTGAACATTGACCTTAGGCTGCGGCTTGGCCGGACTGGCTAAAGTCAGCCCGATCACGAGCAGTGCGGGGGAAAACAAGCGAGTCATTTTCATGGGGGGATTATAACGGAATCGCTGAACGGCTGCCGCGCCAGACTGCGCAGCCTCCAGCATCCCCTAAAGGGGCAACTGATATCGGTTAACTTACGGCATTGCTCAAGGCGATGGCCCTGATACGAAGCGTGGTTCTGGGTGTTCTGTTCAGGCGTTTGGGAGATTGACGCGGCATTCAATGGAGTCAGCTTGCATCGGCCGGGTCTGGCGCAGAATGCCTGGCAATGGGACAATAGAGAAATGCGAAGATTTCTCATTACAGCTCTACTATTGGCCACGGCGATGATGCTGGCCGGAGATGGCTATGCCCAGCAGACTCCGCCAGCAAGCGCACCGTCGGCAACGACACCAGCGGCTCCTGCAGCCACAACTCCGAAGGCTCCGGTGAAGAAGACGGCGCCGGCGGCGAAAACCGCGGTGCCGGCTCCGCTTAAGACTAGAACAGAAAAGTTCAGCTATGCGCTGGGGATGAACATCGGCTCAGGCCTTGGGGCGAACTTGAAAAAGCAGTCGGTGGAAGTGGACACGGCTCTGGTGGCCCAGGGATTGAAAGACGCCATGTCCGGCAGCAAAACACGCCTGACGGACGACGAGGCGAAGGCAGTGCTCACCGAGGTGCAGAACGACGTTAAGAAACAGCAGCAGGAAAAAATGGCAGAGGCGGGAGCGAAGAACAAGACCGAAGGCGAAGCGTTTCTGGCTGGCAACAAAGGCAAGGAAGGCGTGGTCACTTTGCCCGATGGCCTGCAATATAAGATTCTGACGGCCGGCACAGGGCCGAAGCCCGCCGCGACCGACTCGGTTGTGTGCAATTACAAGGGAACGCTGATCAACGGCACGGAGTTTGACAGTTCTTACAAGCGTGGGCAACCGGCGACCTTTGGCGTGAGTCAGGTGATCAAGGGGTGGACGGAAGCGCTTCAGCTCATGCCGACAGGATCGAAGTGGCAGCTCTTCATTCCGGCGAACCTGGCTTATGGTGAGCGGGGCGCGGGCGGTGAGATCGGTCCCGATTCGACGCTGATTTTTGAGGTCGAATTGCTATCGATTGTGGACAAGAACGCCGACAAGAATAAAGAAGAAAAGAAGGACGACGCGAGCAAGGAAGAAAAGAAAGACGACAAGAAGCAATAGCAATCTTGCCGGTGGAGTGCCGGGCGTCCCCGCCCGGCTGGACGGGCGAGACGCCCGTCCCTCCACGGTTATTGCTTTTCCCGCGCTACGCCCCTAAATACATTACGTGGACATAGACTCCGAGCCTGACGTTATAAGCCAGGTACCAGCCGACGTGATCGGGATCGTCATAAATCACGATTTCATCCGAATCCCAGAGCCAGCCATCACAGAAGCCAACGTCGTAGGGGGCTACGGAGAAATAGAAACCGCCGAACCAGAAACGGCCGGGACCGCCGCCTGCGAGGCGCCAAATGTGGCCGCGTCCGATGCCGCCGGTGAAGCGGCCATGCTCCCACGGGTGATCGAGATGGTAGTGGGCGTCGTTGGGGCCGGTATCATGGCCAACCCATTGCTTGCCCCGATCGACGTGAGGAGCATTGGGGTGTCCTTCCTTTTCGCTGAAGTTGCGGTGCTCCTCGGCCGGATGCGGAGTCGTAACTTTCGCAGGGCCGTGCTTCGGGATGTTCTGATGGCCGCCACCGACCTCGGGCCTGGCGCCACCACCTGCATGTGCGTCATGTTGTGCCAAGGCTGAGAGAGAGAACGCGAAACATAGCACGAGTAAACCAATCAGCTTTTTCATTTGTTTATCCTCTTTTCGTCCTCGATAACCAGTAACAGTAGCGATAACACGATATCAGATCAAATGTTTCTGTGGATTCTCAGGATAATCGGGAACGCAGCGCAACGCCTCGTTACCATAACGGTTCGGACGAGCTTTTCAATTTCCCATTTGTGGAGCCGGTTCGAGCCATTGAGTTCGTGATCTGTGAATCCGGTCTCGGGGCCAAGGTTTCAAATGGCTTGGATTATTGAGGTTGAGCCGGGTTTTCGAAAAGATCCGAATATCGAATCGCTTGGCCATCGGAGTGCTAACGGTGTCATGTATCGATCTACAGGTGGAGTAGAGAGTTATGAAAATAGTTTCAAGTTGCATCTTCTTCGCGCTCTTGGTTGCGCCGCTGCTCGCGCAACAACTGGTTGCGCCGGGACCGCGAGCTGCGGCGGCCAGCCCTTTGTTTGAGGCAAGCGCAGGCTACACCTACTTTGCTTTGGATACGCCATCGCAGCAGCGCGTGTTTCTCAGCGGGTTCGATGCCAATGGATTTGTCGACGTCAACGCCCGTTGGGGGCTGATGGTGGATTCGAGCTATGCGCGGATAGGCAATGTGCTCGGCACGGGGCACAGCGGCAACGTCTCCAGTTTTCTCACCGGCCCAACCTTTTATCCCGCGGCGCATGGACATACGCGGATCTTCGTTCACAGTTTGGCCGGCGTCAGCCTGGTGGACAGCGCGGTTCCGGTGAGCGGAACTTATTACCTGGGTGGAACTGTGATCCGGTTCTCCTATGCGGCAGGTGGAGGAGTGGAACGTCCGCTCGCGGGCCCACTTGCTATCCGAATCGGAGGCGACTATCTGCGCACTACATTTGCCGACTCCAGTGCCGCCCTGCGGTTCCAGAACAACCTCCGCATCGTGACCAGCCTGGTTTATCGCTTCGGGAATCGCTGGCGGTAGGCCAGAATCATGGCGGAAGTGTGACGGGAAATCGTCTGCCGCCGGAAACTTCGACCCGAAAAGTGCGCCGGAGGAGGTGCCGGGCCGGCAGGCAAATGGAGTTATCCAGTCAGGCTGCGCGATTGTCATCGGTCAACGGCTGTCAGTAGAGAGCGGGGTAGTTGACGGTTCAAAACAGCTCGATACCGCGTAGTGGATCAGGTTGAAAATTTGCTCCCTCAGCGGCTGAAGCCACGATTGATTTCTTGGTACTTACGGTGGGGCTGAAGCCGCACGCTTTCAAAGCGCATCCATACTGACCCACTACCCACTACCGAAAGCGATTGACAAGGGCGTCTCTACTGCCCTAGTATCAGGTTGAAAATGACCCCGCTAAGCCACCGTCGTCACCACCATCACCACGAGATGAGTGTGTCGGCGGGGTAACACGGATAACCAAGCACTGATAGGAAATCCAAGCTCGCTGGCGCAGAAATCGCCCAGTGGGCTTTTTGCTTTTTGCGGGCTCTCATGTATTTCATATTGCGATGGGGAGGATCCGAATGGAGATCGACTTCGCCAAAATGCAAGGCCTGGTACCTGCCGTTATTCAGGACGCGGGCAACGGTGAACTGCTGATGGTGGGCTTCATGAACAGGGAGGCGCTGGACATGACGCTGGGGACGGGGTTTGTGACATTCTACAGCCGCACCAAGCAGAAACTGTGGACCAAGGGCGAGAGCTCGGGCAATCGCCTGCAGGTGATGGCCGCCTCGACCGACTGCGATCAGGATACGGTGTTGCTGCGTGTCCGCGTGCTCGGTGAGGGCAAGGTCTGTCATCAGGGGACGCGCTCCTGTTTTACGCAGCCCCTGCAACTGGGAACAGCTGCGCTCGGCCCCGCTCTTTTTGAGCAGGATAAGTTTGAGCAGGATAAGAATGAGCCAGTGCAGCCAGCGAAGGCGAAGCGATGAAATTGCGGCTGGGCATTCCCAAAGGAAGTTTGCAGGAGGCGACGCTCGGTCTCTTCGCGCGCGCGGGGCTACGCGTGTATACGAACGCCCGCTCGTATTTTGCGGCGACGGACGATCCCGAGATCGAATGCCTGCTGATTCGGGCGCAAGAAATGGCGCGATATGTCGAACACGGCGCGCTCGATGCGGGTTTGACGGGGTTGGACTGGATACTCGAGAGCGGCCTTGATGTGGTCAAGGTCGCGGACCTGGTCTATTCGAAGCAGAGCATGGGCAAGGTGAAGTGGGTGCTGGCGGTCCCTGAGGATTCGAGCTTCCAGAAACTCGAAGACCTTGACGGCCGGATCATTGCCACCGAACTGGTGAGTTTCACGCGTAATTATTTTGCCAGCCGTAAGGTTGACGTGCGGGTAGAGTTCTCCTGGGGCGCCACTGAAATCAAGCCGCCGTTGCTGGCTGATGCCATTGTGGAGGTGACGGAGACCGGCAGTTCGCTGCGCGCTAATCATCTGAGAATTCTCGAAACCGTTCTTGAGTCGAACACACAACTGGTGGCGAACAAGGCGGCGTGGTCCGATGCTGCTCGCCGGCAAAAAATTGAAAACCTGTCGGTGATGCTGAGCGGAGCCATTGCCGCGCTGGGGCGAGTGGGCCTGATGCTCAACGTGCGCAAGGCGGATTTAGCCGGTGTTCTCGGTCTGTTGCCGGCACTGCAAAATCCGACCGTAGCGCCTCTGGCCGATGGCGAGTGGGTCGCGGTGAACACGGTTATTGAGGAGCAAGCCGCCTGGTCGCTGATTCCCAAGCTGAAGCAAGCCAACGCGCAGGGCATCGTGGAATATCCGCTGAATAAGGTGGTCATGTGATGCGGACCAAGGCCATGCGTAGTAAGAATGAGAATACGAGGAATATCCGGCGCGCGGACGGCGGTAAGAAGCGCAAGAAAAATGAAAATGACGTGATCCGCATTCTAGAAGGGGAGGAACTGGAACGTGCAGTGACTGCGCTCGCTGGGCGCGGCGCGACCGATCTCGCGGAGGTTGAGCCCGCAGTCCGCGCCATCGTGGACGACATTCGCCGCAACGGCGATCGCGCCCTGCGCCGCTACGCTAAGCGTTGGGAGGGGTTAGGGAAAGACGAGACGCTGCGAGTTCCAGAAGATGATCTTCATCGGGCATGGGAGCAAATCGATGCAGAGCTGAAGGAGGCGATCGAGCATGCGGCAGGCAATATCCGCCGCTATGCGGAGTGGCAAGCAGCCGGGGCGTTCCAGCAATGGCGCCGTGAAATCGAGCCTGGAGTCGAGGTCGGGCAACTGGTGCGTCCGCTCGAATCGGTGGGTTGCTACGTTCCGGGAGGCCGCTATCCTTTGCCTTCGACGGTGCTCATGACCGTGATTCCCGCGCAGGTGGCGGGAGTCAAACACATTCGTGTGGCGTCTCCACGCCCGTCACAGGCAACGCTGGCAGCGGCGGCTTTTCTCGGGGTGCACGAGTTCTATCGCGTCGGTGGAGCGCAGGCGATCGCCGCCCTGGCGTATGGGACGGAAGGGATTCCGCGAGTGGACAAGATCGTTGGTCCTGGCAACCGCTACGTGACCGCAGCCAAGAAAATGGTGGCTTTCGATTGCGCCATTGAATTTCTGGCCGGACCTACAGAGGCTGTGATTATCGGCGACGACGGCAATCCGGGTTACATGGCTTCAGACCTGGTGGCGCAGGCGGAACACGATCCCGACGCGCTGTGCATCTTTATCACAACTTCGCGCGCATTAGCCAAAGCTGTTCAAAACGAGATAGGGAAGCGCGCTCGCGTGAACCCGATTGCCGCTCAATCACTCTCCCTTCGCGGCGCGATTCTTTTAACGTCATCGCTGGAGAAAGCGATCGAAATATCGAATCGAATTGCCCCCGAACATCTAACCGTGCCGGCGGCGCTGGTTGCCGGAGTGCAGAATGCCGGATCGGTGTTTCTCGACGACTTTACGCCGCAGGCCGCGGGGGACTACGTTTCCGGTACGAACCACGTGCTGCCGACGGGTGCGATGGCGCGAGTTCGTGGAGGCCTGAGCGTGCTCGATTTCGTTCGTATCATTGGCTGCCAGCGGATATCGCGCGCGGGAATTCAACGCATCGCGCGGCCGGGCATTACCCTGGCGAGTGCCGAAGGGTTGAAGGGACACGCGGAGGCGTTCCGGACGAGGAGTTCGCATGCTTGAGGCCCGCTCCGCGATAAGAATTCTGCATGCCTATAAGCCGCCTCTGGCGGACCGGATCGGGCTGCGTCTGGATTTCAACGAAAGCACCGCCGGGTGTTCGCCGCGCGTGTTAGCGAGATTGCGCTCGCTCGACGCGGAACTTCTGGCGCGTTATCCAGAGCGTGAGCCCGTGGAAAAAGAGGCAGCAAGTTTTCTCGGACTTGATCCCTCTCAAGTTCTGCTCACGAACGGTGTCGACGAAGCGATTCATCTGCTGTGTTCCACGTATCTCGATCCCGGGGACGAAGCGCTCATCGCGGTGCCCACTTTTGCCATGTACTCGATTTTCGCGCAGGCCGAAGGGGCGAGCGTGGTCGAGGTAGCGGCGGGCGACAACTTTGCCTTTCCCGCGTCAGACTTGCTAGCTCGGGTCAGTTCACGCACTCGACTTATCGCGGTAGCTAATCCTAACAATCCGACGGGCGCGGCGGTCGCCGGCGATGTTTTGCTCAGGATTGCGCAAGCGGCGCCGCAAGCCGCGGTGCTGGTTGACGAGGCCTATTTCGAATTTCACGGGGAGACCGTAATCGACCCAGCGTTTGGTGACTGCGCTACGCAGATTGAGAATCTGTTCGTGGCGCGGACTTTTTCAAAGGCGTATGGCCTGGCCGGCCTGCGCATTGGCATTCTTGCGGGAGTGGCGCGGCAGATGGCGAACGTGCGCCGCGTGGCCTCGCCATACAACGTTAATGCGGCTGCTCTTGCGGTTCTGCCCGAGGCTCTTGCAGATCAGGAGTACGTTCGTGGTTATGTTGCGCAGGTGCGAAACAATCGCGAGAACTTGCAGCGGGAACTTGGCTGCCTCGGATTGCACTACTGGCCCAGTCATGCCAATTTTGTGCTCGTCCGCATCGGGCCGGCACATGCCGAGTTTGTTCGAGCGCTGCGCGACCGAGGAATCCTGGTGCGGGACCGGCACACCGACCCAGGGTGTGAGGGTTGCGTCCGGCTGACCGTGGGAAGCGACGCACACATGCAAATTCTCATCGATGCTTTGCGCGAAGTGGTCCCGTTGCTCGGGTTGCAGACCGGATGGAGAAGCGAGTTGCCGAACGGAGTGCGGTCGTGAGGAAAGCTAAGCTGCATCGCAAAACGGCAGAAACGGAAATTCGAATTGCCCTCACAATCGAGGGACGGGGGAAGTACGAGGTGTCGACGGGGATTCGTTTTCTGGATCACATGCTGGAGTTGTTTGCCCGCCACGGTGGTTTCGATTTGAAACTCGCAGCCGCCGGTGACCTGGACGTGGATCAGCACCACACCGTGGAAGACGTTGGCATCAGTCTGGGCGAGGCGTTTGATCGCGCTTTGGGCGACCGGCGCGGCATTCTGCGTGCCGGTTATTTTCTCATGACCATGGATGAAACTCTTGGGTTGGCGGCAGTGGATTTTGGCGGCCGCGCAGTCGCAGTGGTAGAGACGAAAGTCCGCGCCGCCCGGGTTGGCGATCTGCAGACGGAACTGGTGTCCGATTTCTTCGAGGGCTTTGCCCGCGGCGCACGCGCGAATGTTCACGTGCGGGTGATGTATGGACGTTCCAGCCATCACAAGATCGAAGCGCTGTTCAAGGCTTTTGCGCGCGCGCTTCGCGTAGCTTGCTCCCGCGACCGCCAGCTGGGGCGCATGCTGCCGAGCACCAAGGGGCTTTTATGAATAGGCCAACGATCACGATCGTGGATTACGGGGCCGGCAACTTAAATTCCGTAAAGAAGGCATTTGACTACCTCGGAGCCGACGTCGTCGTGACTACGCAGCCGGCGGCGGTTGCGGCGGCGGACAAGATCGTTCTGCCCGGGGTCGGACATTTCAGTGCGCTGGGCGCTCTCGAAAACACAGGACTGCGAGACGCCGTTCTGCAAGCCGCTAGCGCTGGCAAACCGCTGCTTGGAATTTGCCTGGGAATGCAGTGGCTGTTCGCGGGCAGCGACGAGGCTCCCGAGTGCGCGGGAGCGGGGATTTTTGCGGGACAATGCCGGCCGTTCCCCTCTTCGGTAAAATCGCCGCACGTCGGATGGAACTCGCTGGCGGTGCGAGAAGGCTCGCGATTGTTGCGCGAGGTCGCACCTGAATCCTTCGTCTACTTCACGCACTCCTTTCAAGCGCCGGTGGTTGCCGCCACCACGGCAGCGACGGAATACGGAACGCGATTTTCCGCGGTAGTCGAACAAGGCAACATTTTCGGAGTACAGTTCCATCCGGAAAAGTCGTGGAAGGTGGGGCTGCGCATTCTCTGGAATTTCTGTGAATTGAATTCCGATGATCCGAGTCTGCTCGGGGCGAACTCCAGGACGGCCGATAGGTGCTGACCAAGCGCATCATCGCCTGCCTCGATATGGACGACGGGCGCGTCGTGAAAGGCGTGCAATTCGTGAACCTGCGTGACGCCGGCGATCCGGCGGAATGCGCCACGGCGCATGCTCGCGATGGCGCGGACGAAATCGTTCTGCTCGATATCACGGCCACCAGCGACAAACGCAACACCATGCTCGATGTCGTCTCCCGCACCGCACGGTGTTTGTTTGTACCGTTCACGGTTGGCGGAGGGATCCGCGAACTCTGTGATGCTGCAGCCGTGTTCGACGCCGGCGCGGATAAAATCGCCATCAATTCCGCGGCGGTGAAAGATCCAAAGCTGATCGGGAAGATTGCCGCGCGTTTCGGTTCGCAGGCTGTGGTCGTGGCCATTGACGCCCGGCGCGTGAACGGTGGCTTCGAGGTGTTCGTTGCCGGAGGGCGTACGCCTACCGGTCGCGACGCGCTGCAGTGGGCGCGCGAAGCAGCCAGTTGCGGCGCGGGAGAGATCTTGCTTACTTCCATGGACCGCGATGGCACGCGAGCTGGTTTTGATTGCGAGTTGACGAAGATGGTGGCCGATGCGGTTTCTATCCCTGTAATCGCGTCGGGCGGCGCCGGGTCACCGCAACATTTCATTGACGTGTTCCGCGACGGCTGCGCGGACGCTGCTCTGGCCGCTTCCATCTTTCATTTTGGACTGGAGAACATTGGACAGTTGAAACGCGAACTGCAAACTGCCAATGTGCCGGTGAGATGGCCATGCTGATTCCATCCATCGACCTCATGGGCGGCAAGATCGTGCAATTGGTTCAAGGCGAAAAGAAAAAACTGGAATTCGATAATTTCGACTATTGGATCGAGCGCTTCTCGAAGTATCCCATCGTGCAACTCATCGATCTCGATGCCGCTCGCGGCGCCGGCGACAACCGCGCGCTGGTGAAGCAAATCGTCGGCCGCCTGACTTGCCAGGTGGGAGGCGGCATTCGCGACCTCGAAACCGCGGAAGAGCTTCTCCGGATGGGTGCGCGCAAGGTGATCATCGGATCCGCATTGCTGACGGAAGGGCGAATCAACCACGCGCACGCTCGCGCTCTCTCAGAGAAGATACCGACGACCGCACTGATGTTCGCTCTTGACTCGCGAGGAGGCCGGGTGGCGATCGATGGCTGGCGTACGAACACGGCCATCACCGCTTTCGATATGATTCGCGAACTGGAGCCGTTTTGCGAAACCTTTCTGTATACACACATCGACACCGAGGGATTGATGGGCGGCATTCCCATGGAGACGGTGCATGCGATCCGGCGCGCCACTACACGGCACCTGGTGGTCGCAGGTGGTATTACCGAACAGCAGGAGATCGACAATCTGGACGCGCTGGGAATTGATGCGGTCGTGGGCATGGCGCTGTATTCCGGCAGGATTCGAGGTTGACACATTAATTCGGCCGCAACTCGGCGAGCGGTTGCCACTTTTCTCCCAGCGCGGCATCGGAATTGCGCGCGGCGCTGCTGACGTCAAACAGAGTGCCATAGGCGTCGAATACGCAGGCCTCAACACCGTGAAGTTTCAGCTCCATCTTCGGAACCTCGGAAGCTCGGGACCTCGGGCCAATCTATTCCCAGTCGTCAGTGCCGATCGGATCGCCGTCCGGAGGCGGAGCCGGCAGGGTCAAATGGATTTCCGCTGGAGTTTTTTGAAAGCGATCGATTTGCCTCACGGCAAAGAAGAGTTGGGCCCGAACGGCATCGTCTTTCGAGGGCGACTGCATCGTGATCCATTTTCTTAATTCGTCCAGCTTGAGCGAAGCTACGGCGCGGACTTGTGCCGAGGCGTGCTCATCGCCTGCCAGCATCATAAGACGATCCAACACGACTGCATTTACCGTGCGCTGGATTGCTCCCTTATAGCCGGCTGACGACGGGGCCTTCCAGGTGGCGGCGAGCAGGTCGGTGAGCAATTCGTCAAAGCTGGGATTGCCGGCATCGAGCGCGTGATATTCGATCATGCGCTGGGCACGTTCGTGCTGAAGGAGCACATTGGCGACGATCTCCGCGGCTGCTTCCGCGGGAGCCAGCGCGTCGAACGCCGGTGACGTGCGCCGCGAAAAATTCTCGCGGC
>Ga0187847_10004195_pt1 | contig 10682 bp, 7 predicted proteins | sample June2016WEW_4_10_FD_132458 | JGI IMG/M metagenome (GOLD analysis project Ga0187847, IMG submission 132458) | Peatland microbial communities from SPRUCE experiment site at the Marcell Experimental Forest, Minnesota, USA - June2016WEW_4_10 | ecosystem: Environmental > Terrestrial > Soil > Wetlands...
CCTCAAACATCTTCTCGATTGGTCTGAATGGCGAAGACGGCATCAATTCCTCGCTCCGCTCTTCCACTATCGAAGACAAAACTCCCTGCTCTTTGCTACTCAGTTACAACTGTAGTACTAGAACACATTCACACTAGGTCAAGCGCATAGCGTCGCCGGTTCCTGGAATCGGAAAAGGTGTCGTGCGTATTGACAGACCTATACTTCTAGGGGTATGTTTTCCCATACCAAGATGTACAGGGGTGTACGGATGGCGCGGAATGATCTGCAGGGGAGTTTGGACCTGCTGGTTTTGAAGACGCTTTCGCAGAGGGGAAGTCTGCACGGCTACGGCATTGTCGCGCATATCCAGAGGGCATCCGATGAGCTGCTTCAGGTGGAGGAGGGCTCGATTTACCCGGCGTTGCATCGAATGGAGCAGAGTGGGTGGATCAAATCAGAGTGGGCGCTGACGGAGACGGGGCGCAATGCAAAGTACTACAAGCTGACGACTGTCGGGGGAAAGCAACTGCGGGCGGCAGAGGAGGGCTTTGAACAACTTGTGAAGGGCGTCCGCGCGATGCTGCGGTATGCGTGAGGTGAGGTGATGGCGCTGATTCGCAGGATGGTGAATCTATTTCGTCGCGGGCGGGTGGACGGCGAGATTGAGGCTGAACTCAAGTCGCATATTGAGATGCGGATTGAGGAGAATGTGGCTGCCGGGATGACGGCGGAAGAGGCGCGACGGGACGCGATGGTCCGGTTTGGTAACCACGTGGTTATGAAAGAGCGCGTGGCGGCCGCGGATGCAAGTCTCGGGTTCGGAAGTTTCTGGCGGAATGTGCGTTTCGCACTGCGGCAATTGCGGAGGTCGCCAGGCTTCGCGCTTACGGCGATCCTGACGCTCGCGCTGGGCATCGGCCCCACCGTAGCCATCTTCAGCATTATCTGGGCGACGTTCTTTGCCCCACTCTCGTATCCGCATCCCGAACAATTGGTTCTGGCGTGGACGCACTACAAGGGTGAGCGAAGCTCCACCCTGGCGGATGTGTACGCGCAATACGCCGCGCAATCGCGTTCATTCGAGCGGCTTGACTTCGAATCGTGGCGCACCCTCCACCTTACAAACCCGGACCACACGGAAGATGAGACTGTCGGGTTACCTGTCACGCCAGGCAATGTCACCAAAACAATGGGATTGCGCTTGGCGATGGGCCGCGACTTTCTGCCGGACGAGGGATTGCCCGGCAAGGATCATGTGGTGATCCTGAAGCACAAGGTTTGGATCGATCGCTACCACAGCGACCCAAACATTATCGGGAAATACATCCTCATTCAGGATCAGCCTTACTTGGTGGTTGGAGTCGTTCAGGCCGGGCCGCCCGATCGCGCCGGTGTGCCTTTTATGGTTCCCGTCATCATCCCTCCCGGCGTCCACTCCAGCGATTTTGGAAACGTGATCGGACGCCTCAAGCCAGGCGTAACGATTGCCCAAGCACAGGCGGAGTTGTCGCTGATTGATCAGCGCCTGCTGGCACAGAGTACAGAGCGCAAGGACCCGCAATCGTGGGCGGTGAGCGTTGAGCAATTGCACAATGACTGGCTCGACCATAAGCTGGAGCGCAATCTTTGGCTGCTGTTGGCATCCGTGGGTCTGGTACTGCTGATCGCATGCACCAATGTAGCCAATTTGCTGCTCGCTCGGGGCTCGATGCGCAGGCAAGAGATCGCCGTCCGCGCGGCTCTCGGAGCAACCCGCAGGCAAATCTTCGCGCAACTGCTTGCCGAGAGCCTGACGCTGGCGCTGATAGGCGGAGCCATCGGTATCCCGTTGGGTTGGGGCCTGATGAAGTTCAGCCTCGCAATCTTTCCCGAACTTGCCATCCAGACGGCAGAGACCGTGATCGAGATCAACCTTCCCGTTCTGGTTTTTGCCTTCGTCATGACCCTGATCGCAGGAGTCTTGTTCGGTTGCGCGCCGGGGTGGCAGACCGCGCGGGTTAGCCTGAGCGACACGCTGAAGCAGGGATCGCGTTCAGTCGGCGGACACAGCCGCACCCCTGTTCAGGCGGTGCTGGTAACGGCGGAGATTGCTCTCGCGCTCGTCCTTCTAGCGGGTGCGGGAATGGCCATGCACAGTTTCTGGAATCTCAGTCACATCGATCTGGGGTTCGCTGCCGACCACGTGGTAACCGGATACCTGCAACCGCGCAATACCGCGATTCGAGGAGGCGTCGCGCATGTGCCGTCGACGGAGGAAATGGCAGTGCGCAACCGGGAGCTACTTGCGCAAATTCGCGCCGTTCCCGGTGTGAAAGACGCAGCGCTCTGCACCAATCCTCCCTTGCACGGATTCGGCACCGTCAGTCTTGCTATCGTGGGAGAACCCTATGACCAGGCACACCCGCCTATCGCGGATCTCAAGCTCGTCACGCCTTCCTATTTTCACACCCTGGGAATCCACATTGCGGGCGGACGCATCCTCGAAGAGGGAGACGGACTGGGAAGCGTGCCCGTCGTGGTGGTGAACGAGACATTCGTTCGTCGCTATCTGCCACGGACTGATCCACTTTCAAAACAGATCCTTTTGGGTGGCCAGGACTCGGCTGGGCATCCTTCAAGCCTCTCCCTGCAAATTGTTGGAATCTTCCACGATGTAATGGACGACGAGCACGTGACTGGTACCGTGCAGCCCGAAGCATACGTATCGCTCTGGCAAATCCCGGTTCCCTATCTTTCGTTCGTGGCCCGGACGGCGATTGATCCCGCGGCGGTCACCAGCGCGCTGCGCAGGACGATTCAAACCGATGCCCAGGGCCTGACCCTGAACAACGTGGAGCTGATGCAGACAGTAGTGGACAACCAGCGAGCCGGCGATCGTTTCGGCATGATTCTTTTCGGCAGCTTTGCCGGGGTAGCGCTGTTGCTGGCGGCAGTCGGCATTTACGGTGTAATGGCTTTCTGGGTGGTGCAACGGACGCATGAGATCGGGCTCCGCATGGCGCTGGGAGCAGAACGGCGTTCGGTGGTATTTCTGGTCGTGCGCAAGGGAATGAACATGGCCATCGCGGGTATTGCCTTGGGACTGCTGGCCGCCGCGGTCCTGGGCCGTTTGCTGCACAGCACCTTGTATGGGGTGGGAGAGCTCGATATCGACAGTCTTGTCGGTGTGGCAGCTTTGCTGCTTGGCGTAGCAGTTTTTGCATGCTGGCTGCCGGCGCGCAGGTCCGCTGCAATCGACCCGATGCAGGCGCTGCGTAACGAATAGATGGGAATGTGGAGTGGTGAAATGGGGCTGATTCTCCGGGTATCGAATCTGTTTCCCCGGTCGCGGACGGATCGCGAGGTTGAAGCGGAACTCAATGCGCATATCGAGATGCGGATTGAGGAGAACGTGGCCACGGGAATGTCGGCTGTGGAAGCGCGGCGGGATGCGATGGTGCGCTTTGGTAACCAAGTGGCTATGAAAGAGCGATCGATTGGCGCGGATGCGGCATTGGGCTTGGCAGACGTGGGCCGCGACGTGCAATATGCATTGCGGCAACTGCGGCGGTCGCCGGGGTTTGCGGCGACGGCTGTAGTGACGCTGGCGCTGGGAATTGGGGCGAACATTGTTGTGTTCAGCGTGCTGAATGCGGTGCTGCTGCATCCGCTGGATGTGCGCGATCCGGGTAGCCTGTACCAGCTTCGTCACAAAGCATGGGCGACGGGACGGCTGCTGACGTCGTCGTATCCCGCGCTTGAGGATTATCGGCGGAGGAACTCGACATTCAGCGGCCTCGTGGGGATTTATGCGTACTCCCATGCGGTGTTGGTCTGGCGCGATGCGAATTACAATCTTTCCGGCGACGAAGTGACGGGCAATTACTTCGATTTGCTGGGTGTGGCGCCCGAAGCAGGGCGGTTCTTTCACGAAGCAGACGAGCGTGGGCAGAACTCAGCGCCCTATGTGGTTCTGAGCGATGCCATATGGCGTGGCGCGTTTAGCGCCGATCCGGAAATCGTGGGCGCGACAGTTGAGCTGAACAAGCATCCGTTTACTGTGATCGGCGTGGCAGCGCCGCAGTTCCACGGCACGGAGCGATTTGCGTGGGCCGACTACTGGGTGCCGATGGTGAACCAGAAGCAGTTGGAGGGATGGGATTCGCTGCACAGCCGGCCATCGGTTAACGTGACGGTGATTGGCCGGCTAAGGCCCGGCGCTACGCCACTGCAGGCGACAGAAGACCTGAACGCGATTTCGGCCGAGCTGGAGAAGGAGTATCCGCAGAGCGACGACGGACAGCCGCTGCGGCTGATTCATCCAGGCCTGATTGGCGACACGGGCGACGTGATTCGCGAGTTTTTGTGGAGTGTGAATGCGCTGGCATTGCTAGTGTTGCTGGCGGCGTGCGCCAACCTGGCAACGTTGTTTGCAGCGCGCGCGGCGGACCGGGGCCGGGAGCTGGCGGTACGCATTGCACTGGGTTCTAGCCGCGGCAGACTCGCAAGGCAATTGCTTACGGAGGCATTGCTGGTGTCGTTGCTTGGCGGCGTGACGGGGCTGGGTTTTGCGGAGTTCCTGCTACGGGTGCTGAACCGGTGGAGGACCGCGGCGGAGAGCCATTTGGCGGCGAGTGTGGATGCGCGGGTATTTGGGATTGGGCTGACGTTGACGCTGGTGAGCGCGCTGCTCTTTGGGATGCTTCCGGCGCGGCAAGCCTGGCGGAGCAGTCCGCTGCAGGTGATGAAGAGCGGGGCGGAAAAGCTGCATCTGCGCCGGTTTGCGCTGCGCGATGTGCTTCTGGGGGTGCAGATTGCTATTTGCACGCTGCTGGTGACCGCTTCGCTGGTAGCGGTGCGCGGAATGGAGCGAATGCTAGACGCGCCGCTGGGATTTCAGCCGAAGAATGTCATGCTGGTCGACATCGGTTTGGGCGATGTGGCGCAAACAGACAACGTGCTTCTGGCTAAACAGAAAGCGATGATCGAGGCGGCGCAAAGTATTCCTGGAGTGACTGCCGTGGGCACGGTGAACAAAACGCCAATGAGGGGCGGGTTGCATGGGACTCCGATATTTCAGCCGGGGACGACCGACTTCAAGGTGAACAATGCCGCGCTGGCTCCGTACCTGTTTGCAATTTCGCCGGGATATCTGGAGGCTGCGCAAACGCGGTTGCTGAGCGGGCGTGACGTGTCGTGGGACGACACCCCAACCACGCCGTACGTAGCGATCGTAAACGAAACCTTCGCGCGAAAGATGTGGGGGGAAACGCCGGCGATTGGGCAGCACTTTGTCGTGTCGGGCAAGCTGACGGAAGTGGTGGGAGTGGTGGAAGACGGCAAATACCATGACCTGGAAGAGTCGCCTTATCCTGTGGCGTATCTTCCGGTGGCGCAGAGCGAGGACAGCGAATCAATTTTCATTGTTCGGAGCCCTCGATCGGCGAGCGAGATTCGAGCGGCGCTGCAGCGTGCATTCAGCGCGACGGCGCCGAATGTGCCATTCGGAGTGCAGAGCTGGAGCGAAGTAATCGACGGTGAGCTTCTGCCTGCGCGAGCGGCGGCGGTGGCGCTGTCTGCGATGGGGCTGATGGCGGCGATGCTGGCGGTGACGGGGATTTTCGGCATGGCGGCGTATAGCGTGAGCCGGCGGATAAAGGAATTGGGGATTCGCGTGGCGCTGGGCGCGGGCCGGACGCGGGTAATGCAATCGGCAGTGGGTAGGCCGATTGCGCTGCTGCTTGGGGGACTGGCGGTGGGGCTGACGTTGGCGGTGCTGGCGAAGCCACTGATGGGAAGAATTGTCTACCAGGCAGAGCCGCGTGATCCGCTGGTGCTGGGCGGGGTGCTTGTGACGATGGCGCTGATTGGAGTGGCTGCATCGTGGATTCCGGCGCGGCGGGCACTGCGGGTTGATCCGTCACGGCTGATGCGGGAAGAATAGCGCTGGCAATGAATGATCCCACTTATCGCGATCATGAAGCCGCGAGTAGACAGGGCATAAAGGAAGCGTCCAGGGCGCGCGTTAGACTGGTATTTGGAAAATCTGATGACCATGCGCCCCTGCCGGGTTGAAGTTCGGACCCGATCCCTCGAAGACAATTATCGATTTTTGGCGAGCCTGGCGGCTCCGCATGCGGAATTGCTGGCCATTGTGAAATCCGACGCCTACGGGCACTCGCTGGAGTTGTGCGCTCCGGCAGCGGTACGGGCGGGCGCGCGATGGCTGGGCGTAACGAGCGTGGAAGAGGGTGTGGCGGCACGGGCGCTGTGTTCGGGAGCGCGGGTGCTGGTGATTGGCGGCGTGTTTCCGGGGCAGGGCGCGGAGGCTGTGCGGAACGAACTGACCGCAGTGGTCTGGGAGACCTGGCACCTGCATGAGTTGGAAAGCGCCGGGCGCGCGGCGGGAGTTGAGGCTGGGACCGTGCCGGTTCATCTGGAGGTCGATACGGGGATGAGCCGGCAGGGGGTGGGGCTTGATCGACTCGACGGGCTGGACGGCGTGCTGGCGCGGTTTGGCGCTAATTCTCCGCTGCGGCTTGAGGGCGTGATGACGCACTTGTTTGCGGCGGACGAGGCGGACGGCACGGTGACCGAAGAGCAGTTTGCGCGGCTGGATGCGGTGCTGGAGCGGGTAAAGGCTGCAGGGCTCAAGCCGGAGTGGCTGAATGTGGGGAATTCGGCGGCGTTGCTTGGTGGAAGGACCGGCGAGATTGTGAACCTGGCCAGTCGCTTCGGGATGAAAGCGATGATGCGGCCGGGGCTGGCGCTTTATGGGCTGATACCGGAGTTTGATGCCAGCTTTGATGAAGAGCCGGCTGGCGTGGCGGCGGCACGGGTAAGGCTGATGCCGGTGCTGAGCTGGAAGACGGCCGTGGTGGGCGTGCGGACGGTTCCGGCTGGTGCGGTTGTGGGGTACAACGGGACTTTCGTGGCGACGGAGCCGATGCGGCTGGCGTTGATTGCGGTGGGCTACGCGGATGGATTGGACCGGCGGCTGGGGAACAGGTTCAGCCTGTTGGTGAGGGGAGAACGGGCGCCGCTGGCGGGGCGGATCAGCATGGACCAGGCGGTGTTGGACGTGACGGATATTCCCGGGGTTGAGGCTGGGGATGAGGTTGTGATCTTGGGATCGCAGGGGAGCGAGATGATTTCAGCATTCGACCACGCCGAGGTTGAGGGAACGATTCCTTGGGAGGTGTTTACGCGAATTGGGGCGCGGGTGCGGCGGGTGGCAGTTTAGATTACTGATGACAGGTTACAGGTGACAGTTCGAGACGCCCTGCCGGCCTACTGCTTCCCGCCCTCGCGACAGCAAAAAGTCGCAAGAACGGGGCACGGAGCTTCATGGCTGGTTGAAGGTCGGTGAGCCGGCGGCGGTTTCTTCGGGGCAGAACGACGCGAGGTCGGTTGCGTTCTGGACTGCGGCGATCATGGCATCGGTGCCCATGCAGGAGTTCAAAAGCATGTGGTAGAGGCTGCGGGAGCACCACTCCTGCTGATAAGACTTGCGGATGACGGCGGCGCGGCGCTTGTCAAAGGCGGCGAGGAGCTGGTCGGCATGCTGGGCCTGCTTGGGGAAGGCGTGCACAAACCAGTCGCGTTTGGCCGAGGGCGTGGCGTACACAAAAACATGAAAACAGCCGGGCTGGCCGGCAAGAGCGCAGGCAGCCCCACGGCCGACGATGACGCAGTTTCCCTTTTCTGCGGCGTTGAGGATTTCCTGGCGAATGAGCTTCAACATGCGGTCGGAGTCAAAGACCTGGTCGTCGGATAGGCCGGGCATGGAGTAGACCTGGTCTTGCCAGAAGATTTTGCCGTAGCGGTAATACCAGGGGTCGAGGCGCTCGTCGTATTTGGCGGCTAGCTCCGGGGAAATGCCGGCAATGCGTGCGGCAGCACAGGGAAGTTCCGAGTCGAGCAGCCGCCAACCAAGCTGGGTTGCCAGGTCGTGGGCGAACTCGCCGCCGCGCGAGCCGTACTCGCGTTCCACTGTGATGACGCGGATGGGTGTATGGGCCATGGGAAAGTCCCCCGCGATTGGAGAATACAACGAAACGGGTTAAAGGTGACAGATTTCAGATGACCGTTCTGAGTTCAGAGATTACAGCCGTCCGTTGTCAGTGATGCGGTTGAGGTGTCCGGCTGTTGCCTTGTTGATCACAGCGCTACGGGAAAAGGAGGGGTAAGATGGCTGGCGGTTGGTGAACGTGGGAAGGAGAGTGCGGAAGATGAGCCTGGGATGGAGGTTGACGGTTCGTAGCGTTCTGATGACCCTGGCCGGGGCAGCGATTGTGTTTCTGCCGGCGGGGACGTGGAGGTTCTGGCAGGGATGGGCGTTTATGGCGGCATTTTTTATTCCGTGCCTGGTTGGGTTCGGCTACATCTTCTTCTATGACCAAGCGCTTATGGAACGACGGATGCGAAACCGAGAGCCAGTAACCGAACAGAAGCTGCTGATTCGTATTTTTACGGTTCTATTCTTTGTGGCGTTTCCAATTCCTGGACTCGACTACCGGCTGGGGTGGTCACGAAGCCTGGTTGGCGAGGTGCCCGTGTGGCTGACTGTGCTTTCTCTGGGAATGGTGGCGGGCGGATTCCTGTTCGTGTTCTGGGTACTGAAGGTGAACAGCTATGCGGGACGTACGATCGAAGTGGACGCGGGGCAGACAGTGATTGCGACAGGGCCGTATGCATGGGTTCGACACCCGATGTACCTGGGCGCCATCGTGCTTTGGATGTTTGCCCCGTTGGCGCTCGGTTCGTGGGTCGCCTTGCCCGCCTTTGCAGCGTTGATTCCGTTTTATGCGATCCGGTTGTTGAACGAAGAGAAAGTGCTGCGGACGGAGTTGCCGGGTTATTCCGAGTACTGCGCGAAAACACGATTCCACCTTATCCCGCTGGTCTGGTGAGGGCGATTCCGATTGGAGCGGGGATGAACGAAACAGGCGCAGGAGGTGAGCTCCTGCGCCTGTTCGCGGTTCGTGCAACTCGCAATGCGGATTACTGCGTGACGGGTTCCGGCGGGGCGGCTTTGGGCGCTTTCAGGTGAGGTGCTTTGGGAGCGGCTGTGCCGGCTTCCGGCGTTGAGGATTCAGGCGATGGCGACGCGAAGCCTGAGCCCTTCTTGATGTGCAGATCGCCGTTGTCGGTGCTCAGGTAGACCCGGGGACCGCCGGAGCCGATCTGGAACGAGGCGACCTTGTTCTCGCCGTCACCGAGGCTGGGCATCGGGTAGTCGGAAACAATGTCGCCGTTCCGCGTCTGGGCGCTTACTGAAACAGCAGCGTTTGGTGGCAAAGTCAGCTCTACGTCGCCTTTGTCGTTCTTTGCTTCAACGGCGTATCTTCCGGCCGGCTCAACCGAGATGCGGCCGTCCCGATCTTCCACGTAGGTATCGCCGTAGATCTGGCTCAGGTCCACATCTTTGGCGTGGGTAACCACGCGGACATTCCCCTTAGCTTCAGAGACGCGCAGGTCGTCGGAGTCGAGGGTAAGGTCTCCGGGCAGCTGGGCCACTTGCAGATCGGTGACCGAGGTGTGCAGATGGACCGCACCGGAGACGTTTTCCATGTGCACATCGCCGAGGATTTCGCCGCTCTGGGTGAATTTGCCCTTGATATCAGAGAGCGTGAGGTCGTTCATGTTGCCGTCGGTGGTCAGATCGCCATCTACCTGGTGGGCGGAAAAGTCGTGCTTTCCGTTGGAGAAGTGCAACTGGACGGAGCCGGTGATGGCGTTCAGGTGCACATCGCCGTGGGGTGAGTAGACGTTGATGCCGGAACCGAGGCCGGCCGCGGTTACGTCTCCCTTGCCCACCTTGACGGTGACGCGCGCGGACTTGGGGACGGTGACCGTTAGGTTGACACGACCCTTGGAGTTGTTGCTGTCCGGCTTGACCAGCACAGCGCCGCCGCTGACGGTGAGGTGGGGCGCCTCTGCTGCAAAGATGCCCTTGGCTGCCGAGTCAGAGTTGGCGAACGCCACTTCGTGCGCCTGAACCTCGATGTTAGGGCCGTCGCCCGCGGTGATGGTGGTGTCACCCTGGGGATTCTGGATTTCGACGGCTGAGTCGGAGGGGATCTGTGCATTCAGTGGCTGGAAGTCCTGATCGTGCTCAGGCATGCCGAACATGTTGAAGAAGTTGTCATCCGAGTCGAAATCGTTGTGGTCGCCGAAGTGTTGGAACCAGGGGCGGGAATGGGACCAGCCGGTGGCGCAGAATCCCAAGATCGCGAGAAAGATGAGGAGTCCGACGAAGCTTCCTGTGCGGCGGACGGGAACCTCGCGGCGCAGATCGATCGCCCACTCGCCGAGCAGGGCAAGGCCTGCAACGATGAGCAAAACTGGCCACCAGGTGCCGTACCAGTCCCAGAAATCGACTGCGGCGATATGGCCGGTGACGATGAGCAGGGCGATGACGCCGATGGCAACCAGGATGACGGGCCCGACAACGGAAGGAACGCTGGGACCGTAAGCGCCGACGTAGCCTTGTTTTGCGGCTTGACGCTGCGCCTTCCATGCGTCGCGCTGCGCACGCCATGCGGCCTTTTGCTGCTCACGATAGACGCGCCACTGGGTCTTCGGATCATAAGGTGGATAGGGCGGTTGGCCACCGCCGGGAGGATAGCCAGGGGGTACGCTGCTCATGACAGGCCTCCGTCTGGGCCGTGCCCGAAGTCATTGGAATTGGCGGGGACAATCGACGTCGACTGGGTGGA
>Ga0187847_10004196_pt1 | contig 10681 bp, 8 predicted proteins | sample June2016WEW_4_10_FD_132458 | JGI IMG/M metagenome (GOLD analysis project Ga0187847, IMG submission 132458) | Peatland microbial communities from SPRUCE experiment site at the Marcell Experimental Forest, Minnesota, USA - June2016WEW_4_10 | ecosystem: Environmental > Terrestrial > Soil > Wetlands...
CGCCGCCGCCGAATACAGCCGCGTTGCGCTGCGACCACATGTAAATCGACTCGTGGCGCGCCGCCGTGGGCACGATCGCGCTTTCATCGGCATCGATGTAGTAGAGCTTCGGCTGCGTTCCCTGCTCGGGCTTGCGGACGCGCACCGGTTCGCGCGCCACCAGTTGCGCCGCTTCGCTTGAGGGATCGCTCAGATCTCCGGCGATGATGGCATGTTCGGGACACACGATGACGCAGGCGGGTTCCAGTCCGACTTCGGTGCGATGGGCGCAGAAATGGCACTTGGTGGCCGTGCCGTCATCCGGATCCATATAAATGGAATCGTAGGGGCAGGCTTGCATGCAGGCTTTGCAGCCAATGCAGCGGTCGGAGTTGAAATCTACAATTCCATCTTTGCGCTGGTACATCGCGGTCACGGGACAGATGGTGACGCAGGGTGGCTTCTCGCAGTGGTTGCAGCGCGTGACTTGAAATACGCGGCGGGTGTTGGGGAACACGCCTTTCTCGACGTACTTCACCCAGGTCCGATTTACGCCCAGCGGCACCTGGTTCTCGGTTTTGCACGCCACCGTGCAGGCGTGGCATCCGATGCATTTGCGATTATCGATTACGAAGCCGTATTTCATCCGTGGAAATCCCGAACCCGGAAAAATGCACTTCAATCATACTTGGGTCCGAGCGAAAGGGGAGTTACGTTGCTGAGGCTTGCCGGGTGGAGAGCCGGGCATCGCTGCCCGGCCCCCATTTTTCCACCGCAGTACTTTAAGTCGATAGAGCTGTGAGTCGTTAGAGCGGTGAGTCGTTTCGTTCGTCGTTTCGTTAGTCGTGGGCCTGCTCGATCAGGTGATCGACGATGCGGTGCGCTTCGTCGATGTGTTCCAGGGCGCGATGACGCAAGCCATGGGCAAAGCCGTCATCTTCTTTCTCCTTGATGTCGTGATGGGCCGAGTCGAGCAACTCCAAGGCACGATGATAGCGGCCTCTGCCTCCCATGTGATTGTCGACGGCAGGATGGTCATTCAAGTTCTTGCCGTCATCAATCGCAGCGTGCTTGATCTCTGCGATCGCCTTGTCGATCTCTTCGATGGCGTGATCTTCTTCTCTATCCATGCGGCCGGACCACGTCCCGCGTTCCAGATGAGCGCGCGCGGCGCGGAGGTCGGTGAGTGCGTGCAGGTAGGCGGGATGTCTCCCGGGATCATCGGCGAAGGTCATGGTGGCACAGATAGCAAGCAGAAACGCTATTACGGCACAATGTCGAACAGTCTTCATAGTTTCCTCGAATAGGCCTTTCGGCAGAATGAACTCGTTTGTAGTTAACCCGGAATTGCGGTTTTAGACTCGCCAAATCTTAGGCTTCGGCAGGCGTTGCGCGGAAGTTACTTTAGTTCATGATTTAACGTCGTGCATTGAACGGCGTGCGCTGGGAGGGAAATCGCACCGCTAAATCTGGTAATCAATATCTTCAATAATGCGCTGCATGGATTCGGAAACGGGCTCACTTCCACCCGTCCCTTCCAGCACGCGCACGCGTTCCGCCAGGCGGTTTACCTCAGACGCGACTGCCGCTAAAGCTTCCGAGAGAGGGTCATTAATCTGCTTGGGATCGGTAATGACGACGCGCTTGCCCTCGCGAAAAATTATGTGTCCGGGCACGCCTACGACAGTGGAGTCATCGGGCACGTTGCGCAACACGACAGATCCGGCACCAATCCGGCAGTTATTTCCCACCGTGATGTTGCCGAGAATCTTGGCGCCGCCGCCTACAACCACGCCGTTGAGAAGCGTGGGATGCCGCTTCCCGTGTTCCTTGCCGGTTCCGCCGAGTGTCACACCCTGGTAGAGCGTAACGTCCTCGCCGACAATCGCGGTCTCGCCGATCACTACCCCCATGCCGTGATCGATGAATAAGCGCCGGCCGATCTGCGCTCCAGGATGGATTTCAATGGCCGTGAGCAGGCGCGCGACCTGCGACAACCAGCGCGCCAGCAGCCAAAAACCGTGATTCCACAGCCAGTGATTCATGCGATAGAACCACACCGCATGCAGGCCGGAGTAACAGAGATACACTTCCAGGCGCGACTTCGCCGCCGGATCGCGCTCCAGCACGGTGGCAACGTCCTCGCGCATTAAAGACAGCAGATGCGGCATGAGTCTGATATTTCGAAGATCAGGCCGGAACTTGCGATGTCGGAATCTGCAAAGCCTGGTTCCGGAGTGCTTCGAAGAGGATACTACTGAGGTAGCGCTCCCCGAACGACGGCAGAACCACAACGATCAATTTCCCCTTATTTTCCGGACGGCGGGCCACCTGCAACGCCGCGACCACCGCCGCTCCCGAGGAAATGCCAACCAGCAGACCTTCTTCGAGAGGAAGACGCCGCGCCATGTTGATGGAGTCCTCGTTGCTGACGGTGATGACCTCATCGACAAGATCGCGCCGCAAGATGCTGGGAACAAAACCGGCACCAATGCCCTGAATCTTGTGGGGCGCTGGCTTGCCACCGGAAAGCACTGGGCTGTCCGTGGGCTCAACGGCAATTGCCTTGAAAGAGGGCTTCTTCGCCTTGATGTATTGGGAAACGCCGGTGATCGTACCGCCGGTGCCGACGCCGGAGATTAGAAAATCGACGCGGCCGTCGGTGTCTTCCCAGATCTCAGGACCGGTTGTTTCGAAGTGAATCTTGGGATTGGCCGGGTTGTCGAATTGCTGGAGGATGTAGCCGTTGGGGGTGCTGGCGAGCAGTTCCTCGGCTTTTAGAACCGCTCCCTTCATCCCGCGAGGACCAGGTGTGAGAACGATCTCGGCGCCCAAGGCTAGCAGCAGTATGCGCCGCTCCGTGCTCATGGTCTCGGGCATGGTGAGAATGAGCTTGTAGCCTTTCACCGCGGCTACGAAAGCGAGAGCGATTCCGGTGTTGCCGCTGGTCGGCTCGATCAGAACGGTCTTGCCGGGATGAATGCGTCCGGCCTTTTCGGCATCGGCAATCATGCTCACCCCGATGCGGTCTTTCACGCTGGCCAGGGGGTTCTGGCTTTCCAGTTTCGCGACCACCTCGGCACCCACTCCCTCCGTAACCCGGTTCAGGCGCACCAGGGGCGTGTGGCCAATCAACTCCGTCACATCCTTTGCGATTTTCATAAGCTCCATTTTACTTCCGGTTTGGCTCTCCCGATCTGGGACTGGCGAATCGGAAGTTGTCGCGCCATTAACACTACTAACCCTACTACTTTACTTGTATATGATGCTGTGATGCAAATCACACTCGTACGGGACACGCCGAATCGCTCTGGAAATACCGTCCCGGCTAGCGCGGACGCGCCTTGCGCCGTCCCACCCGCGCCAGGATGCGCCTTACTTTTTTGGGAGAAATCGAGAGCCGCGCCGCTACTCGCGACACTTTGCGGCCTTCGCGCTCCCACAGTCGCGTGATCACGATCTCGGCAAACTCGTCGCTGATTTGCCGGAATGTCTTATCACCCACCGCACCCTGCGACCACGCCTTCAGCGCCGGATGAACGCTCCCCTTGCGCAGGATTTTTGCGCTCAACGTCTGCAGATCCTGCGCCATGTTGTTGTCGGGTGGGTTCGTTCCGCAGGATGCGCGCGCCAGGTCATAGGATTCGCGCGCCGCTTCTGGATTGTCGAAAAAGGAATTGCACTGGGTTAATCCCTGCCACAGATGGGCATTCGCGAGAAGCAGATGATGCTGCGTATGTTTCGCCAGGTCGATCGCCTCTTGACTGAACTCCAGGGCGCGACGGGCATGGCTCCCCGGATCGGCGCCTTCGCCGATCTCTTCCTCCACCTTCGCATTGGCGATCATGCATTGCAGAATGCGCGCCCGGCCCATCAGAATGTAGTCCTGCTTCGCCTCCGCGACTTCGTACGCCGAGGCCGATTCTTCCTCGGCGCGCTGAAAATCTCCGCCATCAAGGTGGATATAGGCGGCGTTCAGGTACACGGTGCCGGCTCCGTGATGGTTGGGACGCTGCTTGTAGATGGCTTGAGCGGCATCAAGGTGCTCGAGCGCCTCGCGGCGGAGTTGGGTCAAGCGATCACGATAGTCATGACTGGTTGCACTGGGCTTGGCTTCATGCCCGGTTGAGGTCTTGCGGCGGCGCTGCACCTCGCGGTCGATTCTCTTTTGCAGTTGCAGAGCGATCCCGCGCTTGGCTAGCGCCATATTAGCCAGCGATCGCGCCAAGTTGAGATGCCGTGGATCGCGCTTTCCATAGTCGCGAATGGCGCTCTCGAAAAATTCGATGGCTTTGTCGAAACGGCCTTCCCGGCGCGCCATGCGCCCGTAGAACGATTGAATGTTGCCCAGCGTCACATAGTCATCGGTCTCACGCAGCACATTTTCGGCCTGCTGCGAAATGCGCACCGCTTCTTTCCATTTACCCTGCTGGAACAGGAGCCAGCCCTCGAGCACTCGCATCACCGCTGCCATGCGCGGATGCCCTAACTCAAGCGCCAGGTCTCTGCCCTTGCCGGTGTAGATCAAAGCTTCGTCGTAGTCGCCTCGTCTGCGCAGGCAGCGACCCTTCCAGAAATAAACGATGGCCAGCAGAAAGCGGTCGTCCAACTCCTCCTTCAGGCTGAGAACGAAGTCAAAATGAGTGATGGCCGGCTCCATCGCCTCCTCTACCATCGCAGCCATCCCTTCGGCCATGCGCAGGCAGATGTAGTCGGCGATGGAGAGTTTCGACCGCGATCCTGTTTCATTCAGCGCGAAGCGTTTCAGAATCTCCCGCAGCGGCGCGCCGGTAAATCCTATGTCCGTCCATATCGCGAGTTGCGCTACCAGGCGGGCGGCGTTTTCCTGAAAGGGAGCCAGTTTGGTAATCAGATCCTGGTGCGAGCGCAGACAGGCGATTCCGCGCTCAACCTCGCGCGCGGCAACATGCTCCTGGAGTTGCGAGAGAAAGCCTGCGTCAATCGGCAGGCTGGCCGGAGAAACTCTACGTGCGCCCATCGCCATTCCGCCCCTCGCCATTCAGTGACGTTCTAGTCCAATAAATCGTAACTGGCAAGGGTCAAAAACTCGGCAAATTTGCGGTTCGTCGTCAGGTCTTCCAGAAGTCGGGCCGCCTGCTGCAACTTCTTATCGTTGTTGCTGCCCAACTCGGCCGCCCGCTGGTGGATGATCTCTTTCACCATGGCTTCGCTGACGGGCCTGCCGTCTTTGAGGTGCGCGCTGTACCTCAGCCACTGCCAAACCTGCGCGCGAGAAATTTCTGCAGTCGCGGCGTCCTCCATCAGGTTGTAAATCGGAACACAACCCAACCCTCCGAGCCATGAATGCAGGTACTGCATTCCCACGTCAATGTTCCAGCGCAACCCAGCCTCGGTGATCTCGCCCTTGGGAACCTCGAGCAGGTCTCGCGCTTCGACGGCGCGATTGGTTCGGTGCTTCGAAATCTGATTCGGTTCGGGCATGTACTTGTCGAAAATTTCTTTTGCCACCGGGACGAGGCCGGGATGCGCGACCCAGGTGCCGTCATGGCCGGCTTGCACTTCGCGGATCTTGTCGCGCCGGACTTTGTCGAGCGCCTGCTCGTTGGCGGCCGCATCATTGCGGATCGGAATCTGTGCTGCCATTCCACCCATCGCATGGATGCCGCGGCGATGGCAGATTTGTACCAGCAATTCGACGTAGGAGCTCAGGAAATGCGTTTCCATCGTGACCAGCAACCGATCTGGCAAAACAAATTCACGATGCGCCTGAAACTTCTTGATGTAGCTGAAAATGTAGTCCCAGCGCCCGCAGTTCAAACCGGAGGAGTGGTCGCGCAACTCGTATAGGATCTCGTCCATTTCGAACGCGGCCAGGATCGTTTCGATGAGGACGGTGGCGCGAATCGAACCGCGCGGAATTTTCAGCTCGTCCTGGGCGAAATTGAAAACATCATTCCACAGCCGGGCTTCGACGTGATTCTCCAGCTTCGGCAGGTAGAAGTACGGACCGGTACCTTTGCTGAGCAAAGTCGCAGCGTTATGGAAAAAGAAGAGGCCAAAATCAAACAGCGCTCCTGAAATCGGCTTCCCTGCGACCAGGAAATGCTTTTCGTCGAGATGCCATCCGCGCGGCCGCACTACGAGCGTGGCCAGATTGTTGCCGAGTTGATACTTTTTTCCTTCCGGACTCTCGTACCGAATGGTTCCGCGAATCGCGTCGCGGAGATTGTGCTGACCTTCGATGTTGTTGGCCCAGGTCGGGGTGTTGGAGTCCTCGAAGTCAGCCATATACACGTTGGCGCCCGAGTTCAACGCGTTGATGATCATCTTGCGATCGACTGGGCCGGTGATCTCCACGCGGCGATCGAGGAGATCTTTCGGGATCGGCGCCACTTTCCACTCGCTCTCGCGAATCTTGGCCGTCTCCTGCAGAAAGTGGGGAAACTTGCCGCGATCGATTTCCTGCTGCACGGTTTGCCGTCGCGCCAGGAGTTCCTGACGCCGGGGTTCGAAACGCGTCGCAAGTTTCAGCAGGAAGGCGCGGGCTTCAGGAGTAAGAATGCTGTTTTCCAGAGCGGATAGGTTCTGGCTTTCGAGAGCGTCGTTATGAAGGGAAGTCATGGCATTCATAAGTGAACATCATAGGCCGTAGCCGGCGCAAGCCTTGCGCACGATTTTGCGCACTAGGTCATTTTGGCCCAGTGGGTCCAGGCGGACTCCAAGGCTTGCCCGGAGAGGTCGACCCGGGGTCTACTGCGCGTAGAGGCAAGGTCTGGACGCAGGTCTGGACACAATTTTCGAGTGGGGATGAAACCGATGACGACTTCGAATACCAACCGATACAGCAGCAACATCGACGACACAATCGTGGACTCCAGAACAAGCTACAGTGCTGCCGCCTCGGCTCTTTATTATCCATCGCTGGCGGGAAATTGCTGGGATGACGAACTGCTCCCTTCGGGCGACTAGTGGCGAATGGCGCCGATCAGTGTGGGATCGGCGCTCTTGTCCAAACGGCACGCCAGAACTGGCGGACCACCCCTTAGCGGCGCGACATCGCGCGTCTGCAAATCCAACAAGATTGGTCAAGAGAAACCTGAAGCGGCGGGTGTGCTTGGTTGAACAGCTGGATCAAGACAGTAGCCGTTCCGGAAGAAGAGTAGGATGGCTGCAATACGGATAAGCGGAAGTACAGAAAAAGTCATGGAGGCGGAACGTGTTGATCAGCGCTGAGAACCAGAAATCCACGATGACGATGTTCGACCAACAGGTTGCAGCCGCGAAGGAATGGTTCGCGAGGCCGCGATTCGATGGGATTGTCCGTCTGTACTCCCCGCGGCAGGTGGCTGAGCAGCAGGGCACGCTTTCCGGCGACTACACTGTGGCACGCCAGGCGGCTGAGGAGTTCTACACGCGATTGCGGGAACTCTTCAACGAGCACCAACAGATGACGACCTTCGGTCCTTACTCGCCGGGGCAAGCGGTGATGATGAAGCGGATTGGAATGGAAGGCATTTATCTGGGCGGCTGGGCCGTATCCGCGAGGGGATCGATGGCAGAGGATCCGGGGCCGGACTTGGCCAGCTATCCGCTGGGCCAGGTTCCAGATGAAGCGGCTGGAATCATAAGGGCGCTTCTCACTGCCGACAAGAACCAACACTTCGCGCGCGCACGCATGACTGACGAACAGCGCCAGGCGACGCCGGCCGTGGATTTTCGGCCATTCATCATTGCCGACGCCGATACGGGGCACGGCGGCGACGCGCATGTCCGCAATTTGATCCGACGCTTTGTCGAGGTTGGGGTCGCGGGCTACCACATTGAAGATCAGAAACCCGGAGCAAAAAAGTGCGGCCACCAGGGCGGCAAGGTGCTGGTTTCGGTGGACGAGCAGATCAAGCGCCTCAACGCGGCGCGCCTGCAGCTCGATATTATGCGGGTTCCGGGCCTGGTTGTGGCTCGAACCGATGCCGAGTCCGCGACCTTCATCGAGAATCGGAGCGATGAGCGGGACCAGCCCTTTATCCTCGGCGCCACCAATGTAGACCTCCCCAGCTACAAGGCCGGCTATCTCGCCATCTTGCGGAAGCTGGCAGAATTGGGCGTCGAAGAGGTCCGCGGTCACTTGCTTTTCGCCATGTCCGACGCCGAGTACGCGGCCGCCTATGCTTGGCTGGAGCGGGTCGGCGTTATGTCCATCCTGACGGAGCGCGCTCCGGCTCTCAGGGAAATGTCAGCGGCCGAACTTGACGCAGCCCTCGACAAGATCGACACACGGTATGTGGAAGCGTGGCAGTCGGAAGCGGGGATGAAGACCTACGGTCGTGCGGTCGCCGAGGTGATGGAGTTCCGCGCGGCTGAGGGTGAGCGTTTCGAGATGAGCGTCGAGGAATGGCTGGCCTTTGCGAAACGAGCTTCTTTCTACGAGGCCCGAGAACGCGCCAAATCGATGGGCGTCCACGTGATTTGGGATTGCGAACTACCCAAAACTCCCGAAGGTTTCTATCACATCCAGTCGGGAATCGATTACGCCGTCGCCAAGTCGCTGGCCGTGGCGCCTTTCGCCGACATCCTGTGGATGGAAACCAAGACGGCAGATCTTGAGGACGCCGAAAAATTCGCCCACGCCATTCATGCGCAGTTCCCCGACAAGATGCTGGCCTACAACCTCTCTCCCTCGTTCAGTTGGGATACGACGGGCATGAACGACGAACAGATGAAGCGGTTTCCGGAGGAACTGGGAAAACACGGCTTCGTCTTCAACTTCATCACCTACGGCGGCCACCAGATCGACGGTCTGGCAGCCGAGGAGTTCGCGACCGCATTGAAGCAGGATGGCATGCTGGCATTGGCGCGCTTGCAGCGCAAGTTCAGATTGCTGGAGTCGCCGTATCGGACGCCTCAGACCCTGGTGGGAGGTCCGCGGCTCGACGCCGCGTTGATGGCTTCCTCTGGACGCACCGCGGCAACGAAGGCAATGGGCAAAGGTTCGACGCAATTTCAGCACCTGGTGCAGACCGAAGTCCCAACCAAGCTGCTCGAGGAGTGGCTTGCGGACTGGACCAAGCACAACAACTATGCGGAGAAAATTCGCGTCCGCCTGCGTCCACACACAGCCGGTTCGGAACTGTTGGAGCTGAGTGTGCTGAGTGAGCCCAGTGGGGAGAAGCTTGCCAGTATTGTCTTCGCCTACATCCTGGATCGTCACGGACGCAGCATCATTTCGATTCGCGACTCCAACACGCTCGCTCCGGTACGCAAGAAGCGGCTGATGACGGTGTCGCAACTGTTCCTGATCCACCGTTACAATGCCAGCTCGGTGCACTATGTAACCCCCACGGAGGACAACGAATTTCAGACACAAAGGATGAAGAGCGTGGGGATCTTCTCGGATGTGCATACCGAGATTGGCCAAATCATTGTCGCGCAGGTTAACAAGGAACGCGTGGCGGAACTGCTGATGCCTGACCGTGTGGTTCTTTTGGAGATGATTCGGAAGACGTCGCCGGCTGTGCGCGGGGAGAAACCGGCGAACTGATGGCGTCGGGCACTAGATGATGCCGCGCCCTACAAGAATCCTCTGTACTTGACTTGGTAGAAGGATCGTTCTGCTAAAGGATCAAGCGCTAGTGGCGGCTTTTAAGCGGCCGCGCTTGTCTTCCCGAAGTTGCGCGGCGGAAAAGGCGGACCCGCAAGTGCCGCATCTCCAACTGGTAACCGCACTGGTCACCAGGCCTGGAGCGTGAGTCGACGGCGCCTGGTTCCCACGCACCGCGAGAACCAACTCACCACCACACATCGAACATTCGCGTTTATGCATGACTTTGGGTTCCAATCGCCACTGCTTGCGGCAGGTGCGGCTTTATAAGCCTAGGCTGTCACTCGGACGGATACTAACTCTGGGCTGCAGTGGGAATTCTGCATGGATTTGACCGCGTCTTCGGCGGTAAATCTCCCCATGACCAGGGCCAGCTTGCGATTGGTTGTTGTTTGGATGGGAAGCCGGTCAATCCGCAGCACGTATTGCGGAACATGCGCGCCGCCACGGTTCACTTTCACAACAAATTTGATATTTTTCATGTTTCCTTCCGGTATCGCTGGTAACAGGCAGATCGGCTTGGGTTTGGAATCGTGTTGATCCCCAGCGGACCGGCGGTGCTTATTCCAACTGCTTTCGAGCAATCGAATAGGAGACTAATTTTCAGTTGGCTAAATAAGAGGAAGAGTAAGAACAGGTTACTTACTCATTATTGATCTTATTCTCATCCCCTGCCGTTGTCAAGCTTGCCGCGATCCTTTGCCGCGAACTGGCCCACGACTGTCGATACGAATCGCCGACACGAAATTGAGCATCCAACCACTACATGGGAAAAAGGATGTCCATCTTCGATGAGAAATACCGAGTCGTTGCCATTGAAGGTGACCGCCTGCTCATTCGGGGAATTCGCAGCGGCGACGTGCTCGCGATCGTCAACCCCGAGCCTGAGACACCGCTTTCACAAGCCGACTATCCACTGGGGAAGCTGATCGCCCTGACCGACCCGTCGGCTGCGCCTCTGAATGACTGGAATTGAAAAAGTGTGGGTTGGCAGCCCGGCAGGGATTCGAACCCCGATACGCAGCTCCAGAGGCTGCAGTCCTACCGTTGAACGACCGGGCTCTGTTTTGAATTCTAAATCATTTCTTCTGGGAGCAAAAGCTTAACGCGGAGGGCGCAGAG
>Ga0187847_10004199_pt1 | contig 10679 bp, 10 predicted proteins | sample June2016WEW_4_10_FD_132458 | JGI IMG/M metagenome (GOLD analysis project Ga0187847, IMG submission 132458) | Peatland microbial communities from SPRUCE experiment site at the Marcell Experimental Forest, Minnesota, USA - June2016WEW_4_10 | ecosystem: Environmental > Terrestrial > Soil >...
TCCTGGTCGAAGGCGCGTTCCCGCGCCACCTCGATGTCGGTCGTCTTCAGCGACACCGTCTTGTAGCGGTCGGCTTTAGGTATTTTCATGCGGCAATACCACATCCGATGATCCACGTCGCCACGCCGGAAGAGAACCAGGCCTGGCTTGAGTTCCGATTTGTCCGTGACGAATGGCATATTCGCCTCTATTGTTTTCGATGCGTCCTGTGCAGATTCCGTGCAGATTTTTCCGGTAAGTCATTGACTTTGCGTATCTGTGCAGGACTTGTATAGATGATATCAAAATCTTATGTTGCTTATTTATATATATTTACGATATATTTGTCATCCTGAGCGAAAGGGGCCCCGAGCGTTTTTCAGCTCGGGGGTGGTGAGTCGAAGGATCTGCTTTTGTTCTTCAACGACCTTCGGAGACAGCACACGAGTGCAACCAACCCGAAGTCGGTCTTGATGTAAACTGAACTCAGCGAGTCAGGCTCCCTCCAGCAATTCCGTTGCCCCATCACAAGGCATCTTTTTGCATCCCGAGGCTGGCCACGGCCGCGCCGTTGAAGCCGTCCGCGCAAGCGGATGTGTGCAGAGACAACCCCAGAAGGAGAACCACCCTACTCATGGCTAAGATCGCAAAAACAGGTGACCGCAAAAAGGTAATGGACACGACGAAGTCAACCGACTGTCCCAAGTGCAGCAAGCCCACGCGCATCGTCAAGCGCGTAAAGGACCGCGAGCGCGGCATCCCCGGCGGCGTCTACATCTCGTGCTCCGCATGCGATTTCTACGAAAAGCTTTAAGCAGCAGTTGAAGATCCGCAAGCAACAGTTAAGAATCCAGAAATCAAAAGCCCGGCGCCATGCCGGGCTTTTCCGATTTCAGCTCCCTTGGCGACAATACGACCAGAATGCTCGATAGCTGGCGTTCTTAAGACGCTGAGTCGCCCGCTAACTCGTTCCCAATCAGCTTTACCCATTCCTGCAACTGTCTTTGGTGGCTGCTGAGGTCAAGGCTGCGAAGATCCGACCCTAGGGTCTCCCAAGGCGACGGAGGTGGAGAGTTCCCGAGTATTCCTAGCAACCATCTGTCGAAACCTCCCGGAAGCTGCTGAGAGAGTTCCGATTCGCGTCTGACGATCCACTCAGATAGAGCTGCAAGACCGCGATCAGGTGGTGGTGGGTTACGGTGTAGGGCCAACCACAGCAGTCCCACGCCGTAGAAGATCACCTGCTCGTCTTTACCTTCGAGATCAGATTGCAGCATTGGCCACGCCAGCATGCGAAGCGCTGGAGAAGTGAGATCGACGGGCAGGGCACCAAGGCTGTAAATCAACTGAATCAGGGTATAGCTTGGTAGCGCCGCGTCTGCTTTGTATTCCCAAGGAGGTCCAAGGGCTCGAAGCAGGGCCGTGCACGCGAATGCTCGCATCCAGTGACCTCGAACTCCGAGGCTCCCGGGCCTCCATGATGGATCCTCAGGCTCCGAATTGCGTATCAACTCGAGAACCTCGCATGGGTACCAGTGCATGGGTTCAACGAACGTACCAGTGTCCCGCAGTCGGCGAAGCTTTCCTAGATGCTGGTTCTGGTCCTGGCCATAGTCAGCGGATGCGATCTCCTCAAGCATGTCATCTGTGATGTGCTTGGATATCTCGGCAAGGAGCTGATCTCCGTCCGGTTCCAATGAGGTCAAGAACGCCTGAATCATGACCGACCTTCAAGAAGGTTGAACTATTGAATTGTACTGCAGGTTCTGCCGTGTCGGACCGGGCAGAAATCACCCCTTTAGCGCCTCCGCCATCTCCTTCAGCACCGCCTCCGTCGCTTCCGCCGGGTCCGCCGCCTGCGTAATCGGCCTACCCACCACCAGGTAGCTTGCCCCCTGCCGCAGCGCCTCCGCCGGAGTAGCAATCCGGCTCTGGTCTCCCTTAGCCGCTCCAGCAGGCCGAATTCCCGGCGTGACCAGCACGCCCTCCGGCCCGGTCAGCGCCTTCAAAGCCGCAACTTCCTCCGACGAGCAAACAAACCCCCGAATCCCCGCCTTGAGCGTCATCCTCGCCAACAGTTCCACCTGTTCGGCGGGTGAGCGCTCATATCCAATAGCGGTGGTCTGCGCATGATCCATGCTCGTAAGCATCGTCACCGCCAGCAACTCAGGCGGATTCGCCCGGCCTTCCAGCGCCTCGCGCGCCGCGGCCAGCATCGCCGGTCCGCCGGCGGCATGCACATTCACCATGCGTACACCCAGGCTGGCGGCCGAGCGTACCGCCCCGGCAACCGTGTTGGGAATATCGTGGAATTTCAGGTCCAGGAAAACGGAGTGTCCGCGCTTCAGCAGCGGCTCCAGAACCGCCGGCCCAGCCGCGGTAAACAGCTCCATACCCACCTTGAACCACCGGCAGGTCCCCTCCAGTCGCGTAACCAGGGCGGATGCCGACTCTGCGTCCGGCACATCGAGCGCCACAATCAGGCGCTTCCGCGCCTCGTCAACCGGGTCAATCCGTCGGGGCGCAGGCTTCCGCGCTGCGGCGAAGGCCGGATGCAGCCGATCTGGGATGGGCATGCTTCAATCCTAAGGCATCCTGCGATGCGGCGACAGTCCGGATTCTCAGGCCTGCGCCGCCATCGGTACCGGGGCATCCTGCTCCTGCATCATCACCTGCGACTGAGCGGGAAGAAACCGGCACAGGTAGTCGATCGGGTCATCCGCAGCGGCCATCTGCCTCAAGTGATACTTCCACACATCGGGCTTGATCGTACGCCGTGTAAACGGCTTCCGTGTCACCTGAACAACATCCCCCTGCGGGGTGACCCTGGGATAAGTAATCGAGGGCACCATGAAACTGATCTGCGCGCCGGTCCGCCAGAAGCACTGCGCGAAATCGTGCGAAAACAGCAGTGTGTAATGGCGGCCCTCGCCGGCCAGCAGGCTCAACGCCTGCTCATTCCCCGGCCACACCGGCTGCACGTGAGACTGGTACCACCGGCGGAACTCGAATCCGTTAAACTGAGCCTGGTTGAGCACGAGACCCAGCATCTCTTTACGATTCATTGCGCCAATCCTTTAGGAGTTAGACCCGGGTAATTAGCCGGGGTTATGGGAACAGTTTCTTCTAAAGTCGCGGGGGGGTAACACCGAGTTGGGGTTTTATCGCGCCTTCTGTTCCTCATTAACGTCAAATAGGCGGCACATTCCTTTTTGGGCTTCGTTATTTTTTAGTTACCGCATCCAGCTTGCGGTTTTGCGCCATCGGCGGTAAGGAGACATCGATTTGAAGAGCACGCCGCATCGACTGCGGATCTGGTCATTGGGAATTGCCCTGCTGGCATCCGCCGCCCTTGCCTGCGCTTCTGACGTGCATACCAACCCGCTCAATCGCGACCCCCTGGTTCGCGAAGCCTCCGATCACTTTTATAACCTCGATTACCCGGGCGCCGTCGAGCGCTTCGAGCGCTTCCATGCCGCTCATCCGGGCGATCCGCAGGCAACCGCGCTCCTGCTTGACGCCGTCCTTTTTCAAGAGCTCTACCGCCTCGATCTCCTTGACACCACCTTCTACGCCAACGACGGCTTCCTCACCGGCCGCCATGCCGTCGTCGAGGATCCAAAGACTCGCGACCGCATCCTCGCCCTCGCCGACGAGGCCATTCACGAAGCCGACTGGCGTCTCAGTCGCAACCAGAACGACGTCGACGCCCTCTACGCCCGCGGTTGGGCCCGCTCCCTCAAATGCACCTATATCGCCATGATCGAGCGCAGCTATATCTCCGGGTTCAAGCTCGCCCTCGCAGCCAAAAACGATCACATCCGAGTACTCCAGCTCGACCCCGACTACATCGACGCCAAACTCGTAGTCGGCGTCTACGAGTATGTCGTCGGCGCTCTCCCGCTGCCCTTCAAGCTGCTCATCGGCTTTGCCGGCATGACCGGTTCAAAGTCCCGCGGCCTTGAGATGCTCACCGACGACGGCAATCGTGGATTCGCCACCAGCGTCGAGGCGCGCACCACCTTAGCCCTCTTTCTCCGCCGCGAAGCCCGTTACGCCGACGCGATCAAGGTCGTCCAGTCCCTCCGCAAACAGTATCCCCGCGACTACCTCTTCAGCCTCGAAGAAGCCAACCTGCGCAAGGACGCCGGTGAAGGCATGGCCGCCGTCTCCGCCTACCGCGACATCCTTGCCCAAAATAGGCCCGGCTATTACTTCTCCGCCCGCATGGAGCTTGCCTACTTCGGCCTCGGCGACGCCCTGCGCGGTCAGCGCCACTTTGCTGAAGCCGCCCAGGCCTATGAGCAGGCCGCCATGACCCCCAACGTTGGCGCGGAGCTCAAGATTCGTTCGCTCCTCGCCGCCGGCGAGTGCCGCGACCTCAACGGCGAACGCCAACCCGCCGTCCGCGACTACCAGATGGCTATTGATGCAGGCCCCAACACCTCCCGCGCCGACACCGCCAGAAAATACCTCCATACCGCATACGTTGGCACCTAGCGTCTTTCTCCAAAGCCCTCCGGGACAAGGCAAAAAGTCCTCCCGAACAAGGCACAGAAGCACCGTGCCCCGTTCTCGCGCCTTTTTTCTGGCGCGAGGGCGGGAAGCAGTACGCTCATGCGATGGAACCACGGCCCAATCCCATCCGTATCTCCTCCGTGGCCTATTCCGGGAGGGATTGTTCTATGGGCGTCTATTGTCATCGTTGCGGCACTCAGTTGCCCGTCAGCGCGCGGTTCTGCTCAGCTTGCGGTGCGGGCATTCCAACGGAGCAGGCAGTGCAGGGAAGGCCGCTGGTTCGTCCCATCTATGGCCGCAAGATTGCCGGCGTCTGTATAGCCATGTCCCAGGCCTACGGCTGGGATGTCGCGCTCGTCCGCATCTTCACCGTGGTCGGCTTCTTCTGCAGCGGCGGAATCGTCGCGGTCGCCTACATCGCCGGATGGATCGGTATCCCGGAAGAAACCATCGCCCCAGGGGTTTATCCTCCAGGTATATGAACCGTGTTTACCACTCGGCCGGGGCGAATCTTGGAGCGAGTCCCGAAGCGAGACTTGGAGCGAGTCTTGGATTTCGTGAAACCGGAACAGGCATGCCGGTCATTTTTCTCCATCCCACGCCCCTCGATCGTGAGTATTGGCGTCCGCTGACTGAGGAACTCGGTGGTGTGCGTGCCATCATCCCCGACCTCCGCGGCCACGGCCGCTCGGAACTCGGCGCCGATCTTCCCATCGGCAGCTTCGCAGCCGTTCCTGACGCTCCCGTCCTCACCATGACGCAGATCGCAGCGGATGTTCTTGCCCTCATGGACCACCTGGGGGTCCCCGAAGCCGTCTTCGTCGGCTGCTCCATCGGCGGGTACGTGTTGCTCGAACTGTGGCGCATCGCTCCTCAGCGCATCACCGACTTGGCCTTTATCTGCTCCAAGCCTCAGCCCGACACTGAAACAAACCGCGCAAAACGTGCAGCCAACATCGCTCAGGTGCGGGCAACAGGAACAGACGCACTCTTCGACGGCATGGCCCAGAGTCTTACCGGCAAAACCGCCCAGGAGCGCCATCCACGCATGGTTGCTGAGCTCCGTTCGCGCATGACCCTCACCGCACAGGCGGCCATCGCCGTCCAGGCTGGCCTCGCTACGCGCCCTGATTCACTCCCCACCATCCCAACCATTGATGTGCCGGTTCTCGCCATCGCCGGAGGTGAAGATTCAGCCGTCACCCCAGTGGAGATGGAGGCCTTCGCGTCCGTCCCCGGCGGTTGTGAGTTCCATCTGCTACCGGATGCAGGACACTTTGCCGCCTACGAACAACCACACAAAGTCGCGTCACTCTTGGCAGAGTGGCTCCGCCAGCCCCAAGCCTGACGAACCGCATGTGCTTTGTATCAGGGCGTGGCTTGAGCCATGCTGAAAATGCCCATAAAAGGAGAGGGCTTCACAGGCTGCAGAAAAACTCGATAAAGGCGCCATTCATGGCACAGTTTTGAAAGGGCACGACTTTAATCGTGCCATAGATGCCCTGATATGATCGTCGACTTTAGCCGCCGAGGAATGGTTTCAACCTTTGTCAGCAGTCTGAGGGATGGGGCCTCAGCCCCATCCCTTACTGCACGTCGTGCGCCCCGGCCCCAGCAGCATCCACTGCAGGCACAATAATCGGCGCGCCCCCAGCATTTGTGACGAACGGCCCCGTACTGCTTGTCAGCAGCTTGTTTAATACCGGCATGTTTCCGCGATTCGTTTCCACAAAGTCCACGCCCTCGGCCGTCAGCGTGAAAGCCGAGTTATCGGCTCGTGTAATATAACCCTTCCTCGACAGATACCACGTCGTAAACTCCAGGTAGTCGCGAGGGAAACCCATCTTCTCTTCCACTTCTTGCAGCGCCACTGACGGATGAGTCGGATTGGTGCGCCGCCTGGAATAAAGCAACGCCAGCAAAGCCAGGCGTCGGTTTAACTCCCCATCTATGCTATCCATGAAGTCGACCTGGTTCGAAAGCGGATCCGGTTCGGATTCCTGCCGCTCGCACGCAGCATCGTATTCCGCACGCAGCGCCGGAGAAGACAGAACGTCGTACGCCTGCTTCAGAATGAAGAACTTGTCCGCATCGCCAGAATCAGGATTGTCGGGATGGAACCGGCTGGCCAGAAAGCGGAACACACGATGGATCGTGTCGGGCTCCGCGTTTGGATTGATTTGCAGGAGCTCGTAGTAATTTGGAGCTTTCATCGGTTCGTCCCCGGAGACGGTCTAGCTATCTCGTTCTTTTCTTTAGAAGTTTTCATTATATTCAACCGCCGCCTACCCGACTCTCCCTCTAAAGACACGGCAAACTCCCTCAAACGTAACCGGATTCTCCTCAAAATAGAACTCCTAGGGTAACTTTCAATCTTCAGGCAACGCATCAATCATCCGGGCGTCCGGTAAAACTACCGCAAGCCCACATCCATGCTGGGAATACCGTAGACATTCTCGTACCGCGTTCCGTCAGCCCTCATGGCCTCGATGGAATCCACTCGCTGAATGCCGCCCCGAGCTCTGCTGGCCATACAGTTCATTGCCGCCGCCGCGCAGGCAAAATCGAGTTGGTCTTTCAGCGGCCATCCCTGCAGCAACCCGTAAATGAAACCCGCATGGAAGATGTCTCCCGCTCCCGTCGTATCTACAACCGGCACCATGTAAGCAGGGCAATGGTGGAACTGCCTCCCGTCCCATGCCAGCACCCCATCCTGCCCCAGCGTAGCCGCCGTTAGCCGGCATCCATAGCGCATTTGCATCTGCTTCAGCGCCTGTTCCAGGTTCGGCTCGTCCATCAGCCGCCCGGGAAAGTCGCGGCTCACAATCAGGTAGTCAATGTTTTCGAGTAGCAGTTGCACCCCGGCATAGGCCTCGTCCAGATCGGCAATCACCGGGATCCCAGCCTCGCGGGCCCACCCCGCGGCCACTGTTGCAGCGGCAGTTTCAAAGCCGTCTACATGCAACGCTCGCGCATTCACAATCCATGTCCGGTCCAGCTCTGCTGCCTGCAACAGCATCCGCTCATCGCGCCGGCAAAGCACGGTTCGCTCTCCGCCCTCGTCCACCAGGATCAGCGACTGCGGGCTCATCCCTCCGGCAACCGTCACCAGGTGCGCCTCCACACCCGCGCGTTCAAAGGCCTCCTTGTGCAGCCTCGCCGCATCGTCATCGCCCAGCTTGCCTACATACCGCGTCCGCAAGCCCCAGCTCTGACAGGCAACCATGGTCGTCGCCACCTGTCCTCCGGGCATCACCGTCGACCCGCTGTATTCAATCTTCGAACCCCGCTCCGGAAAATGCTCCAGCGGAATCAGCGTATCGGTAGCGTTCAGCCCCACGCCCACCACGTCCACAATCGGCAGCTTTGCCATCTCGCCATTGTAAAGCGGGCCGTTCTGGCGAACGGCCCGCACCCTGGACGTTTCAACGCGCGATTGGCTCGAAATCACGAACCGCGTATGCGATCGTTACGGCCCCATGTCCTCCGCCCGGCACGGATCATAGCCGAGTGTCGATGCCGATACCGGCGTAGGTGGCGTCGGCGGCGTGGCCCACGGCTTTCCGCTGAAATCGAAGAAATCCAGCAGGTTCGGCTGCGCTGCATCGCGCGCAGTCAGGTGTGCGGAGCTCCCGATGAACCGGTTCTCCACAAACTTGATCACCGCCGTATGGTCCATCGGAATGTGCGAAACATAATGCTTGCGCGTAAATGGAGAGATCACGATGTTCGGCAACCGGAAACCAAGTTGCGCAGCAAATCCATTCTCCTGCGCCGCATCCCCCGCGTGTGCGCCAGGGTCGCTGGAAGCCAGATCGCAATGCGTCGTCGCGGTGCCGCCAGCAGGCACGCATGGCAAGTAGCTATCGGGATTTACAGCAATCGTCGCAATATCCGGAATCGTCCCCAGCGATGCATCCGTGAAATCGTTCGAGTGGCCCGGGACCGGCGGAACGTGATCGTACGGGCCGCCGCCCTCGTCATAGCTCAGGAAGAAAACCGAGTTGCTCCATTCCGGGCTGCTCATAAAGGCATTCACGATACTCGCAACCTGCGCCTGGCCAATCAGCACTGACTGCTCTGACCCGGGGTGTTCATCGTTACGACCATAACCGGCCTCAATAAACGCGAAGCTAGCAAGTGTCCCGTTGGTCAAGTCGGTAAAGTACTGCGACACCGGAGCAATGTGCGCCGGATCGATGCAGAATGAGTTGGTCGAGTCGCCTACCACGCTCGACGCTTGCGTTGGGGCCTTGCACGCCGCCTTGCTCGGGTTCTCATAAAGATACTTGTTCGCGTAAGCCAGGTTCGAGAGGTGTTCAGCCGGATACAGGCTGTTGCCGGTCCCCGAACAATCATCTTCATCCAGGCAGTAGCCCTCGGTCACGGTGTAATAAATCTTCCATGACACGCCCGCTTGATCCAGCTCCTCAAAAATGTTGTTGATATTCAGTTGTGGCAGGTGATCGTTCGCGCCAGGATCGTGTACCAGACCCTGTGTCGTGCCTCCGGTGAAGACGGCGATGCGGTTTGGCACGCTCTTGCTCGCCACCGGCGAAAACCAGCGGTCCGAGACCGCGAATTGCGACGCCATGTAGTAGTAGTAGTTCAGGAAATCCTGGTCGTAGTAACCCATGGCGCGTTCGCCCGTGGTGTCCGTGAAGTCGCCGCCGCAGGTTCCAGATGCGACGCAGCTGTTGTCATATCCTTCGGCGGTGTGTACAAATCCGGTCATCTGGATCGGCCGCGTACTCAGGAAGTCATAGCGGTTCACATCGCCATAACTTGCCAGCCAGTCTGACGAATCGTCATCGATGCACGTGCTGCGGAACTTATAGAGCGGATATGCGGTCCCTTGGTCGTCCTCGTTCGAGATGGTGTCAAGCTTGTCGTCGATGCCGTCCACGTTATAGGTCTTTCCATCGTCGCCTACGTTCCAGCCATTCGCCTCGCGGTAGGGATTCAGCATGCCAAAGTAATCGTCGAACGTGTGATTCTCCTGCAGCATGAAGATGACGTGATCGATGGACGAGACGCCGGGACCTGAGGCGGATTCCACCGTAACAGTGGTTTCCGCTGAAGCGGTTGCCCCCGACGAGCTTGTAGCCTCCGCCGTGTAAGTAGTGGTCGACGACGGCGTTACCGTGATGCTCCCTCCGCTGGCCGCGACGCTATACGTTGAGCCGTCAGAGCCAGATACTTTCACCGTAGCGGCATTTGAAGCGGTCACAGTCAGCGTGTCCGGCGACCCGGCGGTGATGGTGCTCGATGTCGGCGTGATCGAAACCGCAGGGGCACCCGCACCCACCGTCACCGTAATCTGCGCCGTTGTGCTGCCGTGCGAGTTCGTCGCTGTTGCCGTGTATGTAGTGGTCGAGCTCGGAGTTACAGTGACCGTTCCACCCGCATAGGGCAAATCGTACGACGCGCTGTTCGACCCCGTCACATGCACAGAGCCTGCACCCGATGCCGTCACCGTAAGTGTGTCGGATTGTCCGGCGGAAATCGTGCTCGAACTCGGCGAGATGGAGACGTTAGGAGCTCCCCCGGTACCGGTACCCGTACCGGGGCCGGAACTGCCGCTGACCGTCACAGTGGCCTGCGCGGTCGCGCTGCCGTTCGCATTGGTTGCCGTCGCCGAATAGGTGGTCGTTGCACTGGGAGTTACGGTGACCGTTCCGCCTGAATAGGGCAGGTCGTACGACGTGCCGTTTGACCCAGTCACATGCACGGAGCCTGCTTTGGATGCCGCCACCGTCAAGGTGTCGGCCTGTCCTGCTGAAATGCTGCTCGAACTGGCTGTGATGGAAACGGTCGGAAGGGAAGCCGCGGCGCTGGTTGCAGACGCTGAAATCGCAAAGAATGTGGTGAGAGATGCCAAAGACGGAAAGAACTTCATGGGGAATGACCTGCCTTGTGTCGATTGATCTGGGATAGCTCCAGATTTAACTGGCAGTCGTGCCGGAACTATTCGGTTCATACGATGCCGGCGAACCACGGACGGTTGGCACATAGCCCTGAACGGCTGAAATCCAGGACATTTATCGATGATCGTGTTTCTAGAGCTTGTTTCAAAAACACCTCCTGAGCGCGATCCAGAAGCAGGCGAGGTAAAAGAAGGCGTAATAAATGGAGAGTAGGTGCTCGTGACGAACCAGCAATCGGCGAAACTGCCCGAGCCA